>SMVA01447652.1_pt1 | contig 11805 bp, 9 predicted proteins | sample 2456451 | NCBI WGS metagenome assembly SMVA01 (sample SAMN11095933, study PRJNA526329) | marine sediment metagenome | biome: Marine sediment; feature: Surficial sediment; material: Deep marine sediment; isolation source: Hadal surficial sediment | place: Pacific Ocean | collected 2014-05 | depth 0-1...
AGGAGAAAATATTTTTATCATAAGAGCAGCAATTTTTCGCTGCTCTTTTTTTTGAGCAAATTATATTTTTATCATTATTATTAACAAGAGAACAGAATCATTAAATTTCGTTTATTAATTTTATGATTAAATAAAATTGCCAATGACCAATTTTGATGTGATTATTATCGGTGCCGGTCCTATAGGACTAACATGCGCTATTGAAGCAAAAAAGAGGAACATCTCTTCTTTAATAATTGAAAAGGGTTGTTTAGTTAATTCATTATTTCACTACCCAACTAACATGACCTTTTTTTCTACTTCGGAAAGATTGGAAATCGGAGAAGTGCCATTTGTTTCCCATGGTGATAAACCTACGCGAAGAGAATCCCTGGAATATTATCGGCGTACAGCGGAAACGTGGGCATTAAACATTAACACTTATGAAGAAGTAAGTAATATTGAAAAATCCGGCGATATTTTTAAATTGACCACCAGCAAGTCAGAATACACGGCAAGACATATAATCGTTTCTACCGGTTTCTTCGATAAGCCTAACCTGCTTAATATCCCCGGAGAAGAAAAACAAAAAGTAAAACATTATTTTGATGAAGCTCATCCTTATGCATATCTAAATTTGATTGTGATAGGTGCAGCAAATTCGGCAGTTGATGTGGCATTGGAAACATACAGAAGGGGCTCTGAAGTATCTATGGTCATTAGAGAAAATAAATTGAGAGATGGGGTTAAGTATTGGGTAAGACCTGATATTGAAAACAGAATAAAGGAAGGAAGCATTAAAGCATATTTTAACTCCGAGCTGACAGAAATAAGAGACCACGAAGTTGATATCAAGACACCTGATGGCACAGTTACCCTAAAAAATGATTTTGTATTTGCGATGACCGGATATCATCCCGACTATGAGTTTCTGAAGAAAATCGGGATAGAGATCTCCCGTGATGAAAGCTTAGTACCAAAGTATAGTGAAAATACACATGAAACCAATATTGAAGGATTATATATTGCCGGTGTAGTATGCGGTGGTAAATTAACAGGTAAATGGTTTATTGAAAATTCGATGGTTCACGCTGCAAATATATTCAATCATATTGAAAAGATGATTAAAAAGTTTTCGTAATTAAAAGGAAATTGAATGGGAAATTAGTAAAGCTTATTTTTAATACATCAAATAATAATTAATATAAAATCAATTAATATTGGGAGTTAAAATGATAAACAAAATAAAAGAATTGTTAGGGGATGAGGCAGACTCTCTCCTTAATTACAAAGCTAAATTTCCTAAAGAGCAATTAAATCTACCCGGACCGGATTTTATTGATAGAGTACATATTCAATCTGATAGAAATATAAATGTATTAAAAAATCTTAACTGGATACTTAACAGCGGAAGATTAGCAGGTACGGGATATGTATCCATCCTTCCTGTCGACCAGGGAATCGAACATACTGCCGGTGCTTCATTTGCTCCGAATCCTATTTACTTTGATCCGGAAAATATTGTAAAGCTTGCAATTGAGGGAGGATGCAACGCTGTTGCTTCTACCTTGGGTGTTCTTGGAATGACTGCAAGAAAGTATGCGTATAAGATCCCGTTCATTCTAAAATTAAATCACAATGAGTTGTTAACCTATCCGAATAAATATGATCAGATAATGTTTGCCGGAGTTGAACAAGCATTTGATATGGGCGCAGCAGCAGTAGGTGCCACTATTTATTTCGGTTCGGAAGAAAGTTCACGCCAGATAATTGAAGTAAGTGAAGCATTTCAATATGCACACGAAATGGGCATGGCTACTGTTCTATGGTGTTATTTAAGGAATTCAGCATTTAAAACTGATAAAGATTATCATAATGCTGCCGATCTTACTGGTCAGGCAAACCATCTTGGTGTTACAATTCAAGCAGATATTATTAAACAAAAACTGCCTACCAATAACGGTGGTTTTGAAGCGATTAAATTTGGGAAAACACACAAGAAAGTTTATTCCGAACTTTCATCCGATAACCCAATCGACCTGACCCGTTACCAGGTAATAAATTGTTATATGGGTAGAGCAGGGTTGATAAACAGCGGAGGTGCTTCCGGCGATAATGATTTTGCTGATGCTGTCAAAACAGCAGTTATTAATAAACGTGCCGGCGGTACAGGATTAATTTCAGGAAGGAAGACATTTCAGAGACCTATGGAAGATGGAGTGAAACTTCTCAACCTAATCCAGGATGTATATCTATCAAAAGATATAACCGTTGCATAATAAATAGAAATATATTTTTCCTTTAAAATTAGAGACTGTCTTAAAAGTAATAATTATGGAAATGTTATCCCCACAGCCTGTCCCGATTTATCGGGGAAAGTGGGAATCTTTTATATTTTAAAACATTTACATTCCCCTTTCCACGGGAAAGACAAGATTTTAATGCTTTTGAGACATCCGCGATTGGTACACTTAAGTTACTGTTCCAGTAAATAATCTGCAATTTTCCCCAGATCCTTAACATCTCTATTTCCAAAATTGGGCATTATCACACCAGGATATTGTTCTCTATACTTTTGAAAACGTTCTGATCCCATAAATGAACCGGGATTACGCAGGTATGTTATCAACTCTCCTCTGCCAAAATTTTTACTAATATCTTTAAGTCCAGGTCCCAGTTTGGTCCCTTCAAGATCAACACCATGACAATTGGTACAACCAAACATTGTGATTAATTCTTGTGCTGAAAAATTTTCTTTCGAAGGTTGGTTTGTCAGATTTTCTGTTGGGGTGGGCATAAACTTTTCTTCCTCTTTGGTAACTCTTTCAAGAATGAATAGTAAAATAAAGAGTGCTAAAAAAGAAGCTATCCAAATCTGCGGTTTAGTCATAAACTTTTTCTCTTATTATTTCATTAACAATATTAAATATCTACAAAATTGACAAGCAAATTATTGAAAAGTAAAAGTTTTATCAAACAAAAAAAGCGTTTGTAAAAAGTATAAATCCGCCGGGAGATAATTCCGTGACGCTGAGGATACTAAATTATGATTTATTCCTTTTGGGTCTGTAAATATGTGTACTTTGTCCAAAAAATACTTCCGCAGCTTCCATAACAGTTTCCGATAAGGTTGGATGGGGATGTATCGTTAATTTAAGATCAGTAAGATTAGCAGCCATCTCTATGGCTAATACTCCTTCGGCAATTAGTTCTCCGGCACCAGGCCCGCAAATGCCAACCCCCAATATTCTATCTGTGTACGGCTCCGATATAATTTTTGTCACACCGTCAAATCTATCCAAAGTAGTTGCCCTACCCGAAGCAGCCCAGGGAAATTTTGAGACATTAACTTTAATACTTTGTTCTTTCGCTTCTATTTCAGTCAATCCTGCCCAGGCAATTTCAGGATCGGTGAATACCACAGCGGGAATTGCTTTTGGTTCGAATGCAACCTTTTCGCCAGCTATTACCTCAACCGCAACTCTGCCTTCGTGTGATGCCTTATGAGCTAACATAGGTTCACCAACAATATCACCAATTGCATAAATGTTCGGATCATCAGTTCTTAATTGTTCATTAACTTTTATCCAGCCTCTTTCGCTTACATTTACTTTTGTGTTCTCTAATCCAAGACCAGAAGTATCGGGTTTCCTTCCAATTGACATAAGTACATATTCAAAAGTTTTTTCAGAAATCTTACCATCTTTATCTTCAATGTTTACCATAATTCCTTCATTAACTTCTTTTATCTTAGTCACTCTCGATTTGAGCATAACCTCTTCAAAACTACTTTTAATTCGTTTTGACAGATGGGAGACCAAATCTCTATCTGCGCCGGGCAGTAATCCATCAAGCATTTCTACAACAGATACTTTACTTCCGAGTGCATTATAAACCGAACCAAGTTCCAGACCAATGTATCCGCCGCCAATTACAAGCAGACTCTTTGGAATTGCAGGGAGATCGAGCGCCGTTTTTGAGTTGAGGAATCTTTTACTTTTAATATCTAATGATGGTATTGTTGCTATGCGCGAACCGGTCGCTATAATTGCTTTATCGAATTTTAATTCTTCTGTCCTGCCTTCAATTTTTTCGATTTTAACAGCCAACGAATTTATAAAACTTGCTTTACCCCGGATGAAATTTATATTTCTTTGTTTAGATAAAATCCCCAATCCACCAGTAAGTTTATTTACTACACCGGTTTTCCACTCTCTTAACTTATCAAGATCAATTTTCGGTTTTGAAAATTCGATGCCCCAGTTTTTTGCTTCTTCAGCTTCGCTAATTAATTTTGCAACGTGCAGTAATGCTTTAGAAGGGATACAGCCTGTGTAAAGACAAACACCTCCCGGATTTTTTTCAAGATCAACAAGTGTAACGTTCATTCCAAGATCAGCGGCGAGGAATGCCGCAGCGTATCCGCCGGGACCTCCGCCAATTACAACTAAATTTATTTTTTCGGACATTTAATTTTTTTCTTTATTTCTAATTATTTATTTTGCTGAACTCAACAATTTAGTAATTCAGCAATAAAACAATTCAACTAATTAACCATCAATTAATAACTTTAAAGGTTTTTCCAGCGCTTCTATAACCCATTTTAAAAATCTAACTGCATCGGCGCCATCAATAATTCTGTGATCATAAGATAATGATAACGGCAGCATCAATCTTGGTTCAAAAACTCCATAACCATTATATATCGGTTCATAACTTCCGTGCGACACGCCCAATATTGCAACCTCCGGTGAGTTTATAACAGGCGTGAATGATGTTCCGCCGATTCCGCCAAGATTAGTAATTGTAATACAGCCACCCTGTAATTCTTCAAGCGAGATTTTTTTATTACGAGCTTTTTGAGCGAGTTCCCCCATTTCAATTGAAAGGTTATTAATGTTTTTTTTATCCACATCTTTAATTACTGGAACCATCAATCCTCGCTCAGTATCAACAGCTATTCCAACATTAAAGTACTTTTTGTAAATGATTTCCTTTGTTTCCATATTGATACTACTGTTAAACTGCGGAAATTCTTTAATGGCAGACGCCATTATCTTCAACAAAATAGCAGTAACTGTAAGTTTACTTTTTCCTTGCTCCAATTTTGAGTTATATTCTTTTCTTGCTTTTTCAAGTTGAGTAATATCAGCCTTATCGAATTGTGTGACGTGCGGAATTGTTGCCCATGCATAACTTAAATGATCAGCAGTCACCTTTCTAATTTTTGTCATCTCAACTTTTTCTACTGCACCGTAAATTGTAAAATCCGGTAAGGATTTCTGCTTAATTCCAAACCCGGCACCAGCTTTTCTTTCTAAGTGCAGTTTCTTTGAATGTGCTTTTACATCATCCATTGAAATTCTTCCACCCGGGCCAGTGCCTTTAACTTCATTTATATCAACACCAATTTCGCGTGCAATTCTTCTAACAGATGGTGCCGCCGGAGCAGAACCTTTACTAATAGGCGGCTGTTTATCAATCTCACTGGGCTTTAGTACACTTACTTTACCTTTATAACTTTCGGTGAATTCCGGTTTTTCAACTTTGGTTTTACGCAAAGATTTTACTTCTGAACCTGATTCTTCGGGAACTTTTTTAACGGGTGTTTCCAAACTTATTTCAACTATCAGAATCACATCATCAACCTTTGCCTTATCACCCTCTTTCATTATTACATCAATTACTTTTCCTTCAATTGTAGAAGGAACTTCGAGGGTGGCTTTATCCGTTTCTATCTCAATTATACCCTGATCAATTTTAAGCATATCGCCTGGCTTTACAAGCACCGCTATTACATCTGCCGATTCAATGTTTTCGCCAAGATCGGGAACTTTTAACTCAACAATTTCTTTTTTGCCGGAAGGTTTTTTCGAGGAACTTTTTTTCTCTTTTATTTCTTCGATCTGTTGATCTATTATTGAATTGTCTTTCTTTTCCTCTACGACTGTTTTTTTATCCGGAGTTTCGTCAGATATTTTTCCTGCCTCATCCACTTTAATTAACGTTTGTCCAACCTGAACAATATCACCCACCTTAACCATCACTTCTGATACTATTCCTACAATCGTAGAAGGAACTTCGACGGTTGCTTTATCTGTTTCAATCTCAATAATCGATTGATCCTTCTCTAATTTATCACCCACCTTTACCAATACTCCAATCACATCAGCCGATTCTATATTTTCACCTAATTCAGGTAGTTTAAATTCTTTCGCCATTATTTTCCTAATTAGTTTTAATACTTATCATAATATCTATGAATAAAGAGGATTAAGTTTATCGGGATTTATTGCCAATTCTTTTTTTGCTTTATCAAGCGTAGTGTTTTTTATTTTTCCCTCTTTAGCTAATTCACCTAAAGCAGCAAAGGTTATATGTTTAGCATCAACTTCAAAGAAGTCTCGTAATGCTGCTCTAGATGCACTTCTGCCAAAGCCGTCTGTTCCCAAGGATGCAAGTGGTTTCGGAAGCCATTTTGAAATTGTATCGGGTAGTGCTTTTAAATAATCAGATGTGGCTACAAAAACACCATCGTTGTTTTTAAACAATTCGGTTATGTACGATTCTTTTTGTTTCTTGGTTGGATTAAGCATATTCCATCTTTCAACATCGAGTGCATCTCTTCTAATTTCTTTATAACTAGTTACGCTGTAAACATCGGCAGCAACCCGGTAATCCTGTTCAAGAATTTCCTGTGCTTTTAGTACTTCATTCATAATTGTGCCGCTTCCAAAAAGGATTGCTTTTAATTTCGAATTCTTTTTTGATGAAGCTTTAAATTTATATATCCCTTTAAGAATACCATCCTTAACCCCTTCAGGCATTGGCGGCATCGGATAATTTTCGTTCATTAAAGTTATGTAATAAAATACTTTTTCCTGGTCTTCATACATACGTTTAATTCCATCGCGAATAATTATCGCAATCTCGTATGCGAATGCGGGGTCGTAAGCACAAAGATTTGGCACAGGATAAGCAAGTATGTGGCTGTTACCATCCTGGTGCTGTAAACCTTCACCGTTAAGTGTTGTTCTGCCGGCAGTTCCACCAAGCATAAAACCCTTTGCTCCCATATCTGCCGCAGCCCAAACAAGGTCGCCAACACGCTGTAATCCAAACATCGAATAATAAATAAAGAATGGTATCATATTAATTCCATGCGTAAGATAAGCGGTTCCCGCAGCAATAAAGGATGACATTGATCCCGCTTCGGTAATACCTTCTTCAAGTATCTGCCCGTTTTTTGCTTCTTTATAATAAAGAAGACTGTCAGCATCAACGGGTTCGTAAAGCTGCCCGCTATGCGCATAGATTCCTACCTGACGGAAGAGTGCTTCCATCCCGAATGTTCTTGCTTCATCGGGAACAATAGGAACAATGTACTTGCCGATTTCTTTATCTTTTAGCAACTTGGTAAGGATTCTTACAAACACCATAGTCGTTGAAACTTCCCTGCCATCTGTTCCTTCATAAAATTCTTCAAAGATAGATTCGGGTGGTGTTTTGATAGGACGAATATCTGTTTTTCGTAATGGCACAAATCCACCTAATGCTTCCCTTCTTTCTTTAAGATATTTCATCTCGGCATCATTCTCATTAGGTTTGTAGAAAGGCATCTTTGCTATCTGCTCATCCGAAATTGGAATACCAAACCTGCTTCGGAATTCTTTCATCTCTTCTTCATTTAATTTCTTCTGTTGATGAGTTATATTTTTCCCCTCACCGCTTTCGCCCAAACCATAACCTTTAATTGTCTTGGCAAGTATAACCGTCGGTGATCCCTTATGGTTAACTGCAGCATTATAAGCCGTATAAACTTTTTCGGGATCGTGTCCTCCGCGGCGCATTTTACTCAATTGCTCATCGGTCATATTTTCAACCATGTTAAGAAGATCCTCATTATCTCCGAAAAAATGCTCGCGGATATATGCACCTCCTTCAACGGTATACTTTTGATACTGTCCGTCAACAACTTCACCCATACGTTTAACAAGTTTACCATCTTTATCATTAGCCAGTAATTGATCCCAGCTATCGCCCCAAACTACTTTTATAACATTCCATCCGGCACCACGGAAGATCGCTTCAAGTTCCTGAATTATTTTTCCATTTCCTCTAACAGGTCCATCTAATCTTTGAAGGTTACAGTTTATTACAAAAATAAGATTGTCCAATTCTTCTCTTGATGCCAAAGTTATTGCACCAAGTGCTTCGGGTTCATCAGTTTCACCATCACCAAGGAAAGCCCAAACTTTGCCGCCGGGTTCTTTTAATCCTCTGTCTTCCAAATATTGGTTAAATCTTGCCTGATAGATTGCCATAATAGGTCCGAGTCCCATTGATACTGTTGGGAATTCCCAGAAATCCGGCATAAGCCATGGGTGTGGATATGATGAAAGACCCTTGGTTGGCAGTAATTCTCTGCGAAAATTTTCAAGCTGTTCTTTTGTTAGTCTCCCTTCAAGAAAAGCTCTTGCATAAATTCCGGGCGAAGCATGTCCCTGAAAATAAATTTGATCTCCTTCATAGCCACCATTTTTACCTCTGAAGAAATGATTAAAACCAACCTCATAAAGAGTAGCCGCACTTGCATATGTTGATATATGTCCGCCGATTCCACTTTCCACTTTATTTGCTTTAACAACCATTGCCATAGCGTTCCAGCGTATTATGCTCTTTATTCTTCTTTCAATTTCTCTATTACCGGGGAAGGGTGGCTGCTTCTCTCTGGGTATAGTATTTATATAAGGTGTATTAGCCGAGAAAGGAATAGTTACCCCCGCTTTATGTGCACGGATCTGTAATTGTTGTAAAAGTTCAACAACTCTTTCGGGTCCACTATGTTCCAAAACATAATCTAAAGAATGAAGCCATTCACTTGTTTCTATTTCTTCAATTTCGGGCTCGTGTTTAAAATCGTTACTCATAAATAATTCCTTAAAAAAAATCAAAGATATACTGCAATCGGTTATTCAAAATACCGGAGGATCCAACTAATAACTGTCGAAAATAATACATTCCGGTTGGATTTAAGTAAAATTAGAATGCGCAAATTAATTGATTAACAGATTAGATACAAGGAAAAGTGATTGATGAAAATCACTTCAACAAAAACTAAAAATTGCTGTGGAAAAGCTCATTATAAATTGTAATATTCTCAGAAATTATTAATGCAACCCTAGTTCCTCATCTACATTTAAAAACAGGGTTGGGCTTTAGTGTACTTAAGAAAAGAGATTCCGGATTTTCAGAAGAGATGGCCACGGTAAAAGCCATAATAACATTGTGTTTAATATTTTAAAGACACCTCTCGATGTGTCTCTACTGCAAATATTTCTCATACCACTTCCGTCTCATATCATCAACTTCTTTCCGATGCTTACGCATAAAATGATCTCCGCCTTCAAGCATTACTAAACGGAAGGGAATCTCATACTTTAAGAGCTTATACGAAAGATCAAGCGAATCGTGTGGTAATACTCTGTTATCCTCCGTTCCGTGCAGGATGAGCATCGGAGTATTTTTAGATAGCTTTTCCGGAAAGTTTACAATTGAGCGTGATTTACATTTCTGATTAAAATCATCATCAGAATAAGTACCCATTGTTGCCTCATACAATCTTCGCATAAACGGACTCTCATCAGAATTACATCTAAGATTGGCAATTCCTCCTGTTACAATTGCACACTTAAACCCGCCTGCCGGATAGGCAGGATTATGGTTTTTTGTTAATGCCAGGTATGTCATCATTCCACCTCGGCTCCATCCTTCAATTGCCCATTTTTCTATATCGGTAAAATCAAATTCATCTGCCAAAGGAATTAAATTAAGCACATCATTCAAATCGCTGCCGCCAAATTCATCTTTACCTTCGCCGCCGTCATTACCTCTGTACTGCGAAGTAAAAACCACATAACCCCAACTTGCAATCTGTCCAAAAACTCCTTTTGCGGTAAAAGGATCTATTGCACCACGGTCTCCTATCCCACCTCTGTTCCATATTACACAGGGATATTTATTAGTTATATCCAGGGGATAAGCAATATAGCCCTTAACTTTTAACTCGTCTGATATGTAAGTAATTTTTTCTACTACCGTATTATTTAGTGCATCCTCTCCCCAACCGCTGGCTATCATCTTGTTTTGTGAATCGCCCAGCTCGATTGATGCGCGTTCAATAATTATTGATCGGGATTTACTCATATAGTTTATGCTGATTAGTTATATTTGTTGATTATAAATTACGGATTTTTGAAATGGCTCAAAAGAAAAAATCAAAATCAACTTCTAAAAAAGAAATTAAATCAAAAAAGAAGACTAAACTTACTGCATCAAAAGCAGGAACGATGGCTGTGATAATTATAGTTGCTGCATTTTTTATCTATAATAATTTTATTAAAAACAACGAGCCCGAAGTGAAATATTATACTTTTAAAAAAGAAGGCGAACTTACTTTTACAGATAGTTTGGGAAATACTAAAATTAAAATCAATCTTGAAATTGCAGATAATGATTATGAAAGACAACTTGGGTTGATGAGCCGGATTTCTATAAATGAAAATGAAGGAATGCTTTTTATTTTCTCTGTCGAACGAATGCAAGCGTTTTGGATGCGGAATACATTAATTTCATTGGATATGATATTTGTAAACAAGAATAAAGAAATAGTTACAATTCATAAAAATACAAAAATCCTTTCCGCACAAAGTTATCCTTCAACTGCACCTTCACTTTATGTTGTTGAGGTGGCAGGTGGATTTGCAGATAAATACAACATATTAGTTGGAGATAAAATATTCTGGATGGGTACTAAACTTTAAAAATCCAATCTTCAATCAAGAAAAAACAAACTAAATTTAATTATCAAATTTCAAATGAAATAATTTGTGTCTTTATCTTTGGAGCTTGATGCTTATTTGTTTTTTGATCCGCCGGGGCAGATTTTTATTTGGAATTTATTTACTACCATAAAGTTCATTTTCAACAAGCTCACAAATTATATGAGCAACAGTAATATGTCCTTCCTGTATCCTTTGCACATTGGAAGAAGGAATAATTATCGGTAGATCGACAAGTGATTTTAACCTGCCGCCATCACCGCCCAAAAACCCAATCACTTTCATCCCCTTTGAAAGTGCTGTTTCCGCTGCCTTAATCACATTACCAGAATTACCACTTGTTGAAATTACAATTAGTGCATCGCCTTTATTCCCAAGCCCTTCAACGTTTCTGGCAAATATATTTTCAAAGCCAATATCATTTCCACCAGCAGTTAGATTTGAAGTATCTGTAGTTAACGCAATTGCCGGAAGCGCAGGTCTTTGAATATTATGACTTAACCTGATCATCAACTCAGCAGCAATATGCTGGCAATCAGCAGCACTGCCGCCGTTACCGCAAAGTAAAAGTTTGTTTCCATTACGGAAGGCTTCGCTAAGTGTGTTTACAGCTTTTAGAATATCATCTTTACATTTCTGCTCAATCTTCAGCTTTGTTTCAGAGCTATCTTTAAGCGAATCAGTAATAAATTTTTCTTTGTTCATTAACTTATATTATTTTAATATTTTCAAATAGCTAATAGGTTATAAAAATTTAAGGGAAATTTCGGATACCGATTAACTTACTATGATTTAAGGAAGATTATATATGTTTTAAACTTCTATCGGATCCTTAAAATGTACAGCGTTTGCAAAATCCTGTATCATATCCCAGTTATTTTCATCCTCAAAATAATTTCCGGTCACAATAATATTTGCCCCGCTATCCACTTTCTCCCTGGCAACAAAAGGCGATCTGATCCCGCCGCCAACAATTACCGGAACA
>SMVA01453084.1_pt1 | contig 11805 bp, 10 predicted proteins | sample 2456451 | NCBI WGS metagenome assembly SMVA01 (sample SAMN11095933, study PRJNA526329) | marine sediment metagenome | biome: Marine sediment; feature: Surficial sediment; material: Deep marine sediment; isolation source: Hadal surficial sediment | place: Pacific Ocean | collected 2014-05 | depth...
ACTGATTACCCTGTTAGGCTAGCATATCCCCCTACTAACATCATCAGCCAGGCCCGTGGGCCAATTTCACCTGAGCCGCTACCGCAATTCGTAAATAAATTATGCACTTAGACAATGAGATCAAGCACTTACGGGATAAGAACCCCGGTTGTTCTCAGATAGTTCATTTGAACAACGCCGATTTTTCTTTATCGCCGGAAGTGGTGGTGGAAGTGTAATTTCGCCCTTTAAACTAGAACAACCAGCCGGCGGTTATGCAATCGCAGCGCCCTGGTTGATTTGCAAGCAGAGGCCCGGTAACGATTAACCGTGCACCTGTACACTATTACAATACTGTGGGAAGAAATTGGAAAATTTGTCGACGTCCTATCCAATTTCAACTTAGCAGCTGAATATAAACCGCCAAAATGGCGACAGGACAGATAAACTTTAAGTAAAACGGCCAGATTTTCCAGAACAAGCTATGCTCCGCTTCTGGAAAGCCCTGTTTTATTTCCTGCAGCAATCCATTCCTATTCCAGATCCAGGCCGCAAATATACAGAAAAATAAACCACCCAGGGGTTGACTGTATTCCGTGGTTAAGGTCACCACCAAATCAAATAACGCGTCAAAGTTGGTGACGATAACCATACACACTGCCGTAACAACTGCCCCAATCACTATTGTTGCCTTGCGTCTTTCCACGTTGTGACTTTCTACTGCATAAGCCACTGGCACTTCCAGCATAGAAATAGAAGAAGTCAAAGCTGCTATTGTCATTAACAGAAAAAAGGCCAGGGCCACCAACAAACCAATGGAACCCATACTGTCAAACAACGCCGGTAGAACAGAAAGAATCAACCCTGGCCCGGCAATGAGACCGCCACTTTCGTCATAGATAATTACTCCATTTGCCTGAGCAACATACATGGCCGGCAGAATTAACAAGCCTGCCATCACCGCAATTCCTACATCAAGCAGAGTCACCATAGTGCCAAGCAAAGGAAGGTTTTCACGCTTACTCACATAGGAGCCATAAATCAACATAGTCCCGGCTCCCAGGGAGAGTGAAAAGAACGCCTGCCCCAAGGCGTTAATGATCAATTCCGGGTCAGCTATTCGGCTGAAATCAGGCACCAGATAAGCCCGCAATCCGTCACTGGCACCCGGTAAGGTGACAACATAGAGAATAAGTAGAATAAGAATAACTACAAGAGAGGGCATTAGACGGGATGCCCATTTTTCAATGCCGTCCTTAACCCCGGCACTGATCACATAAACTGTCACACCCATAAACAACAGTACAAACAGGCCGTTCCTCATTACTGTGTCGGTTGTTAACCAATCAGCCAGCGAATCCTGGCCCAATATTCTGGCGATCGGGTCAAGCAAAAAAGCAATCATCCAGCCGCTTACGATCGCGTAAAAACTCAAAATCAGGCTCACAGTAATTATGCCAGCGAATCCAACCAAGGTGCCGACTGTTCGGCTTACATTCCCTCGGGAAAGTCCCTGCAAGGCAGTGACCGCATTGGCTTTAGCATGACGACCGATTATCAGCTCGGCCATTAGGGCAGGATAGGCAAGGGCAAATACCAGGACCAGATAAGTGAATAGAAATGCGGCGCCACCATTACTGGCAGCATTGGTTGGAAATCCCCAGATGTTACCAAGGCCAACGGCAGAACCCGAGGCCGCCATAAGGAAACCAAACCTTGAACTGAATTCACCTCGAGGGGCACTCATAGATAGGCTTTCACCATGTACTGCGCTTACTTATAAGCAGGATAGCACCTACTCTTCGTAGGATTCCAGGGTTAGCTGAAGCTTGCTTGGATCAGTCAGCAACATGACAACATTGGTCAGCGTCGAAACCGTGCCACCCCAATTTAATTCCAATACTGGAATGCGTAATCGATTGTCTGTCGCGGAAAAAGTCGCGGTACCTTCAGGTGCTGCGGCTAATTGAATAATGCTATCTGGATTTATCTGAAAAACAATATCTCCAACCCCTGCCACTAAGTTCATATTCAGACTGAGCAAACCTGCACCGTCATCGATACTCAGCGAAATTATGAGCATCTGTTGCGTTGCCTCGTAGACATTCACAGCCTCACTGAATCTGTCTACTAGCTCAATGTTCATGTAAACAAAATCCAACGGTGTCTCGTAAGGGTCGGTTATATAGGGCGTATTGTCAGTCCACGGTCCTGAGCCTAGAGTGACCGATGGACGATTTTCTATAGCATCCAAAACCAACATCCCATTACCCAACACATTGCCAAATACAGTAAATCCACCATTAGCCGTATCCAGGTTGGCACTGTTGTCCTCAAGGCTCACAAACCATTGATTAGTGGCACTATCCGGGTCACCGTCAATCTTGGCCATCGCGACCGTACCCCGGGTATTGGATGCACCAAACTCATTCACTATAGGCGGTCCAATAGGAACAGTAATGGGCCCTTCAAAAGGTGTAAATCGGTAGGCACCCCCCTGTACCACAAAATTGGCTATTACGCGGTGAATATAGGTCTGGTTGTAATCTCCGCGGGTGACATAACCTAAAAAGTTCTGCACTGTATTCGGGGCTTCGTCATCAAGTAGTTCGATGGAATAGTCACCAAGGCCGGTACTTACGCGTACAATGGTGCCCGCTTTCGCAATTGACCCGGCGGTAATTGCAAAACTTAATGTGACAAGCAATAGCAAGCGGATAATTCGGCTAGTCACCACACTGCCAGACAACGGCATACAGATTCTCCAAAATATAATTTAAAACTATATAATTCAATATGTTACTAAAAATTACAAGTCGATCATCAGGTAGGGTTCGAGGCCATCATACAGGCTTGGCCTTCGACAAAGTAAGCGAGAATAGGTGATGTTATGACAATATTCAAGCCGGATATACATCACAAGAAATTACAGGCTCCCCCGCCTCCCCCTGACAGCTTCAATATCACTTTTTCAACAGGTCCAAAGACGAACTTTAATTTGCTGGAAAATCTATAGAGGATAGCTCCTACATTATGCTATAAAAGCACTTTTTTTCGGCGCCATAGAAAATGGAAAGGATTTCGGTATTTTTATCTAATCGTTCATTAACAATCGATCTTTTTAATGCCACCAAACTATTGTTCTCAGCATTCGTAGTAATCAATCAATGAATACACGCCATTTCAGCAATACTCGCCCACTCGGTATCGGACTGGATTATGGCACCAGTAACAGTGCTACAGCCTTGTTTGATGGCGAAAGGGTTATCCTGGTCAGCTTAGAAGATGACACCGTAATCATGCCTTCGGCAACCTATATTAATCGGGACCTGATAATTTCCACTGGCCAGCAGGCAATCAATGACTACATTATGGCCAACACGGGTAGAAAGGTAGAGTTAAGTGCAGAGTTGTTAGGAGAAGGCCGAGATTCAACTGGGCAAACTGGTGATTATGGTTTACCTGAGGAAGCTAATACACAAAAATTCTATGGCCAGTCGATTGTTGACGCCGGTGAAAAAGGACGGCTGTTTAGAGGCGTGAAGAGATTGCTTGGAAACAAGGACTTATCACGACTAATGGTTTTCGATCGGCCTTTCCGCCTGGTCGCCCTGGTAACTCCATTGTTAGTTAGAATGCGTAAAACAATTGAAGAATACCTGAGAGAAAATTTCACTACTCATGATCAAGTAAACCATGCCTGTATCGGTCATCCAATCAATTTCGAGGGAAAAGAGAAGACACACAATGCGATCGCGTTACAAAGGCTCGGCGAATCCGCCCATCACGCTGAGTTCGAAAAACAGACCTTCTATCCGGAACCTATTGCTGCTGCCGTCAGTTACCTGTTCTACAACCCAGAAACCGCAGGTCGTACTCTATTAGCAGTAGACTTTGGCGGGGGTACCCTGGATTTGTGTGTACTGAAACGAGAGGGTGAGAATTTCAGTGTTATCGCCACTCACGGCGTAGGCCTTGGGGGCGATCACATCGATCAACAATTGTTCAAAGCGCTGGTTTTTCCTCTTCTGGGAAAAGGTGAGCGGTGGCGACGCAGGGGCGAGGACCGTGTAATAGAAACCCTTTTCCCGTTTGAAGAATATGAAGATTTACTACTGAACTGGGCTGTAAGCTATATGCTTAATCAAAACCAGTTCACAACGCCAGTCATGCAACGCATGGAACAGGATGATGTGGCCGCGGAGAAATTTCGTCGTCTCTATGAACTTATCAAGCGAAACTATAGTTATCTGGTTTTTCAATCCATAAAAGACTTTAAGGCCAGACTGTCAGACAGGGACGAGGCGCGTCTTGATATCCCTGAGCTTGATATAGATTTAACATTATCAAGAGTGGAATTCGAATCAATTATCGCTGATCAACTTCAATCTTTTTCACTGGCAGTTCATGACATGCTCGACCGAGCATCAGTCACCCCCGGACAAGTTGACCTGGTAATCAGAACTGGTGGTTCGTCGTTGATACCTGCTGTGCGGAACATATTGGAAAACCTGTTCCCAGGTAAAGTAATTGAGCACGACCCATTCACCAGCGTCGCTGCAGGGTTAGCCATTGCTGAGTATAAAGGCCTGAGCGTCAGTAACCCTCTGAATTAGAAAGATCTTCATCATCCGTTGGATGAGAAGGGGACACTCACAACTTATGTTTACCAACTAAGGCACTATTTTCTGAAGAGTAACAGGCCGCTGAGACAAGCCTAGTTCGAAGTTGAATTTAATCGATCTAAACAATGATCCAAGGCGACGAGTGGGACTGTGGTGTAGCGGCAATGATAGACAAGCGCCGCGAGGGCACCCTGGAGGGGCGCTGTCTGCCGCCTAACCACAGTGCCACTCGGTGCTGTTCGAAGACACCGCGATCATCTCTTGAGGGCAAGATGTTTTGCTCAGATGCCTGTCATGGGAAAGCTATACAATAGGTCCCCGGATTGCGCTTCTCTAATCTCAAATTGCCCGGGATAACTACGACCCAGAGCCTCGTTAAAAGTAGAACCATCATTTAAATCACTGATTATAAATACCACCCTACCCTCTACCGCGTCTCCCGGAGGCACCGCAATGGGAATAAAAAGATAGCCCGTGTTTGCACTAAGTAATCCATTAACAGTTGCTTCAACACTGAGCCTTGAATCTGGCAATGTAGCTCTTACAGCTCTAAACAGTGCTGCTTCATTGTTACCATCGATAATTCGCAAGTAGACATTAAGCTCTTTTGTAAACAATTCATTGTTGGTTATACGGATGGTCGGCGTGTAGATCGGGTAAGCAAAGCCTACTTCTATTAGGCCGTTGCTACTGCGTTCAGAAATCAAGTCACTTGCCAACTGTTGACCCAACACTCCCCCAGTGGCTTGAGTGGAAAGATACCCAAAGAAATACCACGCCACAGCCAGCAATGCCGGAACACAGACTAGCCCTGAATAGATTTTCGCTTTACTGGAGAACCAGGGGATAAAAGGGTAAATCCCGATTAGGCAAAATAGGGTAGCAGTCTCTGCTATCAATAATCGGTTTAGCAAACTGAAATTACCCACCTGGGTCGCAAATACGAAAAATACGCTGCTCACACCGATGGCTATCAGTATCATTATCAGATGGATAAATGTAGCTGGTCTTAGCAATTGCATCTGGTACTTGACCCGTTATAGAGCCTGGCCAGCGGCTTGTTTGTCGGCGTGGTACGAGGATCTGACCAGAGGGCCACTTGCTACATGAGAAAATCCCAGGCTCTCACCAAACTCCCGCAATGCCTCGAATTCTTCAGGATGGACAAATCGTTCAATCTTGAGGTGATCTCGACTTGGCTGTAGATACTGGCCTAGTGTAACCATGTCCACCTGGTGACGGTGCAGATCCCTTAGCACATCTTTAACCTCCGCAATGGTTTCTCCCAAACCAAGCATTAGTCCTGACTTTGTAATGACCGAAGGAACCCTTTCCTTGTAACCTTGTAACAAATCGAGAGACCACTGATAGTCAGCACTGGGTCTAACCTGACGATAAAGCCTGGGAACAGTTTCAAGATTGTGGTTAAAAACATCTGGTGGTGTTTGTTCTAAAATTTCCAGAGCGATTTTCATGCGCCCACGAAAATCTGGCACCAATACTTCCACTTTTATTTCAGGGTTATGAATTCGAGTTTCGGTAATACAATTTGCAAAGTGTTGTGCGCCGCTATCTTTGAGATCATCCCTGTCCACCGAAGTGATTACCACATAGTTGAGCCCCATTTCTGCTATTGCTTTGGCAAGTTCCCTGGGTTCATCCTGGTTCAGGGGCTTAGGTTTACCATGAGCCACATCGCAAAAGGGACAGCGCCGAGTACAAATCTCGCCCATTACCATAAAAGTAGCGGTGCCATTGCTAAAACATTCGCCAAGATTCGGGCATGAAGCTTCCTCACAAACTGAAGCGAGTTTGTGAAGTCTTAGTTTTTGTTTGATTTCGTTTATCCTTGGGGATGTAGGAACTTTTACTCTTATCCATTCAGGTTTGGGCAGTAATTTCTCAGTTGGAATTACTTTTACCGGTATTCTGGCTACCTTTTCAGCTCCTCGAAGTTTTTCACCTTCAACAAGCACATTTCGACGTTTTAATTCTGACATTCAATAATCTCTGGAATAAATCTTAGGACAATTCCTGATAATGTAATTGTCGCAATAAAGTATTAAGCAATGAGTTGCTGGCTTTCTGCATTAGCCCACCCTTGTCCTTAACAAGGTCAACCAGTTGAGTAACAACCAGACCTGGATAGCCGCAAGGATTAATTCGATCAAATGGAGACAGATCCATATCCACATTGAGGCTCAGGCCATGGTAGCTGCGGCCATTTTTAATTCTCAAGCCCAAGGCAGCTATTTTAGCATCATTTACATAAACACCGGGAGCGCCAGAACGTGACTTTGCAATGATCCCGAATCCACTTAAGGTCTCAACAATACTTTCCTCGATTAATTCCACCAACTTACGAATGCCCATTACTCTTTCGCGAACATCCAGTAAGATATAAATCACTAGTTGACCCGGGCCATGATAAGTGACCTGACCCCCTCTATCGGATTGAATCAGGGGGATATCCCCACGATCTAGTATGTGTTCGAGTTTTGCCGCTTGTCCAAGAGTGAACACTGGCTTATGACTCAACAACCAGATCTCATTTCCCCGTTCCGCTTTGGGATGTGCTGCTATGTACTGCATGGCTCGCCAAATTGGCTCGTAATCCTGTAGACCCAAACGGCGTACCGTCAGACCTTTACCCACAGTGATATCTTGATCCAGGGAACATACTCTAAATGATTTGTAATCAGTGAGTAGCATTTGAAAATGCTGGCTTTCCAAGGTGGTTAAATTGTTCAGGAACCGGCCAAACGGCAGTGACATTATAGACCTGTTCGAAATTACCTCATAGGACCAACTTGACGTTTTCCTGCTCCATCAAATCCTCGAAAATGTTCTTTATCTGATCCTCACCAGTTGCTTCAATAATCACAGTAACCGAAACATAATTTCCTTTAGCACTCGCCCGCTCAGTTACTTTCTCTGCTGGAACAGAACTGGCATAGCGATGTATGACTGCCAGAACTTCTGCCTGAAAAGTAGTGTTTGCAAACCCCAGAACTTTAATAGGATAAGCACAGGGAAACTCAATCTTCGGCGGCTCCTGGTTTATATCACTAATATTCACCAGCAGTCAGGTTTTCTAACTGAACAAATTAGTAAACATCAAGGTGAGCCAATCAATAAATCGTTTAATAAATCCACCTTGTTCCACTGCTTGCATGGCAATTACTTGACCCTGGTACAACAAGTCATCTTCTAATACCACGTTTATTGTGCCCATAACCTGACCTTGCTCTAGTGGCGCTGTAATTACTTCTTCAACATCCACAGAGGCAGTCATCTCGTCTGCCCGGCCCCGGGGAATGGTAATGAAAACTTCATCCCTGATGCCAAGATCCACAGTGTTCTGCTGTCCTGACCAGACTTTCACATTACTGAGGGTCTGGTTAGAATCATAAAGCTTATGAGTTTCATAATAACGAAAGCCGTAGGTCAGCAGCTTTTGCGTCTCAATCGCCCTGGCTTCTTCACTTACAGTGCCCATCACCACAGTAATCAAGCGCATATCATCGCGTTGTGAGGAGGCTACCAGACAAAAACCTGCCGCTTCGGTCCAACCGGTTTTCATTCCGTCCACATTTCGGTCTCGAAATAATAAGGTATTGCGATTAGGCTGCCGGATGTCATTGTAGGTAAACTCACGCTCAGCATACATGGCATAATGATCCGGATGATTAGCAATCGTTGCCCGCGCAAGCAAAGCCAGATCACGTGCTGACATTCTGTTGTAGTACTGCTCAGTGTCGAGTCCACTGGCGTTCATAAAAAATGAGCCCGTCATTCCCAATACTTCGGCGTACTGATTCATCATGTCAGCAAATGCATCCTCACTGCCGGCAATATGTTCTGCTATTGCAACACTGGCATCATTCCCGGATTGGATAATTATCCCGCGTAGCAAGTCTTCAACTGAGACTTGGGTATTAACTCCAATAAACATTTTGGAGCCTTCCATTCGCCAGGCTTTCTCACTTATATGAACTAAGTCGCTGTGGGTAATATTACCCAGCTTGACTTCTTCCGCGGCAATATAGGCCGTCATTATCTTAGTTAAACTTGCTGGCGGTAATGCTTCGTCGGCATTTTCTTCAACGATTACATAGCCGGTCTTGGCATCCATTAAAATATAACTGCTGGCCGCTATTTCAGGCGGTCGGGGAATAATAGCCGGCGCAGCCAACACAGACACCGAGGTTAAAATCAATAAAACACCCGCTGCCATAGTCTGAAAAAAGCGTAACCTATTAAAAATAGAAAAATTCGTTTTAACCATATATTCAATATCCATAAAATTTGTGTCGAAAACTAATTGGAGTTTTGCCGTGTGGACCATTAAGACTGGAGTCGAGCAGTTTAGGGTTATTCCGTTACAGTGTACGGATTTCCCAAGTTTGCGGCAACTACACGTTCGGTAATAATTCGAATTTCGTTACTATCAGCTAGAGGACCGACTCTAACCCTGTGAAGTTTCTGACTTGAGTTCCCAACTACCTCCTGAATAAAAACCGGCAGGGAGGTAATTTCCTTTAACTGAATTGTTAATCGCCGCGCCGCCTCCTGATCAGAAAATGCGCCTACCTGGATGTATTGTTTTCCGCCTATCACCACTGAGCTACGTTGAGGGACCCTGTTAACAGCGGATGGATAAGCCCGGGCCTCACCCGATGAGGCTGGGGGCATAATTGCGTCAAGTTGCACCCTGGCAGTACCCCGATTAGCATAGCCCAGCTTCATCGCCGCGGCATAGGAAAGGTCGACAATCCTATCACCGTGAAATGGACCTCGATCATTAACTCTGACAATTATGCTGCGATTATTATCCAGATTGGTTACCTGCAGAAAACTGGGAATAGGCAATGACTTATGGGCGGCAGACGCTTTGTACATATCGAAGACTTCACCATTTGAAGTGCGATGGCCGTGAAACTTTTCACCGTACCATGATGCCACGCCTCGCTCAGTGTAGCCTTCCTCTGTCTCCATAACAGTGTAGGACTTGCCTAGAACACTGTACGGACTCCGATTGCCAGCAAGCGTTCGAACTATAGGCTCCGGTATTACCTCAGGTATTGAAGCAATATCTAAGTCTGCCTCAGGAGCTCGGTCCTGTAGAATGCTATAGCGGCCATCATTGGGATTCGATGGCGGCTTGCTCGCACAGCCCACGAACAATGTCAGCAGTATAATTGTTACTATTGTATTCCAGGCAAGTCTGCAATCTATAACCATTAACAAGTTAACCCCACTATTGAGTAGCTTAGCGGTTCAAGCGAAGCGAAAACCGGACACACTTCATAAAATAACGGCGCAAATTCAGATTGGTTTAACCGATGCTAATTAATTTTAATTCTCTAATGAAGCCGAATCAAACAAGCAAAATCTAATACCAATATCAATAAGCTCTTTAGTTTCAGTTAGTTAACTATAAGATGCTCGACCCCTAGCAGAAATAGACATGAGAATCCCAAAACCGATAAACAAGGTTAAAATCGAGGTGCCGCCGCGACTTATCAGTGGTAGTGGTAAGCCGATGACCGGTAATAGCCCGGATACCATCGCCATATTCACAAACACATAGAAGAAGAACGTGAGGGTTATACTGCCTGCCAATAGCCTACTGAACATGTCACGGGCGTTGAAGGTGATGATAAAACCGCGGGCCAAGACAAAAAGATAGAGCAAAACTAAGAACAACACGCCCATTAAGCCAAACTCTTCAGCCAGAACAGCGAGAATAAAATCCGTATTACTCTCTGGGATAAAATCCAACTGTGATTGCGCACCGTTTAACCAGCCCTTGCCATACAGTCCTCCAGAGCCAATGGCTATCTGTGACTGAATGATATTGTACCCGGCACCGGTTGGATCAAGGTAAGGATCGAAAAAGGTACGAATCCGATTTTTCTGATGCTCCTGGGCCAAAAACAAATACCATGCCGGCGAAACCAATAGGGCCAGAACAGTGCCACTAATTACCACTTTCCAGCGTATCCCGGCTAGAAGTACCACAAAGATTCCAGACATGGTTATCATAATGGCCGTACCAGTATCGTTCTGGACCACTATCATGCCGGCGGGGACCACTATAATAATCGCGGCCCAAAAAAGGTGTTTAAAGTTCGGCGGCAAGGGTCGGCTGCCCAGGTACCAGGCTAGTAGCATCGGTACCATGAATTTCATAATTTCGGAGGGTTGAAAACTGGGCAGTCCAGGAAGATCAAGCCAGCTTCTGGCACCGTTGGATTCCACGCCCATAACCAGTACCAAGACCAATAGTCCCAAACCTGCAGTGTACATCGATGGCGCCCAGCGCCGGAAAAAATGCACATTGAACTGGGCAATTATGAACATGACCACAAAGGCAATCACCATGCTAATTGACTGACGGCGTACTTCATCAACATTTTCGCCGCTGGCGCTATAAAGCACCACCAGACCAAATACGCTCAATAGTAATAAGGCGAATAGAAGTTGCGGATCAATACGCAGAAACTGCCAGAAAGAGGTCTTATATTTGCTCGTATCAGTTGTATCACTAAAATGTCTTGTGAAATCCTGGTTGATCATTCTATAGAAGTAACAAGCGTTTCAGTCAGGTCCTCTGAAGCTCTGAGTGTTTCATGATCAATACCAAGAATATCCAGGAGATAAATGTCAATAATTTGTTTGGCTATGGGACCTGCTACAGAACCACCACTTTCACCATTTTCAACAAACACAGCTACCACTATTTTTGGTTTAACTAATGGATTCTGCGCCGGCGCATAGGCTACAAACAAGCCGTGATCCTTGTTTAAGTCAGCAACCTCAATATCGACGCTCTTTCTTATGTTCTGGGCGATGCCGACCACTTGGGCGGTACCGGATTTACCAGCCATCTTATAGGGCATGTCAGGGTCAGCTTGGGCGATAGCCTCGTAAGCCGTTCCTGAGTCCCTGAATTTTTTAGTGTAAGCCCGGTGTACAACTTTAGTCATGCCATCTTCAATATAGTCCCAGTAATCAGGATCATTTAGAATTACATCGGCTACGGATTCCCTAAGTTCATAGGTGTAAGGTTGATCATTAATCGCTTGTAACATTCGCGGCTGAACCACCTTACCTTTATTTGCAATTATTGCAATCGCAGTGGCCAACTGAAGTGGCGTTGTCCACATGTAACCTTGCCCAATTGCAGAGTTGATAG
>SMVA01026034.1_pt1 | contig 11804 bp, 12 predicted proteins | sample 2456451 | NCBI WGS metagenome assembly SMVA01 (sample SAMN11095933, study PRJNA526329) | marine sediment metagenome | biome: Marine sediment; feature: Surficial sediment; material: Deep marine sediment; isolation source: Hadal surficial sediment | place: Pacific Ocean | collected 2014-05 | depth...
CGCTGAAGGGCGATTTTGTTGCCGGCTCTGACAATTTGACTGCTGGGGCTTTTGAGGTGCCGGTGGAACTGGTGGCAGACGACAACATCATGATCATTGCACTGGATGGCACCCCAGATACTGGGGTGAATGTACGGATCAAACAGGTTCAACACCTGCAAATGCATGTGATGTCGCGCATTCACTTCAACACCAATGTTTCCAATTTCCCGGAATCACATGAATTCTACAAGAGTTTGGGCTTTCAGACCGCGTCCGATTTCCCTAAAGCCAACACCGTTGCCATGGCCCGATCCATGGGGATTTATGAGCTGACGAAGTATGATGGCTCCAAGGGCGGTGAACCTGGCGGCTATCTGCTGGATGGCCGGATTATGAATTTGGGTGGTTTCGGCAATGGCAATATCGACCTGATTTTCTACGAAATCCCGGCCCGCGAAGGCGCGCCCTATGCCAAGTTGAACCATCTGGGCATGGCGCGGGCGACCATGCCAACCACGGATATTCAGGCTGACTATAAGTATCTGACAGGCATTGGCGTCAACTTCCTGGCACCGCCCATGCAGCGGGCCGACGGCAAGATGTTCGCGACGTTCACCGACCTCGATGGCACCTTCTATGAATTGCTAGAGGTCGAAGACACGGATGAGGACAGCGACAATGGTGTATCCAACGTCACGGGCGTGGCCCAGGTGCTGATCAATGTGTCCGACTATGAACGGTCGCGCGCCTGGTACCAGATGATGGGTTATGAGGAAGACCACAAATTACCCTCAAGTGAATCTGCCGCCGTGGCTCAGGCCATGGGCTTTGACGGGCCGATCGAGATTGATGGCGGTTGGATGACAGGGACCAACGACAAATCCACCCTCGAGATCGTGCAGTGGATCACGCCCTATGATGGCGCAGCACCCTATCCGGTGCCGATTAATCATCTGGGCATTGGCCGCATGGCCTTTGCGACCGCCGATATTGAGGCCGATGTGGCGACGCTGAAGGCCCAGGGGGTTAAGTTCGTGTCGCCGATTACGCCGTGTTGTTCGGGCAATGACTCAAGCAGTTCTATCGTCGCGTTTTACGACCCTGATGGCACGATCATGGAGCTGGCGGGTTTTCCGGGGATGGATAAGTTGTTCCCAATTCTGCAGTTTTTTGCTGACTAAACCGGTGGCCTTTGCCGATTAGCCACCAAGCACGCGGGTCAGGATCCGGATGATGATCCGGCCCGCGAACAACACCAGTATCGGCGTCAGGCTGAGGAACACGATCAGGATCACACGAAGCGTGCCCATCCACCATGACAGGCGCTTGTCGGCACCGCCTTCACCTGTGCCGATAGACATGACGCGGCGGCCCAGGGTCGGGCGGCCTTTCATCAGCCACCAGCCATTCATGATCAGGAATGATGCCACGATCAAAAAGACAATGCGCAGCATAATCTGGTTGAACTCATAGGCTTCTTGCACTTCGAAGGTGCCCAGGGGCCACATCAACATGAATCCAGCACCAGCTGACATGCCGATATCGAGCCCAAAGGCGGTGACTTTGCGGATGATGCCGGCCTTCTTCATTCGCTGTCTCCCGTCAATTGGCCATCTCTCTTCAGTTGAAAGGCCACCAATACGTTACCGCCGTGCAATATCTGGTGCGCATAGCCACTTTGGACGAACAGCATATCGCCGGCGACAACGGGGCCATGGGTGTCGATGGTGCCGCCACTGGTGACTCCGCCATTCACCGCGTCGTAATCGCGCAGGGTGTCGAACGTCCACAGCACGTCGCCTGTCATCGGGTCATAGGCCCGAATGCGCGCATCCAGCCCACCGGCGAAGACCAAATCTTCCGTGGCGACGATGCCTGCTGACAGGCCGATGTTGCAAAGCTCGCGCCCTTTGCACGCGTCTTCGATATTTGTCTGCCAGAGGCGTTTGCCGGTTTTGATATCCAGCGCGAACAGGCCAGGTTCTGGCTCGCCTTCCGCCGGGTTAAACGGGAACAACATGTCGGAGACCGGCACGAATAACAGCCCGGCCTTTTTGTTGACGGCCATGCCCCAGTGGATGCCGCCGATGAGCCCGCCACGACCAATATATTCCTCCCAGATGCGCTCGCCAGTGTCTGGGTTCATGGCGTAAACGCCGCCGGACTTTTGGCCCGCCAGCATGATGGGGGTGCCATCAATGGTTTCGGTCAGGATCGGCGGGGCACCAAAGTCAAAATCCGGGCCGTCTTCCTCGGGGCAATTGCCGTGGTCTTCCATGCCGCAGGCAACATTGAAAGCGTCGCCTTCCAGATATTGTTGCACCCAGCGAATTTCGCCGGTCTGCATATCCATGGCGATGATGGAATCGCTGGTGCCGTTTGCGGGGGATGAATAATTCTCGCCGGTGCCGACATAGATCAGGCCGCGTTCTGGGTCCACCAAAGGCGATGACCAGATCGGTGCGCCAGAGGGGCCACGGGTTTGGACAAACAGATGGTGCGTGCCGGTCTCAACCAACTCTTCCTGGATGACATGCGTGCGCCACAATATCTCGCCAGTGGCTGCGTCCAGCGACACGACATTGCCGCGAAAGCTGCAACAGCCATACCATGGCATCATCGCGTACACGACCTCGGTCGACGAGATCGGCACATAGATCTTGCCATCGTGGAAGGTCGGCGTGCCGGTCAGCATGGTCATGGAATGGTCGCCGACATAGTTGACCCAGATTAGCGCACCGGTGGCGGCATCAAGCGCGTGCATGCGGCCATCGGTCGACCCGAAAAAGATAGTGGCCTTGTCGCCCTCACCATCGTCATCGTCACTGGCGATGGTCCCAACGATAATGCCGGTGCGGGCCTCTTCCATCTCGGGGTCCTGGAAGGTCCAGCGGATGCAGCCGGTTTCCTTGTCCAGCGCGTGGACCTGCCCGGCCTGGGTGCCGATATAGACCGTGTCACCGGAAACCAACGGGTGCGAATGCGGGCTAACGCCGCCCTCCAGACGAAAGGCCCATTTGACGGCCAGCTGGTCGACATTGCCTTGGTTGATAGATGTGCGCGACTGAAAGCGCTCGTTGCTGGTGCCATAGTCCCAGCCTGCGGCATAAAAATCTGTACTGGTGGCGTCAGACGCACACAGGCCCACGGGCGGTCCATCCTCTTGGGCAAAGGACGGCGATGTGACAGCAGCAAAAGCTGCCAGAATGGCAAAGCAAATTAGTCGATGCATGTGGGGCTCTTATGGGCGGGGTGTGTGCGGGTGTGGCGTTCCAATGATGTGTCCGGGCGGTCAGCTGTTCGCATTCAGAGGGAAAGATTGATGCTCCCCTGAATAATCGATTTACCTCCCGCCCCAGAAAGTAGATGCTTCCATACGAATTAAAACGGGGTGCCGCAATATGAAAAATGTTTTCACGGGTGTGTTGATACTGAACCTGATCGTCGAATTCGGGGCTGCGTTTGCCCTGATCAGCGCGTCACTGGGTGGCGTGGGTGTTGAGGACCCCATGTCGGCGACCGTATGGTCGCGCAGCTATGGCTTTGGCGCCCTGGCCATCGGCAGCGCCGTCATCTGGATTTGGCCGCACCGTGACAATTATGCCGTCGTCAGCACCGTGCTGGGCATGTTGATGGTCTTCCACATCGGCGTCACCATATCCTTCGGCGTCGTCGGCGGCCAACTCGCCGTCGGTGGCTTGCACGCGGTTCTGTCCGTGTTGATGGTCACCATGTACGTGTTGCGCGGCAAGTGGTGCGAAAAGCCTGCGGGGTAGGGGGTGATGGGGGGAAGAGTAGATCAAATTACTCTGGCACTTTTGACCTTTAATTAATTTAGAAATTGTATGTGTCGCAAATGGATATTGAGGAAATCGAAATAGCTATTGCCAGAATCGAAAAACGCATCGAAGAACTAGATGAATTTGATCCGTCCAGTGTGGGTGACAGAGACGACCCCAGAATTCGAGTGCTTGAGACTTCAGTTAGAAAAACTCTGCAGGACATATTAGGTGAAAGTACGCCTGACTATTTAACTTATAGAAACGCGGAAAGTCTCGATCGCGCTTCAATCAGTATGTATGGGCCAACACCAATTCACGAGGTCATCGATGGATTGGAACGGGGTAAGGCCAATGCTATTGCCGTTCTCAAAGGCTTAATTTCGATGTTGAGGGAGCAGGCTGGTTCGCAAATCGCAGGAGTAAAAGGCGAGCCGGTTCACAACCATGAAGATACTGCGACAAACGAGAAAGTCTTCATTGTGCATGGGCATGATGATGCCGCCAAAGAGCAGGTAGCGAGGTTCATTGCTCTTGCAGGATTGGAGCCTGTTATACTTCATGAACAGTCCAATCAAGGCCGGACTGTAATAGAAAAGCTGGAAGCTAACTCTGACCAAGTTAGTTTTGCGATTGCGATTCTAACGCCGGACGATATTGGTGGGAAGGATATGGAAAATTTGTTGCCCCGCGCCCGTCAGAATGTCATAGGAGAACTTTTCTATTTCATGGGCAAATTTGGTAGGAATAGGGTATGCGCATTGCTCAAAAAGGAGATTAAGGTTCCCTCAGATATAGATGGGATTGTTTATACTCCTATGGACAATGCAGGAGCCTGGAAGCAGGAACTCTTGAAAGAATTGGATGCCGCCGGGTATCAACTCAATTGGAAAGATAGCCTCAAATAGTCAAGATCAAAGGTGCCAGAGTAACTTGATGTTTAGGACCAACAAACCACCTCACCCATGCGACAGTTCTATCACCGGGCAGCGGTCCATGATTACGGTCAGGCCGGCGGCTTCGGCCAGCCTGGCACCGCCTTCGTTGATGACACCCAATTGCAGCCACAGCGATCTGGCACCAATCTCGACCGCCTCGCGGCAGACCTCACCGGCGGCTTCGGAGTTGCGGAACACGTCCACCATGTCGATGGCGAAGGGGATATCGCCGAGCGAGGCATAGACCTGCATGCCGTGGATCGTTTGTCCTTCCAGCATCGGGTTGACCGGGTAGACGGTATATCCCTGGTCGATCAGAAACTTCATGACCTGGTTGCTGTCCCGCCAATCATGCTTTGATGCCCCCACCAGCGCGATGGTCTTGGTGTCCTCGAGAACCTGCGCAATCGCTTTGGGGTCGTTGCGTGGCATGGAGGCACTATGCAACGTCGTCATGTCTGGTCCTGCCAGACGGGGTCGCGCTTTTCCAGGAAGGCACCAATGCCTTCGACCGCATCGGCGGCCAGCATGTTGCGCACCATCACATCGCTGGCGAAATCATAGGCGCTGGCCAGGTCCATTTCCAACTGCGCATAAAACGCGGCCTTGCCGATGGCGATGGTCTGGCCGGGCTTTTGTGCCAGGGTGCTGGTAAAGCCATCAACAGCTTCATCCAGCCTGTCTTCGGGCACTGCCCGGTTGATCAGGCCCCAACTTTCGGCCTGGTGCGCGTCGATCATGTCACCCAATAGCAACATTTCCATGGCCTGTTTGCGCGGCACGTTGCGGCTTAGGGCCACCATGGGGGTCGAACAGAACAGGCCGATATTAACCCCGGGTGTGGCGAATTGGGCCGTGTCGACGGCGATGGCCAAATCGCAACTGGCGACCAATTGACAGCCCGCAGCGGTCGCCAGCCCCTGGACCTTTGCGATGACCGGCTTGGGGCAGGTGACAATGGCTTGCATCATCGTGCTGCACAGCGCCATGATATGGGCAAAATAGTCGCGCCCCCCGTCGGCGTCGGCACGGCGGGCGTTCAGCTCTTTCAGATCATGACCAGATGAAAACGCGGGGCCATTGGCGGCGATCACGATGGCTTTGACCGCGGCGTCTTTGCCCAGCGAATTGATGGCACTGGTGATATCGCCCAGCAATGCCTCTGACAGGCAATTGCGTTGCCTGGGTCGATTGAGCGTCAACGTGGCAACGGGTCCCTCAGTGTGAACCAGCAATATCTGCTCGGACTGGGTTGATGCGTTGTTCATGATGCCTCCCTGTTGACGCTTTGCCTTTGACGCAGCTTATCGTTATGTAGCCGCGCTGGGCAACTAGCAGGAATCAAAGTTGTCATTGATCCGCTAATGCTGCGCTTACCCCCACACCGTCACCCCTGCGCCCCGCCTTAGCGGGCACAAGCTGGGGCAGGGGTCCATTAAGCCACAAGGGAAAGCCGTGCCGACTGTTATGTAGCCGACCAAATGGCCAAAAAACGCAAACCGAAGAATGGATTCCTACCTTCGCAGGAATGACGAGGGGGTTTAGTGAATCAAATTACTCTGACACCTTTGATCTATTTCGGCACGCAGATCGCGCAATGCCGCCATCTGGGGCACCTCTGTAGTGCCGCTCATGGGTGGGCATCCCACGCCTGATCCCACTGATCCTGACAGAACAATTTGTCGACAGGTTTACGGCTGATGGGGCCATACCCCACGCCGACAGAATATCCAAGCGGCACCATGGCTGCCGTCGCCCAGTCGTCGGGGATGTTCAACATTTTCTTGACCGCCGGTTCCGACATGCACAACAGCGTCGTGAGCACGCAACCAACCCCTTCGGCTCGTGCGGCCAGCATCAGGTTTTGCACCGCCGGATAGATCGACCCGCCGCCAACAACAGGCACGCGTTCCTGATCGATGTCTGTGACGGCGAGCCCGCTGGGTTTGAAGCAGACGATCACCACAACAGGCACCCGCCCCAGATTGGCGGCCAGGTGATCCCCGGCTGCCAGCGTCCGGTCCATGGCCGCGGCGGCGTCGGCATCCATAGTCTCGGCCGCCTTGCGATAATTGTCGGAGAAGGGCTGCCACTGGCCCGCGTAGAGCGCGCCCAGCTGTTCCTTCAGCGCCGGGTCTGTCACCGCAATCATCCGCCAGGCTTGCTGGTTGCCGCCGGTGGGGGCATAGGTTGCAGCCTCGAAAATTCGCTGCAACACATCATCCGGAACGGGGTCCGGCCGAATTCTTCGTACAGCTCGCTGCGTTCGCATGGCTTCATACAAATCAGATGTTGTCATTCAAGCCTCCCCAATTCATCCCAACAGAAAAACTATGGCACATCGGGGGCATTGCTGGCCATAAGCGGACATTAGGGCTGGTCGCCTGTCCTTGCGTGTGTCCCCTGCTATTCGTACACTAAAAATGTGGCGCCAGGCGGCGTACATTGCCTCAGTACAATACGGGGCGCGGGCCCCGGAGGCAGTGCGGCGCAAAGACGCTTGCAACTGACCAATGGAGGCTACTATGCCAGACAATGTATATCGAGTGACGGAAGTTTACGGCTCATCAGCAGATTCTATTGAGGGGGCAATCAGCAAGGCCATCTCGACGGCGAGCAAGACGCTTCGGCATATCGAGTGGTTTGAAGTGACGGAAATACGCGGCCATCTCGACGGCGACAAAGTTGGGCACTACCAAGTCGGTGTCAAACTTGGTTTCCGCTACGAAGGCTGAGGCGTAAGGCCAGGCTCAATTACTTTTAGGTTTGGCGAAACAGCCCTTTACGACCAGCCCAACTCACGCAGTGTGTTGTGATCGTTCCAAATTTTGGTCATGTGGCTGATACGGTCGCCGTCAAACACCATGTTGTATACATAGTCGGCTGCCGCTTGCTTGTTGGTTGGCGCTACAGGCCCGCCTTCGCCGGTATGGGTGCCCCTGAAGATGGCATAGGCGGTGACCACGTGCCGGTCTGCATCCACGGCGAATGATTGAAGGTCGTAGTTTCCGTCGGGCAGGGGGACGAGCAGGCCTTTCATCCAATCAACATAGCCTTCCAAATTTGTGACGTCAGCCAGAGCTTCGCATTGCGCTGAAAACGTCGCATTGTCATGACAGAAGGCCTTGCAGACCGCCCACCCTTTACCTGTCTCGCAAGCATCAAAAAAATCAAAGGCAACTTTGGCAATATCAGCGGACATGAAATTTCCCCTTGTCACGTGTTAAAACCACATAAACCGAGCCCGAGGATACCCATCATGGCTGCCTTTGGCTAGTCGCAGGCGCTTGGCTAATCGCAGGCCTTGGGCGCTGATGCCCACCCATGGCCCCAAGCAGATGCCGTCACCACGGCCTGATCAAATCACCCTGGTGACCTTCGTTCTTGGGCCAATTTTCGGCCTCGGTGCGGGTGCGGGCATACATGTCGCGGATGATTTCGTGTTCGGGATAAAGCTCGATAAAGTGCCCCAGCAATGGCCGCGTGTCGATGTAACAAATCTGCGCGCCGAAAGGGACGGTGAACTCGCTGGCGACCGGATAACCTGCGGCCACCAGGGCATCGCGTTGGGCCTCATAATCGTCACAGAACACGGCAACATGGTGGAACCCGCCTATTTTGCCCGGGTACAAATCTGTAAAAGCACAAGGGCCGTCGGACAGCACCTCGACCAGCTCAACATTCAGATCACCGGACTGGACAAACACGCCTTTGATGCTGATGGGGTCTACCGCGTGGCCGCGATAGACATGACCCTCCAGCGCGGCTTCTCCACCACCGATAAAGGGGCCGATGCCATAGATGTCGTGGAACTGCTGGCATGCCTCTTCCAAATTGGGGACGACATAGCAGTTCTGGACGATCGGGCAGTCTTTCAATATCGACAACATCTAGGCTGCTATTTCCACCAGCTCGATGATATTGCCTTCGGGGTCGGCAAAAAAGCACAGGCGCATGGGCGCGCCTTCTGCGATCAACGCCCGGTCGGACCGCAGTACAGCCCCTTTTGCTTCTGCTGCTGCCAGCGTGTCGGTCAGGTCGCTGACGTAGAAGGTCAAAAAGGCGATCCCCGTGCGCATCGTCAATTGTTCGGGCGCAGGGTTCAGGGTTGGGCTGTCAGGCGGGCTCATCAATTTGATGACTTCGCCGCCCGGGGTTTGCAGCCAGACGTTCAGGTACCCATTGGCGCTGGAGGCCAACCCACTGGACAGGCCAGCGTCGATGTCCGCCCGCCTTACTTCGGTGCAAGACAACACGGTCGTGTAAAAATCATACATCAGATCAAAGTCGATCACGGGAATGCCGACTTCCAGGGGGGAGGTTTGTTTCATCACTTTTCTTTCATTATCCGATTTAAAAAACTCTGGGAGACCCAAACCCGGCACCTAAATGCGGGGCAGGTCTATTCGACCGGCATTGTAGCCCTTACTGTCGGGGGAAACGGAGTTGAGATCAAGCCTATAGCCCGACCTCTACCCGCGGTGGGCCATCGTCGTCGATCACCACCTTGCTGCGGCAGGCAAACAGCCTATCAGCGTCAATTCCATACTGGTCCGATAGCAATTGTTGAACAAGGTCGCGGCGCGCTTTGCCCAGTGTTTCCAATTCGGTAATTTCCGGCTCTGTCATGGCCGCCTCCAACAGATTTACCCCTTCCAGCGCACGCAAGGCTGCAACTTCGGGGGGCTCGGGGGGCGCCCTCAACAACCGGGGCGACAGCCTGGACGGCCGCCTGAGCCGTCGCCAGTGCCGCCTGATGGGCCGGCAGCCGCAGGGCTTCAAGATCGGCGCGTGCGGCAACGCCACAGACCAGCAGAGAAATTTTGGGCCGGTCATCCATCAGGTCACCGACCGAGCCAATATAGGTGGCCGCAGCCTCATTGATGGCCGATGACAGCGGCGCGAATGTCACCGGTTCCAGCGTCAAGCCGCCTTTGTCGTCGGCGATATCTGCCAGCAAGGCAAAGGGAAACAACACCTTTAGCGTGGCGACCACCGCCCCCTGGACAGCGTTGCCAATGGCCTTTGAAATCACGCTAGAGAGGTCGAATGCCGGATCATCCAGCGCCCCTGAAATGGGAATGTTGAGGGTGATGTTCCCGTCTTTATCCTGCAGCAGGTTAACCGCCTTTTCGATCGGCAAATTGGCCGTTTCGATCTGGTTGGCCCGGTCAAAGTCATCCAGTTCCTCGAGCTCAATATGCTGGATCAACCAGTCAGTGCGCGCGTCAAGCTGGCCCTGAGTTGCCTGGCCGTTGAACGTCAGATCAAGTCGCCCGGCGCGCAAATGCACGCCAACGCTTTTGGCGGCATAGTCAGATATCTGTGGCAAGGCCAGGCTTTTGATGGCGCCCTGTAGGTCGAAGTCCGGCCCTTCATCCGCCAATGGTTTGATCCAGCCCGCCACAGTCAGTTTCGTTTGATCCCCCAGGCTAACCGCCAGCACCACGTCTGTCGGGGTGTCGGGCGCGGTGCTGTCGACGGCCTGTGCCTCAAGTGTATTGACCACCAGGTCAAATGTCTGGGGTTGCGCCAGGGTCTGGTCTGTAATTTTCACGGTGGCTTCATCTGCCAGCATGAGACTGGAAAACTTGAAAGCAGGCCCATCACCAATTACCTGGGCATCTTCCACCTCGGCATCCGGCGCCGGGGCATCCACCGCCTGGGCATCCAGCGCAGCAAATTCAGCAATGCCTTCTTCGGTCAAATGCAGGCTCGCTTGCGCCCCTGCGACAGCAATGTCGCCAAATGACATGGTCCCGTCCGCATCCAGCGCCAGGGGCCCGGCGGACAAATGCGCAATGGCGGTGCCGCCGTCCTCGGTCTGTAGTGCGGCGATTGTGTCGATCACAAAGGAGGCCGCGCTGAACGTACCGTCTTTTTGCGCCGAGATACCGACCAGCGATACCGTGCCAACGCGTGCCAATTCGGTGGCTTGTGTACCAACGACCACCTGTTCGGCCACAAGGCTTGCCTCTGCTGCATAGGTAACAACACCGTCCAGGCTGACAACATCAACAGCACCAATCACCACCTCGAGAGCCCCAATAGCAGCGGTCTGGCCAGCGCCTTCATAGCTAAGATTTTGCGCAGATATTTCGCCTTGCGCCTCGATTGTTACCTGCTCGCCCGCCGATATCGCGTCCCGCAACTTGCCTTCCTCGGTGCGCACTGCAAGGCGGGTAATAGCGACATCCAGATTGTCAAATTCAATGACATGGTCACCCTCTGTATAGGCACCATTCACCAACGAGATGTTGCCAGCAGCATTCAGGGCAACGTGCTGTGACGACTGGATATCACCCTTGAGATCAACCGAAAGAGCCCCACTAAGGGGCACGCCAAAATCAAAAGCGTCGAGCGCCATGTTATCGACTTCCAGGTCGTAGGCGATGTCCAGCACATCGGTAAAGGGGCGCACATCCAAAGACCCTACAATGGACCCACCGGCGAATGTGGCATTCAGACTGAGGCTCCCCGGCGTTTCCGGTGTCCAGGCCTTGAGGTTTTCAATCTTCAAGTCGAGAATTTTCAGCGGTCCTGACGCCTGTGGCAGGTCGAGATTGATCGTGGCGTTGGCCAGTTCCAGACTGGTGAGGCCGAACACCCAGGCTAAGGGCTCTTGCTGCTCACTTCCGCTTGTGAGATCCGGCAATTCCTTGAGCGTGGCCTTGCCGCACAATTGTCAGCGAGCCGGTTTTGAGCCCCAAATTAAAGACGTTGAAGTGAAGCTCCTGCAGCCCCTGCGCCTCCATGCCATATTCGGCAAGAAAGTCTTGCACATAATTGCGCAGGAAAAACGACGGCAGGAAATAGAGCGCAACGCCCAACACTGAGACGATGATGCCCTATAATACCAGGCGGCGGGTCCATTTGCTTTTTGCTATTGAAACTGAGTCGTCCATCAAAATATCTATCCATTGATCACTAGAGAGTAAGACCGCCCTCCAGGCATTGCAACATGGTGAATAGCCCGGTACAGCCCTTCGCGATAGGGCTCAGCGGCAAAAGCACTACTCAAATTGGCTGGCAGAGCGCCATGTACGAATCCGCAGGTTCGTGACCAACGAATGTCTTGCCCAACAGCTCGTAGTGCCGGTACGAG
>SMVA01171742.1_pt1 | contig 11803 bp, 10 predicted proteins | sample 2456451 | NCBI WGS metagenome assembly SMVA01 (sample SAMN11095933, study PRJNA526329) | marine sediment metagenome | biome: Marine sediment; feature: Surficial sediment; material: Deep marine sediment; isolation source: Hadal surficial sediment | place: Pacific Ocean | collected 2014-05 | depth...
AACTCGCTGGCGAGCGCTTCGATCGGCTCTACGGGTAATCCGGATCTATACTGAGAACACACAGGTTCGGGCCCTTGGTGTGTCCCTCACTGTCAGCGCCGTGCCACCAGGACATGATCAAGCGGGGTCGCTCCGCACGCGGTAAATCGAGCCATTCCAGGATCTGATCCACCTTGGCTGAATCCGGGATGTCGTCATCAAAGGGCCTTCGGACGTAGCTGGGCCTCTGGCCGCGATAGTCGCTCTCGGATCCGACCCAGAAGTAGACCGCGCTGTGCAAGCCCTGTCGTTCGGCCGCAACCCAGAGTGGCTCGGCTTGGAGCCAATCTCTTGGTTCGCCGCCTTCGCCTTCTCCGGCACCGTAGAAGTAGAGACCTTTTTCGCGATCGATGAAGGCATTGTTGATGATGCCGTGCGTTTCGACGCTTGCCCCAGTGGCCAGCGAGACGTGATTGGCGAAGGTCGACGAGGGAAAGACCGGGACAAGTCTATCGGCTCGCAACCCCTCGGCTTCCATTCGACCGAAAGCAGGAAAATCAGCGCGATCAAGATAGTCATGCCTCACGCCATCGAGGCTGATCAGGATGACGATCGACTCCTCCTCTTCCGCCGCCTCTGCCGGGCCAACGAGCAGAAGGGAAACCACGAGCAATAAACCCATCCGGAATAGCGACCAGGGCTGGACCGCGTCTAAGAATCGAATCCTTGAGTCATCCTAGCGTGAGCCCGGCGCTTCCCACATTCGACCGAGCGAATCTTTTTGGAGTCTCGGCGAGCCCATCGCTCTACGGCTCCTCTTCCCATGTCCCGTTGTCTGCTCGAGAAGAGTTCTTGCCAGGCGCTTCCTTCTCTAGTCATGTCGGTACACTGTGGAATCGATGTTTCGTCGTGGTTTCGTCGACCCGTCATCGCGAACCCCCGACCCAAGACCCGACCCAAGAAAGGATGAATCATGCCCCTACCGGACTCTGCACATTGGCTAACCGCACTCGAGGTCGGGACCGCGATCGATCGGAGCGAATTTTCTTCTCTTGAGATTACGCAGGCGATTCTCGGACGCATCGAGACGATCGGTTCGCAGGTTCGACCCTACACACTCGTGCTGACCGAGAGAGCCCTCGCACAGGCGAAGAAGCGCGATGAGGAACGCCATGCGGGCAACTCGCGAGGCCCCCTGCACGGGGTTCCAATCGCGATCAAGGATCTCTGCGATCTCGAGGGCGAGCCGACCTACGCGGGCACGCAATTCCTCGGAGGGCTCGGGGTCGCGAGCGAGACCGCATGTGTCGTCGAACGACTCGAGGCCGCGGGGGCTGTGATCCTCGGCAAGCTCAAGATGACCGAGGGCGCCTATACCGCCCACCACCCGAGCGTCGAACCGCCGATCAATCCCTGGTGTCCGGAGCGTTGGACCGGAATTTCATCGAGTGGTTCGGGCGTAGCGGCTTCAGCCGGCCTGGCGTTCGCGACACTCGGCTCCGATACGGGCGGATCGATTCGCCTGCCCTCTGCGAGCTGTGGACTCACCGGCCTCAAGCCGACCCATGGACGCGTTCCCCTGCACGGCGTCTTTCCCCTGAGCAGCTCGCTCGATCACGTCGGGCCGATGGCGAGAAACGTGGCCGACTGTGCTGCGATCTTCGATGTGATTTGCGGTGGCGATCCCCGAGATCCACAGAGCCTCTGGTTGAAGGCGCAGTCGCAACCGAGACCCCGCGTGGCGTCGTCGGATGCGAATGTTCGAGGTCTACGAATCGGCGTCGATCGCAAAGCCCTGGAAGTGGGCGATGAAAAGATGGCGGGCCTGGTGCTTTCCACCTTGGACGTATTTCGCGAACGCGGGGCCGAGATCATCGAGCTGGAGCTTCCGAACATGCTGGCGATCGCGGGAGCCTGGCCCGTGATTTGCGCGGCCGACATAGCCAACGCCCATGCGACGACCTATCCGTCCCACGCGGATGAGTACGGGGCCGATCTACGTGGCCTACTCGAATTGGGAAACGCCGTCACCGGCCGAGCCTTGGCGGAAGCGAATGCCACGCGTGACGCCTACGCGATTGCCTTCGACCGTCTCTTTGACGACGTGTCCGCGGTCCTCACACCAGTCATCCCGATCCCCCTGCCCGCCGATACCAACCTCGGTGGCAATGACCTAACACCCGAGGAGGGTCTTCTCGTGATGCGGTTCAACATTCCCGTCGACATGGCCCGCACACCATCGCTGACGATGCCCTGCGGTTTCACGAACGACGGAGCTCCGGTCGGGTTTCAAATCGTGGCCCGCCGACTCGCTGAGCCGCTGCTCTTCGAGTTGGGCGCCGCGTATCAGAGCGCGACCGAATGGCACCAGGCGCATCCACGCATCGAGGCATAAAGAGGCCCAGGGCGGGGCGAATATGCCTCATTCGCAGTGTGGTTGTCAGAAGACTACTTACCGGTGGTACTGAAAAGGCTGCTTGAATTTACTATCCGCGGGCTCGCCCGCTGAATGGCGAAGGGAATGCGCGTTCGAATCGCAGCTCAAGCGTAGAACCCGGTAGGCATTTCCCATCGCTCGTGGCAATATTTCCGTTCGAGAAGTTGGGCTCATCGTTGGGGCAACATGCCTGCGTGAGCGTGCCAGGAAATGGAGTCGGGCAGCTTGACGAATTGGAGCCGAGGCGGAATCTATGGCCTCTTCCTGGCATCGGGTGCGACAGCGCTCGTCTATCAGGTGGCTTGGGCACGTTCCCTGTCGCTCGTCTTCGGCGCGAGCTTTGAGGCCATCAGCATCGTCCTTGCCTCGTTCATGTGCGGATTGGCAGCAGGCGGCTTCATCCTCGGTCGTGTCGGCGGGCGGCTGGGTCGGCCCCTGCGAGTCTACGCTGCGCTCGAACTCGGTGTTGCGTTTTTCGCGATGGCGTTGCCGTGGCTCCTGCAACGTGTCGACGACGTCTATCTTTCGATCGCGCTGGATATCGAGGGAACGAGTGCCGCGCTGAATGCGGCGCGGATCGCAATGGCTTTCTCGGTGCTGCTCCTGCCGACGTTCTGTATGGGCGGCACACTGCCCATCCTGATCCGCGCTCTCGTTCGTCGGCCGGGGAAGCTTGGCGAGAGCCTCGCCGGCCTCTACGCGATCAATACGATGGGCGCCGTCGTCGGTGCGTTGACCGCGGGTTTCGTTCTCCTGCCGTCGATCGGAGTCTTGCAGACGCAGTGGGTCGCCGTACTCACTAATCTGGCGATCGGTCTGGGCGCCCTGATCATGGATCGCTTCGCGGACTCCGTTCCGGTCCCAGATGGTGCGGATTCGGAGATCGACGAGATTGCCGAAGCGGACGGAATCGATCCGCTCGCTTTTCGGGAAAGGCCCGAACGAGCGAGCTCGCTCTGGCCCTATCGGATGGCGTTCTTTGGAACGGCGATCGCGGGCCTGGCTTCTCTCGTGCTGGAAGTCGCGTGGTCGCGTGCGATCGTCATCGCGTCCGGCGCCAACACCTATAGCTTCACGATCATGCTCGCGACGTTCCTGACCGGGATCGCGATGGGCAGCTGGATGGTTCATCAGCGTGCGCCCCGACGTCCCGGGACGAGCGTCAGCACCGAGTTCGGCCTGGTTTTCGTCATGATCGGTGTTTCGAGCTTGATCGTGAGCCGCCTGCTTCCAAGACTGCCCGAGATCGCACTCCTCTTGAAGATCCATGTCCTCGGCGGCGGCGCCGGGATCCGTGCGGACGCAACATTCGTTCTCAGCTTTCTCGTCATGCTCGTCCCCTGCGTCATGATGGGCATCGCATTCCCGCTCGCTGGCGAAGCACGCGCCCGACTCGATTTACGACTCGGTGAATCCGTGGGTGATCTCGTTGGACTAAACACGCTGGGTGCCGTCGTCGGGTCGCTGCTCGCGGGCTTCGTTTTGATCCCCCGACTTGGACTCCAGGCGACTACTCAGCTCGCTTCGCTCGCCTATCTCGCTTACGGATTGTCGGTCCTGATCGTCGATTGGGGAGCCCGAAAAGCTCGCTTGCACGGGCCCGTCTGGGCTGCGGCGATCTTCGTCCCACTCGCCCTTCTGACGCTCGGCTTCTTCCTTCCCGGAGCGGGCTCCAACCGGCTGCTGGCGCTCCCGAACAACGATCACGGGCTTGTCATGACAGAAGACGGTGGGATCGACTTCGCGTTGGGCCTCGAGCGATCAGAACTCCTCTACGCCAAGGAGGGTCGGGGCTCGACCGTCGCTGTCATCCGTGCCGGGGGCGTTCGCTCTCTTCTCATCAACGGCAAGACGGTCGCAACCGATGATGTCAGCGATGTCCAACACGAGTACCTGCTGGGGCATCTTCCCATGCTGCTTCATCCGAATCCGAGGTCGGCAGTCGTGATCGGACTCGGTGCCGGGCTCACGATGGGTGGCATCGTCGCGTACGATTCACTCGAAGAAGTCGTCGTCGTCGAGATCGAGCCCGCGGTGCGGGAAGGCGCCCAATATTTTGCCGATCTGCACGATGACGGCCTCTCGGATCCTCGGCTCGAACTGGTCTGGCAGGACGGTCGAAACTACTTACGAACGACGCGTCGTCGATTCGACGTCATCACCGCCGACCCGATTCATCCCTGGGCGCAGGGGGCCGCCTATCTCTACACGACCGAGTACTACGGACTCGTGGCGGCCCATCTCGAGCCCGGAGGGATCGCCTGCCAATGGCTTCCGATGGCCGAGTTGAGCGCGGACGATCTGCGATCGGTCGTAGCGAGTTTCCTGTTGAATTTCGAGTACGCGACGCTTTGGCAGGCGACGGGCGATCTCCTGCTCATCGGAAGCGACGCGCCCATCGCTGTCGACCTAACACAGCTCGAAAGACGCTTGCGCGCACCTCGCGTTGCGCGGCAGCTCGAACGAGCGGGCCTCGCCGAACCCCTCTCGCTATTGACCGAGCTCGCGATGGACCGTGCCGGCATGGAGCGCTTCTCGGCCGGCGCGCTGATCAACACCGACGACAACCTCTATCTCGAATTCTCCAGCCCGGTCTCGATCGGGAGAAACCCCGCTCGACATTTCGAGATGATCGATCGCTATAGGAAGAATCCGTCCTTCCTAGTGCGCAGCAGCGGCGGGGGCTCCGAGACGATGGCGGGGCTCGACGCGCAGCTTCAGAAATATGGCGCGGCGAAGTCGTTGATTCTCGAAACCGCACCAAGATGGCATCAGCTCATGGCGGCCCCTACGAAGGAAGGGATGACAGAACTCATCGGGATCTATTGGCGGGCCGTCGAGCTCGCGCCCGGGTACGCGCACGCCGAGTTCCTGCTGGCCTATTGCCATTCTGTTCTCGGTGAAATCCAACTGCTCGACAACAATGCCCCGGCGGCGATGATCAGTTTTCGTCGCGCCCTCGAGTTCGATTCAGGCAACGCGACTGCCAACCTTCATGTCGGCATCGACCTCGCCAATGGCGGCGATCCCGCTCGCTCGCTCGCCCATTTCGATGCCGCCCAGACGCGAGCCCCGAGCATGGTCGAAGCCGTAGCGGCGGCAGGACAAGCGCTCATGTCGCTCGGACGATTCGAAGCGGCCCTTGAGCGGTTTGATCGCGCGGCAAGACTTCGTCCCGACCTGGTGGAGATCGAGCGCCTTCGTTGTTTGTCCTTTCGAAGTCTCGAACGGCTCGATGCCGCGCTGGACGCTTGTCGCCGCGCTCGCGAGCTCGACCCGGATTCGGCGCGCATTTCCCTCGCCCTGGCCAATACGCTCCACGAAGCCGGTCATCAGGTCGAAGCCGTCGAAGTACTGCGACGGGCGAACAAGCTCGGCCCGGTCTTGCGCCAGCGCCTGTCGTGGTTTCTCGCGACGAGTCGAGATCCGGCTGCGCGCAATGGCGTCGAGGCGATTCGCATGATTGCGCCCCTCGCCCGGGGTTCGAATGACCCGCGTATCATGGAGGTCTTCGCCGCGGCGCTCGCTGAAACGGGTCGATTTGAGCAGGCCTCCCGCGTAGCCGGGCGGGCGGCCATCATCGCTGAGACGCACGGTCAAGACGGGACGGCCGCATCGATGCGCGATCGAGCTGCTCTCTTCGCGGCCGAACAGCCGATCCGTGAATAGAACACGAACCGACGCCATCAGGAGAGAACAGTGAAACGATCGAATCAGCGCTGCCTGTACAGGACCAAGAGTCGAGCGCACGCCTTAGTTGTTCTCGTCATCTCGACACGCTCCTTGGGGTCACGGACCCCGGAATGTGTCTCTTAGCCTAGAGGGCCATGGAGTCCGAATCCTGCTGACGGGATACACTTCGAGTTCATTCCCTCACTTCGGGCGTTGATCGACGGGGCCCAGAGCGGGGCGAAAACGAGTCCGAGTCCGTCCGGATGAATAAGGAGAACCCACAGGCAGAGTGTGCTGTATCGTGCATTCGAACCCGCTCGGAATCAAGCCCTCACATTCCCAAGTGGCGATCCAGATTTCTGGCCGCGCGCGCCAACAAGCTCTGCAGCATTCCCTCCATGAAGGGACCCGTGACTCGCAGCATTATTCGAGGCTTCGTGGCAAGTGTCCAGCGCAGACACGTTCCTGCCCCATCATCCTCGAACTCTGTGCACTCGACGTGTGCGCTCGATAGCGGAAGGGTCATGCGATCGATCCGGTATGCCCAGCGGACGCCCTCGTCCCAGGCCAACATGGTTTCCTCGTAGTATTGACGACGCACATGAGAGAAGCGGCGCGTCCCAACACCATGCGGAGGAGTACTTCCAGGATAAGTTGCCTCGAGGACATCGGGCCACCAATGACGCCATGTTCCCGGATCAACGAAAGCGTTCCAGACCGCAGTTCGAGGTGCGCTCAACCGCGCGTTTACGACCCATCGGCGCGGGGCCGAGTCGAGGAAGTCGAGTTCGACGGGCTGAAGCTCGAACCACATCAGGATGGCTCCGGGGGGGGTTGAATCATGCAATTTTCCAATCATCATCGCGATCGTCGTGATTGTCACGTGAGTCGACGGCGTGAAAGCGCACCACGGCGGCCGTTTTCCCGAATGTCTTCGCCTGTTCATGACTAAGACCACGGGCGGGATCGAATTCGATGCCAAAGATCCTAGGAATGAAGGCTGCTCGAGCGAAGGCGGCGCCGACTCGATTGACAAATTCATGGGTTCCCGAATCGAGAACTTCGCCAATCATGGCCCTCGCGCCGCCGCGGATCCGCAGTGTCGCCGGCCAGGGCGATTCGAAATTGCGCCACCAATGACGACCCTTCGCGTCCGAGACCAGCACGACGACAGCGTCCGACTGATCGTGATAGCCAACCGGAAATCGGAAAAACCGGCCGCTGCGTCGACCACGTAGACCAATCGTCATCAGGCCGGGGCTCGCAAGCCAATGAAGGACCGGCGTATGCAGTAGCCGAACCAGAGTCGGGTTCATGTAGTCGATGGCGGCAAGCGTCCGCGACTCGATCATGGCGCGGCGCCTTCCGCCGCACGTTTCAAGTCCTCGTTCATCTGGGCGAGGCCAGCTTCGATACGCGGCCGGTAGATTTTCTCGATGAGCCAAGCGAGCGGGCCTTCCATGATTTCATGATGACGGAAGAGGGTGGCGTTCACGCCGACGGGTTCGAGAAGTCGGCAGCGAGTCCCACGTGCCAGATGCTCAAACCAATTCATCGAATGCCAGCAAAGCGCTCGCTCGGGCTCGAATCGGGTGACAAGATTGTCGACGATGCGGACCTCCTCGCCGAGTCGCGCCTCGATCGTGACGACACCGCCTTCGCGAAGCGACCCTACTGCACTCGGTGAATAGCTATTCCAGGCTGCGTAGCGCTGCAGATCGATCAGGATCTTCCAGACCGTTCTAGGAGGCGCGTCGATCGTTACGCTGTGCTCGGCTTCCCAAGAGGCGCAGCCCAGTCCGAGGACCATCAACAAGACGCCCAGAGACCGGACACCGGGTCTTCTAGCTAACGATCTCCATAACCATCTGCGGATCATGAATTCTACTCCGCCCGATTCGAAACGCTCTCGTTGGGGTCCGTGCCGACCATGACGCCCCCTGCCTTGAGCTCCCCCAGCCGGTGGATGGGCGCCATAACATCGTTCAGGTAGTCGGGTCCCTCCGCGGTGGGAATGAACCATCCCGTCGGGCACATGGTCAAGATTTCGACGAAGGAAAACCCGTCGCCACGCATCTGGTTCTCGAATGCGCGCATAACGAGCCTTCGCGTTCGCCCAATCGATGCGGCGTCGTGAACCGAGCCGCGCGCGGCGTATCCCGTCCCGCCCAGCTGTGCGATCAGATCGGTGATGAGAATGGGATGACCGTGATAGTCGGCGTCGCGGCCCTCGATCGTGTTCTTGGTTCGTTGGCCCAGGACCGTGGTGGCCGTCATGTGGCCGCCCGTTTCTCCAAAGACGCCATTATTGAGAAGGATGCAAGTGACGCGTTCCCCGCGCGCGGCCGTGTGAAGAACCTCTTGGAGTCCCTCGTTGACCATGTCGCCATCGCCCTGGAGCGTAAAGAGCAGGTTGTCGGGCTGCATGCGTTTCGCGCCCGTCGCAACCGAAGGCGCACGGCCGTGGAGAGCCTGGATCAGATCGACGTCGATCATTGAAGTCAGTGCCGTATAGCAGCCGATTCCGATCACGCCGATCGTGCGCTCGGCGAGACCGAGTTCCTCGATGCATTCGAGTAGGATTCGGAGCGCGATCGGTTCGCCGCAGCCCGGACATAGATCGTGATCGGTCGTGAGCTGGAGTCCGGGATGGAACTCGCCGGTCTGTTGCGCCGGTTGTGAAGGCGGCTTCGTCGTGTCTAGAATCTGAAGATCCGAAGCGTCGCTCATGCCGCGGCCTCCTTCAAAACACCCTCGATCCGTCCGCGGATGACGGTCGCGTCCAGAAGCGGCCCGATTCCAAATCCAGCGGCATCGGTCGAGATGCCCCCGATCGAGACAACGGGAACTCGACCCAGGATCGAAAGCCGCACGTCATCGATCATTTGCCCCGCATTTTGTTCGAGCACGGCCACGCGTCGTGCGCCGGCCGTCGCCTTGGCGAGCGCCTCGGATGGAAAGGGCCAGAGCGTAATCGGACGGAACAACCCGACGCGCATGCCCTCGGCGCGCAGTTCGCGGACCACATAGCGAGCAAAGCGGGCAAGTGTGCCAAAGGCGACGATGACGATCTCGGCATCCTCACACCCCTCCGCTTCGAAGCGTGTTTCGGTTGCCGCGATGTGCTCGGTCTTCTCCTGGAGCGCTCCCCAGAACGCTTCGGGATCGATGCCCTTTTCACCCTTGCGCATGCCGATCGGATTGACATTGCGTGAGCGTCCAGTGCCGCCGAGCGAACCATCGACCGCCCAATCCTTGTCTGGAAGCTCCCCGAAATTCTCGGGCGTGATCTCGACGGCCTGACTCGTGTGAGCGAGGAGATAGTCGCCGTAGACGAGTACCGGGTGGCGCCACTGATCCGCAAGATGGAAGGCGAGCTGCGTGAGATGCACCGCCTCTTCCGCGTCGACCGGAGCCAGCACCATCAATCGGTAGTCGCCGTGACCGCCACCGCGGGTGGCCTGGTAGTAGTCGCCCTGGCCGCGGGCCATGTTGAAGATGACAAGCGGCACACTGGCCCGCGAGATCTCCGAAAGCGATTCCTGCATGAGGGCCAGGCCCTGGCCGGTCGAACCCGTTGCGGCACGGGCGCCGGTGGCCGCCGCGCCCCAGGCCATGCCGATCGCTTCGATCTCGCTTTCCGCGTTGATGCAGACGCCGTCCTGGGCGGGGAGATGTTTCGCGAAGTTTTCGAGTAGCTCCGTAAAGGGCGTCATCGGGTAGCCCGCGAAGAAGCGACAGTTTGCAGCGATGGCCGCGTGCGCGATCGCCTCGGAACCCTCCATCAGGCGACGGCTCATCTTGTCGATTCCCGTAGCACGACATCGTGAATGACTGGTTCGTCAAAATGATAGACCTCGAAGCAGAAATCCGGACAGACGAGCAAGCAGGCGTTGCATCCGGTACAGCCCGGGAGCAGTTCCGGATAGGCCAGGCCCTGTCCATTTCGCCGGGTCGACATCCGGAGCACGTTCGGCTTGCACGCAGGGATACAGAGTTCGCAGCCCTTGCAGCGCTCGGTTGCGATTCGGACGGTGCCGCGCGACACGACACTCATGGTTTGACCTCATAGGCGTGCGGGGAAGCGCTGGAGGTTTGGGCGACGGGTCGGAGATGGGTTCCCGCGTTCGCGTCTTCGGACCAGGCCGGAAGGGACGTCGCCGGCGTTGGGTCGTATCCGAGCCGCAAGGCTTTCTCGTTCAGCGGAAGGTGTTGGGAACGATAGGGCGGGAGTGATTCTCGAAGGCCTTGCGTGAGCGCGTCCAGGCCCACGATTTCCGTGACCCTTGCATAGGCCCCCAGCAGAACGAGCGAAGCGGCGAGCGGCGAGCCCGCATCGGCGGCCAGCCGCGTCGCCGGAATTTCGACAATGTGATGTGACACTCGATCGAGTTCCCCCTCGAAGAGGCTCGAGTTGATCATGAGGAGCGCCCGTGGCCGAAGTTTCGCCTGGGTCGCTGTCCAGAATTGGTGATGCATGACGAGGGCGGATCCAACTTGCGACACGATCGGCGGGCTGATGAGGGGAGCATCACCGATGATGATCGTGGACTCGGTATTTCCGCCACGCATCGTTCCGCCGTAAATGCCTAACATCATGACTTCACGATTTTCGACGATCGCGGCGCGCGCAAGAATCTGTCCGGCCAGCTGTATGCCCTGGCCGCCGATCCCGGTGATGGTGATTTCGTGTTCCAACGATCAACTCCGAGGGCTAGGACTTGGCGGATGCCGGGCGAAGCAAGCCAGCGAGCGCAAACTCGATCAGGCGATCGGCATCGTCTCGGTCGGGCGGCTCGGATTCGCGCAGGCGTGCGTGGATCCAGCCCATCGCCAGGTGGTAGAGCGACTCCGCATCTCGTTCGGGCGTCGTCGTGGCGAGATCGCCCGCGTCTTGACCTTCACGTATCGCGGCGGCGACGAGTCCGGTCAGCTGACGTTCGGACTCGGCGACCTCATCCGGAAAGCGGGTCGCCAACTGATCCCGCGATCGCGTAAAGGGTCGCGTGGCTGCGGCTGCTTGCGGGTTGAGCGCTTGCTCGAGCAGTCCCGCGATCCAGGCACGGACACGTTCGGTCGGTTCGCTTTCGGCGCGCATCCGATGGTCGAGATAGCTCGCGAGAATTCGCATGCCCTCATCGAGGACGGCGACGAAGAGTTCGTCCTTGGAGCGAAAATGCTTGTAGAACGCTTGGTTGCTGAGTCCCGATTCTTGGATGATGGCGCTAACGGTGGGCTCCAGATCGCCGGTCCGCTCGATCAAGACGAGGGTCGCTTCCACGAGTCGGCGCACTTCGGATTCGTAGGCGGCGCGCTGCCGAGCCAGTGTGCGCTCGACGGCGCGAGAAGCGTGAGTTGGGGGGGGAATCGCCGCGAGAGCCGAGTTCTCCATCAGAAGATCATTGTTCTGCATTACGAGAATGGTATTCTCGATTCGGCGATCGCGCAACCTGGCGGACGTGCGCCACGGCTGTGGGCGTCGGCGTAGTGTCTGGGTCTCGGGCATGGCAACGATTCGCTGCCAACCGGGGCGAGGAAGGGCAGAGTCATGAAGGGAAGGAGCGCGTCGCTCTTGATCGGCCATCTGCTGCGAACGAACGCGGCGGCCGTACCCACGCGCGTTGCCGCTTCCCTCGCAGACGAGACGCTCACCCATGCGGAACTCGACCGCGCTGCCGATCGCTGGGCCTGGCGGCTGCATGCGGACGGCGTACG
>SMVA01295646.1_pt1 | contig 11799 bp, 14 predicted proteins | sample 2456451 | NCBI WGS metagenome assembly SMVA01 (sample SAMN11095933, study PRJNA526329) | marine sediment metagenome | biome: Marine sediment; feature: Surficial sediment; material: Deep marine sediment; isolation source: Hadal surficial sediment | place: Pacific Ocean | collected 2014-05 | depth...
CAAAAACAAGACGATCAGTACCGGTAACACAATATTGCCACGGGAAGTCCTTGGTCCTTGTAAAATTGTCGCCGTGTGATCCATGGTGCTCACTTTTTACCAAACTCTTTTCTGAGGTAATTGATGACATCCCAACGTTCCTGCTGGCTGAGCGCGTCGCGGTAAAAAGGCATGGCTACCCGGCCGCGGGTAATGGTATAAAACAATTGACCGTCACTTTGGTCCTGGGTGTACTCATCGTTGAGGTCAACCGGTGAGGGATCAACAAACTTCTGGCCCACCGGGCCGTTTCCCAGACCATTGACGCCGTGGCAGACCAGGCAGTTGATCTGGTAAAAAAATTCACCCTTTGCAATCGATTCAGCCGTGGCGGGTACCGGGTTGGGAATAAACTCCGCCGCGTCTTTGCCTGCGAAAGCTTCGGCCTCGGTCATGGGCGCAAGAAACATCTCAGTTCCGCCCACAGGAATGGCATTAGGCTCAGCCGGTGCCGCAGATTCCTGCGGTTTTTCGGAAGGCTGGTCAACCATGTCCTGGTCCCAGGGATAGGCCCACACCAAAGTCACCTGGCCACATAAAAGAATGGTAAGCATCACGCGGCTCATCATTCGCCCTCCGCTTCCTGTCGCACTTCCTCGGCGCCTGATTCGCGCAGGATCTCACCGGCGCGACTGGCATTCTCGTCACTGTTACAGGCTACGGTGACCACGAACTTGTCCACCGCGGACTCGGGCACATAGAGACGTTCTTTAATGGCAGGCAGCCGTGCACTGATCAAAAAGCCAAGCACGGTGGCCAGGATTCCAAACAGGATGGTTAACTCGTAGGTGATGATCAGATACGGTGGAATCGTGATGATCGGCCTGCCGCCCGTTGGGTGCGGAAAAAGTACGGCGGTGCCGGCAGCAAGTATGAAACCGGACAAGCCGCCGGTGATGGCACCTGCCAGGGTAAATCGCTTGATCACTGATTTTTTCTTGCCAAGCACTTCTTCCACGCCATGGATGGGAATGGGCGACTGTATCTCGGGTGTTGCAAAACCTTCACCCATCAGCTTGCCGGCCGCGGCCAACGCCGAATCAGGGTCGTGGAAAAGACCGATCAGGTGGTTTGCCATTGGGTCGCTCCTTCTCCATCTGGATTATTGGCCGGTTTCCTGGTGGGCACATCCATGGTCTCTTTGACCTCGTAAATGGATATGCTCGGGAAGATTTTGACGAATATCAGGAACATGGTCGTAAACATTGCCAGAGATCCGAACAGGATAGAAATCTCAACCAGGCTGGGGACATAAACGCCCCAGGCATCCGGCAGGTATTGCCGCGACAACGAGGTGCCAACGATCAGGAAGCGCTCGGTATACATACCGATGTTGACCACGATAGACAGGATCAGCATGGGCACATATGAAGTTCTGAAGCGCTTGGATATCAGTAATAGCGGCAACACCGCACAGAACAGGATCATTTCCCAGTACAAGGGTGCGTAGTAGCCAAACAGTTTGTATTTCAGTGCCTCGTATTCGGTCGAGGATCCGCTGTACCAGGCAGTGAACAGCTCCAGCCCGTTGATGTAGGTCCAGATCAACGATAAAAGCAGCATCAGTTTGCCCAGGTTGTCGAAATGCACCTTGGTGATGTATTGCTCGAAGTTCATGTATTTCCGCAGCACGAACATCACGGTAACAATGCCTGCGGTGCCGGAATAAATTGCGCCAACAACGAAATAAGGCGCAAAAATGGTCTGGTGCAGCGACGGCACAATGGACATCGCAAAATCCCAGGAAACGATGCTGTGCACGGAAACCGCCAGCGGAATGATCAAAACGGCAAGGAAGGTGTAGGCCCAGTTTAAGCGGTGCCATTGGGTGTCGGTTCCCCGCCAACCCATCGACATCAACACGTACATATGGTGGCGCCAGCCGGTGGTGCGGTCCCTGACTGCCGCGAAATCCGGAATTGCACCCATGTATATGAAAATGGAACTACCGGTCAGGTAGGTCGTAATGGCCATCACATCGAACAGCAACGGAGATCTGAAATTCGGCCACATCCCCATTTGATTCGGATAGGGTGCTGCCCAGTGGATAAACCAGGGACGCCCCACGTGCACCATGACCATGGTGGCCGCGACCAGCAGTGAAAACAACGTCATGGCCTCCGCACTGCGGTACATGGCCTTGCGCCATTCACTGTTTGTTAGGTGCAGGACACAGGAAAGCAAGGTGCCGGAGTGACTCAGGCCGATCCAGAAAATAAACGAGGCCAGGTAGGTTCCCCAGACCCCCGGATGATTCATGCCAGCCGCGCCGATGCCGTAATACAACTGGTAGAACCAGGGATAGAAAAAGCACAGCAGAGCGAGACTGGCAGAAGTACCCAGTGCGATGTAATAACGCTTTCCGGTTACCGTCAGGGACCTGACGATATCGTCGTTTACATCGGCGTATTGCAACTTATCCATTGCCAGCCACTTCCGTGTCAACTTTCTTGAGATAAACCACCGAAGACTTGGTATTGAGTTCATCGAGCACCCGGTAGGCGCGCGGGTCATTCATCTTTTTGGACACGCGGCTATCGGGATCCTTGCGGTCACCGAAAACCAGCGCCTCGGTGGGGCAGGTCTGCACGCATGCAGGCTGAACTTCACCGTCTCTCACGCGCCGCCGGCCATCATCCTTGGCGTGATCCTTGGCCTGGCGAATACGCTGAATACAGAACGTGCATTTCTCCATGACGCCTTTTTCGCGCACGGTCACATCCGGATTCAGTTGCTGGTCAAGTGGTGTATCCCAGTGATGGTTGTTAAAGTTGAAATAGCGCACCTCGTAGGGGCAGTAGACCGCACACGAGCGGGTGCCAATGCAACGGTTATAGATCTGGGTGTTGAGACCATCCTGGTTGTGATAGGTGGCACTAACCGGGCATACCGTCTCGCAGGGCGCCGCATCGCAGTGTTGGCACAACATCGGGATAAAGCTCAGGCTCGCGTTCGGATAAGCACCTTCCCAGTAGCGCTCAATTCGGATCCACTGCATTTCCCGGCCCTTGGCGAGTTCCTTCTCGCCAACAATCGGGATGTTGTTCTCGGCCTGGCAGGCAGTGACGCATGCCCCGCAACCGGTACACGAATCAAGGTCAACGGTCATTGTCCAGGCGTAATCGAACTCATCGTAATAACCGGGCTTGCGGTATTTTTTCCATTGACTGGTAAAACGCTCGAAAAAACTCATGATGGCATCACCTTTATCGGAATGCTGATCGCGGCTGCGTGTTGCTCTGCGGCGACTGCCGGCCCGGTGGTCTGTATGATGTCGCGGCCCAGTTCACGTGAAACGCCACTGGTCTTGACTATTTTGGCTTTACGCCCTGTTGCAACCAGCCTGACACGCGTGGCACTCCAGGCCAGGGCGCCGGTTTCGCTCTCCAGTTGTGGCGCAAGAATCTGGATGGGATTTACCCCGCGGTTTTTTGCATAGCGGCCGTATTCGCTGTGACCCTGACCGATGGGCATTGCAATGACGTCCGGCATGATGGCGGGGAAAATCAAAATGGGGGCGGTAATGTTTCCCTCGGTAGAGGTGACCTCGACCAGGTCGCCTTCTTCGAGCCCCAGTGTTTCAGCCGTTGCCGGGTTCATCTCCACCCAGGAACCGTAGACCACGCTGGTCATGGCATCGGGTAACTCCTGCATCCATGGCAAGTTGGCCCCCCGCCCGTCATGCATGCTGTTTGTCACATAGGGGTGCAGCAGGAATGGATAGCTCTCGCTGTCGCCGGCGAATTGAGGAGTGGCTACACCGATGGTTTCAATCACCCCGGGATCCACCGAAAATGACTCGGCTTCAGCATTGGCCGGCTTCTTGCCCCAGACGCCCGCTTCAACCACCGATGTCCAGAATGTCCTAAAATCGGTTTCAGGGGAGTCTACGGACCCACTTGCATACAATTCCTGCCAGCCCTCCTGCAATCTCTGCTCCATGCTGCTCCATGGAAGGGCCTCGTCCAGATCTAGCCGGTGCGCCAGTTCCAGGATGATGTCACCCGTTGCCTTTGTGTTGTATAGCGGTGACACCACGGGTTGTGAAACCGAACCCACGGGGAATCCGACACCCGGCTCGGGGAAATCATCACCCCAGCTTTCAAGGTAGGTATGGCTCGGCAGGACCAGGTCAGCCATGGCTGTGGTTTCATCCAAAAAAGAAGACAGGCTGACAATCATCGGAATTTTTTCCAGTGCCTCGCGGAAACCGGAAGCTGCCGGAAGGGTATACAGCGGGTTGGCCTGGTTGAGAATCAACACCTCAATGTGGCCCTGGGCGGCATCCTCGGCGAGCTTGACCATTGCCTGGTAACTGGCCGGGCGAAGTTGTGTATCAACTTCGAAAGCAGGTGCTGAATTGAACAATAAGCCGCCGGTCTTGCCGACGTTGCCGGCAAGATAATTCAAAGCATTAATCGCGACCAGCGTATCAAACCCATTGCTGTGGTTGGCGGCGGTACCGCCGCCGATGGCCAGGCTGGCATCAGAGTGCATAAAGCTGTCCGCAAGTCGTCTGATAGTATCTTCTGCAAGCCCGGTTTGCTTGGCAACCGCGCCTGTTGCGTACGGTTCCAGTGCCGTGGCCCACAAATCCAGGTCGCCGCCGCTGTAAACGCCATTGTTGATAAGGAGATGCGCCAAACCCAGCGCCAGGATTCCTTCAGTGCCGGGACTGGCAGCGATCCACTCGTCTGCTGCGGCACCTGAGATCGACATCCGGGGCTCGATCTGGACAAATCGCCCCCGGAATCCGTCATGTCCTGCATCACGGCTACGGCCGAAGCCGAGGCTGTGGTGTACCGGGGAAATCCAGGTGCCAAGGTAGTCCGCCCCGAATGACAACAGGTAACGTGTGTTCTGGAGGTCGTAATAAGGCAGGTAATGGGTATCATAAAAATGTTGGTTTGCTGCGTAAAGCGTACCCGGATGGGTGAAATCGTAATTGATCAGCCGATCCGAACCCAGCTGTTGCATAAAGCGGCTGAAGACATCGGCCAGGTGGCCGCGTGTGCCGTTACTCAGGAAACATATACGGTTACCCCGGCCCCCGTCGCGCAGTGAGGACAGCCGCTGTGCGACCTGTGACAGGCCATCTTCCCAGGTGGTCTGCACAAAAGCGTTGCTACCGCGGTCACCGGTTTGCATCATCGGTGCAGTCAATCGGTCGGGATTGTATAAAACCTGCAGGCCGGCCTGGCCGAGGGCACACAAGCGGCCCTGGTTGACCGGATGCGAAGGGTTGCCCTCAATTTTCTTGGCCCGGCCTTCACGGGTGCGCACAGTGATTCCGCAACCTGCGGCACACATGGAGCAGACACTGTTGTACCAGGTGGCGATGCCGGCGCTGAAATCCTCCGGCGGTACCGGATAGGGGATCAGGTGTTCAAGCGGGTGCTTGATCGATTGTGCCAGCACGAATCCCGCACCGACACCGACGCTGCCTGCTCCGACAAACTTGATAAAATCCCTGCGGTCAATATTGGCCATAGCCTTATTCGATACCCCTGCTGCTCATTTGTGACAGGTCCAGCAATCCGTGCCGTTTTCCACTTCATTTTTCCTGTGGCAGTCCAGGCACAGGCCCATTTTCAACGGTGCTTCCCGGCTGATGACATCCATGGTTTCCACCGGCCCATGGCAGGTTTGACATGCCAGCCCTGCCGCTATGTGCCGCTTGTGGGTGAAATGTACAAAATCCGGCAGGTCATGGACCTTGACCCACGGTATCGGCTCCTTGTTTTCCCAGTAAGCCATTAACTTCTGGATCTCAGCGCGCTCGGTGGCGACCTGGCTGTGACAGCCCACGCACTTACTGACGGCCGGTACGCCTGCGGAAATGGACCGCCGTGCCTGCACGTGGCAATACATGCACGGGATTTCATAGTCTCCTGCATGGATCTTGTGGCTGAAATTGATCGGCTGCTCGGGACTGAGGTCGGTAAAAAACATCGCATTGGCCCAGAAACCTGCCAACAAGCCAACCAATGTGACTGCTGCGAGCAGTCCGGCTGGCTTGAGCACTTTCAGGGTTGGAACGATTGAAATATTCATGTCAGTCCCAAAGACTCGCCAAAACCATCACCAAACTCACGGATCAGGTTTGCTGCCTCGGCGTTTTTTGTCGCACGCAGATAAGAATCGGCCATCTTGTGAAAAGCCTGGTAATAATGCAGATTCATCTCCGCCACGGTCATTTCCGGTGTCCACAAGTCGATACCGGCAGTGGTTTGCTTTTCACTGTCCCACAATGACAACATCATCGACTGGCACAGGGAAGGTCCCGACCCCAGCTTTTCGGTGGCTTCCCACTCGATCCGGGTTGGGTTGTTTTCACTGTCCAGGTCGACTGTCAGTTTGATTTCAGCTGTTCTTGCAGTCATCCTTGTGTCCTGATGCTCAATCTATTAATCATCCTGGTCATGATCGGCATTATTGTCAGTCTGTGTTTTGGCCTGTATTTCCTTGTGCAAGACCGTGGCAGCGGTGATCGCACGGTCATTTCACTCAGCGTGAGGGTGGTACTTGCCGCCTCTTTACTGGCCCTGTTGGCGTATGGTTTTTCTACCCGTTTCATGGCCTGATCCATTAGCGCTTCAAAACCAGTACACAAAGGTAAAGAGAAACAGCCAGACCACGTCCACAAAGTGCCAGTACCAGCTGGTCGCCTCGAAAGCAAAATGACTATCCGGCGTGAAATGGCCCTTGAAGCTGCGCAGCAGCATGACGATCAGCATGATGGTGCCCAGGGTGACATGCGCGCCGTGAAACCCGGTCAGCATGAAAAATGTCGAGCCGTATATGCCTGAGCCAAGGCTGAGTCCCAGTTCCTGGTATGCGTGGGCATATTCAACCACCTGCAAGGTGAGGAAAGTCACGCCCAGTGCAACCGTGACGAACAGCCAGAGTTTTAAGCCCAGCCGGTTGTTCTTTTTCAGCGCCCAGTGGGCGAAAGTCACGGTCACGCTGCTGGTTACCAGGATAACGGTATTGATGAAAGGCAGTCCCCACGGCCCCATGACTTCATTTTCGATACCTCCGGGGGTCTTGAACAATGGCCAGGTGTCGGCAAAGTCCGGCCACAAAAACAGGTGGGTTTCCAGGTTGTTGCCCGCTCCGGCCAGCCACGGTACAGAGAGGACCCTGGCGTAAAAAAGTACCCCGAAAAAGGCCGCGAAAAACATCACTTCCGAGATGATGAACCAGGCCATGCCCATGCGGTAGGAACGGTCGAGCTGGCTGCTGACCATACCCTTGAGAGATTCGCGGATGACCGTGCCGAACCAGCCAAACATCATGAAAGCGATCGCCGCCAGCCCGAAGAAAAAGATGTACTCCCCGTAACTGCCTTCGGCTGCTACTTTTTCAGTGCTTTGATGAACGAAAATTCCAGCGCCAACAGCAGTCAGGAACAGCGCGGTCGAGCCTATAATTGGCCAGGGGCTGCTGTGCGGCACGTAATAGCGGGGTGTTTCGCTCATCTGGCTGCTACTTGGTTGCCGGTTTGAATCTGTGCACTTTGAACCACGCTTACCGGGTACATGGTATAGGACAGGCTCAGGGTGCTGATGTCTTCCGGTAAATCCGTATCAATGTAGAATTGCAGCGGCATTTCCATCTCGCTGTTGGCAGCGAGTTGTTGTTGGTTGAAGCAAAAGCATTCAATTTTCTTCAAGTGCAGCGCGGCCAGTCCTGGTGTAACGCTGGGCACGGCCTGGGCGGTTACGGCTTTATTAGTGCGGTTGCGCACATAAAACCAGGTGGTATGGATTTCGCCGGGCCTTACTTGCATTTGTTGCTCGGTGGGCCGGAAGTCCCAGGCCAGGCCCTTGCTGGTTTTGGCCAGAAACTGGATGGTCACAACACGATCACCGTCCGGCTTCGCAGTAATGGCAGCCACCGCCTGTGCGGAGGTTTTGCCATTGATACCGGTCAACTCACAGAAAACCTCATACAGCGGCACCAGCGCAAAGGAAAATCCAAACATGCCAACGGCCAACACCGCCAGCAGCCTCGTGTGGCTACGTTTTGCGCCGCTGTCCCGGTTCATGAAACTGCCTTCCTAGCCATGATCGTCCCCACTGCTGTCTTCGAGCACCGGTGGTGTTTCGAAAGTATGGTGCGGCGCCGGGGAGGGAACGGTCCATTCAAGACCCTCCGCGCCTTCCCAGACCTGCGCAGTGGCTTTGGGGCCGCCACGAATGGTCTTGACCACGATGTACAGGAAAAGTACCTGTGTCAGTCCAAGCAGGCCGGCGCCGATACTGGAAACCATGTTGAAATCAGCAAACTGCAGAGAATAATCCACTATCCTGCGCGGCATCCCAGCGAGGCCGGTGAAGTGCATCGGGAAAAAGGTCAGGTTGACAGCAATTGATGCGGTCCAGAAATGGATTTTACCCAAGCGTTCGTCATACATGTGGCCGGTCCACTTGGGCAGCCAGTAGTACACAGCCGCCATGGTGCCAAAGATGGCACCCGGGTAAAGAACATAATGGAAGTGCGCGACTACAAACATGGTGTCGTGGTATTGAAAATCTGCCGGTACGATGGCCAGCATCAGCCCGGAAAAGCCCCGATGGTGAACAGAATCACAAAACCGATGGCAAACAACATCGGGGTTTCGAATGTCAGGGAACCCCGCCACATGGTGGTTACCCAGTTGAACACTTTCACCCCGGTCGGAACCGCGATCAGCATGGTGGCATACATGAAGAACAGTTCACCGAACACCGGCATGCCGGTGGTGAACATGTGGTGTCCCCAGACGATGAACGATAGAAAAGCAATGGAACCAACGGCCCATACCATAGAGGTGTAGCCAAACAGTGGCTTGCGCGCAAATGTAGGAATGATTTGCGAGGCAATACCGAAGCCCGGCAAAATCAGGATGTAGACTTCGGGATGACCGAAGAACCAGAATATGTGTTGAAACATCACCGGATCTCCACCGCCGGCTGCGTCGAAAAAACTGGTGCCGAAGTGACGGTCAGTCAGCATCATGGTGACGACACCGGCCAGTACCGGCATGACCATGATCAGCAGGAACGCGGTGATCAGCCAGGTCCAGACAAATAACGGCAATTTCATCATGGTCATGCCCGGAGCGCGCAGGTTGAGGATGGTGACGATGATGTTGATTGCGCCCAGGATCGATGAGATACCCATCAGGTGAATGGCGAAAATGAAAAAGTCGGTACTCGGGGGGCCGTAGGTCGTAGACAGGGGTGCGTAAAAGGTCCAGCCGTAATTGGGAGCGCCGCCTTCGATGAAAAACGAGGAAAGCAGAATGGTAAAGGCGAAAGGCAGAATCCAGAAACTGAAATTGTTCAGCCGCGGCAAGGCCATATCGGGCGCGCCAATCATCAACGGTATCATCCAGTTTGCCAGTCCCACGAAGGCCGGCATGACTGCTCCAAACACCATGATCAGCCCGTGCATGGTGACCAGTTGGTTGTAGAATTCCGGTTCGATCAGCTGGATTCCGGGCTGGAACAGTTCCATGCGGATGCCCATTGCCAACGCGCCGGCGATAAAAAACAGGGTGAAACTCAGCCACAGATACAGCGTGCCGATTTCCTTGTGGTTTGTGGTTAGCAGCCACCGTGCGGCAAATGCCACCAGTGGATGGCGTGAACCCGTATCCGCATGTCCGTAAGTGCTCATCGTGTCTCGTAAACTGTCATGGGCTGAATCACGTCCCCGGTATCGTTGCCCCAGGCGTTTCGTTCGTAGGTGATTACTGCTGCAATTTCAAGATCGGTCAACTGCGGCGCCCAGGCTTGCATCTCGGTATCTGCCTTGCCGTTCATTACCTGGTTCAAATGGTCCGGGATATAGCCGGTGGTCATTTCGCTGCCGGCCAGGGCAGGGTATTTTCCGGTCTGGCCCATGCCGTCCGGCTGGTGACAGGTGGCGCAATGTTGCAGGAAAGTTTCTTCACCCATCGGCAGCAATTCTTGCAATGACCAGGTCCTGTTGCGATCGGCTACGGCGGTTTCGGAAGCCAGTGCCATGGCCAGCCGCTGGTCGGCAATCCAGGCGTCAAATTCTTCTTCGGGCCGGACTTCCACGACGATCGGCATGAAGGCGTGATCCATTCCACAGAGTTCGGTGCATTGGCCCCGGTACATGCCCGGCTGATCCACGCGTGTCCACGCCTCGTTGATATAGCCGGGAATAGCGTCCTGTTTAACAGCGAAGTCAGGCACCCACCAGGAGTGGATGACATCATCCGAAGTTACCAGGAAACGGATTTTCTTATTGGTTGGCAGTACCAGGGGATTGTCTACCTGCAACAGGTAATTCTCATCCTTGGGCTCACGGTTGTAAATTTGCTCCTGTGAAGTGGCCAGCCTGCTGTAAAAGCCGATATCCGCCTCGACATAGGTGTAATGCCACTTCCATTGTGAAGCCGTGATCAGCACGGTGAGATCTGACCTGCTGTTGTCTTCGATATCAAGCAGGACAGTCGTCGCTGGTATGGCCATGGCGATAAGAATCAGGATCGGCACCAGGGTCCATGCTATTTCCAGTTTGATGTTGTCATGGAATTTTGCAGGGATGGGATGCCGGGAACGCCGATGCGCGAAAAACGAGTAAAACATGACACCGAAGACCACGATGCCGACGATGGTGACGACCCAAAGACTGATTTGATGCAGGCCATAAATGCGCTGGCTCATGTCGGTGACACCTTCACGCATATTGATGGCAGAAGCTGGGGAGTTTTCAGAAAACAGTAGCAAAACGGCGGGCATCAGGCCATTTTTTAGCCTGTTAGAGAGAGGAGTCACCCTCCTCGGGGTTCTCACTGCTACGGGTGCTTTCAACGAAGCCCTCCGGTTATATCTTGATTCCGCTGTTGTCCCGTGCGAATACCAGTTATCCGCTCGGACGAGCTATCGAAAGCCCGTGGTTCCGATGGTCATTTATACAGTCGGAGATCAGATCAAAATGATGTTATAAGTCCTTTTTCCTTTTTATTTTTATATTTTCTTCATTGGATAAATCACAATTCAGCATAGGTGATTAATTGATCGAGTTCAAGAATACTCATCAGCGCCTTAATTGAGCCACTGTGCGAAGTTGATTTCTGCCTGACCAATCACGATATCTGATGGCTGATGACCGCTCAATATCGCCGCCCCAGTTGCCGCGGTGCGCCAGCAAGAACTCCTCCCCTTCAATTTTTGCCTGCCACAATTCACCTTCCCAGCCGGTGTAGGCGATACTTGTATTTGCGTGCCGGCTCCAGTTGACTGTGTCTTGCGGGCTTTGTTCAAACTTACCGGAGCGAATCCAGGCAGCCCACTGTTCATCATTCCAGGAAACAAATTCCATCGTCCCCTGGGTCCAGGGCTGATTGACAGGCTCACGACCGGAATATGAGTTCGCTTCAAAGGTGAGTTTCGCCGCAACGATGGTGGCTAAAACGGCTGCTGTAAGGGTTAATAAAATCCTGAACATCAAGCACTCCGGTTCTCTCAGGCGGGAATACAACCGATTCCATGTGATCCAGGTGAATTCCCGCAGACCCGGACATTCTACATAAATCAAAGGTCCGGGCACAATTTATGTGAAATTGGCAATAGCTATTTCTCTGCCCTTGTTGTTCGTAAGTGTAATGATGACCTGCGCATGTGCATGTCAATTGCCCAGGGGTCATCCGTAAGTCAGCAACCTGCAGGCATTTTGGGTATGCTTGCTTGGCATAAAGATAATCAAAAATAGTTGTCGGTATTTATTTTTATGGCTGTG
>SMVA01169542.1_pt1 | contig 11794 bp, 12 predicted proteins | sample 2456451 | NCBI WGS metagenome assembly SMVA01 (sample SAMN11095933, study PRJNA526329) | marine sediment metagenome | biome: Marine sediment; feature: Surficial sediment; material: Deep marine sediment; isolation source: Hadal surficial sediment | place: Pacific Ocean | collected 2014-05 | depth...
AATAGACCTCGGAACGCTGCAGCACCCCGTCATCGTTGCGAAGGAAAGGTAACCTGGGAGGGATCCAAGTTATAGAGAAAGCCGAGCCGGCCATCAAGCTGATCGTACGGGAAAAAGCTCGGGAGCGGCGGGAGCGGGCTGGAGATCTCTAAGGCGATAAGCGCCGCCTGATCGAACGCCGGCTTGCCGGAACTCCAGCTCCGCGTCACCCTGATGATCGCCTTGTCATCGCCCCCCTGGGGGTCACGGACGATGGACAGGTTGACGAAGATGGCTCCCTCTTGCCCCTGCCAGCGCGCCGCCGGCGGAATGTTCGCCTTCCAGTTGCGTTCGATGATACGCAGCACCCGGGCGATGTAGCGGCCCAGGTCGTATCCCTTGGTATCGAACGACACCAGCCCCTGGGATCCATCCGCGCCGCCGGCCTCGTTGGCGAAGACCTCGGGCTCGACGTACTGCTGCAACCCGCGGAGCAGCGAATCACGCAGCGTATCGCGGCGCGGCGGCGGCAGCACCGGAGCCGCGGTGGCCAGCGGTAGCGGACCCGCGGTGGCGGCTTCCGGTTGCGACACGGTTTCTTCGGCGGTAGCGGCGTCGGTGACCGGCGTTTCATCGGTGGAGGCCTCGGCAGGATCGGCGCTGCGGGGCTCGGTGTCCGGGGCAACCTCGGCGACCGACTCCGGAACCACGGCCGAGGGCGGGATCTCGGGGACCGGCTGCTCGGCCGGCTCCGGGTCGCTGCGCAGCACCTCCTGGGGCGTGTTGCCCTCGGAAAACGGGTCTTCTGCGTCATCACGCTCGGACATGTCGGCTGCCACGCGGTCGACGTCGGACATCACCTCCGTGTCGGGCGTCTCGTCGGTCGGGGTCTCCGGCATGTCGACAAAACGAAACTCCAGCGGGCGCGACTGGGGCTCGGCGGCGACGGGCTCCGACCACAGCAGGTCGGGCTTCAACTGCAGCACCCCAGCCAACATCAGATGCAGGATAACGGCGATCACCACCGTCTGGCGCAGCGTGATGCGCTCGTCGCCGTACCGTGCCCGTCGATCACGTGGCATGGGCGTCCTCTAGTCGGGGACAAACCACCCCTCTCGGGGTGGAAGGGGAGCAGTCTGGGGTTGGATTTCAACGCTAACCAGGGGGTCTCGCCACGAAAAAGCATATCACGCGGCCGGGGCCCGAAGTTGGCCGCTATCGACAGGCGCCCTTCCTGTTCCTTTGGCAAATAGCGGGCAAGGATGATGCCGTAGGCAGCGCCCGGACGGGCGGGCTCAGAACCGGCGCGTCCATTGCGGATCACGATACCGAACACAAAGCCGCCGGGCGGTGCGCCTCTCCGTGACCGTCAGCTGCGAGCGCCGTGCCGGCAAGCCGAGCGCCTCAGCGATCCCCCGGGTCAGACAAGCCACCAAAGCACGGCGCGTTGGGCGCACGGAAAGCAGTTCGTAGAGACCCAGGGAGGCATCCGCGGCTTGCCGGGAGCCTTCACCGAGCACCGCCCACAGGCGACGATCCGGTGCGTCCAGCAATATCGAGCCGTGTTGCAGCAGGCGCCCGTCACGCCGGCGCTGCGCTGAGCCCACCAGCTTGCGCCCGCCCACCGACAACTCGTATCGAGTGTGGGCGCTGAAGCAGGGCCCCTTATGCAGCGGGCGCACCGGGTGCGCCGGCAGGCGTGCCGTGCCGCTTCGTTCGACGTCCGGCTCGGCGCCGAGCAGTCTCAGTCCGGCCTGCAAGCCCGCGGCGATGCGTCGGTATGATGCCGATACCCCGCCGGCGAGAATGCCGGTGTCGGCAGGCGCCGTAATCGAGTAGGTGAGCTCACCAGCGTGCAGCACCGCACGACCTCCGGTCGGACGCCGCACCAGCGCCATGCCGAACCGTTGAGCCAGAGCCACATCGACGCCGTGATCGAAGGGCTGCGCGTAGCCAAGCGAAACCGTCGGCCTCTTCCATGCGTAGAAACGCAGCGTCCAACCGCCGTGGGGCGCATCCAACAGGGCCTCGTCGACCGCCATGTTCCAGGCGGCGGGAGCCCTTCCGTGCACCAGAACGCGCAGCAAGGGCCTAGCCAAACCCATCACACGTCCACCACGGTCTGCTACAGCAGCTCGCGAATCGATGTGAACTCCAGCCCCTGCGCCTCGGCGACGGGCGCGCAGGTAACCTTGCCGCAGTGCGTGTTGACGCCGGCGGCGAGGGCGGCATCGTCGCGGCACGCATCGGCGAAACCTTGGCGCGCGATGTTGACCAGGTACGGCAGCGTCACGTTGGTAAGCGCGAAGGTCGAGGTGCGGGGAACCGCGCCCGGCATGTTGGCCACGCCGTAGTGCACCACGCCGTCGAAAACGAAGGTGGGATCGCCGTGGGTGGTGACCTTGGTGGTCTCGACGCAGCCTCCCTGGTCGACGGCAACGTCCACGATGACGCTGCCGTCCTGCATCTCCGAAACCAGCTCGCGGCTCACCACCTGGGGAGCGGCAGCACCGGGGATGAGCACCGCGCCGACCAGCAGGTCGGCGCGACGCGCCCATGCGTCCACCGACACCGGCTGCGACATGATCGTAGTAACACGGCCACCAAAGAGATCATCGATCGACTGCATCTGTTGGGGGCTGCGCTCGAGGATGGTGACGTGGGCCCCCATGCCGAGCGCCACACGGGCAGCGCTGCGACCCACGATACCGCCGCCGATGATGACGACGTCGGCGGGATTGACGCCCGGCACGCCACCGAGCAATACACCGCGCCCGCCCTGGGCACGCTCCAGGAAGTGTGCCCCCACCTGAATGCTCATCTTGCCGGCGATCTCGCTCATGGGCGCGAGCAGCGGCAGCGACCCGTCGGTATTCTCGATGGTTTCGTAGGCAATACCGGTGACCCCCTGCTCGATTAAGGCTCGGGTCAGCACCGGCAACGGCGCCAGGTGCAGGTAGGTGTACAGCAGCAGGCCGGGGCGCAGATGCACGTACTCCGACTCTACCGGTTCCTTGACCTTGACGACGAGGTCGCTGCGCGACCACACATCCGCCGCATCGGCGACCATCTCGGCGCCGGCGGCAATGTAAGCAGCATCGGCGATGCCGCTGCCGAGGCCGGCCTCGGCCTGGACGAGCACAGAGCTCCCGGCGGCGGTCAGCGCCAACACACCTGCGGGCGTCAACCCGACCCGGTTCTCGTGGGCCTTGACCTCACTGACAACGCCGATCCGCATTCTCTTTTCCAGTCCTCAGGCGGGGAGGTACCGCCGCCTCACTGCGCCGGGTCGCTGTCCAGGGAGTCGTGGGCGTCGTCGGTAGCGGCCGCGCCAGCCTTGGCGCGGCGCATTTCGACGTTACCCTCGAAGAACGCGCCTTCGGCAAACTGCACCGCCGGCGCCCTCACATCGCCCTCGACATGGCCGGCTGCCCCGACTTCTACCTTTTCGGTGCCGGTGGCGTTGCCCTGCAGGCGGCCCTCGATGACGATGCGGCGGGCCTTGAGCTCGGCTCGGGCGCTGCCACCGCGGCCGATCACCAAATCGCCGGAAATATCGATGGTGCCTTGGAAATCTCCGTTGCACTCGAACGAGCCATCACCGTTGAATTCGGCCTCTAACACGCACCCGGCCCCCAGGAACGAGCTCGTGCCGGCGGCGCGCGTCGGCTCCAGCGGCGCCGATCGCGGTCTTGGTGTCGGCGCCGCGGCGGGCGCCGACGGGGAGAAGGGAGTCGGTGACTCCGGCTCGGGCTTCTTTCCAAAAATGGCCATGGTCAGGTCGATAGTGGGCAGATGGCAGTTAAGTAGAGATTGGAGCGGGCAACGGGATTCGAACCCGCGACCTCAAGCTTGGGAAGCTCGCGCTCTGCCAGCTGAGCTATGCCCGCTCCCGTCGACGGCCCCGAGTGCGCTTCGGCAACCGAGCCCGTCCGATGCTAGCAACGCCTCCACCTGAGGGTCAATGTCAGCCGGATCCGTAGGCGGGGATTCCGGTGATGTCGTGGCCGATGATGAGAGTATGCACCTGGTGGGTACCCTCATAGGTGTACACCGATTCTAGATTGACCATGTGGCGGAACGACTGATAGTCGTCGAGGATGCCGTTGCCGCCGAGGATCTCGCGACACCTGCGCGCCGTCTCCAGCGCCATGTTGACGTTGTTCCGCTTGGCCATGGAAACCTGCTGCGGGGTCACCTTGCCGGACTCCTTGAGCTGGCCCAGGCGCAGGCAGAGAAGCTGCGCCTTGGTGATCTCGGTGACGCACTCTACCAACAGCTGTTGCACCAACTGCGTCGCGGCGATGGGGCGCTTGAAGGCGATGCGGTTTTTGGCGTAGCGCAGGGCCTCGTCGTAGCACGCCTGCGCGGCGCCGACTGCCCCCCAGGCGATGCCGTAGCGCGCCTGGTTCAGGCAGGTAAGGGGCGCCTTCAGGCCCTCCGCCTCGGGTAGCATCGCGTCCGCCGGAATTCGGCAGCCCTGCATGACGAGCTCGGCGGTGTCCGACGCACGCAGTGACATCTTGCCGGTGATCTTGTTGGCGGTGAAGCCGGCTGCATCGGTGGGCACGAGAAAGCCGCGGATACCGTCCCCCGTCTTCGCCCACACCAGGGCCAGCTGCGCCATGGTCCCGTTGGTGATCCAGTACTTGACCCCGTCGAGCACCCACTCGTCGCCGTCGCGCGAGGCCCGGGTGATCATGGCGCCCGGGTCGGAGCCGGCATCGGGCTCGGTGAGACCGAAGCACGCGATGACCTCGCCGCTGTGCATCTGCGGCAGCCATTTTTCCTTCTGCTCTTCGGAGCCGTAGCGCCAGATCGGGTACATGCACAACGCGCCCTGCACCGAGACCATCGAGCGGATCCCGGAATCTCCCCGCTCGAGCTCCTGCATGACCAGGCCGTAGGCAATGTTGTCGAGGCCCGGCAGGCCGTAGCCCTCGAGGTTGCCCCCCAGCAAGCCCATCTCGGCGATCCGCGGCAGCACCTCGCAAGGAAAGGTGCCTTGCCGCTGGTGCTCGGCGATGATCGGGAGGATCTTGTCGCTGACGAACTCGCGAACCGTGTCGCGCACCAGCTTCTGCTCGTCGTCGAGTAGCTCGTCTATCCCGTAGTAGTCAACGCCTTGGAAACCGGCCATCACTTTCCTCGCTGGCGCCCACAGGGCGCCCCAATACGGGCCTCGCGTAGTAGCCTGCAGGTGGAATCAGTGCGCCCGAAGCCGAAGAGAAGCGGGCTCCGATACGCTGAAGGAGACGGCGAGAGCCTGAATACGAAGACCATGCGATGGTACCAACGGGCACCCCACCGGTCAACGCGCCGAAAAAGCGTAAACCCTTGTCTGACATTGGTTTTCGCTGTTCTGGCCGGGCTTGGGGCGGCCGCCCTCGGGGCACCCCAGCAACGGAGCGAAGTACCCCGCGGAGTGCCCCGAACCGACGCGCGCTTCGCGGTGCTCGGCAGCGAGTCGTGTCGCGCCTGTCATCGTTCCCTGTACGAAGCATGGGAGCCGTCTCCGCACGCTCTCTCGGCAGCCGAGCTGACCTTCGACCAGGCCTTCGATCCGAAATGTGCCGCCTGTCACGTCCCCGACGCCAGCGCCTTCGAAGACGGCGTCGGTTGTGAAGCATGCCATGGGCCGGGATCAGCCTATGCCGAGCTCGACATCATGATCGACCCGTTGAAGAGCCGTGCTGCCGGGCTCCAGGACGCCGGCGAGACCTGCGCCTACTGCCACAATCCTGGACACTCCTTCCACGTGGAGCGCGACCTGCGCGCCGCGGCGCGCCGCATTCATCCGCGTCCACGGGGCCTCCTCAACAGATCGCGGCACCCGGGTAATGGCACCCGATGACGGCGTTGCGAGGTTCAGGTAACCTTTTCGGCATGAGCAGCCCGCCGATCGTGTACGTCGACTACAACGCCAGTGCGCCGCTGTGTGCCGAGGCCGCCGCGGCGATGGAGCCGTGGCTGTCGGGGAGCGTCAGCAATCCCTCCAGCGCGCATCGCAGCGGCCAGCGCGCCCGCGCCGCGGTAGAGGGCGCCCGTGCCCAGGTGGCCTCGCTGCTCGGCTGCGAACCCATGGCGGTGGTATTCACCAGCGGCGGCACAGAAGCCGACAACACCGCCATCTTCGGCGCCATGGGCTGGCCGCCAAGGGGACACCTGGTGATCTCTGCCATCGAGCATCCGGCGGTGCTGGAGCCCGCCGTGGCGCTACACGAGCTGGGGCTCGAGGTGACCCGGGTTGCGGTGGGCACGGATGGGCGTGTCGATCCCGAGGCGGTGCGCGAAGCGCTGCGCCCGGACACCCGTTTGGTCTCCATCATGGCGGCCAACAATGAGGTCGGCACCCTGCAGCCCATCGTCGAGATCGCTGCAGCGGTCCATGAGGCCGGCGCTCTCTTCCACACCGACGCCGTGCAAGCGGCGCCATGGGTCGATCTGAGTCCGCTGGTCGCTGCCTCCGATCTCCTGTCGGTGTCCTCCCACAAGCTCGCCGGTCCCTTGGGCATGGGAGCCTTGTACGTGCGCCCGGGCATCGATCTGGTGCCGTTGATGCGCGGTGGCGGCCAACAGGGCGGCCGGCGTGGCGGCACCGAGGCGACCGCCTCGATGCTCGGCTTCGGCGCCGCCTGCGCACGTGCACTGCGGCAGCGCGACCAGGCAGCGCCGCGCGTAGCGGGACTCCGCGACCGTTTGGAGGCATCGATCGTCGAGGGCGTGGACGGAGTACGGTGCAACGGAGCACGCGCCGCCCGACTGCCCAATACTTGCCACGTCTGCTTCGCCCGCTGCGACGGCAACGCCCTGGTGGCTCGCCTGGACCTCGAGGGGATCGCGGCTTCGGCGGGCTCGGCGTGCGCCAGCGGCGTGGCGCACGCTTCGCCGGTGCTGGAAGCGATCGGCGTGCCCCGTGAGTACCTGCCCGGAGCGTTGCGCCTGTCGCTCGGCTATGAGTCCGGCGAAGCCGACGTCGATCGCGTCCTGGAGGTGATCCCGGGGGCTGTACGTGGCCTGCGGGATGCCGGGCTCGAGGCGGTGTTTTGATGTCCCGCATCGCTGTAGCCATGAGCGGCGGCGTGGATTCGTCGACTGCGGCCGCCCTATTGCGCGAGCAAGGGCACGAGGTCATCGGCCTTACGTTGTCGCTCTGGGACTACACCGCCGTGAACCTGGCCGCCGGTCGTGGTCGCTGCTGCTCGCCGGCGGATGTCGCCGATGCCCGCGTGGTCTCGGATCGGCTCGGCATGCCGCACTACGTCTTCGACCACAGCGCCAGCTTCAAGGACCACATCGTCGATCCGTTCATCGAGGGCTACTCGGCGGGCATCACACCGAGCCCCTGCATCAGCTGCAATCGCCTGGTGAAGTTCGACATCCTGTGGAAACTGGCCCGCGGGCTCGAGGCCGACTATCTCGCCACCGGCCATTACGCTCGCCTCGACAACGACGCGGCTCGCCCGCGGCTCCGAAAGGCCCACGATCACGACAAGGACCAGTCGTATTTCCTCTTCGACGTCCCGGTCGAGCGCTTCCAGAACGCCATCTTTCCCCTCGGCGCCATGTCCAAGGACGAAGTACGCGCCGCCGCCAGGCGTCTCGACCTACCGGTAGCCGACAAGCCGGAGAGCTACGAGCTGTGTTTCATCCCGGACGGCGACAAAGACCGATTCGTCGAGGATCACCTACCTACCGCGCAGTATCGCGGCGGCCCCATCCGCCATCTCGACGGGGCTCTGCTGGGCTCTCACGGTGGCTTACATCGGTTCACCGTCGGCCAGCGCCGCGGCCTCGGCCTCACCAGCCCCGACCCGCTGTTCGTTGTCGGCCTCGATCCCGACTCCAACACGGTGATCGTCGGACCCGCAGATGCGCTGGCTGTCGCCAGCCTCGAGGCCGCCCGCTGCAACTGGGTGTCGATCGACGCCCCCCGAACACCGCTGCGCGCGGCCGCCCGCATCCGCCACCGGCACCAAGAAGCGGCGGCACTGATCACGCCGCTCGACGAGCACCGCGTGCAGGTGGAGTTCGATGAGCCGCAACGCGGTGTTGCGCCGGGACAGGGAGTTGCCTTCTACGATGGCGACGTACTGCTCGGCGGCGGCTGGATCGTGCGCCACTGAAACCGCCGGCGCACCCCAAACAAGCGCAACGCGCTACTGGCGCGATCGGGCCGGCGCAGCCGTGACCCGTTGAGACATGCGGGCTCAGCCCGTGAGCATCTCCAGCGCGCGCTCGGCGGCCATCTGTTCGGCCGCCTTCTTGGTCCTGCCCTCACCCTCGCCGCCCGGCGCTCCGTCGACTTCTACGACCACACGAAAGGTCTTCCGGTGATCGGGACCAGACTCATCGACCACCGAATACACCGGTAGCCCGCGCCCATTCGACTGCAGCCTCTCCTGCAACTGCGACTTGAAGTCGCTGAAATGGGCGTCCTCCTCGACGGCGTCGGTGAGGTGCCGATACACCGTCTTGTCGATGAACTCGATGGCTGGCTGCAGCCCTCCGTCGAGGTAAATCGCGGCGATCACAGCCTCGAACGAGTTGGCAAGCAGCGAGTCCTTGAGACGCCCATCGGTCTTCTCTTCGCCTCTTCCGAGCACCAGGTAGGCGCCCAAGCCAATCTCTTCGGCACGGCGAGCCAGAGATTCCGAGGACACCAGGAACGCCTTGAGCTTGGACATCTCGCCCTCGCTGAAATCCGGATTGCGGCGGTACAGCAGGTCACTGATGACGAGGCCGAGGACGGCATCGCCGAGGAACTCCATAACCTCGTTGTCGGCGACGTCCTCCTCGGTCTCGTTGGCGAACGACCGATGAATCGTGGCGCCGTGCAGCAACGCCCGATTGTCGAATCGGTATCCGATGATCTGCTCGAGTGGAGCCAGACGCCGGTGCGCCGTATCGACGGCTGCACCCGCATCAACCCTTTCTGCCATACGCATCCTCCATTTCCTTCTTCAATGCAGCGGCGACCGCCGCCGGATCGTCTGCCTTCATGATCGGTCTTCCGACCACCAACACATCGGCCCCGGCGCGTACAGCATCGGCGGCGCTGGCCACCCGAGCCTGATCGTCCAGCGCCGCCCCGGCCGGCCGGATACCGGGGCTAACGGCGAGAAAATCGTCGCCGTGGGCCGCCTTGATGGTGGCAACCTCGTGCGGCGAGGACACCACGCCGTCGCACCCCGCGCTGTGCGCCAGGTCCGCCAGCCTGGCGACCGCCTGTTCGGTTCCTCCCCGCACCCCGATCTCCTCGAGCTGCGCCCCGTCAAGACTCGTCAACACCGTAACACCGAGCAGAAGGGGCATGCCGTCCCCGCCTCGCGCGCCAACCGCGGCCTCGATCATCTTGCGGCCCCCACCGGCGTGGATGGTGATGAACTCGACCCCCAACCCGCCGGCCGATCGAACGGCCCCGGCGACCGTCGCCGGAATGTCGTGCAGCTTGAGGTCGAGAAAAACCGACCAGCCGGCATCGACGAGCTCGTGCACCAGGCTGGGGCCGGCGTTTACAAACAACTCGAGGCCGACCTTGGCGATATCGACGTGTCCACGAAGCGTTGCTGCGGCGTCCATCGCCGCCGCACGGCTCCCGACATCGAGTGCAACGGCAAGTCGCGGAACACGCACCCCGCTAGTCATACTCGAGCGTTCCCACCAGCTCATCGATCGAAGCGATCCCCTGCTCGGCGCACCACGCGGCCAGCTCGTCGACGAGGCGCTCAGATACCGTCGGATCATAGAAGTTGGCGGTGCCCACCTGCACCGCGCTGGCACCTACGATGATGAACTGCAGGGCCTGCTCGATCCCTTCAATGCCGCCGATGCCGAGAATTGGAAGGTTCGTCGCGCGTCGCGTCTCGAACACCAAGTAGAGCGCAATCGGCAGAATCGCCGGTCCCGACAGCCCACCGAAGATGGTCGCCAACGTGGGGCGTCGCGCGGCCACGTCGACGGTCATGCCGCGCAGCGTATTGATGACGGACAGAGCGTCTGCCCCTCCCGCCTCGGCGGCACGGGCAAGCTCGCCGATGTCGGTGACGCCGGGGCTGAGCTTGACCCACAGCGGCAGTGTGGACGCCTCGCGCACCGCGCGGGTCACCGCTTCGGTCTGGTGCGGATCGTTGCCGAAGTTGATACCACCCTCTTTGATGTTGGGGCAGGAGATGTTCAGCTCCAGGGCGGTGAGGCCCTCGGCGCCGTCGAGACGCTCGGCGACCCCGATGTATTCCTCGACGGTGCGGCCCCAGATGTTGGCGATCACCGCGGTGTCGTACTGCCGTAGAAACGGCAGCTTTTCCTCCAGGAAGCCCTCGGCGCCGACGTTCTGCAGGCCGATGGAATTGAGCATGCCACCCGGCGTTTCGACGATGCGTGGCGTCGGGTTGCCGCGCTCGACGTGCAGCGACAACCCCTTGACGACGATGCCGCCGAGCTTGTTGAGATCGATGATCTCGGCGAACTCCTGGCCATAGGCAAAGGTTCCGGAGGCGACGATGACGGGGTTAGAAAGCTCGACCTCGCCGACGCGGACGCGCAGATCGACGGCGTCACTCATGGCCACACCAGCCTGCGGCTGTCGAAAACCGGGCCTTCGCGGCAGCAGCGCACGAACCTCCATCCCGCGTCGTCCTCGCCCTCTTCGCCACCCTCACCCTCCTCGCCATCCTCACCGTACACGGGCACGACACACGACAGGCACACACCGATACCGCACGCCATGGGCGCTTCGAAGCTCACCTGCAGCGGCAACTCGTGCGCCACCGCGATGTCGTGCACGGCGCGCATCATCGGCGTCGGCCCGCAGGCATACAGCACGGCCTCCGGGGCGTCGTTGGCCTCGCGGACGGTCTCGTCGTTGGCCTCGAGATAACGCTGCAGCGGACCGACGATAAACCCCTCGAACCCGGCGGTGCCGTCGTCGGTGGCCACCGCGACGGGAACCCCGAGATGCTCGAAGTCCTCGACACACAACAACGCCTCGGCAGTCCGCGCACCGACGAAAGCACGCACCCGGTGGCCGCGCTCCAGCAACTCCTCGGCCACCAGTGGAAACGGCGCCGCGCCCACGCCGCCCATCACCAACAGGTGCTCACCGGTTTCTTCATCGGCGGCGGGTAGCGTGAAAGGGACACCCAACGGCCCCAATAGCTGCACTCGATCGCCCGGCTCCTTTTGCTCCAACAACGCCGTACCACGTCCCACCACCTCGATGAGCAGGGTGAACCCGCGGGCGCTGCCGTCGTCGTCGCGCAGTACCCGGTACACCGCCATCGGCCGGCGCAACAACGGGTCGATGTGGTCCGCAACGGAGATCATCACGAAGTGCCCGGGACGGCACCGTGAGGCAATCTCGGGGCTCTCGAAGGCGAGCACGAATTGACCCGCACCTACGCGGGTAACGGATTCGATGGCCAGACGCCGATCGTACATAGGGCTCCGGGGAGTCGCTACGCGAGCCGCGGGGGGGGGGTCGAGAGCGAAATTATCATGGAGGCTATGAGGCGGCAAATCCGTGGCCCCGGCACTTCGATCTACCGTTGGAAAGCGCGCACCGTCCGAATTTGACAGTCAGCGGGCTCACGGCTACCCTGACTCGGTATTCAGAAACCCTTTAAGGATTGGCCCGGTGAGGCCAAAAAGGGACGCTATGCAAGGCATCCTATCGTCTACGTTCGCCCGCGCGGCTCGCCTCGAGCCGGACGGGGTTTTTTTTGCCTTCCCTTCTCGCCAAGGAGCTTTCCATGCGTGAAAAGGCAAGTATTATGGACGCGCGACAAATCGACCGCGCGCTCTCCCGCATCGCCCA
>SMVA01291194.1_pt1 | contig 11791 bp, 8 predicted proteins | sample 2456451 | NCBI WGS metagenome assembly SMVA01 (sample SAMN11095933, study PRJNA526329) | marine sediment metagenome | biome: Marine sediment; feature: Surficial sediment; material: Deep marine sediment; isolation source: Hadal surficial sediment | place: Pacific Ocean | collected 2014-05 | depth 0-1...
AAGAACCAGTACACTGGTCCCGGTCTGACGAGGTGTTCCCCCTTGAAAGCCGGCAACATGCTGATGCCATCCAGGGTGCGGCCAACGGGCAGCGAGATTCCAGCCAGTTCCAGCATCGTCGGTAGAAAATCTGTGCCATTGATTAGAGAATCATTTATGGATCCCGGTTCAATTTTCCCGGACCATCGCGCGATGCCCGGGACGCGGTGGCCTCCTTCATATGGATAACGCTTCATTCCCCTCCACGGACCGGGTGTTCCGAAGGATCGATCGCGAGAGAAATCGTCCCATAGGCCCCTTGACTCTTCCAGGTTAACGGGGGCTTCGGGCCCATTGTCGCTCGTGAACATGATCAGCGTATTCTCTTTATCGCCTAGAGCATCCAAACCCTCCATCAGGTTTCCAAACGCATTGTCGAGCTGCGTGACCGTTCCATAGTAATATTTCTTAAGCGATTCGATATCCCGATCAGGGCGCTCAACATCTCCATATAGAACGGATCGCTCGAGCTGATCGACTGTATCATTTTCATAAACATCGGCATAAGAGTCTGGTGGCTCCACTGGGGTATGTGGCTCGTGGCTGCACACGTATAAGAAATAGGGTCTGTTCGGGTCGGGCCGGTCCTTGAGCCAATTCAGCGCCTCTTCCACGATCACGTCGCAGTACCATCCGTTGACCTCTCCCACGCGTTCGCCGTTCCGGAAGAAGGTGGTCGGATTTTCCGGACCTTCGAATGCGTTGACGGCGGTTGCGAACCAGTGATCGAATCCGTGATCCCCGGGCGTGGGAAGCGTACTGGTCTCTCTGTCGAATCGGCTCAGGTGCCACTTGCCAACGAAACAGGTGTCATATCCATTCGCGGAAAGCAGAGAAGCCACGGTGACCTCTTCGCGTTTCAGATGCATTCCGCTTCCAGCGATGTAATAAAATCCTAAGCGATACGGATTTCGACCCGTCAGCAAAGATGCTCTGGACGGCGAGCAAACGGTGCCTGCCGAATGAAAGTCAGTGAACCTCATCCCCTCAGAGGCCAGCCGATCGATATTCGGCGTTTTCATTATTGGGTTGCCGTAGGAAGCGAGATCGCCATATCCTAGATCATCGGCGAGAAAAATGACGAAATTTGGACGATCTTTTGCATGCACCGCTGACCCGCAGCCAAAAACGCTCGGGACGCCGACTACAAATCCTGCCGCCGCCAGTTGCTGAATAAACGTTCGTCGATCTATCATGGGATACACGGGCGGATTCAATCGAAAGCCGACCGAAGTAAGGTTTGGTGGGTAAATCGATTCTAAAATGAACCATACGAACAATTATTGCAATCGTTTTCCAGTCACGTTCCTGTCTTTCCAATTGAATCAGCAAAACTCGACCCCTATCATGCAGACGAATTACAAACCCGTAGAATCATGAGACAGGCGGTCATGACGTCTCCCGGCGTGATCGAGCATTCCGATGTGGTCGCCCCCATACCAGGAGCGGGTGAGGTCTTGCTTCGGATCCACCGGATTGGTGTTTGCGGAAGCGACGTTCATGTCAATCATGGCAAACACCCATTTACGACCTATCCGGTTATTCAGGGCCATGAATTTAGTGCGGTCGTGGAAGCCGTCGGTGAACGCGTTAATGATATCGTGATCGGGTCAAAAGCAACCGCCATTCCACAGGTTGTCTGCGGGAGGTGTGAGCGGTGCCTCGAAGGGAATTATCATATTTGTGATCACTTGAAAGTGAAAGGATTTCAAGCTCCGGGTGTTGCGCAGGATCTGTTTGTTACCGACGCAGCCAGCGTTGTGGCGATTCCAGAGGAGTTTTCTCACGAACAGGGCGCATTCGTTGAACCCGTTTCTGTAGCGATTCGGGCAACAGCCAGGGCCGGGGAGATAGACGGTAAAAATGTCGCTGTCCTGGGGGCTGGGCCGATCGGTAATCTCACGGCTCAGATGTGTCGCGCGCGCGGAGCCCGTGTCCTGATTACGGACGTGAGTGATTTTCGTCTTGATATCGCCCAGCAATGTAGAATAGAAGCTGTTTCAAGAGCCGATGATGAACCTCTGACCGTCGCTTCCGAACGAACATTTGGAGAGCGGGGAATGGACGTGGTTTTCGACTGTGCAGGGGTTCAGGAGACTATTTTTGCTGCAGTAGAAGCTGTAAATAAAGGAGGCACGATCGTCATCGTCGCGGTGTACGATGAGATGCCACGCGTAGATCTGGCCGTCGTAGGAGATCGCGAGCTGAGTATCGTGGGAACGTTGATGTACCGGTATTCTGATTACGAAGAAGCAGTCGAGCGAATGGCCGCTGGAGATATCGACACCAGTCCACTGGAGACCAAACACTTTCCGTTCGCCGAGTTCGCAGCGGCTTACGAGTTTATCGATAGGGAAGGACCTCGAAGCATGAAAGTGTTCATCGACTTGTAACGTGTTGCAACAGCAGATTCGATAGTGGAAAAGCGCGAAACGGCATTCATCGTAGTCGGGATCGGTGAACTACTCTGGGATGAGCTTCCTGACGGCCGCCAGATCGGCGGGGCTCCAGCCAATTTTGTTTACCATAGCCAGGTTCTCGGAGCTCATTCTTACCTCGTTAGCGCGACAGGCGACGACGAAGCGGGTCGAGAGATCCTGCAAGCGCTAATACGACACGAACTGGAGACTTCATACCTGTCTATCGATCAGGACCACGCGACCGGGTCGGTATTGATCCTCCTGGGCGCGGACGGCGTACCTGAGTATTCCATCGCTGACCACGTAGCCTGGGATTTTGTCTCCCAGACAGCTGAGCAGGATGAATTGGCTGCGCGAGCAGATGCGGTTTGTTTTGGCACGCTGGCCCAGCGATCATCCGTTTCTTATCACACCATTCGGGCATTCTTGAGCAAAACAAGGCCGAATTGTCTTCGAATATTCGACATCAACTTGCGTCAAGATTACTTCAATCGCCACGTCATCGAAGAAAGCCTTGATCTGGCAAACATCCTAAAGCTCAACGAGCACGAACTCGTAGTCCTGGCCGGTCTTCTTGGCCTCAACGGCGGCACGGAAGTCCTCCTTGATAATCTGGCGACATCTTACTCTTTACGTGTAGTCGCTCTCACGCGGGGCGAGCGGGGATGCATTATCCGAACGGACGAACAGACCATCGAACACGAAGGATTTTCGCAGGAAAAAATTGGCGATACGGTCGGAGCCGGGGATTGTTTTTCGGCCGTTCTCACGATGGGTGTCTTGAATAATGAGCCATTGGATTCAATCGCGGCGAAGGCAAATAGGATGGCTGCGCACGTATGTACCCAGGCGGGAGCTATGCCTGAGATGCCATAACTTAACGGCTCAATCCGCTGCAGATCATGTCGACAATTACGGTTAGAGGATTTGAATTCCACCTGCCGACAAAAATAATATTTGGTTCGGGCAAGCTCGCAGCCGTAGGTCAGACAGTTGCCGGGTTTGGAAGTCGATGCCTTCTTGTTACCGGCTCCAAGACCGGTTCGGTGAAGCACGTATTGGTCCGGCTTATGAAGTTTCTCGAGGTCGAGGGGATCATAGTTGCTCATTTCGACGGGGTCATCCCCAATCCGACCACAGACGTAATCGAAGCGGGTGCGATGATGGCCCTCGAGCACCGCGCGGATGTCGTATTGGGAGTTGGCGGAGGCTCCAGCATGGATGTGGCCAAGGCGATCGCGGTCGAGGCCACGCACGAAGGAAGTTGTTGGGATTATCTCTTTTATAGGGACACGCAGCCGACAGAGAAGACCCTGCCCATGGTGGCGGTTTCAACGACATCAGGGACCGGTTCGCAGGTTACGCAGGTGTCGGTGGTCACGCATACGGCGACGCGCGATAAGTCTGCGCTCTATCATCCACTACTCTTTCCTCGGGTTGCAATCGTCGACCCTGAATTGATGCTGAGTGTGCCCCCTCACGTAACCGCGTGCACGGGCTTCGATGCGTTCACACACGCCTTCGAGAGCACTCTTCACGTGGGTATCTCCCCATGTATTGAGACGATGGCATGGGAAGCAATCTCTCTGGTTCTTTCACATTTACCCGCCCTGCTCGCTAATGGAAAGAATACGGAAGGACGTGCGTCAGTTGCCTTAGCCGATACCCTGGCTGGGATGTGCATAGCAAATGCCGGCGTCACATTACCGCACGGAATTGGAATGGCGATTGGTGGCATGTACCCACACATCGCGCATGGAGAAGCCCTCGCGATTAACTACCCGGCGTTTATGCGATTCACGCACGCATCGGCTGTACAACCATTTGCCAGACTGGGAAGGCTGCTTAACGCTGATCTTGAAGGCGCAGACGATGAGACCGCAGCGAAACGTTCGTGTGACGAGCTGGACCAATTTCTCCGAAATATCGGACTGTGGGTAGGTCTGGAAGACAAGGCTGTTCCAGAAGCAGAATTGGAGGCATTGGCTCGCCAGTGCAGGGTTCTTCCCGACTACCAGAACAATCCCCGGATCGCTTCGGAGGAGGAAATGCACGAGCTCATCCGGCAATGCTTCAGGCGCTGACTCATCACATCAGAGTAGAGGATTCATGACGACACTTGATATCGCCATCGTGATCATCTACATGGTCGGGATCATGGCGATCGGGATTATAGCCGGGTATCGGAAAAACACGACCAGCCAACAGTTTTTCCTTGCCGGAAAATCTCTTCGTTGGCCAATGATCGGGGCAGCACTTTTTACGGCCAACATCTCAACGATCCACCTGGTGGGTCTGGCAGCCGACGGATATCGGATCGGATTCGTTGTAGGCAATTTTGAATGGATGGCCACATTCACGTTGATCGTTTTGGGTCTGATCTTCGTGCCTTTCTATCTGCGGAGCAAAATCACTACGCTTCCAGAATTTCTTGAAAAAAGGTACAGTCCTGCGCCAAGGATGATCATGGCTCTCATCACGGTCATTTCGGCGATGTTGATCCACATCGGTATCAGCATCTATGCCGGGGCCATGGTTTTCCTGTATTTCTTCGGTATTCCTGTCGTATGGTCGGTTATCGTGATCGCCCTGGTGGCTGCTACTTACACGATTATCGGGGGTCTTCGGGCGATCGTGGTCACGGATACCATTCAGGCCGTACTTCTTCTTTCAGGAGCTATCGTTCTTACGATGTTCGCCATATTTGCCCTTCCAGATCGAGGAATTCACTCCCTGGCGGACCTTCAGGCAGCGGTAAAAGGAGATCAGCTCAATATGCTCCACTCGTTTCGAAATCCTGAAACAGGTAGACTGAACGAATATTCCTGGGTGTCTGTCCTGCTGGGGTACCCCATTCTCGGAATCTGGTATTGGTGTACGGATCAGACGATCGTGCAAAAGACACTGGGTGCCCGCAGTATGCGCGACGGCCAGCTTGGGGCGGTGTTTGCTGGCGGTCTGAAGATCCTGCCTCTCTTTTTTATGGTGCTCCCGGGAGTCCTGGGATACGTCTTGTTCCAGGACTTGATTGAGCAGCCTAATGAAACGTTGCTCGTCATGATCCAGGAGCTTTTGCCCTCTGGGCTAAAAGGATTGCTCGCCGCCGGATTACTGGCTGCCGTGATGAGTACGGTTGAGTCGGCGCTTAACAGCACCGCAACCGTGGTGGCAGAAGATATTGTGAAGCGGATGCGTCCTCAGACAAGCGATCGAGCACTCGTAACCATCGGCCGGATCACCGCCGGAGTTGTCATTGTTCTCGCAATCTTATGGTCACCGTACGCCGGCAGATTTGAAAGCATATTCGAGGCCATTAATAAAATCCCGATGATGTTCGCCCCTGCGATCACCTGCGTTTTTCTTTTCGGTGTATTCTGGAAACGTGGGACCAAAGAAGCGGCCGTTGCGACCTTCATTTTCGGGTTAACGATTGGGGTCATTTATTTTCTGGTCGATCTGCCGGCATTCGGTGATACTCGCCTCGTCGCCGACGAGTGGGGAATACCCTTTATGCAGGTCGGTTGGTGGCTCTTTTGCCTATGCTCGATCGTTTTTATTGGCACGAGCCTTTTCACGACTCCTCCGTCCAAGGAGCAACTCGACGCCATCCACTGGCAGCCGCCACTAAAAGTGATTCTAGAAACAAAGCTCAGCGGCGCGACAGATCCCAGAATCATCTCTCTAGGCCTGCTGGTGCTGATGGCCGTGCTGTATTTTTGGTTACGATGATACTCAGAGGGCCTGTCCGCTGATCAGTCGAATGCCGTACCACCTCTGCTCATCGACCCTGCGGGACGCTGGAATGAATGAAAAGAACTCATTTATGGAAAGGGGCCTGACCATTCCATGCTTTCTGCACATGGACAACCCTAGCCTTGCTTTAGCTTTAAAGAGCGCCACGATTCTCACTCCCCCCAGGCTCATCAAGGCAATGCCGATGGGTAAAATTCTGAACGAGCGAGACCGGTCAATGAATGCTCATAGTTGGTAAACGTGGTCGTATAGCTGATCGCGAGATCGTTTTCCTGGATGGCATCTCACCCGGTGCGATTCTCCATTCGATCTATTTTCGAGTGCTCGGATTTACCGTTTAGATCGAGACTACTGCTTGTTCGGTCGTCTTCAAGAGCGCTCCAACGATCAACGGGGCGAACGGTTGTGCCGTAATTCAGCACGTGGTATATAGGAGAAAAAAGATGGAGACTCTTTCGTCCTTTTAGTTGATCCCTCTATCGAGGACTACCATGACGCCCACTTCGAGTTGCGGCACGACTTTGATCCGTGTCCTGGTTCTCACCGTATTCCTAATCGTGATATTGATACCCGGACATGTGTTCGCTCAGGCTTCTCGAGGGCAATCGCGTCTTGCGCCGACGTATTTGCGAACTGAATATGCCGTGAATCCCCTGGGCATAGACGCCGCCAGACCGCATCTTAGCTGGCTGATACTGGCTGAGTCCCGTGGTGCGATGCAAACGGCGTATCAAATACAGGTCGCTTCTGCACCAGGCACACTTTCAGCGGGCGAAGGATTGATCTGGGACACGGGCAAAGTTCTCTCGGACCGGTCCGTACACGTGGCATTTGAGGGGCCGGAGCTTGCCAGCAGGCAGCGCTGCTACTGGCGCGTCCGGGTCTGGGATGAGCACGATAATGAGACCGATTGGAGTGAGCAGGCATTCTGGGAAATGGGTCTGCTCGCGACGACCGACTGGCGTGCAGAGTGGATCTCTTCAGACACGGAAGAAAACGCCGAATTATCGCAGCCGGCGCGGATGTATCGGAGGGAATTCAAACTTGACGGACCGGTTCGTTCGGCGCGTATCTACGCAACGAGTCTTGGACTCTACGAAATTGAGCTGAACGGCGAAGTTGTAGGAGATCAGGTCTTCACGCCCGGATGGACCAGTTATAATCACAGGCTCCAGTATCAGGTTTTCGACGTGACCAATTATGTCATTCGGGGAGAAAACGCGATTGGAGTCACGGTCGGAGACGGTTGGTATCGTGGTTTCCTGGCGTTCAGAGGGAACAGGAACCTGTACGGTGATTACGGAGCATTACTTCTGCAACTCCACGTGACGTACGAAGACGGACAGGAGGAAGTCGTAGCGTCGGACGAGTCATGGAATACCGCGACAGGCCCGATCCTGATGTCGGACATATACAACGGGGAAACGTACGACGCTCGCCGTGAGCAACCCGGTTGGAGTTCGGCAGATTTCCATGCCACCGATTGGCTGGGGGTTCGCATCGTCGAGCATCCCAAAGACATCCTCGTCGCCTCGGAAGGTCCACCTGTCCGCAGAATTGAAGAAATCAAACCCGTAGAAATTATTACGACGCCGGATGGCGACACGGTCTTCGATTTTGGGCAAAATATGGTCGGGCGGATTCGAATGAACATTCGAGGACCGGCTGGTACGACGGTCACGCTAAGGCACGCTGAAGTGCTCGACAAGTACGGCAATTTCTACACGGACAATCTACGCGCGGCAAAACAGACCGTAAAGTACACCCTCAGGGGTGACGGGCTGGAGGTTTACGAACCCAGATTCACGTTTCAGGGCTTTCGATTCGTCGCGGTCGACGGCTGGCCGGGCGATCCCAGTCTGGACCATTTAACGGGCGTCGTCATCCATTCGGACATGCCGAAAACGGGTTTTTTCGAAACGTCCGACCCACTTCTCAACCAACTGCAACACAACATTGTCTGGGGTCAAAAAGGGAATTTTCTGGACGTGCCAACCGACTGCCCTCAGCGGGATGAGCGACTCGGGTGGACAGGCGACGCCCAAGTTTTTGCGCGGACCGCCGCTTTCAACATGGACGTTGCCTCATTTTTTTCCAAATGGCTGAAAGATCTTGCCGCTGATCAAGACGAAAACGGCAGTATCCCGTGGGTCGTCCCCGACGTGCTCGGAAGGGGAGGCGCGGCCGCGTGGGCGGATGCCGGCGTCATCATTCCATGGACCATGTATTTGGTTTACGGCGACAGGAGAATGCTGGAGACACAGTATCCGAGCATGAAGGCTTGGGTCGAATACATGCGCCGCCAGGCCGGCGAAGACCGCATCTGGACCGAAGATTTCACGTTCGGCGACTGGTTGGCTTACAGCACGAATGAACCGGGCTATCCGGGTGCAACGACAGGGAAGGACTTCGTATCAACCGCCTATTTCGCCCATTCCGCGGACCTTCTGCAGCGCGCGGCGGTCGTTCTGGGCAAGACTGAGGATGCCGCCATGTACGCGGGTTTGGTGGAAGAGATTAAAGCGGCATTCAACCTGGAATTCGTAACCCGAACCGCTCGCGTGTCAGAAAACACGCAGACGGCCTACACGCTCGCCCTGGCCTTCGATTTGCTTCCCGATTCGCTTCGTCGAATGGCTGCCGATCGCCTTGCAGCTGACATCCGAGGTCGAGACAATCACCTCACGACAGGTTTTGTAGGTACTCCGGACCTGTGCCACACGCTCAGCCGCTTCAATCATCTCGATGTAGCATACGATCTGCTCTACCAGGATACGTACCCGTCCTGGCTCTATCCGGTCAAGCGTGGAGCGACGACCATCTGGGAGCGCTGGGACGGGATCAAACCTGACAGTACGTTTCAAGACGCAGGAATGAACTCGTTCAATCATTACGCATATGGCGCTATCGGCGACTGGATGTACCGTGTGGTCGCCGGAATTGAGATTGATCCGGAAAATCCCGGATACAAACATGTTCTGATTCAGCCGCGACCGGGTAAAGACCTTTCGTACGTTCGGTCGAGCATCGAATCGATGTATGGGACCATCGCCTCATACTGGGAGCTTGCCGCCGGTCGCTTCAAGCTCACTGTTCGAATTCCTCCAAACACATCTGCTACCGTGCGGCTTCCGGGAGCAGTGTTGGAAGAGGTCCTGGAAAGTGGGATTTCGGTTGGTTCGGCTCCAGGTATTCGATCTTCGCGTCAGGTTAGGGGCGCCGTGGTCGTTGAATCCGGCTCGGGCCACTACGTTTTCACGTATCCGACGGATCAGGCGCGCGAAGGCGGTGCAGAATAGTGGCAATTCAACGTAAACCTCGTTCCTTCGAGTCATGACAACCACGCCCACCAGCTCCCTCACGGATAGACTGGACGCGATCAACGAATTTGATCGGGAACCGGTGACCGACGAGCACCTGCAGGGGCCCGGAGATTTCATCGGGTTCTATGCGGGGGAGCACGTGGCCGGAACCGAGTTCGTAATCGGACCGCTCTTCGTTGCTCACGGCGTCACAGGCAGTGACCTGATCCTGGGATTGCTGCTTGGAAATCTCCTCGCCGTATTGTCCTGGGCGTTTATCTGTGCGCCCATCGCCGTCAGTAGCCGCCTCAATCTGTACTGGAAGCTTCGAAAGATCGTCGGACCCAAGCTTCTCGTCGTCTACAATATTGTCAACGCCCTCATGTTCTGTTTTCTGGCTGGGGCAATGATTTCGGTAGCGGCGACGGCGGTCGGTATTCCCTTCGGTATTTCGATGCCGGGATTGAGCGACTTGTATCCGAACAGCGTTGGATGGGTCCTCACGGTCCTCGGCGTTGGCGCCGTTGTGACCATTCTTGCCATTCTCGGATTTAAACAGATTGCCCGGTTTTCGAAAGTGGCGGCACCATGGATGATTCTCGTGTTCGTCGCATGCGGGATCGCCGTACTGCCACAACTTGGCATCACGTCGCTGAGCGACTTCTGGGCCGTGGCCGATCAGAAAATATGGACCGGTGCTCCTCTCGAGGGCCGAACACATTTCACCTTCTGGCACATCACGTTCTTCGCCTGGTTCGCGAACATGGCCATGCATCTGGGGATGGCGGATCTCACTATCCTGAGGTACGCGAAGAAGTGGCAATACGGCTTTTTCAGTGCTTTCGGGATGTATCTCGGCCACCACGTAGCCTGGATCGCTTCTGGAATCCTGGTTGCGCTGGCGATTCAGAATTCAGGCGAAATTGCCCCGGGCCCGATCGCTTACCTGGGTGCTGGCGTTGCTGGACTCGCCGCCGTCGTAATCGCCGGGTGGACGACAGCGAACCCGACGATCTATCGCGCGGGTTTGGCCATGCAGACGATTACTCCGAATTGGAAACGCTGGAAGGTAACGCTTGCCGTAGGTGTCGTAACATCGGTTGCGGCACTTTTCCCAGCACTTATGATGCGGCTTCTCGACTTCGTCGCCCTCTACGGACTGATCCTGATGCCAATGGGAGCCGCCATTTTCGCCGATTTCTGGATTCTGCCCCGGTTAAACCTGCGTCAAGATTACGCGGAATGGAAAGAAATCGTGTTCAGCTGGCCCGCGGCCGCTTCCTGGGGCTTGACGCTCGCGGCGTGCTGGGGCATCAACGCAATCTGGGGCCTTGAGATCTTCTTTCTCGGCCTACCGGGCTGGTTCATCGCCACGGGCGTCTACGTCGCGCTCAGCTACGCACAGCAAAGCGCTAACCGGCGCGAAACCCTCGAACGACCCGCACGTGATCACGCATGAAATACGTACTCAAAATTATCTCATACCTCGGACTCGGACTGACTGTAATTCCGGCGTTTTTCGTTTTTTCCGGTTCGCTGACATGGGGCACCCATGCGACGCTGATGGCGATCGGAGCCCTTCTCTGGTTCGCTACGGCTCCATTCTGGCTTCTCAGCGACGAATCGGCTGGGACGGATTAGGCCTCTTGGCCGAGTATGCATCGATTACGATGCGATCGACAACACACCGAAAGGATGATTGAATCGAAGACTATCGAGCAAAGCAACGAACTGGGACTAGAGCAGCACCGCAACGACGTTGACCACCTGAAAGAGCGACTGGCATTGCGTGCACTCGATTTCGAGCAGACTTTAGAACAGATCCTCGGTTTACGGATCGCGATTCCGTCTTGGGCTCTCGGTACGGGTGGCACCCGTTTCGGTCGCTTTTCCGGTAGTGGGGAGCCACGAGATGTCCACGAGAAGATGGAAGACGTCTCGGTCGTCAACTCTTTGACGCGGGCGACGCCCCGTGTCTCGCTCCATATTCCATGGGATGAACCGCAAGACATGCAAGCACTCGTCGACCAGGCGGACGAACTAGGGCTTGAATTCGATGCAGTCAACTCCAACACCTTCCAGGATCAGGGCGGTCAGTCGTTCAGCTACAAGTTTGGATCTCTCAGCCACACCGATGCCGCGGTCAGGGAGCAGGCCATCGCTCATAACCTGCACGTTATCGAGCTGGGGAGAATACTGGGCTCCAAATCCATCACGATCTGGCTTGCGGATGGCTCTAATTATCCGGGACAAACTCACTTTCGACGCAGTTTCGAT
>SMVA01193208.1_pt1 | contig 11784 bp, 10 predicted proteins | sample 2456451 | NCBI WGS metagenome assembly SMVA01 (sample SAMN11095933, study PRJNA526329) | marine sediment metagenome | biome: Marine sediment; feature: Surficial sediment; material: Deep marine sediment; isolation source: Hadal surficial sediment | place: Pacific Ocean | collected 2014-05 | depth...
TGCTCTCCGGCGTTCTGGCCGGGCAGCTTGGGCTCGAGGCGGGCCCGCACGGTCCGCCATGCTCTTCTTCGTTAGCAGTCACCCCGCTGGACAGCCACGCCATGCGCATCACCGAAGCCCATCGCGTAGTGCGAGCATCCAGGAAGGCCGACTTCCCGCGCGCCCGTTTGCCTGAGTTCGCCTTCGTGGGCCGGTCCAACGTGGGCAAGTCCAGCCTGCTCAATGCGCTGGTGGGGCAAAAGACCCTGGCGCGCATCAGCTCCACCCCAGGCTGTACGCGTAGCATCCAGTTCTTCGAGTTGAACCGCTGTGTCCTGTTCGTGGATCTGCCCGGCTACGGCTATACGAAGGTTTCCAGTTCGCTGAAGGAATCCTGGAAACCGCTGGTGCAGGGGTATCTCGTGGGGCGGGAGCAGTTGCGCCTGGTATGGCATCTGGTGGATTCGCGGCACGCGCCCACGCCCCGGGATGTGCAGCTGGTGGAATGGCTCCAGGGCGAACAGATCGGCTTCCGGGTGGTGCTCACCAAGGTGGACAAGCTGTCGCAGAGCGAGCGCAGCCGGTGTATGCGCCGCTGTCGCGAGGTCCTCGGCCTGGCCGAGGACGAGCCCATCGTCCTCACGTCGTCGCGCAAGGGCACCGGGATTGCCTTGCTTTGGAAGGAGATCGAGAGGCACGTCAGCGCCGCGGCGCAGGAGGAGCGTCTGCCCACCGCCGCGGAGAATCGTCGATGAGCCCTGGCCGTAAGGGAGAGGAAGGTATGGCGACCAAGACACTGGAGTTGAAAGCCCTGCAGGAAAAGAGCGTCGTGCAGCTCACCAAGCTCGCCCGGGGTCTGAAGGTGCCTGGTGCGGCAGGGCTGCGCAAACAGGAGGTGATCTTCGAGATCCTGAGGGCGCAGACCGAGAAGAGCGGCCTGATCTTCTCGGAGGGTGTGCTGGAGCGGCTTCCCGACGGGTTCGGCTTCCTGCGGGCGCCGGAGTACAACTACCTGCCCGGCCCCGATGACATCTACGTCTCGCCATCGCAGATCCGCAAGTTCGGTCTGCAAACCGGGGACACCATCTCCGGCCAGATCCGGCCTCCCAAGTCGTCCGAGCGTTACTTCGCCCTCATCAAGGTGGAGGCGGTGAACTTCGAGAGTCCCGATATGTGCCGCAACAAGATCCCGTTCGACAACCTCACGCCGCTCTATCCGTGCGAGAGGTTGCGGCTGGAGACCACCAGGGAGAACCTCTCCGGACGCATCCTGGATATCTTGAACCCCATCGGCAAGGGCCAGCGTGGTCTCATCGTCTCGCCCCCCCGCACCGGCAAGACCATGCTGCTGCAGGCCATCGCCAATTCCATCGCCATCAACCATCCCGAGGTGACCCTCCTGGTGCTGCTCATTGACGAACGTCCGGAGGAGGTCACCGACATGCGGCGCTCCGTGGAGGGCGAAGTCATCGCCTCGACCTTCGACGAGCCTCCGTCGCGCCACATCCAGGTGGCCGAGATGGTGGGGGAGAAGGCGAAGCGGTTGGTGGAGCACAAGAAGGACGTGGTGATCCTGCTGGACAGCGTCACCCGGCTGGCGCGGGCCTACAACACCGTGATGCCGTCGAGCGGCAAGGTGCTCTCGGGCGGTGTGGACGCCGCGGCGCTGCAGCGCCCGAAGCGCTTCTTCGGAGCGGCACGCAACGTGGAGGAGGGGGGCAGCTTGACCGTCATCGCCACGGCCCTGCTCGATACCGGTAGCCGCATGGATGACGTCATCTTCGAGGAGTTCAAGGGCACGGGAAACATGGAGATCACTCTGGAGCGCAAGCTCGCCGACCGGCGTGTATACCCGTGCATCGACATCTCTCGCTCCGGCACCCGCAAGGAGGAGCTGTTGCTGCCTCAGGAGCAGCTGGACCGCATCTGGGTGCTGCGCAAGGTGCTCGACCAGCTCTCGCCCATGGAAGCCATGGAGTTGCTCATCGATAAGCTGTCGCGCTCGGAGAACAACGAGGAGTTCCTCGCGTCCATGTCGGTGGCGGCCTAAGAGCCTGTCAGGAAAGGGGTAAGGGCTGTTCCGGAGGGTCGTGGAAGGGGCGTGTGCCCTGTGCTAGAATCCCACTACCTTCCGCCCATCAGCAATTCTCTGAGCGGTTGCCGCCCGGCCCGGGGCCGGATTCTTCAGGAGTGTGCCATGAGAGAAGGAATTCATCCCGAGTTGTACGCGCTGACCATTGTGTGCGCCTGTGGCAACTCCTTTGAAACCCATTCCACGCGGTCCGAGATCCGCGTCGAGATCTGTTCGGCCTGCCACCCCTTCTTCACCGGCAAGCAGAAGCTGATCGACTCCACCGGTCGCGTGGAGCGCTTCAAGCGGCGCTATGGCCTCAAGAGCTCGGACGGGGATGAGGGAGACAAGGCTCCCGCCTGATGCCCGAGCAGCCCCCGGATTCATCCCGCCGGGAACACACCCCCTTCGCAAACCTGGATTCGCTGATCCGACGTCACGAGGAGTTGAGCAACTCCCTGGCGGACCCGTCTGTACTGGCCGATCTCAAGCGCTACCAGGAGTATGCCAAGGCGTTCGCCGAGCTGGGGCCGATCGTCGAGCATGTCAAGGAGCTGCGCACGCTGGAGCGGGAGCTGGTCGAAGCGCAGGAGATGGAGAAGGAGGACGACGAGGAGATGGCCGGGATGGCGCGCCAGGAGATCCATCGCCTGAAGGAGCGCCGCGACCAGCTCGAGGACGAGCTGCGTGCCCTGCTGATCCCCAAGGACCCCAACGACGAGAAGAACGTCATCCTGGAGGTGCGTGCCGGCACCGGGGGTGACGAGGCGACGCTGTTCGCCCAGGAGATTCTGCGCATGTACGGGCGCTACGCCGAGACCCGGGACTGGAAAGCTGAAGTGATCTACACCAGCGCCAGCGAGGTGGGCGGGATCAAGGAGGCCATCCTGGAGATCCACGGCAAGGGGGCCTACAGCCGCCTGCGGCACGAGAGCGGCGTGCACCGGGTGCAGCGCGTGCCGCAGACGGAGTCGTCGGGGCGCGTACACACCTCTGCGGTCACGGTGGCGGTGCTTCCCGAGGCCGACGAAGTGGACGTCCATATCGAGGAGAAGGAACTGCGCATCGATACCTTCTGCGCCTCCGGGCCCGGCGGCCAGAGCGTGAACACCACCTATTCCGCGGTGCGCATCACCCATCTACCCACCAACATCGTGGTCTCGCAGCAGGACGAGAAATCCTGGCACAAGAACAAGGCCAAGGCCATGCGGGTATTGCGCTCGCGTCTGCTGGATCTCAGAATTCGCGAGCAGCAGGAGGAGATCGCCAAGGAGCGCCGCGGTATGGTGGGTTCCGGTGATCGCTCGGAAAAGATCCGCACCTACAACTTTCCCCAGAACCGGGTCTCGGATCATCGCATCCAGCTCACGTTGCATCACCTGGAATCCATCATGGACGGCAAGCTGGACGAACTCATCGACCCGTTGCTGCGTCATTACCAGGCCGAGAAGCTCAAGGCGCAGGTCGAGCTCTGAGGCCGCCGTGGCCGCCTGCAGCCCCATGGTCCTGCCCACCGCCAGCCGCGGAGATCTGCTGGACGAAGCGGCCCGCCGGCTGCGACGTGCCGGGGTCGAGGGGCCACGACTGCAGGCGGAATTGCTCCTGGGACATGTCCTGGGATGTGACCGTCTGCGCCTGCTGACCACGGATCGCCAACCGGTGCAGGCGCAGGCCGCCGCGAACGTGGAATCCCTGGTGCGCCGGCGGGTGGAGGGCGAGCCGCTGCAATATCTCACCGGCGTGCAGGAGTTTCGCTCGCGGGAGTTTCATGTGGACCCGCGCGTCCTCATCCCGCGGCCGGAGACCGAGGACGCGGTGGAGGCGTGTCGGGAACTGGCACTGGGACCGTCCGCACGCATCGCCGATGTGGGCACCGGCTCCGGATGCATTGCCATCTCGCTGGCCCTGGAGACGACAGGGGCGCAGATCGTCGGGCTCGACCTCTCGGCGGAAGCGCTGCAGGTGGCCGAGGCCAACGCGCGCCGCCTGGCTCCCGATGCAGGCATCGAGTGGCTGCAAGGGGATCTGTTGCAGCCCCTGGACAGCGCCAGACCGCCGCTGGATCTGATCGTCTCCAATCCACCGTATGTCACCGCCTCGGAGCACAGGGGTCTGGCCCCGGAGGTGCGCGACCACGAGCCCCGCGAGGCGCTGGTTTCGGGCGCCACGGGGCTGGAGGTGATCCATCGACTGGTGGATGCCGCACCACGCTACCTCGTGCCGGGGGGCGCGCTGGTGCTGGAGATCGGGCTGGGTCAGTGGAGCGCCGTGCGGCAGATGATCCGCAGCAGCCTGAGCTACACGGAGCCGGCGGCCCGGCCGGACTTTCAGGGCATCCCGCGCATCGTGACGTGCCGTACGCGGAGCCCACGGCCATGATCACGTTGCAACAGGCGCTGGAGACGGTGCTGCAGCGTGCGCCGGAGATGGAGCAGGAGCGTGTGGTGCTGGCCGATGCCGGCGGCTGCTGGCTGCAGCAGGCCATCACCTCCGACGTGGATCAGCCGCCGGCCGATGTCTCGGCCATGGATGGCTACGCCGTTCGCGCCGCCGACGTGGCTGCGGCTCCGGTGGAACTCGAGGTGGTGGGGGAGATCGCAGCGGGGGCGGTTCCGGAGTTCCGTGTGGAGCCGGGCCAGGCGGCGCGCATCATGACCGGGGCGCTGCTTCCCGCCGGCGCCGATGCCGTGCAAATGGTGGAGCGCACCGACGATGGTGATGCGCGCGTGCGGATCCTCGAGCCGGTGGACGCAGGCAGCCACGTGCGGCGGCGCGGGGAGAATCTCGGCCAGGGCGACGCGTTGCTGTCGCGTGGACAGCGCATCGGCGCCGCCGAGGTGGGACTTCTGGCAGGCGCCGGGGTGGTGATGGTCCCGGTCCGCCGCCGGCCTCGCGTGGCCATCATCCCCACCGGCGACGAGCTGGTGGAGCCCGGGGCACAACCGGGTCCGGGGCAGATCCGCAACACCAACGGCTACAGCCTGTACCAGCAGATCCAGGAGGAAGGTTGCCTGCCGTTCTACCTCGGCATCGGCCGGGACGATGCCGGGGCGCTGGACGGAAAGATCGCCGCCGGGCTCGCCCATGACGTCCTGCTGCTGGGCGGTGGCGTTTCCATGGGCAAGTACGATCTCGTCACGAGTGCCCTGGAGCGTGCCGGCGTGGAGATCCTGTTCGAGAAGGTGGCGGTCAAGCCGGGCAAGCCGACGGTGTTCGGCGTACGCAGCTCGGGTGGAAGGACCACCCTGGTGTTCGGCCTGCCCGGCAACCCGGTGTCGGGGATGGTGATGTTCCGGCTGCTGGTGGCGCCGGCATTGCGCCGCATGCAGGGGGCGACGCAGGACCGCAGCCGTCTGGTGCGCGCCCGTCTCACGCAGGCCCTCAAGCCCACCGCCGGCCGAGAGTGCTATCACCCCGGGCGCATCGCTTGGGGCGAGAGCGGCTTCGAGGTGGCCCCGGTGGGGCATCGCGGTTCCGGTGACCTGGTGGCCTGGCGCCAGGCCAACGCGATGATCCGCCTGCCTCCGGATCAGGGTGCGGACCTCGGTGAACAGGTGGACGTCTTGCCGGACCGAGATCACGAGTTGCGGTGAGCCGGAGAACTCCCTGTTGGAGCTATTCCGTCGTCGGCGCGCCTTGACCTCAGGTCCGTTCGCTCACTCAGCCACCATGCGTTCCACTGTTACAATCCACTAGAATGCTCCTCTGCAGCCTCGGGCAGGTTTCGGCCCGGGCCCGGGAAAGGATGTCCTTGGCAGACGTTCCCATCGCCGACGAGCAGGCAGCGCAGCGAGGGGCGCCGGCGCTGTTTCTTCTCCTGATCACGCTCTCAGGTCTCGCGGCCCTCATCTACCAGGTGGCGTGGACGCGGCGGTTGTCCCTGGTCCTGGGAGTCTCCACGTACGCTGTGGCCACCGTCCTGGCGGCGTTCCTGGGAGGGTTGGCTCTGGGCGCATGGGTGCTGGGGGGCGCCATCGATCGCGCCCGGCGTCCGCTGCGCATCTACGCCGCGCTGGAGGCCGGCACCGGCCTGCTTGCGCTGTTGTTTCCCTTCGTCCTGGAGGGCGTTCACCGGCTCTATGTGGCCTGGGGGCAGGGAACCGAGGCTCCCGACGGGGTTCACCTGCTGGTGCGCGTCGTGCTGTGCGTCTTCCTGGTGCTGCCATCGACCTTCCTGATGGGCGCCACGCTGCCCGCCATGTGCCGGGTGCTGGTGCGGGACGACCGGCGGCTGGGAAGGGACCTGGGCCGGGTCTACGGCTACAACACGCTGGGCGCGGCGCTGGGGGCGCTGCTGGGCGGCTTTGTCCTCATCTCCTGGCTGGGGTTGCGCGGCACGGTGTGGTTTGCCGGACTGCTGAATCTGACCATTGCCGCTGCCGCCGCCTGGTTGTCGCGGCGGGAGGAGCCCGAACCCGGCGGCGACCCGCAGCTCGCTCCGGTGCCCACGTCAGCGCCCACCAGCGGCATGGTCCGGCTGGTCCTGGCGGCGTCAGCGGTCTCGGGTTTTGCGGCGCTGGGATACGAGGTCCTGTGGACCCGCGGCTTGGTGACGGTGCTGCACACCGGGTTCACCTACTCGTTGTCCATCATGCTGGCTTCGTTTCTGGGTGGTCTGGTGCTGGGCAGTTTCCTGTTCGTCCGCTTCGTGGCGGCCCGGGCGGCCTCGTTGCGCACGCTGTCCTGGCTGCAGATGGGCATCGGCATCTCCGCACTGGCGTCGGTGGTGCTGCTGGCGCAGGCGCCGTACCTGGAGCGCAAGGCGGTGGCCCTGGGGCTGCTGGGATCGACCTATACATGGCTGTCGTGGATCGTGGAGGTGGCGCTGGCCTCGGGATTGGTGATGCTGGTGCCCACCACACTGATGGGGATCGCCCTGCCGCTGTCCGCCCGTCTGATACTGGCCGACCACCGCGGCGTGGGCAAGGCCATCGGTGTCCTGTACGGCTTCAATACCATGGGCTCCATCCTGGGGGCGCTGGTGGCAGGCTTCGTCCTGGTGCCACGGCTGGGGACGCTCAACGCCCTGGTCCTGCTGGCCGTGCTGAACCTGCTGCTCGCGGCCGTGCTGGCCTGGTCCGGCGGCGCTCCCCGGCGCGAGCGCTGGGTTGTTGCCGGCGTGGCGGCAACGCTGGTGGCGGGCAGCCTGCTGGTGGTGCCGCAGCACTACTTCCGTGAGGCGCTGAGCCGCTGGAAGGGCGGCCGGCTGCTGTACTTCGCCGAGGACGCCACCGGCATCGTATCGATCTACGAGGAACCGGCGGCGGCGGGGGACTGGTATCGTCGACTGTACGTGAACGAAACCTCCTATGCCTCGTCCACCACCTACGCTCGGCGCTACCACAAGCTATTGGGGCACCTGCCGGCATTGCTGCATCCGGAGCCCCGCCGCACGCTGGTCATCGCCTTCGGCACCGGGATGACCGCGGGGGCGCTGGCACATCACCCGTCCGTGACGCGGGTGGACGCGGTGGATATCTCGCCGGCGGTGCTGGAAGGTGCACGCTACTTCAGCCGGGAGAACGGCGGCTTCCTGGACAACCCCAAGGCTCGCCCCCGGGTCGAGGACGGCCGCCACCACCTGTTGCTATCGAAGCAGGCCTACGACGTCATCACGCTGGAGCCGCCGCCGCCGCGCTTCGCCGGCATTGCCAGCCTCTACTCGCGCGACTTCTACGAGTTGTGCCGCTCACGCCTGCGCCCCGGTGGCGTGGTGGCGCAGTGGATCCCCATGCACAGCCACACGGAGGAGGAGATGCGCATGCTGGTGCGTTCCTTCGTGGAGGTGTTTCCGGCCAGCATGTTGTGGGTGCCGGTGCAGCGCGATGCGATCATCGTGGGGTCGAGGGTGCCCATCGTAGTGGATGTGCAGGAACTCGCGCGGCGTATGGAACATCCTGCGGTGCGCGCGGATCTGCGCGATGTGGATGTGGGGAGTGCCGAGGCGCTGGTGGCCACTTGGCTGGTGGACGCGCCGTCGCTGGCAAGCTACGTGGAGGGGGTGACTCCCATCACCGACGATCGTCCCAGCATCGAGTTCTTCGCCGGACGCCCGCTGGTGGAAGCTCCCGTTCATCTGGAACGCCTGATGCCCTTCCGCATGGAGGCGGCCACGCTGATGAACTCGCTGCGCGGGTTGACTCCTGCCCATCGCGCCGAGCTGGAGCGCCAGCTGAGCGCCATGGATCATTTCTACCGCGGCTCGGTGCTGGCCAGCCAGGGCGATGCCGGGGGCCGCATCCGGGAGTTTGCCCGCGCGCTGGAGTTGGCCCCGGACAGCCGCTTCTTCCGGCGCCTCAACGGCCAGTTGCCACCCTGAACTGCGCGCGATGGTTGACAGGTGAACGCTTCCAGGGTAGGCTTAACTAGTTTGGTCATAGTGACTTGCGTGATCCGGTACCGGAACTGGGAGGTCGGGAGGCGATCATGAAGGTGCTCATACTGGCCGGAGGGTTTGGCACGCGCATGAGCGAGGAGACGGCTCGTCAGCCGAAGCCGATGGTGGAGATCGGAGGCAAGCCGATCGTATGGCACATCATGAAGCTGTATTCGCATCACGGCTTCAACGAGTTTGTCCTGCTTCTCGGTTACAAGGGATACGTGATCAAGGAGTATTTTTCGAACTATTTTCTGCATCAGAGCGACGTGACCATCGATCTCGGCAGCAACAGCGTCGAGGTGCATACCAATACGTCAGAGCCCTGGAAGGTCACGATGCTGGATACCGGCGTCCATACCATGACGGGCGGCAGGATCCTGCGCGCGCGTCGCTATCTCGACGGACAACCCTTCCTGCTGACCTACGGTGACGGTGTCTCGAACCTCGATATCGCCGACCTGCTGCGCTTCCACGAGGCGCGAGGCGGGCTTGTGACCATGACCGCGGTGCAGCCGGAGGGGCGGTTCGGCGCGGTGGACCCCGGGTCGGAAGGCAAGATCCTGGGATTCTCGGAGAAGCCCAAGGGCGATGGAGGATGGATCAACGGGGGCTTTTTTGCCTGCCAGCCGGGAGTGTTCGACTACCTGAAAGAAGGGGACGAGACGGTGCTGGAGAAGGAACCGTTGGAGAGCTTGGCTCAGGCCGGTGAGCTGTTCGCGTACGAGCATCGTGGATTCTGGAAGTGCATGGATACGCTCAGGGACACGCAGACGTTGAACAGGATGTGGGAACAAGAGTCGGCTCCCTGGAAAGTGTGGGCGTGATCGAACTGTTCGGGGAGGCCTATCACGGTCGCCGCGTGCTGGTGACCGGACACAACGGTTTCAAGGGCTCCTGGTTGTGCCTGTGGTTGGCCGGGCTGGGCGCCGAGGTTACCGGTTACTCGCTTTCCCCTGGCAGCTCTCCGAACCACTTCGGTATCCTTTCCCTCCCAACGGATTCCACCACCGGGGATATCCTGGATCAAGATGCGCTGCAGCGCTGTCTGAACGACTCACGGCCGGAGATCGTCTTTCATCTTGCGGCGCAATCGCTGGTCCGCGCTTCCTACGAGGATCCTCTGGGAACTCTGCGTACCAACGTCATGGGAGTGGCCCATTTGCTCGAGGCGTGCCGGCGATGTTCCTCGCTGAAGGCCGTGATCGTCGTCACGAGCGACAAGTGCTATGAGAACAAGCGGCGACCGAGACCCTACAGTGAAGAGGACGCCCTGGGAGGTCACGACCCCTACAGCGCTTCGAAGGCCGCGGCTGAGATCGTCACCGCCAGCTACAGGCAGTCCTTCTTCCCGACCGGGTCCTACGGTGATACCCATGGCACCCTGATCGCCAGCGCGAGAGCAGGAAACGTGATCGCCGGCGGTGACTGGGCCGAGGCGCGTCTGATCCCCGACATCGTCCGTGCCGCCGTGGCAGGAGACCCTGTCTGCGTACGCCATCCGGACTCGGTCCGTCCCTGGCAGCACGTCCTCGACTGTCTCGCAGGCTACCTCTTGCTGGGACAGCGACTCCTGGCAGGGGACACGACGGTGGCCGCTGCCTGGAACTTCGGGCCCGATGACGGCCAGGCCGTCTCGGTTCTCGGAATCGTGGAGAGATTCAAGAGCGTGTGGGCTGAACTCAAAGTTTCCCTGGTGCAGGACCCTGACGCACCGCACGAAGCCGCCATTCTCCGACTCGACTCCTCGAGGAGCCAGGAGCTGCTGGAATGGCAGTCTGTGTGGGACGTTGACGATGCCGTGAACAAGACGGTCGAGTGGTACCAACGGTTCCATGACAAGGATGTCGTGAGCAGTAGCACGCAACTGAACTCCTATGTGGATCGGGCCAGGGAGAAGGGCGCGGTGTGGACCAGGGCATGAAGGTCACGCCTCTGGGCTTGGACGGTGCCTGCGTCATCGACACGACGCCCAGGGTGGACCAGCGAGGCACGTTTTCGCGGCTCTTCTGTGATCGGGAGCTGCGCGAAGTCCACCACGGAAAACCCATCGTGCAGATCAACCATTCACTCACGCTGAAGAGGGGAGCGTTGAGAGGGCTGCACTTTCAGCGCAGCCCGGCGGTGGAAGGCAAGCTCGTTCGGTGTCTGGCCGGCGCGATCTTTGATGTTGTAGTCGACCTGCGGCGCGGGTCGGGCACCTTTCTGCAGTGGCATGGAGAGCACCTCTCGGGCCAAAACGCGAGGATGCTCTACATCCCCGAGGGATGTGCGCACGGTTTTCAGGCCCTGGAGGCCAACGTGGAAGTGCTCTACCTGCACACGGGGAAATACTCTCCTTCGCACGAGGGCGGCGTGCGTCATGACGACCCCCTGCTCGGCATCGATTGGCCGCTGCCGGTGACGGACCTGTCGGACCGCGACGGCAGCCATCCTCTCCTGAAGTCGGACTTTGCGGGGCTGGTTCTGTGACCTGTCGCCATTGTGGTTCGTCTGCCCGACTCCCGTTCGTAGATCTGGGCAGTGCACCGTTCTCGAACTCCTACCTCGATGAGCAGGACCTGCGCGCTTCAGAGAAATGGTTCCCACTTCAGGTGGTGGTCTGCACGGAGTGCTGGCTCGCGCAGACGGAACAATTGTGCGACAGGGAAGAACTGTTTCCTCCGGACTACGCGTACTTCAGCTCCTTCTCGTCAACCTGGGTCCGACACGCCGAGCAATGCGTGTCCGCGCTCGTCGAGCGCTTCCGCCTGGGCGCATCATCGAGAGTGATCGAGATTGCAGCAAACGACGGTTATCTGTTGCAACATGTGCAGAAGCGGGGCATCCCGTGCTTGGGAGTGGAGCCGACGGCGAGCACCGCAGCGGCAGCGCGCGATAAGGGCATCGAGATCGTGCAGGAGTTCTTCGGCACGGCTCTGGCCGAGAAGCTGGCAACCGCAGGCGGGTGTGCCGATGTGATCATTGCGAATAACGTGCTCGCGCATGTTCCTGACATCAACGACTTCGTCGCAGGAGTCCGGCGCCTGCTGAAAGAGGGTGGGGTCGCGGTGTTCGAGTTTCCTCACTTGATGAAAATGGTGGCAGGCGTGCAGTTCGATACAATCTACCATGAGCATTACTCCTACCTGTCTCTGGTGACCGTGAACCGGATCTTCGAGAGCCAGGGACTGGCGATCTTCGACGTGCAGGAGCTGGCTACGCATGGTGGCAGCTTGAGGGTCTACGCGCAAGACGTCGCGCTGGGCCGGCATTCACAGGCCGCACGTCTGGCGGAGCTGGTAGCACGAGAGGGCGAGATGGGGCTCGATACCGCGGGTTACTATGAGAAGTTTCAGGCCAGGGTTGATGCGCTGAA
>SMVA01156100.1_pt1 | contig 11782 bp, 9 predicted proteins | sample 2456451 | NCBI WGS metagenome assembly SMVA01 (sample SAMN11095933, study PRJNA526329) | marine sediment metagenome | biome: Marine sediment; feature: Surficial sediment; material: Deep marine sediment; isolation source: Hadal surficial sediment | place: Pacific Ocean | collected 2014-05 | depth 0-1...
CCACTTGAAAGTACGAGATATAAAACAACCGTCAAAAAAATCCTCCGCAAACGCTTGAGTGATCTGCTTGACCTTTGCGACTTTCTTTCGGCTCGTCATAAGGTCATAGCTTTTCGAGATACTGCACATTATCAACAAATGGGACAACCCAAGCGTGCCGAAAAATTATTGCAACAGTATTTAGCAACCAATCCAGATGATGCCAATGCTCATGCCAAGTATGCTGCTCTATTTCATGAACGCGGTATGTATGAGCGAGCGCTGACAAGCTATCAACAGGCTTTACGATTACAGTCCGGAAATGCCGAATTTCATGCGGGTCTCGGCAGCGCATTATTAGCCAACCTGAATTTCGATTCCGCGATCACCAGTTTTCATGAGGCGCTGACGCTTGATGGATCTTCTCTATTGGTGCAAGAGCATCTTGACACCGCTGTCACCCTCAAGTCAGCACTTGAGCATGCTCAGCTCTCGCATACGGTACCAACTATCACGATCAGCCCTACAGAAACCCACAATAATAAGTTGGGTGAGGCCAAGCTGGCTTTGGCCAATTCGTTGTTCAATCGTTATGGCGTGTTAATAATCGAGAATGTGTTTCCAAGAGAATTCATTCAAAATATTCGAGACTATTTTTTTCACACATGCGGTTCGTATTTGCAGGACACACACCATTCAGATGCGCTGCGAGTGGGCGACAAACGATTGATGATTACCTTAGACATTGCATGGCCCCTCAATACACCACAATTATACGGCTCCCCGTTCGTGCTGGAATTTTTAGAAAAAATTCTCGGTGATGATTTCATTTTAGGCAGTCTGACATCCGTTACCTCGCTTGCGGGATCGATTGATCAACACGTCCATAAAGATCATCCCGCACTTTTCGATCACCAAAGTTTGAATCAACATTCCACACCTCAGTTGCCGAGTTTTGCTGTCACCATGCTCGTCCCGTTGGTCGAGTTGAATCAAACCGTGGGTGGCACTCGAGTGATCAAAGGCAGCCATCATTGCTCTTCCGATGATGCCAAGCAAATGGCCGTCCAAGAGTCTCCCGTGAGTCCCGGCTCGTGTTTTTTCATGGATTATCGACTCTCGCATCATGGCCGGGCTAACCGATCTGACAGTCCCCGTCCGGTTTTGAGCATGGTCTACCAGCGGCCTTGGTTTAGAGATTGTGTCAATTACGGCAAGCAGCCTCCTTTAAAGATGAATGACCAAGAAGTGGCTCGTGTTCCAAAAAAATTCACACGACTCTTTTCGTGGATCAAAGATTGCCGATAAAGCAAAGACTTACCAGTAGGAGATCATTTTGGAAACGACGTCAACAAGAGTGAAGGAAGGCTATGTTGTAGATGAACCGTATACGTGGAGCTTTTTTCATTTTCAAAGTCCACCATTACTTACATATATCGCACGCTTGAATGGTGTATCTGCGAGGTCTCCGGATACACCGTTTACCTATTGCGAGTTAGGCTGCGGCAATGGAGTGACCAGCAACCTGTTGGCCGATGCACTCCCACAGGGCGAGTTCTATGCTATTGATTTTAATCCTGAACATATTGTGAACAGTCAGTATTTTTCCAAAGCAGGCAATCTTGCAAACGTGCATTTCATAGAGAGTAGTTTTGCGAAACTGCTGACAAGCGATTTACCTACATTCGATTATATTACCTTACATGGCGTGTATAGCTGGATCAGTAAAGAGAGACGCCAGGAAATCCTGCAGTTTATTGATGCCTTCCTCAAGCCCGGGGGATTGGTCTATGTCTCGTATAATGCATTACCCGGATGGGCCGAATTGCTGCCGATTTGGAAAATATTTCATTACTATACCGCACATTTACAAACCGATTCCTTGAACAAAGCTCGTGTCGGCCTCAAGCATTTATCGTATTTGCGGGAGAATCATGCGTCCTATTTTCGCAGTCCAGAGGTGACGAAGTATGTCGATCGTCTCCTGGCAAGAGATCTCCGCTATATCGCCCATGAATTTTGCAACGATTTTTTTGAACCGCTGTATTTTTCCGATGTTGCTTCGGACATGACTCACATCGGGCTCGATTATGTCGGTGATGCCAAAGTGGTGAACAATCATACCGATTGCGTCGTATCCCATCGATTCAAAGACCACCTAAACCAAGCCAAAAACTTCATGGACCATGAAGTGCGTACAAGCTTCATTCGCAATGATTTCTTCAGACGGGATATTTATTGTCGAGGGGCAAATTTCGTCTCACACTCGCAGCGCAAGGAACTGCTTGATGAGCTGGTTGTGGGGAGCAATGCATTACTCAGTGATATTAAAACAGACGTGACGTTAGGGCGTCGCGAAACCAGTTTTTCGGGACCGCTTTACGAGGCATTGATTCCCTTACTGGTGCCGGGTGACACATCCATTGCTGATATCTGCACATATCCTCAGCTAAAAAGTTTCCCGAAAAAAGACATCATGTTCGCTATTCATAAGCTTATAGCTGGAGGGCAATTTCAATCCTATGCCAAAAAAGCGAGTACGCCAGCCGCCATTCCTCAAAACCGCTGGCGCCTGACCTCTTCACTCAATCGTTCTCTGTTGCAAGAGCGATTATTTGAAGATAGGAAAGTGTATGTGGGCTCAGCCGTGCTGGGCTCAGCCGTGCGTCTTACTATGATGCGTGGTTTATCGCTCTTAGCACTTGATGCCGGCAGCACAGATGACGCACCGAATTATATGATGCGCAGTCTCAGAAATTTCCCCGGGTGCTGGCCTTCTGCACTCCGCAAGGCGAATGAGGCAACACGTCTGGAATGGATGAAGAACGAGTTCAACAGCTTCAAGCAGCGCTGGATACCTCGTTTATGGCGGTTTGGCATCATTGAACCTCAATCTTGAGCTCATAGACATGATATAGGTGAAATCAATGGCGTTGGTAATATAGGAAAATGAACCATCGCATTCTGTTGTCTCTGTTAGTACTGTGTCTTGGACTTGATACCAGCATTTGCGCGGCGAACACAGAACACCCACACATCATTGCCTCACATGCCAATTGGAAATACCGTGCGAATACAGCGCCTCCCCCTATAGATTGGGCACGACTCAAATTCGACGATTCCCATTGGTTGGAGGGTCCAGCCGGTTTCGGGGATGGGGATGATCGTACTGTCTTGAACTCAATGCATGGACATTATGACTCGGTCAAAATACGTTACCGTTTTCCTGTTGTTCAGCCCGTCCTGGTACAAAGAACTCTTCTTGTACCTCCGCGATGATGATGGTTTTGTCGCATATCTCAATGGGCACGAAGTGGCGAGTGCAGGTGTCACATGGCGGACTAACCACCGGGCCGTGGCTGATCATGAGGCAAAGACGTGTCAAGCGTTCGAGATACACCATCCAAAGGCATGACTCCAGCAGGGTAAAAATGTCCTGGCTATTCAGGGTTTCAATCGGTCGGTGAATAGCGGTGATTTCTCACTCGATCTAGTGTTAACCACTCGCAAAACCCCCAATCCCGTGATCCCTCTCATGATATCGGGAAAGGAATATCTCGCCGACCTTGACGCGTTGGAGCAACGCTTTCACGATCAAGCCTCCTATCTCCAGCTCAGAGATTATGATTTCCGAGGAGCATTTTCCCGTTTACGACAATCCCGATCTCCAAGGATCTCCACACAGCAATTTGCTCTCGCGCTCAAAAAACTTATTGCCCAACTCGGCGATGCACATGCCAAAGTCGTCACACATTTTGATGATCCCAATGTCCGCTTTCTGCCATTTTCGCTCGCAGACACACGGGATGGACCGGTGGCGTTACAAGCTGATCACAGTGGGTTTATCGCCAGCACCTATCCATTCATTGTCGCCATCGATGGGCGAGCCATGTCTACATGGCTCAAAACAGCCAGTCAATATGTCGCACAGGCGTCACCCCAATTAATCCGTCATCGCTCCTTACGTGAGATGCGAATGATTGATCAACTGCGTCACGACTTAGGCGTTCCCCCCTCTGAATTCATTCGTCTGACGCTCACATCCCGCAACGGCAAAAAACGAATCATACAACGATTGGCCCTCAGCCACGAAAAATTACCACATGGAACCATACCAATTGCGGACACGAGAACATTAGAAGCCAACATTGGGTATCTACGAATTAGCCGTATGAAAAATTCTCGAATCGACAAGGTCATTTCTGCCATGCACGACTTCAAACATACGAATGGCTTAATCATTGATGTCCGCAACAATACGGGAGGTCGTTATGGAATCTTGCAGGCATTATATGGATTCTTTCTTCCGCAGACAGCTCCTCCCTATGTGGCAAATATTACGGCCTATCGATTGAGCCGCCGCTTTTCTGAAGATCATCTTCACTATCGCCACACCTACACACGAAACCATCAAGGTTGGACCATCGCAAAACGCCAAGCCATTCAACGCACGCTTGAGGTATTTCACCCACAATGGCCACTCCCTCAAAATCAATTTAGTCCCTGGCATTTTATGGTCCTTGGTCATTCAATGAGCTTTCAACAATACTTTTACCGGCAACCGGTTGTCGTGCTGTGTAATGCCGCGTCCTTTAGTGCAACCGATGGTTTTCTCAGCGTCTTTGCGGATCTTCCCCAGGTGACATTAATCGGTCAGCCCAGTAGCGGTGGAAGTGGCGCCATACAAAATTTCGATCTTCCTCAATCGGGAATACGAATCGCGCTATCCTCCATGGCGTCGTTTCGCCCCAACGGCATGCTGTACGATGGCAATGGGATTGATGTGGATATCAGGATCTCCCCCGCACCAAACGATTTCCTCGGTAAGACCGATGCTGTATTGAAGAGGGCTATTGCCCGGATTACGCAATGACAAAAAATGGAATGACAACCATATGGACGGCAAAAAGAAAAGTTCCTCCGTGAGCATCATGATCAGATTGAGAAGATTGTGAACTTAATCTCTTGAAGACAAAATAATTCATATCGAAATCATGGTTTGAGCCCCATAAAGCTTCATGGAAATCTCCTGTACTGACGAACGAAATTCTTCAACCCTTCGACGGATTCAGAACACACAGCACAAAGGCTTGGTCCCTCACGCCTGCATGAATAGCACGAGGTTCCCGGACAAAATCTTCGTCCAGAGATTCCATGCCGAGGCAGAAAAAAGAGACGGACGCGCCCCTGGTCGCCTTCCTACCCACTCCCGCTCAGCAAGCTTCAGTGCCCCGCGAGGGGGTGCCTGGCGACAAGGGTGCAGCCGCAGCAGGGAGTGGAGAAATCAAAAAACCTGTGTCAAGCACTTTGTGTGTCTTTTTGGCTTAAAAGTTACTCAAGTTTTTAACATTTATGACGATAAACAGTTTTCAGGAAAAAAATAAAAAATGAGGTCAAGCTAGGATTATAAGCCACTCGTGATCGTAACCCTTCCCATCATAAATGGAGAGAGAAGTCTATGAGGTTGTCTCCTTTTTGCATATAACACACATGAGCTTTGGAATGCAGACGGATTACGAACGACCGGTCTGTGAAATACTGAGCGTAGGCAAACTGACGATTCCGTTACCCTTCAACGTTAACGGAAAGTGTCAACTCATCGATTGTTCAAACTTTTAATCATGGAGAAAAATCAATGCGCGATTACAATGATTTAACTTTTGGTGATTATTTGGGTGGTGGCTCGGGTAACGGATCAGGAGAAGGTTCCGGTAGTGGGTCTGGCAAAGGCTCGGGACAAGGTTCAGGAAAAGGCTCGGGACAAGGTTCCGGAAAAGGCTCGGGACAAGGTTCCGGAAAAGGCTCGGGGAAAGGCTCGGGGAAAGGTTCCGGAAAAGGATCGGGAAAAGGCTCCGGAAAAAGATCGGGAAAAGGCTCCGGCAGCGGCTCCGGAAGTGGCGGTGAGAGCTATTCATATGAGGAAAGTCCTGTTGAGGCCAGTACGCATGAGTACTATGGTGAAGATGACGATATGGATCTTTAGGTTAATACCGAAAATGAATATCAGGTCTGGATGTTTAATAGATCCAGGCCGATATTCTTTAGTAGGTCAAGGAAGGCATCAACTGGATGCCTTGACGGTTAACCCATATCGGCTGGCTGCAGATAACGCAGACAGACTCAGAAGGTTTGTAGGGTGCCATGAGACACACAGCGTTGACAACTGAAAAAATGACGTCAAACGTTTTTTTTCGTACATGCTTCGCAGTACAACGTAAAAGCCTTCTCGCCGTGATTCTATTCAGCTTGGTGATCAATGTCTTACATCTCACCGTACCTTTGTACCTCCTCCAAATTTTCAATCGTGTCCTGCCTAGCCAAAGTACTGATACCCTGTTTTTTCTCACCGGTATTGTTCTCGTTTCCCTGATCACACTTTCTACCTTGGAATCCTTCCGACGTTATATTTTCGTCCAGTTCGGCACATGGTTAGATAAAAGACTTGGTAAGTTTGTCCTCAGTGGGTCCATTGCTCGTTCGATAAAAAAAGGTCACAAATCCTCTAGCCAGGGGATCAGAGATTTAACAACCATAAGAAAGCTGTTTGCCGGATCAGAGCTTTTCCCTATTATTGATCTGCCATGGACACCTATTTTTATTATGGTGCTCTTTTTCCTCCACCCCGTCATCGGGTTGATTGCCCTTGGAGGCGCCATCTGTCTTTTTGGTCTCGCGCTGTTTAATGAATTGAGTACCCGAGACCTGATCCATGAGGGCAATCTTTCTTTCACGAAATCTCTCAAGTATACCGCGGCATTGCTACATAATTCTGATGTGATAGAAGCCATGGGCATGCGACACAATGTCATCCAATTGTGGGAACAACAACATCATGAGGCCATTGATATCCAAACGCGATCCAGCAACCAAAGTAACCGGATTGTCACCATAGCGAAATTCTTTCGAATGCTTCTTCAAATCATCACAATCGGCGCAGCGGGATGGTTGGTATTATCTCATGAATTGTCAGTCGGGGGGTTGATTGCCAGTGCCTTTCTTATGCGTCGAGCCGTAGCGCCTATGGATCAGGCGATCAGCTCATGGAAAATACTAGTGAAAGCCCGCAATGCGTTCGACAGTGTCGGCAAACAGCTTAACTATGCTTCTGAATTAGACTCGGGGAAAACCCTACCCATACCCTGTGGTGACCTCAAGATTCGACGCGTTAGTTTCACCTATCCAAAACGGTCCAGTCCGACATTACAGAATGTGACCTTGACATTACACCCCGGGGAAATCGTGGGATTGGCCGGCGAGACCGCTTCAGGGAAGTCCACATTATCAAGACTCTTGGTCGGCCTGGCCGAGCCTGATTCGGGTTCCATCGAATTCGGTGGGATTGAGTTATCTCGCTGGAATGCAGATGACCGAGGACCTTTTATCGGCTACCTCCCGCAAAATAGCCAACTCTTTCCCGGGACGCTCCAGCAAAACATCGGGCGCATGGGTGAAAGTCAGATAGAGGTAGTCATCAATGCCGCAAAACTGGCCGGAGTTCATGACATGATCATGCAATTTCCCGATGGATATGCCACAGAAATTGGTGAAGAAGGCGTCTATTTATCAGGTGGGCAACGTCAACGGATTGCGCTGGCACGTGCGGTGTACGGGGAACCCAAGCTTCTCGTTCTGGATGAACCCGAGACCAATCTAGACCGGAAAGGCAAAAGAGCTCTTGCGCATGTCCTGAAGGAATTACAGAGCAAGGGCTCAATGATTGTCTTAATTTCTCATCAACAACGCGTGTTAGATTTTTCGGATTACGTTTTGACCTTGCGGAAAGGCAGAATCGACACTCCTTCTATTCATCAAGAACCTCACGCAATCGATTTCAATAAATCCGCTCATGTCGACAGCTCACATGTGCTGAATCTCGAATCCCTCAAACAGGTCAACCAATGAACGCATTGCTCAATCCCGAGCTAAGCCAGGGAATGACACGATCGGACATCAACAAGAAATTCGATCCGAATGTGTCGATAGCCCAGACAGAAATTGCTATCGGAATAGTCGTAGTGGCGCTCTTTGTGTGTTCAGCGATCGCTTGGGCAGCATTCGTTCCACTATCAAGCGCTTCGATTGCGCCAGGGGTCATTGGGAAAGACGGTTATCGAAAAACCATTCAACACCTTAAGGGAGGTATTATTCATACCATCCTTGTGAAAGACGGCAGTACAGTCACAACCGGACAAACGCTCATTGAATTGATTGACATCCAGGCTCGCTCGGAATTTGAATTGTTGTATAAACAGAAGGTACTTGCCACGGTAAAAGTCTCCAGTCTTTTGGCGGAGCAGTCCGGACATAACGAGGTCATCATTCCAGAATGGCTGGATCTTCACTCAATGGCCCCGCAAGTGCGCGTGGCCATTCAGGGACATATTGCTGCGGCAAAGATTGGCAATACCCTACATCAGAAACAGCTACATATTCTTGCCCAACGAATCCAACGTGCCAAACAGAAAATTGAGGCATTAGAGCAGGAAAATATGATCCTCGCCCAAGAGGGAGACATCTATCAGGAAGAACTGGATAAATTTATCTCATTGGCGAATAAAGGAATTGTGACACAAACCAAAGTGTTCGAGCTTAAAAGAGCGCGTATCTCGATTCAGGCCGAATATAGTGCTAACAAAATCGCTCTCGTCTCGACTCATCAAGAAATCCATGATCTGGAAATGGAAAAGGTCGCATTCATCGCCTCGCACACACAAAAAATTCTGAATGCACTTGAGCTGACTCGCGAGCAGCTTGTTCGGCTCGATGAAAACCTCTCGGCAACAAAAGACACCCTTGAACGCACCCTGATTCGAGCTCCCATTTCCGGCGTGGTTATGAATCTCCAGGTCCATACCGAAGGGGGCGTCATTGCCCCCGGACAACCCTTACTGGATATTGTTCCAAATTCCGGTCGACTGATCGTTGAGGCACGAGTCAATCCCATGGATCGGGACACGGTGAGAATCGGACAATTTGCAGAAGTGCAGTTCTCGGCATTCAATCAACGGGTAACAGAGGCAGTGCAAGGCAGGGTGACGTTGATCTCGGCTGATCGGTTAATCGATCCTATTACCAATGAGCCGTACTATCTCGCAAAAATTGAGCTTCTTGACAATCCTGAAGAAGTCTTGAACGGTGCCCCCATTTATCCAGGCATGCAAGCGGAGGTCTTGATTATTACGGGAACACGGACCGCTTTCAGTTACCTCTTTGACCCGATTCTTAAAAGTTTCAACCGGGCATTCAGACAGGATTAGAAGGGATATGACTTATGGCTATCCGATCATATGGTCTCATTCGGTGCGACTTCGGGTTCACGACAAAAGACGAAGGAATGATATGAGTCAACCTCACAATGACGTGCAAGGCTTCAGTTACTTATGAGCCACAAGACAAACAGCACAGTCTCTCAAAAACCACGCGTTCGCAAGAAGGCAGGCCGTCACACAGGCCGCAGCAATCACAAGACACTTGTCTCAAAATGTCAGCGCCTTTTGGGGGGAAGGGTTTCGTCCATACAGTACCCTGGAGGACGTTCTCGTCAATCGTTCAGGGTACTTCTCGAAGACGGATTGTCCGTGATTGCTTCCATTCGCGGGAATAATTTTCAGGCGAAAACTGAAGGCACGGTCTTGCAAACGCTTTCCTCACAAGGTTCCCTCGTCCCTCGATTTATTGCCAGTGATGGACGGGCTATGCTGATTCAGGAAGAGATTCATGGAGAGCGACTGTCGCAGGCCTTACATGCTCAGGAAGAATCCCGCGTTGAGCGGCTCCTTGATGCCGCGTTAACGAGTCTTTCCTCTATTCACCTGGCTGGATCTAAATCTGGATGGGACCAGACCTTCCCGACACTCGGGAATACGCACGAATGGATGGTCGGATTGTTGGACCGCCCTGCTATTATCGGGCGATTTTATAACATCCCGGCACCAAGACCAAAGCTCTCTCAATTGGAAACATTTCTTTCGGTACGCAAACCACGATTTATTAAATGGGACTCACGACCAGGCAATGCCATGGTCACGAAAGATGATCGTGTCTACTGGTTTGATTGGGAGCATTGTGGCGTCAGAAATCGACTTGACGACATGGTGTGGTTGCTTGCGGACGAGTATGTTGCAGGATATCCAGCCGTTGAAGAACGCCTCTTAGCGAACCACCTCCCCCACTTCGCTGACGACTTACCCTATGAGAAAGCCCTCCACTATTTCTATGCGTATGGCGTGTTTCATTTAACGGTGCGCCTAGGGTTAATCTGCAGATACAAAGAAGATAAACCATGGTGGGATTATGAGTATTGCCTGAGCCGCGATAAAGTCGGCGTCACCTTACAAAGCGCTCTCTACACCTGTGAGAAAGGCTCCCGTTGGGCAATACAAAATCCCTACACTGAAGCACTAGGCCCTTGGTTTACAAAGATAGCCACCCACCTTCGGGAACTCCCTACACAAATATCGGAAAAATCTCTCTAGCCCTACTGGCCTCTCCCATACAAGTCACATCCCCTATTCAATCCCAAGAACATCATTGCTCAAGGGACAGAGATCCTAACTCAAAAATGCCAAAAAACTTGCCAACGTCTAAGGAGAACACGTACAAGTTTCTTGACCATTTAACCTAAAAACAGCAGTTGGATCACGAAAGTCTGCACAACCCCTTGACGCACCTAGGGAATTGAAAATTTGACTCATCACCCAAAAGGTGACCACGCAAATTTTCAATTCCCTATGCACATCAATTGCTTGCACAGCTTTTTCGCGTTCAACTGCCGTCTTTAGGTTCATTTCCCTCACGAACGCACCATGTCTCGAACCATTCTCCATACCGTCCTCATCCTTCTTTTGGTGGGAGGGACGGCCTGCACCGAAATAAAAAAGTGGGTCTATGAAGGATTTGATCGTGATGAATGGCAACACCCTGAGGAAGTCATCCACGCTCTCTCAATCCAGCCGGGCGACCACATTGCAGACTTAGGGGCGGGAAGCGGGTATTTCACCTTTCGGCTAGCGGATGCGGTGGGACCAACCGGACGAGTCTATGCGGTTGATATCGATGCAGACATGAATGCGGATCTCATGAAGCGAGTCAAAGCCAAAGCGTACCAAAACATCGAAGTCTTATTGGCTCAACCCGACGACCCTGGATTACCTGATCGCAGCATCAATCTCATCTTCTCCAGTAATTCCTATCATCACCTCGACAACCGGATAACGTATTTTTTGAACATACGACAAGACCTTCATCCTGATAGTCGCATAGCCATCATCGATTTTAATGGTGAAAGCTGGCTCCAGCAGATTATTGGCCATTATACGTCCGACGAAGTCATTCAACGCGAATTACAAGAAGCGGGCTACATACTTGACCAACAGTTCGATTTTCTCCCGAACCAAGTGTTCCTCATCTTTTCACCTACCCGGTCGTAATGGTTCGCGAAATACTAACTTTGGCAACTCAAAACCAACTATCAACCTGATCGTCCAACCCGTCCCGACAGATTTTCAATTGTTGCTGGTATCGGAGAATCTGCCGCGTAAATTTCTCAGAGAAGAATTGGGAGAAGCTCTACGACTCAGGCTAAAGAGCGTGAACTACACCAGCAAGCTTGGCTCGTTTGGCTACAGTGACCAATTTGGCATCATCCGTAACGAGAGTGAAGGAGTTCACGTTCAGCCAGGGCCAGATACAAGCAGTCATACACAGGGTGATTGTATTGCACAGCCAGAACAAAGGCTCTGCTTGCAAGGTCTGAAGAAGGGACATAATAATCAAGGACAGTTGGTATATTATTCACAATTGC
>SMVA01180093.1_pt1 | contig 11782 bp, 8 predicted proteins | sample 2456451 | NCBI WGS metagenome assembly SMVA01 (sample SAMN11095933, study PRJNA526329) | marine sediment metagenome | biome: Marine sediment; feature: Surficial sediment; material: Deep marine sediment; isolation source: Hadal surficial sediment | place: Pacific Ocean | collected 2014-05 | depth 0-1...
GATCGTAGGAGCGGCTTCCAGCCGCGAATAGCAAACTTCATGGTAAGACATCGCATCGTTTTGACGCCGGTCACAATTTTATCGGACCGCAGTGACCTGACACCTTTTCCCCAAGCCACAAAGCCGGCCAACGTAAACAGACGATGGATTGCCTCAGGATCTTTTATGGCTTTTGCCTGACTCAAAAACAAAACACCTTTTGTTGCTTTCTGAATCATCAATTATCCATATGATTACAGTACGTTACAGTCGTTTTTACTGATATCGATCCACAGGTTTCCGCGTAGACCCGTAAAAATATCGCCCGCTTGGGAAGGGCTCCTGCAGCAGGAGCCCTTCCCAAGCGCGTGATTTTCAGATTAGAATCCGCTCAGGTCCTGCGTGACCCAGTCTGGTGCGAACAACCTCGGCACCTTCTTACCGGTCACAAAATCCAGCAATTGGTCTCTTTCCGACATCGCGTCGCTGTAGCCGAGCGCGATGAGCTCCTCCGTATAGGACTGCTCGAACAGGAGGAAGCTCAGCAGGGGGCTCTCACCTCGATTGCGGCCACTGATTCCCCGCAACAGGGCACGCACGGGCAACGGCATATCGCGCCGGTGTTTGTATGCGATCGCGCGCAGGTCCTTGCTGGGAACGATGACCATCGTGTCAATTGGCCGCATCTTCTTCAGCGCCCCCGTCCGTGCCTCCGGCGGCACGGCATCGACCAGCTGATTGATTCGGATCATTCGCTCCAGGTCCGAATACAGGCCATCCATGAACAAGGTATCCAGCATGTAGCCGGCAATCTGCCCAAAGCTCGGGAATTTCTGCTGACGATGTGGATCTGCGCTCGGATGCCCGGTCTCGTCGCGAACGCCAATGACCAGGATTCTGTCTGCGCCGAGATGTATCGCCGGGCTCAATGGCGTCGCCTGGCGCATTGCCCCGTCGCCGAAATATTCGCCGTTGATGCTGACCGGCGGAAAAATCATCGGCACGGCAATGCTCGCCATCAGATGATCCAGGTTAAGCGGCTGCCGCACCCCGGCACGACGTGTCCGGGACCAGGGGCGTGTGCCCGTGGCTGCCTGGTAGAAAGACGTGGATCTGGATGAACCGTAGCCAGCCGCCGTTATGGCAACGGCATGCAGGTGACCTGCATCGATCGACGCCTGAATCCGTGGAAATCGAATAGTACGGCTCAGCAATGCGCGCAAAGGCGAGTTGTCCAGCAGCGATCGTGGCGTGCCGACGAGGTAACCGCCGAGCACAATTGACGAAAGCCAGTGCAAACTGCTCTTCAGCATCGTCAGGCTGTCGGTGCGGAATACCTGGGCACTTCTGAAGTGCCCCCAGACCCGCTCCAGTTCTGCGGCGGCGACCCGGTAGCGGCGCGCCTTGCTGGCAAGCACTATCGAATTGATAGCGCCTGCCGAGGTACCACTAATTACCGGAAACGGATTGACACAACCGGGCGGCAAGATTTCGGCAAGGGCTTTCAAAACACCGACCTGAAACGCGCCACGCGCGCCTCCGCCGGGCAGAACCAGTCCTGTTTTTTTGTCTTCCGGGTGAATTTTCATTGGCATGGCGTATTATAGGCTGCCCGGGCGCGCTGCTACACGGCATCTCCCCACGTATTTGAACATCGATTAGTATCGGATCAGCGAGGACAAGAATAATGAAGCGTTTCATCTCAATTATGTCAGCTGCGGCACTGCTGCTCATCGGCACGTCGTCGCTGGCCGAGCAGGTTCGGATGGGAGATCCGGCACCGGATTTCGAATTGAAAGACCAGTCAGGACAGCTGCATTCCATCGAGGACTATCGCGGCCAGTGGGTCGCCCTTTATTTCTACCCCAAAGACGACACGCCTGGCTGTACCACCGAAGCCTGTGAATTCCGCGACAACATATTTGCGTTCAAGAACCTCAACTGCCAGATCCTGGGGGTCAGCCTGGACGACGAGGATTCTCATAAGGAATTCTCGGAAAAGTACGGCCTGCCCTTTCCGCTGCTCGCGGATACCGATGGCACCACCGCCGATGCCTATGGGGTAAAAACGAAATTTATGGGCATGTCGGTCGCCAAACGGCAGACCTTCCTGATCGATCCGGAGGGCAACATTGCGAAGCACTACGAAAAAGTAGATCCGGACAGCCATTCACAGCAGCTGCTGGCCGACCTCGAGGCGTTAACAACTCGATAATTGCAGCCAGGTATCGTAGGAGCCCGGCCCACCGGGCGACAAACATTGAAGGCCATGTTGCGAAACATGGCCTTCAATGTTTGCGAAGGATGATGTCACCAGCAACGACAAAAGAAATCGCCCGGTGGGCCGGGCTCCTACGTCAGCGGAGGCAACGATCAATGCAGACGTTTAATACCCTCCCCCAGTCCGCGGACGGTCAGTGGATACATGCGACCTTCCATCAGTTCGCGCGTCAGCTTGATTGAGGGCGTATATCCCCATCGCTGTTCCGGCTCCGGGTTCAGCCATATCGCTTTTGGATAGGCACTCAGGAGACGCTTGATCCAGACGGCGCCGGGTTCTTCGTTCCAGTGTTCGACGCTGCCGCCAGCGTAAACGATTTCGTACGGGCTCATCGTCGCGTCGCCGACAATAACCAGTTTGTAGTCCGGTCCGTATTTGTGCGTGATCTCGGAGGTCGGGATGCGCTCCGCATGCCGCCGCCGATTGTCCTTCCACATGCTCTCGTAGACGAAGTTGTGAAAGTAGAAATATTCGAGATGTTTGAATTCGCTCCTCGCAGCCGAAAACATCTCCTCGCAGACGCGAACGTGATCGTCCATCGATCCGCCGATATCGAGACACAGAAGAACTTTTACTGCGTTGTGCCGCTCCGGCACCATCCGAATATCAAGGAAGCCTGCGTTCCGCGCAGTTTTGTCGATGGTGTCATCGAGGTCCAACTGATCCGCGGCGCCTTCGCGCGCGAATTTGCGAAGTGCCCGCAGCGCGATTTTGATATTTCGCGTCCCCAGCTCGATTTTGTCATCCAGGTTTCGATATTCGCGGCGGTCCCAGACTTTGACCGCGCGACGATGACGGGATCCCTGCTGGCCGATGCGCACGCCCTCCGGATTAAAGCCGTAGGCCCCGAACGGCGACGTACCGGCAGTTCCGATCCACTTGTTGCCCCCTTCGTGGCGCTCGTCCTGTTCCTCAAGCCGCTCACGCAACGCTTCCATGAGCTTGTCGAAGCCGCCCATGGCTTCGATCTGCGCCCGCTCCTCCTCTGAGAGCATCAACTCAGCCTGCCTCTGCAGCCAGTCGGCCGGCACTTCACCGGCCAGCGATTTGAACGCGTTTTCGATGCCTTCAAAATGCGCCGCGAAGATCCGATCGAAGCGATCAAACTGCGTCTCATCCTTGACCAGTGCTGCGCGTGACAAATAGTAGAAATCGTCGACGTTGTGACCGGCCACACCTCTCTTCAACGCCTCGAGCAGGGTCAGAAGCTCGGTGATCGATGGCTTCATGCCGCCTTCTTTGAGCATGAAGAAGAATTTCGTCAGCATGATGCTTACTGCCGGGACGTGTTGCGTCTGTCGAGAAATACGAGTTGTTCGAAGAGATGAACGTCCTGCTCGTTCTTGAGCAACGCGCCGTACAGCGGCGGAATCGCCTTGCGCCTGTCCTCTGCACGCAGGGCTTCCGGTGAGATATCTTCGGCGAGCAATAACTTGATCCAGTCGAGCAATTCAGACGTCGACGGTTTTTTCTTCAGTCCCGGCACATCCCGGATTTTGTAGAATGCGGCCAGCGCCTCCTTGAGCAACGTCTTCTTCAGGCCCGGATAATGAACCTCGACGATTTGTTCCATCGTCTTCTGATCTGGAAACTTGATGTAGTGGAAAAAACAGCGTCGCAGGAACGCGTCCGGCAATTCTTTCTCGTTGTTGCTGGTAATGACGATTATCGGACGTTGATTCGCTATTATGAGTTGCTTGGTTTCGTAAACGTAAAACTCCATGCGATCGAGTTCCCGGAGCAAGTCATTCGGAAACTCAATGTCTGCCTTGTCGATTTCGTCAATCAATAAAACGGGGCGCACATCCGATTCGAATGCTTCCCAGATTTTGCCGCGCACAATGTAATTAGCTATATCGTTAACGCGATCGTCACCGAGTTGGGAATCACGCAGCCGAGCAACCGCATCGTAGTCATACAATCCCTGTTGCGCCTTGGTCGTTGACTTGATGTGCCACTCGATCAAAGGCCGGCCCAGTGCTCCGGCAATTTCGAACGCAAGCTGCGTCTTACCGGTACCGGGTTCACCTTTGATGAGAATAGGCCGCTCGAGGGTCACCGCCGCGTTGACCGCCATTTTCAGATCGTCAGTCGCTATGTAGGTGTTAGTGCCCTTGAATTTCCTGTCTGTCATTCCTGTGTCCGTTAATCCTTGAAGTTGGGGACAGTTTACTGGAATTAAGGGGATAGTTTACTTAATTGACGGAGAAAGGAATTACGATTTTACTTCGCGAACAATTAAGTAAACTGTCCCCTTAATTAACTGTCCGCGGGAATCAGGGTCAACGTATGCACTGATACGCCCGGCAGAAATGCGCTGGGGCGTCCCTCCACCCAGTCATCGTGACCCCGGCTGTAATAATCAGACAACGGGTGCCCGCTTTGCCCGGCAGGCATATGCAAATAGCCATTCGCCTCATCGCCAGGCGCGACGGCAAATCGCTCAGACGCACCGAATGCAGGCCCCAGCACCCGTGGCATATTGGAATCGCCGGGCAGTAAATCGCGCGGCATGTCCAGCCAGCGCGCCAGGAACGGCACCGCCCTGCTCAGAGGATGCCGGATTGCAGCCGTGTTGCGTTCGCCCCAGGTACGTTGACTTAAGGGATCCGCATAACTTTCGCGGTAGTAACTCAAGGTTTCGTCGACTGCGGCGATGAGTAATGCCCGCCAGCTCGGATACTGCGCAGACAACAGGTGACCCGGCTGCTCGTTGATCATGGTCCACAGCGGTGCTTCGAACTGGTTGCTAATGCGAAGTCGCGTGTCGCTGCCAAACTTCTCGCGGACCGGCTGCATCAGCATGTTAAAGACACGCTCGCGAACGCCGGTGCGAAACGCCCGCACGAGACGATAGCCCACGGAATCCGCAGTTGCCCGCGCTTCCCAGTTTTCGACCAGGTCCCGGTACTCCTGACGCCCTGCGTGGTCCCGCACCGCATCAGCATCCAGCGTTTCCAGCAACAGGCTCTGCCAGCGCACAAGGAACAGCGCGCGATCGTCGAGTTGTATGGACAGCATGTCTGCCGGGCTGAAACGCTGCCGGGCGAACAATCCATCACGAATCTGGCGCGCCCTTGCGCCCAGGTCGTAGCCACCGTCCCCGATTTTCGCCAGCGCGTCGCGGTCAACTACCCGCGCATTCGCGGTCCAGATACGTTTCGAGTCCGGGTTCAGGATGCGCGGATATTGCTCGGCGGCCAGCCAGCCCGTCCAGCCGCCAGAACGACTCCAATCAACCGGTAACGCCGGATCGAACTCTGAGCGAATCGGGATTCGCCCGGCGATCGTCCAACCGATATTTCCGGCGGCATCGCCGACGACAAAGTTCTGCGGCGGCATGCCGATGCGATTCGCGATCTGCAGGGCGTCCTCGGCGCTGTCCGCCAGTTCCAGGTCCAGCCCACGCAGGTTTACCGCTTGCGCTTTGTGCGCCAGCCAACTGACAGCCAGCAAGGAATCCGCATATGCATCATTTCTCAGCACCGGACCCCATATGGTTTCGCGAACCAGCATCTCTTCAGGGTCTCCGCCCTTGACCTGGATCGTCTCTCTGTAAATGGTGAATTTTCGCGGCCCCTGCGGAGTGAGATAGGTTCCCGGCGCAGCGCCGGGCCGCACGATCACCGCATCGCTCCAGTCGCCATAGCTGTTGGTATTGCCCCAGGCAATGTGTCCGTTGCTGCCGGCAACGAGCAAGGGGACGCCCGGCAATGTTATGCCGTTGAGATCGCGCGGCACCTCGCCATCGACGATCAGGCGCGCACGGTAAAAAACACTCGGGGTCGTTATTCCAAGATGCATGTCGTTCGCAACGATGGCGCGACCCGAATCGGTGAGCGCCCCTGCAACCGCCCAGTTATTGCTGCCAACCATAAATGGTTCAGCAACCTCCGTGAACGGGTGATTCGCTGCCGACTGGACCGATTCCGCCACCGGCAATCCAGACGTTTGCGGTGGCGGCAACGACGGTCTCGAAGCGCCCTGCATCGGCGCATCCCAGCTCGTACCATCCGGATACAGGAAGTCGAACAGGGCTTGCGGCAGGACCCGGTGAGCGAGTCCCCGGCGTGCATCACGGTTCGCACGGTCGTCATTGAGTTCCAGGAACATGTTGTAGGCCACGAGAAGCGAGTCCTCGGGTTCCCATCGTTGCGGTGTCGAGCGCAATAGAAAGTATTCGAAAGGTCTGGCACTTAAGGATTGCAGCCCGGCATTAACACCGGCGGAATAGGCCGCAATCACTTCACTATCAAAAGACGCCAGGCCTGCGGAAATTGCGCGGGCGCGGTTGCGAAATCTGTGCAGACGATTTCGTTTATCGAGCGGCAGAGCAACCGCTCCAAAAAGCTCGGCGAGTTCGCCCGCGGCGCGGCGGCGGCTCAGGTCCATCTGGAAAAACCGGTCCTGACCGTGAACGAAGCCGGTCGCGAAGGCAAGATCACTGCGATTGCGGGCCGTAATCACCGGGATGCCGGCTGCATCACGTTCGATCAGGACGGCGTCGCGAATATGATCGACAAGCAGGCGACCGTCGAGTTGCGGCAGGCTCCCGCGCAAGGTGAGATAGCCCGCAAGCACCACGGCCACAAGCAAAACCACAGACCAGGTAACAAGCCGTTTCAGGAATCGCATGACTTGCTCACAAGATTCAGATAGATGAGTTGACGCTGATGATCTTCATCGAATTGGTGCTACCGGATACGCCGCTCAGGTCACCCTTGGTGAAAATGACCAGATCACCTTCGTCGACGAGCTCGTTTGACAGGAGCGTGGAGAAAATATCGCGGTATAGCCGGCGAGGATCTGTATGTACGATCTGGAAAGATACCGGGTAGACGCCCCGGTACAATGTAACCCGGCGGCTGGTCGCATCGTGCGGTGTAAACGCGTAGATCGGAATATCGGACCTGATTCTCGACATCCAGAGCGTCGTCGAACCGGATTCCGTGAGAGCGATGATCGCCTTGACGTTCAGATGATTCGCTGTGTACATGACTGCCATCGCAATGGCTTCATCAACCTCGTCAAACCTGTCGTCGAGCCGATGGGTGGTGCGGCCTGTGGCCAGCAAGTGTTTCTCCGCGCCTTTGCAAACATCGCTCATCGCAGTCACGACGGCGACCGGATATTCGCCGATCGCAGTTTCGGCTGACAGCATTACCGCATCGGTGCCATCCATGACAGCATTCGCGACGTCCGAAACTTCCGCACGGGTTGGAATCGGGCTAGTGATCATTGACTCCATCATCTGCGTCGCCGTGATCGCAACCTTGTTTTTGTGGCGAGTAAGGCGAATGATGCGTTTTTGCATGCCTGTCAGCTCGGCGTAGCCCATTTCGACACCGAGGTCACCGCGTGCAACCATAACGACGTCAGCGACATCAATAATCTCATCGATGCAGTCCAGCGCTTCGACCCGTTCAATTTTGGCGATCACTTTGCCGTTCCCGCCGGCAGCCTCGGAAAGCGAGCGGGCCTCCTCGACGTCGGCCGCACTGCGCACGAATGACACCGCGATAAAGTCCATGCCCGATTCCGCTGCGAAGCGAATGTCATCGCGGTCTTTTTCGGTCAGCGCCGGCGCCGACAATCCGCCGCCCTGGCGATTGACGCCCTTGTGATCCGACAGCACGCCACCAATAATGACGATCGTGTGAACCCGGGTGCCCTCAATGCTGTCTATCCGCAATGTGATTTGCCCGTCATTGAGCAGAAGCACATCACCTGCCGCAACATCCTGGTGCAGGTCATCGTAGGCAACACTAACTCCGTCTTTGTTGCCCGCGTTGTCGCCAAGGGAAGAATCGAGGAAAAATTGGTCGCCCTTGGACAACGTGACCTTGCTGTTTTCGAATCGTTTTACGCGGATTTTAGGGCCCTGCAAATCGCCGATGACGCCGACGAACCTGCCGCAATCAGCGGCGACTTCCCTCAGTAATTTCAGACGCTTTCGCTGCGCGTCGTGATCACCGTGCGAAAAGTTGAGCCTGGCCACATCCAGGCCGGCATCGATCATCTCGTAGAGCGTTTTCGCATCGTCGGTAGCCGGCCCAAGCGTCGCAATAATTTTTGTCCTGCGCAGCATGGGCGCGATTATTGCACAGGAAACCAGGGCCCATCTCATAATTCCGCATGGCTGCGAAGCGGACTCTGCGGGATGGGCGGTTGCTGCCGCTGTGGTCTTTCCTTATGTACTCTGCAGCCAATACAGGTAAGCTTGTGCCCTGTCCTAACAGCATTCACCGGAATACAAGAAACTACCTATGCTCAATCGCCGCCGCTTTTTACAGACAATTATTGTCGCAGCCACCATCCCGGCTGCCAGTACGGCAATGGCCAAAACGGCGTCCTACGCCGGCTTCGGCAAATTACGGCCTGATCCGAATGGCATTCTCGATTTGCCGCAAAATTTTTCCTACCGGGTTATCTCGCGGCACGGCGAGGAAATGGACGACGGCTTGCTGGTTCCAGCCCGGCATGACGGCATGGCGGCATTCCAGGGTAAGGACGGCTCTGTCCTGCTTGTCTGTAATCATGAAAACCCGGCGCGGGTGCAGCGATTCGGCGCGTTCGGTGCGCAGGCGAAGCGCCTCGACAGAATCGATCGGTCCAGGGTGTATGACGTCGGGAAAGGCATCACGCCCGGTACCGGGGGGACGACTACGATTGTTTACGACCCCAAAGAGCGGCAGAGAAAACGCATCCATCTGAGCCTCGCGGGCACTGAAATCAATTGCGCCGGCGGCCCGACCCCCTGGGGAAGCTGGTTGTCGTGTGAAGAAATATTCCGTGACCCTGGTTCGAATTTCGAATGGGGCGCAGTCGTGAACCGTGAGAAAAAACACGGCTACGTTTTTGAGGTGCGCGCCGCTGATGACGGGCTGGCGGATCCTCTGCCATTGAAGGATATGGGCCGTTTCGAACACGAAGCCGCGGCAGTCAACCCGGCGACAGGCATCGTCTACATGACCGAAGACCGTCATCAGAGTTTGTTGTATCGATTCATTCCGAAGGTGCCGGGCGAACTGCACGAGGGCGGCCGATTGCAGGCGTTGGCGATCAGGGGCATGCCGGATTTCGACACCCGGAACTGGACCGGCGGGCAACAGCTGAATCCTGGAACCTGGCTCGAGACAGCCTGGGTAGACCTGGATGAACCGGATGTTGCCGAAAATGATCTGCGTTTTCGCGGCCGCGAAAAAGGTGCCACCATTTTCGCTCGCGGCGAAGGACTGTGTTACGCGGACGGCGAATTTTTTATGACCGCAACCATAGGCGGCAGATTGCGCCTCGGCCAGGTGTTTAACTATCGTCCAAGCCCGGCCGAGGGGACACCTGCGGAGGCCGACAATCCCGGTCGCCTCGCTTTACTGGCGGAATCCACCAGTGACAGCCTGCTGCGGCATGCGGATAATCTCACGATGAGCCCCTGGGGCGACCTGATCGTCTGTGAAGACACTGCCGGACATTGCGGTCTGGTCGGACTGCGAACGGACGGCACGCACTATCCGGTCGCCGACAACGCCTATACCAATTCAGAGCTGGCAGGCGTATGTTTCTCGCCTGACGGGGCGACTCTTTTCGTCAATATCCAGGAACGGGGCATGACGGTGGCAATTACCGGCCCCTGGGCGGTCGCGAACGGTTGACCATCGGTCGGGATCTGCATTGGAATCGTGGCTGAAGCCGCTCCCACATGCCTGCTATTGGCACCTGTAGGAGGGGCTTTGTGTGCAGGGACGCACTAATGTCGCGACAAAATCGCCGGGAGCGATTTTGGGCAACGCCGAGGCGTTGGCCCGACAAATCGTCAGGACAGACGATTTGGACGCCTGAGCGTAGCGAAGGCGCCCGAAGGGTGAGCTGCAGGGATGCAGCGAATCAACGGCTGAGGGCAGGATGCCCGAACCAACGACAGGACGTCCTAGAACGACGAGCCCTGAACCGGGTTCGGGCCATTCGCGGCTGAAGCCGCTCGTTGTTCGAGGATGGCAACCGCCGGTAGCTGCGTGCCCTGCACAAATTCCAGGAACGCACCGCCGCCGGTTGAGATGTACGAAATACCGTCGGCGACACCATATTTGTCGATCGCTGCCAGCGTATCGCCACCCCCGGCAACCGAAAACGCGGAACTTGCGGCGATTGCCTCAGCGAGTTTTTTGGTGCCCTCGGCAAACTGATCGAATTCGAATACGCCGAGCGGACCGTTCCAGATAATCGTGCCTGCGTTCGCAATAATTTCGGCAAACAGCTTCGTCGTCTGCGGCCCGATATCCAGTATTAATTCGTCATCGGTGACGTCATTAACGGTCTTGGTAGTGGCGATCGCATCCGCCGACAATTCAGAAGCGACGACGACGTCAACCGGCAGCGGAATCCCGGCACGGTCATCAGTATTGTTTGCAAGCTCCGTGGCCAGGTCGAGCATGCCAGCTTCGTACAGCGATTTGCCAACGTTGTGACCGGCGGCGGCGATAAACGTATTGGCAATGCCACCACCTACGATCAACTGATCAACCATCCCGGCAAGTGCTTCCAGTACAGTCAGCTTGGTCGACACTTTCGATCCGCCTACGATCGCGACCACTGGCCTTTGCGGATCGTCAAGCGCCTGACGGAGGGCTGCAAGCTCCCCTGACAGCAGTGGCCCTGCGCAGGCTACGGGTGCAAACCTGGCAACACCGACGGTGCTGGCATGCGCCCGATGCGCCGTACCGAAAGCATCCATGACGAAAACATCGCAGAGAGCCGCCATGCGTTTCGACAATCGATCAGCGCACCCTTTCTCACCCTTCAGGAAGCGGACGTTTTCAAGCAGACAGGCCTTGCCCGGTTCGACCTCAACACCGTCGATCCACCCGCTGACGAGTGGCACCTGCATGCCGAGCAATTCGGATAATCGCAAGGCCACGGGGGCCAGAGAGAGCTCCGTCGAAGGCTCACCCTCCCGGGGACGACCAAGATGAGACATCAGCATGACAGCCGCACCAGCCTCAAGCGCGGCACGAATCGTCGGCAACGCGGCACGGACCCTTATATCACTCGTGATCTGACCGTCCCTGAGCGGGACATTGAGATCTTCACGAATGAGCACGCGCCTGCCCGCAAGATCGAGGTCGCGCATTTCGATCACCGGCATATCAGAGCAACCCGATCCGTCCGGCGGTTATTTCGCGTTGTATAAAGCCAGCGCGGTGTCGAGCATGCGACTGGAGAATCCCCACTCGTTATCGTACCAGGCGCAGACCTTGACGAGCGTGCCCTGCATGACCTTGGTAAGGCCCGCATCGTAGGTCGCTGATGCCGGGTCATGATTGAAGTCGATCGACACCAGCGGCTCGTCGTTATAGGCGAGCACACCCTTCAGGTCGCCTTCGCTCGCCTCGCGCATGACCGAATCGATTTCGTCGATGCTGGTTTCGCGCTCGGCGACAAAAGTCAGATCGACCACTGAAACATTGATCGTTGGAACACGCATCGAAAAGCCGTCAAGTCGACCGGCGAGTTCCGGCAGCACGA
>SMVA01119509.1_pt1 | contig 11781 bp, 10 predicted proteins | sample 2456451 | NCBI WGS metagenome assembly SMVA01 (sample SAMN11095933, study PRJNA526329) | marine sediment metagenome | biome: Marine sediment; feature: Surficial sediment; material: Deep marine sediment; isolation source: Hadal surficial sediment | place: Pacific Ocean | collected 2014-05 | depth...
GATGTGCGCGAGCTGGTCGCCGGCCTTGACCGCTCGGCATCACAACTCGAGCAAATCCTGCAGAAGATCAACAGCGGCGACGGCACCGCGTCGCAATTGATCAACACCTCCGACACCATCGACAAGGTCAATGATGCGCTCGACACCATCGACGACTCGCTCACCGCCTTCGACTCGTTTTTCAGCCGTGTCAGCCAGACGCAGTTCGCCTTCGCGCTGCGTTCGGAGTGGTACGGCAACGACCAGGCGACGAAGAACTACTTCGGCTTCCGCTGGGGTTTCGGGTCGCGCAACGATCGCGCACTCATATTCGAAATGGTCAACGACAACATCGGCCTGCCGATTATCCACACGGTGATCACCGAGACGCTGGACCCCAGCGGCGCGGTGATTGGTGTAGGCATCGAGCGCATCACCACGCGCGACGATACGTTCAAGTTCTCGGCCCTGCTGGCGGCACGCATCAACAACTGGCAGTTTCGCGGCGGCCTGATGGAGAGCGAAGCTGGCATCGGCATCGATTTTTTCACCGCTGGCGACCGCTTGCGCTTCCGACTCGACAGCTGGGACTTCGGCCGCAACCCCGATCCGCACATCAAATTCACCAGCCAGTTCGATGTCTGGGACCGCGTGTTCATTACCGCCGGCGCCGACGACCTGCTGTCGAGCGACTTCCGCCAGTTTTTCTTGGGCGCCGGTTTCAAGTTCCAGTAACGCAGGCAATGAGCGGTGGCGGGCGCATCGTGGTCTTTGGCGGCAGGGGCCAGGTGGGGCAGGCGTTGCTGCGCCAGGATACCGAGGGTGGCGCGATTTCCTTGGGACACGAGCAAGCCGACCTGACCGATCCGGGCAGCCTCGACGCGGCGCTCGACAAGCACGCTCCCGAATTGGTGATCAACGCGGCGGTCTTCCAGCCGGTCGATCTGTGCGAGACTGAAGTGCGGCGGGCCTTCGCCGTCAACGCCACCGGTCCCGGTTTTCTGGCCGCGGCCTGCAAGAGCCGCGGTATCCGCCTGGTCCATATCTCCACCGACTATGTCTTCGACGGCGCCCAGCGCACCCCGTATTGCGAAACCGACTGCCCGGTGCCGCTCAACGTGTACGCCCTCTCCAAGCTCGCCGGCGAGCACGTCGTGCTCACCGCCGACCCGACCCACTGCGTAGTGCGCACCTCTTCGGTATACGGACGATTGCTGCCGGAGCGCGGGACGGCGACGTTCGTGGAGCGCATGTTGCAGCGCGCGCGTGGCGGCGAGGCGACCCGGGTGGTTGACGATCAGATCGTCAGCCCGACCTATGTCGAGGATTTCGCCGCCGCCTTATGGCAACTGGCCGGGAGCGAGGCGGCCGGCTTGCTCCACCTGGCCGGCAGCACGCCGGCCTCGTGGTACGAGGTGGCCGAAGCGGTCTTCCGTTTCGCCGGCCGGCCCGACTTGCTGGCACGCACCACGTCGGCGGAGTACGCTGCGCCGGCGCCACGGCCCCCCTACTCCGCCCTGCGCAGCGCGCGCCTCAACGATCTCGGCATCGACCCGTTGCCGGGGTGGAAAGACGGGCTACGCCGCCATTTCGCCGCCGCCCACCCGGAATTGGCCGGGTAGCCGTCGGCTGTGTTTTCCAAGGATGCTGTTTGCATCGGGGGTTGCTAGCCGCCAAGCCCGGCTACCACCCTCCCCCCGGCCGCGCCAAACGCGAAACCCGCGGCCGGGAGAAGGGATCTCCACCGGCCGCGGGCTTGCTGCTGCGATGGCGAGCGGCCTGCGCCGCTCAGCGGTTCATCGCACGGGTCAGTTGATCTTTACTTCAATGCGCTTGGGCTTGGCCGCTTCGACTTTGGGCAGCGTCACGTACAGCACGCCATTCTCGAAGCGGGCCCCGATGTTGTCCTGGTCGATCAGGTCGGGGAGCGGGAAGCTGCGGTAGAAGGAGCCGTAGGTGGATTCGATGCGGCGGTAGTCACCGTCGGTGTCTTCCTTTTCGAGTCGCTTCTCGCCCTGCACCGTGAGCCGGCCCTTGTCGATGGTCAACTCGACGTCGTCTTCGCTCATGCCGGGAAGCTCGGCGCGCAAGGTGATTTCGTTGTCGTTCTCGTGCACGTCGACCGAGGGCAGCCAGCTGGCGCGCAGCGGCTCGTCCTCACGCTCTCCGGCTTGGCGCACCAGACCCTCATTGAAGAGGCGGTCGAAGCGGTGGTGGATGGTTCTCAAATCGCGGAACGGATCGAATCGTACGAGGTTCATGTGCTGCTTCTCCATGCGTGCGGGCCGCGTGTGCCCGGTAACGAAAAACCGTGGCGCCGACACATGCGGTCGGACACCCACTCCTCTCGGAGACAAGAAAAGCATATAACATGCTTTGGATAACATCAATAGATATGAGTATAAACAACTAAGATTATTATTACGCTCCGTTTCCCCTCCATAGCCCCCATTCCACCACCGGCGGCGTCCCGAGCGGGCGCGAGGGCGTGTGAGTCCTAACAGCGGGTTCAGGGACGCGCGAGTACAAGGCGCGCGCAGCCTGCGGGAGCGGAAGCGTACCTTCAGGTACGCTGAGCACACGCAGCAAGCGCAACGCCGTAATCGCGTGTCCCTGAACCTGCCTACCTCCCAAGCAAGCGCAACGCTGTCATCGCGCCCCCTCGCTCCCGCTCCCCCGGGATATACTTGGGGGCCTACATATCCGCACATGGAGGTTCCGATGGGTTTCATGGTCATTCGCGTACTCTTCGTATTGATGTGCGCCGGTATGGGGTACTTCCTACACCCTTGGGGTCTAGGGCCGCCGGAAGGACTGGTGATCGGACTCGCCTTCTCCGCCGGCATGATCGCCACCGAGGTCAAGCTGCGGCGCCTGGACGCCAAGGTGCTGCTCGCCGGCGTCGCCGGCCTGTCGCTCGGTCTTCTCCTGGCGCTGGGCTTGGGGGCGGTCACCCGGACCATGGTGATCACCACCGACACCGGCACCTTCCTGCAGGCGCTCTACGCCGTTGTGTTGGGCTATCTGGGTCTGGTCGTCGGTGCCAAGCAGGGCGAGTCGATGAGCACCGACGCCGTCAAGGCGCTCTTTCGTGAGGATCGTCTGTCGCCACGCCACAAGATTCTCGACACCTCGGTGATCATCGACGGCCGTATCTTCGACATCGCCAAAGCCGGATTCATTGACGGTATTCTGGTGGTGCCGCAGTTCGTGCTCGATACGCTGCGCCAGATCGGTGATTCCGACAACGAGCTGAAGAGCAACCGCGGCCGCCGTGGCCTCGATATTCTGCAGAAGTTGCAGACCAATGCCGAAATCGAGCTGCAGATCTCCGACGCCGAGTTTCCCGATCATCCCGACATCGATGCCAAGCTCATCGCGCTCGCCAAACAGCTCCGCGGCCAACTGGTGACCAACGACTTCAACCTCCACAAGGTGGCACAGCTACGCGGCATCGCGGTGCTCAACATCAACGATCTCGCCACCGCCTTGAAGCCCGTGGTGTTGCCGGGCGAGACCATGGCGGTGTGCCTGATCAAGGAGGGCAAGGAGGCGGGGCAGGCCGTTGCCTACCTCGACGACGGCACCATGGTGGTGGTCGACAACTCCGGCCACCTCATCGGCGAGACCATCGACGTGGTGGTGACCTCGGTGCTGCAGACCACCGCCGGCAAGATGATCTTCGGCAAGCAACCAGAGGACGCTGCGGCCGGCTCCAGTGCGCAGACCCACTGACGCGAGTGCGCCGGATGTTGCTGCTGCCACATCGGCACCTTCCCGATGATCGCCGAGGCCAGTGACCAGTCTCTCGTTGCCCGCAGCCGCGACGGTGACACCGGCGCCTTCCGGGAGCTCTTCGAGCGCAAGCATCGACATATCTTCTTGATCGTCTACCAGGTTCTCGGTAACGCAGCGGATTCGGAGGACGTCGTCCAGGAAGTCTTCCTCACGCTGTGGCAACGCTGCGCCGACTACGACGACAGGTTTCCGCTCGATGCCTGGTTGCGGCGCATTGCCACCAACCGAGCCATCGACCACTGGCGCTCGCGCCAGGTACAGAGGGCCCATCGCTTCGAGGCGTCGCCGGGCACAGACCCCGACGTATTGCTCGAGGCTGCGTCGGGCACGACCTCCGGCGCGCCGGGTAGAGGCGACCCCGAGGTCGAGCTCGGCTGGCAGCAACTGCAGGCCATCTGGGACGAGCTCGCCGGCGACCTACCACCGCAACAGCGCGCCGCGTTCGTGCTGCGCCACATCGAGGGCATCCCCACAGCGGAGGTTGCCGAAGCGCTCGAGTGCAGTGCCTCGACGGTCCGCTCCCATATCGCCGAAGCCCGCCGCGCCCTGCGTGCCTCGCTACGGGCGCGCTACCCGGAGCTGCTCTCCGGCTAGACGTAGACCGCCGGGCCGAGTTTTTTCTGGACGCTTTCCTGCGCCCGGCCGTATGGGTCTGTGAACGCCGCTCTTGCGGCGGCAGGAGGCACGACCCATGCGTGAGACCAACGGGGATTCGGGCCGCGAGCCCGACAGGATCTTCAGCGAGCTGCGCGATCGGCCGACGCCGGAGCTGGATTCGCGGGGACTGTGGCGGCGCATCGAGGCGCGGTTGACCCCGCGCTCGGTGTCGCGGCGGATTGGCTGGCTCAGCGGCTGGGGTGAACGCCCGCTCGCACTGCGCTTCGCGTACGGCGTCGCCGCGGTGGCGGTTGTTGCGCTCGTCGGTTGGGTCGCCACGCTGATGCTGCAACCGCAGCCACCGGGAGCCCAGTTCGTGCTGTTGAACCCGCTGGATGGGCCCGAGGGCGGGATCCTGCCGCCGGGGCCACAGGTGCCGGATCCGGGGGCGGGCTCCCTCGGCGATCCGTTGCAGCTCGACGTGCGGTTGGTGCGTGGTTATGACGGCGCCCCACCGCCTGATGTTCGTACTGCGCAGGCGCTGGGGGTCGGCGGGGCGGACGCCCTGCGCGACGTGCGCACCCGAATCGAGTCGCTGCTGTCGTTCGAGGGGTTCGGTATCGTCGGTGCCTGGCAAGGCTCGGTGACGCCGGGCGATGCCATCGACATCGAGCTCTCCCCCGCCTACCGGCTGGAGGCGCGTGCGGCGGCGGGAGGTGATGGGTCGAGCGCCATCGTGCGCTTGAACGGCATGGAGTTGGTGAGCCCCGGGCAGCAGTCGGTTTCGGGAGACCTGAGCCTCGAAGCGGGCGAGTTGGTCATCCTCGGGGTCCTCGTGCCGGGGGCGGAGACGCCGGACCTCGTTCTGCTGATTCGCGCCCGGCTGCCCGGAGAGGAGCGCCGCTAGGGACATGGCCGAGTTTGCCTGCCGCATTGGTAGTGAAGGGGGGATCAGCGAGCGGTCGATCGTCGCGACGTCGGCAGAGCGCGCCCGTGAGATGCTCGCCGCAGAAGGTGTCGAGGTGTTCGCCGTACGCCGCCGCGACGGCCTGGGGCAGCGCCTCGCCGATACGTTGTGGGGTACTTCGAGGGGCACCGACGGAGCGGAACATGGCACCAGCCCGACGCCCGACACCTCGGTGCAGCCGGCCACCGGCCTCCGACTGTTTGCCAGGCGCGGCGTCCCGGCGCGGGACCTGTTGTTGCTGACCGCGGAGTTGGGGGCGCTGATTCGCGCCGGGCTGCCGCTGCTCAAGTGCATCGACATCCTGCGCCAGAGGCGCAGCGGAAGCGCCACCGGCGGCGTCCTCGACCGCGTCCGGGATCGCATCGCCAGCGGCCTGAGCCTGTCCGGCGCCTTCGCGCAGGAGGATGCCAGCGCGTGCATCCCGCGCCTGTTCGTTACGTCATTGGCAATCGGTGAGAACAGCGGCAACCTGGAGGGAACGCTGCGCCGCTACGCGCAGCACCTGGAGCGCGTCCAGCAGTTGCGCGCTCGAGTGCGCGGTGCGCTGCTGTACCCGGCGGCGCTGTTCACCGTTTCGCTCGGGGTCATCGGTATTCTCGTCGGTTTCGTGCTGCCGCGCTTCGCCGACTTCTACGCCAACTCCGAAGCCGCCCTGCCGCTGCCGACGCGGGTTCTCATCGGCGTTGGGGTCTTCGCCCAGAACAATGCTGCTTTGCTTGTCATCTTGCTGGCGGTAGCTGCGGTGGTTGGGTTCGCCACCGCACGCAGCAGCGCAGCCCGAGAGTTTCGCGAGCGGGTCGGTCTGCGGCTGCCGCTGCTCGGCGGGTTGCGACGCCTCTATCTTGATGTCGAGTCCAGCCGCACCATGGCCACCCTGTTGCGCGGCGGTGCGCCGTTGACCGAGGCTATCGCGGTGGCCGCCGATGGTACCGATCACGCTATCTACAGACGCCGCCTGCACCAGGTGGGTGAGCTGGTCACGCAGGGCAACAGCCTGCACAAGTCGCTCGAGCTCGCCGGCCTGATGGACTCGATGGGTCTCGAGATGGTCGAAGTCGGGGAGTCCACCGGCACCCTCGACGAAATGCTGGGGCACGTCGCCCAGAGCTACGACGAGGTTTTGGACCGGCGCCTCAACACTGCCGTGAGCCTTCTTGAGCCGGCGGTGCTGGTGTCGATGGGCATTTTTGTGGCGGCGGTGCTGCTGTCGTTGTACCTGCCGCTGTTCAACGTCGTGCAGGCCGTAGGGTAGGGGGAGGTCATGGCCGACAACCAACCGATTCCCGAGGCCGTCGGCGGACCGAGCTTTGAGCGTGCCGAAGCCGAACGGCGCGCGCACGAGCTCGGGGTTCCCTTTGTCGAGCTCGACGCCGCGGTGCTCGACCGTGAGCTGGTCGCCGACATTCCCATCGACCTCATGGTGCGGCACGCGTTCCTGCCGCTGTCGCGTACCGAGGACGGAGGCCTCGAGGTGGCGCTCGCCGACCCCGGCGACATCGCCAACATCGATGCCATCGAAGGCCTGCTCGATGTTGCGGTGCAGGTGCGCGCCGCGGCTGCCTCGGATATCGAGCAGGCGCTGCGCTTCGCCGGCGCCGGCGAACGCATCCTCAAAGAAGTCCGCAGTGGCTTCGAAGAACACGACGAGAGCGCCGGTGATGCCGACGAGGGCATCACGTTGGCGTCGCTGGCGACCAGCGATGACCCACCCATCGTGCGTTTGCTCGACACCATCATCGTCAACGCCCTGGAGCGCCGCGCCTCGGACATCCACATCGAGACCCGCGAGGGGGCAGTATGGATCAAGTACCGCATCGACGGCGTGCTGTACCCGGCTGTCGACCCCATCGACCTGCGTCATCACGACGCGCTGATCTCCCGCGTCAAGGTGATGAGCGACCTGGATATCGCCGAGAAGCGCGTGCCGCAGGACGGTCGCTTCAAGCTGAACTTGCAGTCGCACAAGGTCGATTTCCGCGTCTCCATCATGCCGTCGATCCACGGTGAAGATGCCGTCATCCGCATCCTCGACAAGCGGTATCTGGCCGAGGAGTTCGCCGATCTCCGGCTCGACCGCCTGGGTTTCAACGGCGCCGCGCTGGAGAAGGTGCGCAAGTACATTCGCGAGCCCTACGGCATGTTCCTGGTAACCGGGCCGACGGGCTCGGGCAAGACCACGACGCTGTACGCCGGGCTCTCCGAGATCCGTACCGAAGAAGACAAGATCATCACCATCGAGGATCCGGTCGAGTATCAGATCGACGGCATCACGCAGATCCCGGTCAACGAGAAGAAGGGCCTTACCTTCGCGCGCGGGCTGCGGTCGATCCTGCGTCACGACCCCGACGTCATCATGGTCGGGGAGGTACGCGACCCGGAGACGGCGAGCATCGCGGTGCAGTCGGCGCTCACCGGCCACCTGGTGTTCACCACCGTGCACGCCAACAACGTCTTCGACGTCATCGGCCGCATGCTCAACATGGGCGTGGAGGCCTACAACTTCGTTTCGGCGCTGAATTGTGTGCTGGCGCAGCGGCTGGTGCGCCTGGTGTGCGAGCACTGCAAACAGGCCGTGGAGCCCGGTGCCGAGCTCCTGGCGGCGTCCGGGCTCGAAGCCGTGGACGTGTCGCAAGCCACCTTCTACGAGGGCGTCGGATGCGCCGTGTGCCACGGCACCGGCTATCGCGGGCGCACCGTTATCGCCGAGCTGCTCGACGTGAACGACACCACGCGCGAGCTCATCCTGGCGCGCCGCCCGATCTCGGAGATCAAGCGCCACGCCACCGGCGAGGGCATGAGCCTGCTGCGTCAGTCGGCCCTGGAGAAGGCCCTCGGCGGGCAAACGACGCTACAGGAGATCAACAAGGTGACCTTCGTTGAATAACGCCATCGCGGTTTCCATTGTCCCCGGGGAGGTGCGTATGCTGGTGGCCCGCGCCAATGGCTCGGTCAAGCCGCTGCATCAGCTCGTCGCCGAGCTGCCCGCAGATGCGGTGCGCGCCGGGCTGCACGGGCCCAACCTGCCGGAGCCCGGCGTGGTGACCGATCTGCTCCGTGGTCTCTCCGAGGAAGCCGATGCCAGGTGCCGACGCAGCAGCATGGTCGCGGTGTTGATCCCCGACGCCGTCGTGCGCATGGCGCTGGTGCCCATCGAGGGCGTCGAGCCGAATCGCACCGAGGGCGATGCCATGGCCCGCTGGGCGCTGCGCGGTCTGCTGCCCGGGGATGCAGGCGAGGCACGCGTCGATTGGTCGGTGGTTGGAGAGCAGACAGCGCAGACAGCGCAGACGGCGGAGCCGGCGGCCAAGTGGCTGTTGGCGGTGGGCGCCACCGCCAGTGTGGTGCGCGAGTATGAATCGGTGGTCGAAGGCATCGGCTGGATCCCCGGCCGGGTTATTCCGCTCACCATGGCGCTGGCGGTCGGCGCGGACGAGGTGATGACCGCAGTTGATCCTGCTGTTGATCCCGCGGTCGATTCCGCCGCCGGCCCCGAAGTCGATTCCGGGGCAGATCCCACCGTTAATCCCGTCGTTGATCCGGTAGTCGATTCCGGTGCCCGCGTCGTGTTGAGCGGCGTGGGCGGCCGGGTTGCATGTCTCGTCGAGGCCGACGGCGTGCCGCGCTTTCATCGCGCCTGGCGCGCCGCCAACCCTGACCTGGGCCTCGAACTTTCTGCCGTCCAACGCTACGTCACGACGCGGCTCGATCTGTCGATCGCCGAAGCCGTCGTCGCCGGACCCGAGCCCTGGCGACAACGCGCCGCCACCGACTGCGAGGCGTTGGGCTGGAAGGTGCGGGTGCTCTCGAGCTGGGCGGCGCACATCGGGGCGGTGCAGCCATGAAGCGGCTCCCCGTCAACCTGGCCTCCAACCCTATCGAACACCGCCAGTGGTTGCGGCGCGTCAAGCTCACCGCCCTCGGCATCGCGGCGGGGTTGAGCGTGCTGCACCTGGCGCTGGCGTGGAGCCTGCTCGACGCTCCCCAGGCCGAGGCGCCCGATCTCGAAGCAATGGTCGAGCTGCGTTATTGGAGCGATGAGGTGGCGGCGATAGTTTCCACCGCCGACCCGCGCGCGGCGCGGCGCGCCGCCGTATCCGTGGGTCTGGCCAATGCGCTCATCGAGCAGCGCGTGTTTCCATGGGCGGGGCTCTTCGCCATGCTGGAAGACAGCCTCCCCGACGACGTACGCCTGGAGATCGTCCAACCCATCACTACCATCGACGGGGTGCGGGTGACGCTCACCGCAGCGTCCTCTTCCGAAGACTCGCTGCTGGAATTTCTCGGCGCCCTCGAGGCGCGCCCCGAGCTGCAAGCCGTCTACCCGGGCCGCCAGTTGTTGGGTCTGGACGGCGACCTGCGCCTGTCGATCGAGGCGCTTGCCCGCGTCGGTAGCGACCTCGCGGGCGACCTCGCAGGCGGCGACCGGGAGCCTGACAGGCCATGACCCGCCCGCCGCTCAAGTCGCTGGTCGGCCCGGTGATGGTGCTCGCCGTGGTGCTCCTGGTCGCCAACGTCGCGGTTTTCGCCGCGTGGACGGCGCCCCGCTGGAGTACTCGCCTGGGCGTGACGGGCGGCGCCGGCGGTGTCGAGAACGCCAGCCGGCGCATCGAGCCCGCGCTGCGATTGGCGCGCGCCACGTACGGCCGGCTCAGCCGCGCCGGCAACGACCTCGAGGTGTTCCGCTCGCGCTTGATCACCACAGTGGGCGCGGCGGGGCTTCTCGGTTTGCTCGATGGCGCCGGCGACCGTGTCGGCATCGATCTCGACGACGCCACGCTCCAATACGGTCCCCTCGACGAGCTCGGTGTCGTGCAGCTAGGGATCAACTTTCCGCTAACCGGCACCTACGAGGCGGTGCGTCGCCTGCTCGACGAGCTCGTCGCCCTGCCTGTTTTCCTGGTGATCGACGGTGTTGCGCTGCAGACGTTCGGCGTCGCCGGCGGCGCCGCGCCCCCCGCGGCTTCGGCTTCGCCGATGATACGCGTCGACCTGGCGATCAGCGTCTTTTTCGACAATCCGGAGCTCGCTCCCTCGGCGCCGGGGCCACAAACGCCGGCACCCCGGCGCCCATTGGTGAGCGCGCTCGAAACCGAGAGGCTGCGGCAGGCATTGCGCGCCAACGACCCCGAAGAGATCGCCGACGCCGTGCTGGCGAATCTGGCGGCGCTGCCGGAGCTGCCCGTCGATCCGGCGTCGCTGGTGATCGATCTCGACAAGCTCGACACCCCGGTGGTGATTGCCGCGACGCGCCGCAACTTGTTTTCCATCGTGCGGCTGCCGGCTCCCGTGTCGATGATCGTGGAGGAGCCCGAGGTGTTCGTTGCCCCGGAGCCGATCTTACCGGTGCGCCTGATCGGCGTGGTTCTTATCGAGGGCCGCTGGCACGCCAGCGTGACCGACGAGGACCGGGTGTTCGTCGTCGAGGCCGGCGACAGCCTGCCCAATGGAGTGGAAATCATCGAAGTGGGAGCCGACTACGCCGAGGTGACCTTCGGCAACGAGCGCACCCGTTTGACTCTGGAAGGAACCCGACCATGACCGTGTACCCGTACCGAATGCGGCGCCGCGGCGCCGCTACGCTGATGTTGACAGCGCTGTTGATCGCCGGTTGCGCCACCAACAAGGTCTTGGATCAGGCCGATGTCGAGATGCAGCGCGGCAACGTGGACACCGCCATTGCCTACTACCAGAAGATCCTGCTCGACGACCCGGGCAACACCGATGCCAAGATCAAGCTCATCATCGCCAAGGTGCAGGCATCCCAGCAGCATGAGAAGATCGGCGTGATGTTGATGGAAGCGGGCGACTACCAGCAGGCCGCCCTGGAGCTACAGCTTGCCGTGCGGCTCGATTCCGCCAACCAAATGGCGCTGCGCAAGCTGGGCGAGGCGCAGGCGCTGCTCCTCGAGCAGCAGCGTGCGGAGGACGCGCGGCTCACGCCCACGGAGCTGGCGGTGCAGGAGGCCAGGGAGGCGCCATCGGTGGTGCCGCGGTTGGTGCCGCTGGTAACCGGGCCGATCTCGTTCGATTTTCGCGACGTCGCGGTTACCGAGGTGTATCGAACCCTGGCCCAGGTCGCGGGCCTGAACGTGCTGTTCGAGCCGACGCTGTCGGATGAGGACATCACCTTCCAGGTCAGCGACACCACGTTCGAAGATGCCTTGCGGGTGCTGATGGTCTCCAACGGCCACTTCACCAAGGTGCTGTCGCCCAACACGTTCATGGTGGTGCCCGACGACGTCACCAAGCGTCGCCAGTACGCCGACCAGGTGATGCGCACGTTCTACCTGTCGAATGCCGAGGCGGCGACGGTGGAGACGTTGATTCGCTCCATCTTGGGGACCAGCTTCGTGTCGTCCAATGCCGAGCTCAACACCATCACCGTGCGCGACACGCCGGAAGCCGTGGAGATCATCGAGAAACTCGTCGCCACCTCCGAC
>SMVA01036671.1_pt1 | contig 11780 bp, 6 predicted proteins | sample 2456451 | NCBI WGS metagenome assembly SMVA01 (sample SAMN11095933, study PRJNA526329) | marine sediment metagenome | biome: Marine sediment; feature: Surficial sediment; material: Deep marine sediment; isolation source: Hadal surficial sediment | place: Pacific Ocean | collected 2014-05 | depth 0-1...
AAGTTGACACTGCGTTGATCGATGGGTTGGCTCCAGGTTCCCTCGGCTCCTTCCAGCCGGTACTGATACCGCAACCCCGTCCCGACGGCGAAGAAGCTGATCTGAAGCTGGTTCTGATCGGGCCCCAGGCTCAACGCCCCGACGTCCGTCTCCCCGAGCTCGGACACGGGATACGGCTCGCCCCGGATGCTGACTGCGCCGATCCACACCGTGGGCGTGACCGGGACACGCGGGGGTTGAGGGTCGAGCCGCGAGAGGCCGCTGATGCTCCCGAACCAGATTCGACCGCGACGGTCGCGCAAAGCTGCGGTCATGAACTCACTGGCCAGGCCCTCGTCGACCGAGTAGTGCTCGATCCTACCGCTCTCCGGGTCGATGCGATCGACGCCCCGAGCCGTCCCGGCGTAGACCCTGCCCCAGTCGTCCTCGGTGATACATCGGATGTTGTCACTGGAAAGCCCGTCCGCGGTTGTGTACGTGAGGAAGGTTGGCGGGTGCTGCAACGGGTCGTCGACACGAGCGAGGCCACCTGCCGTCGAGGCAATCCACAGCCGGCCGGTTGCATCCAGATGTAGGTCAAAGTTCCCGCCGGCCGGCAACCCATCGGCCGTCGTGAACGACGTGAAACGCCCCTCGGCGTAGCGCACCAGGCCGCCATAGTAGGAGCTGATCCATAGCGCGCCCGACCGATCTTCGGCGAACGCGGCGGGTGCAAAGCCCGACGGGAGTCCCTCTTCATCCGTGTAGATCTGCAGGTTCTCGTTCCGGCGGGTCCATCGAGCCAGGACGCTGTCCGTCGTCAGTCCGAACCCTCCCCCTCCACGTGTGCCGATCCAGACATCCCCGTTCCTGTCTTCGTACAGGCGAACCACTACACCCGCTCCGAGGCCATCGCCGTCGGTGTAGACAACATGAGGGGGCTGCTGTGCCAACTGTTCGAGCCGCTCGACCCCGTCAAAGCGGTAGAGGCCTTCATTGGTCAGCCCCCACCAGCCGGAGGTACCACCCAGAAACGCGGCCTGACTCCGATAACGTGGCGTGTCTCCCTCGGGCACGTTGGCCCGCACCGCGGAAAACCGTACACCGTCGAAGTCATGGATCATCCATTCCCCGGCCACCACGACGACATCTTCTTCGGCCTGGAATAGTGACCGAACCCTCCCCCGGAGGCCGTCGCTGGCGTGGTAACTCACAAACCCGTTCCATGCGATCTTCATCGCACCCTCGTTGTAGCTGCTGATCCACAGGTTGTCCTCGTGATCCTGGGTCAGCGCGACCACACCGGGTCCGAGCAAACCATGCTCCGTCGTGTAGTTGTGGAAGCTCTGTCCGTCGAACACGCTCAAGCCGCCCTCCGTCGCCATCCAGATCCGGCCGTCCCGGGTCTGGTACAGATCCCTCACCATGTAATCGAGCAATCCGTCCGCTGCTGTGTAGCGGCGCACGTCGCCGGCCTCGTGGATCGGTAGCCCATGCCCGGCAGCTAGCTCATGGGAGGGCCGGGGCCGGATCCGCAGCACTCCAGCAGAGAGTCCGAACGGCAGCCAGAGCTGATGGGCACTGTCCACGAGCAACCTCAGGACGGCGTCGCGGCCGGCAACCGGATTGACCACATAGGAGATCGTCCGACCGTCAGGAAAGCGCCGCACCAATCCGGCGTAGGTCCCCAGCCACATCCCCCCTTCCTCGTCACCCACGATCCACCTCACCACCAGGTCGTTCGCGGGACCCGGCAGACCCAGATCGGCACGTTGAAAGGAGTGCTCACCGCGAGTCGGGTTGAAATGGTACAGACCGCCATCGGTGGCAGCCCAGATTTCCCCCTCGGAATCCTCGTACAAGAAGTTGACCGCGTTTGCTTCACGCCCTTCACCTACCGGAAAGGTCGTGAATGGTGATTCGCGGCTTCCCGTCTCCGAGGTCGAGGGTCGGGGATCAAAGCGGCAGACACCTCCACCATTGGTGGCCACCCAGTAGACGCCCCGGCTGGATTCCAGAAAGTGGTTGATCGTCGGAACAGGCAACCCGTCTTCCGTGGAGTAGTTGACGAAACGGTAGCCGTCGAACCGGCTCAGACCGTCGCGGGTCGAGAACCAGATGAAGCCCCGGGAGTCCTTGGTAAGCTTGAGGATTGTATTGCTACGCAGGCCGTTGCGAGTCGTGAAGGTCTGGATGGGTAGACGTTCGGCGAGGACTGCCGTCTGGGCCAGCAGGAGCAAACCGAGCCAGACCGCGCGCCGTCCCATACTTGTCCATCCTGTCTTCAGCACACTCTGGCCCGGACCACGTAGGCCCACTCCCAGGGAGCGAGCCCATCTGAACGGCCCTCGAACCACAGTTTCGTGAACGCCTCCGGTGTGACGATCTCGAGCGTTTCGAAACCCGCAGCGGCCAGTAGTTGGTTGATCTCGGGTGGATCGAAACCAGTGATCATCGGCTCACCCAGCCTCTCCGCGGCTCGAAACATCTTCCGGCCACCCGGAGTGTTCTTCCCCTTGGTGAGCGCCGCACGATCCATCGTGTCAAACACGATCTCGGAGCCGGACGCGGCACACTCGGCCACGTCCTCGAGCGTTGCCACAATACTCTCTTGCGTCAGGTAGGGCATCACACCCATCCAGGCGAACAGAGAAAGCTGTTCACGGTTGAAGTCGCTTCGCATCAGCGCGTCTCGCAGCGCCTCCGTCTCGAAGTCCACCGCCACATATCTCACATGGGATGGTTCGGGCCACCCGAGCTTCCCGAGCCGCCGGCGCTTCCTCTTCTGCGTCCCCGGATGGTCGATCTCGAATATGGTGAGCGTGTCCGCCAGATCCGGCCGCCGAAACGCAAAGGAGTCCATCCCTGCACCGAGCAGGACGTACTGTGCCAGCCCCTCTCCTGTCAGCTGGTCGAGCCGCTCCTCGACGTAGCGGGCCCGGGCCAGGTGATGGGCAATCATGGGCATCATCCAGGGGAAGGCCCTCTCGATCAGCCAGGCCGTGGGCCGCGGCCGGATGAACCACTTCCCCATCGGGCCCGCGAGCTCCACTGCGAAGGGGTCCTCGAAGATCTTCGGATCACGCCCATGAAGCGTATGGAGTGCCCTCTGGGCTGCTGACGTCTCAGCCGATCGACTCCCTCGCTCCTTCAACAGCATTCTCCTCGTGGGCCGCCTGTCTACTGCAGGTAGCCCAGGGCCTTGAGGCGCCGCCGCAGATCCGGATCCATGGACTCCGGCTTGCTCCGTGCCTGCTCCGCCTCCACGAAGGGGCGGATGAAGCCGGACAGCGCCTGCACGCGTTCGCTCTCCGCGCGTGAGCGGTCGAACCGCTCGGCCGGATCGTCCTCCAGGTTGAACAGCATATCGTGCTCATCGGCTGGGTCGTGGATCAGCTTCCACGGCCACTGCAATGCCGCCTTGAGCTCGCGGAAATGGATGGTCCCCTCGAAGTAGAGTGAGCGGGCCTCCAGGACGGACTCGTCCAGCAACGCCGACAGGCTGAGGCCGCGCACCGGCAGGCCGGCGGGCAGCGGCTGATCCAGCTCATCGGCGATGGTGGGCACGATGTCCAGCAGGCTCACCGGGTGCTCGAACACTCGACCCGCGTGACGGCCGGCGGGAAACTTCACCAGCAGCGGCACGTGCACCTGTTCCTCGTAGAGCGTGTGGCCGTGCTCCACCAGACCGTGCTCCCAGAACTCCTCGCCATGATCGGAGGCGAAGATGATGAGCGCGTCATCCCACAGGCCGAGATCCTCCAGGGCGGTGAACAGGCGCCCCAGCGCCTCATCCGTGTAGCGCACCTCACCCAGGTAGAGAGCGCGGACGTAATCGCGGTCCTCCTGATCCAGCTTCATCCCGGAACGCAGGAAACTCAGGCTGGTCCTGCGCACGTCGCGCACCTTCGGACGCTCCGGCCCGGCAGCCTGGTCGAACGGCGCCGGTGGGTCGTACGGCGAGTGCGGATCGTAGTAATGCAGCCACAGCAGGAAGGAGCTGCCGGCGAGCTGCTCGAGCTGCCGGATGCCGCGGTCGGTCACGTCTGCCGCTATCGCCTCGGTGTACGCGTAGTGCAAGGGACGCAGGCCCAGGAGCAGGCGCGGCAGCACCATCCCCCGGATCAGCGTGTCGCCCACCACCGACGCTACATCGGCACTCTCCACCCCATCGAAACCCTCCCAGCTGCCCCACTTCGATGTACCGAAGATGTTGGTGACCACGGCACGGGCCTCGAACCCCGAGGGCAACAGCTGCGGCAGCCGGATGACGTCGTCGCCCAGGCGGTAGCTTCCCTGCCCGGTCATTCCGATCTCGTGCGGGTGACGCGACGTGAGCAGACTGTACATGGAGGGAATGGTCCACGGTGACGGCGCGTACGCCCGGCGGAACGTCACGCCCTCGCCGGCCAGCCGTTGCAGATGCGGGGTATTCTCGGCGGACAGCGCATCGGCGCGCAGCGTGTCCACGGTGATCAGGATCACCGGCCGCGGGGCGCCCTCCGACGGCGCTTGCACCGCGGCGACATCGGGCGCGGCGGCCCCGGCCAGGGCCACCAGCAGGAACATGCCGAGGACCATGGCCTGCCGCCTCACGCTCCCCGGCCATGCGGCCAGCAGCAGGGCTGCCAGCACCACCGAGACGGCGACCACACCGGCGCTCCCCCACACCTTCGGCAGGACACCCTGCACCACCAGGACCGCCCCGTAGAGCAGGCAGGCAAACGCGAACAGAGCCGCACGCAGCCCCTCCGCAGCCCGCCTCCACGTGCGGTAGCCCATCCATCCGAGCACCCAGAGCACCGCCAGCAGCACCAGCAGCCACGGCGGGCTCGAGCGCCCCGGTGTGATCACCAGCAGGTAGCCGAGTTGCAGGGCCAGGAAGACCACACGGTCCATGGTCCGTGCCGACCCGTCTTGCTCTCCGGGGCGCACCGCGCTCCCCACCGCTCCGCCCACCAGCGCCAGCAGAAAGAACACAGCGGCATGGAACAGCACCGCCACCGAGGCGCTGGCCAGCGCGCGCAGGTGGAACGATTCGGCGAACAGGCTGTTGTGCGCGACGGCCTCGAGGCCCACGCGCAGCCCGTCGGCGAGACCCAGGGGCAGGCTCCACCAGGTGGCCAGGAATGCCCGCCTCGTCAGGCTCATCAGGTCGTACCGGCGGGCAGGATGCGCACCGCACCGGGCGTGAACGACCGGACGCCGATGCTCACCGGCAGGCCGATGAAGCGGTGATTCAGGTAGCTGAACACCGCGGTCAGGGCGAGGAGAAGGGCGAAGATGTTGAGGAGTTCCATGAGTCGAGGGCAGCTCCGGCCGCGCAGGAGGCCCATCATACATGGCTGAAAAAGAAAGCGCCCCAGGGCCGATCCACCCTGGGGCGACGCATTTGGAAGGCCAGTGCCGTACCCGTCGGCCAGTAGAGGCACCCCCGCAACAAGGGGCCTGAGGTGGCGGGCCACTTAGCCTCACGGGCTCGATTGCGAGCCCACCGGGCTTCCGTGACACAGCCGGGATCGCGGCCATCACCAAGATACCACGTTCCCCGGCAGGGTCAAGCCGTTATTGACGTGCCGTCGCGCCTGCCTGGAATCTCCTGGCGGGCACACAAAATCGCGTTCTCTGGACTTCCATGACGGCCGGACCCAGATTCTTCCCACTGGGTTCGGTTGGCCGGGGGGGGTGACCAGATCACGACAGAGGTCGTGACGGAGTGCACCTCATGAACGATCAGAATCTCACGGAGTTCAGCGGCGTCGTCGGCAGGGTCCTGCGTAGTTCGTTCTCCTGGCGCACTCTGGCCACCGGCGCAGCCCTCGGCTTCCTCCTGCTGGTCCTCTCATTTGTACTGGGGGTGGCGGGCGCGCCCAACGCCGGTGTCTTCGTGGTGCAGATCCTCATGGCCGTGGCCATGGCCCGGTTCGCGCTCAACGGCCTGCACGGCGAGTGGGACGGCACCGTCTTCTCCGCCTCCGGCGGCTCCTGGTCTCAGGTATTCTCGGTGGCAGGACGATTCCTGCTGGCTACCCTGGCCTGGCTGGTGCCGGTATTCTTCCTGGGTCTGAGCTCCATGGTGCCCGCGCAGGTGCTGATGAGCGGCCCATCTGCCGGCCCCGGCATGGGAGCCAGCCTGCTGGCGTTCGCAGCCTACCTGTTTCTCTCCACCCTGACACCGCCCCTTTTTCTCATCGCGGCCGTCTCCGCCGAGAACCTCGGCGAGTTCTTCTCGGCGGCTCACTGGAAGCGACTGTTCACCGGGAGGAGCTCCGATCTGTTCATGGTCTACGCCGCCTACTCGGGCGCGCTGGCCATGACCTTCATCCTGGCCGTGCCCGTGGTCCTCGGCGCCTTGGCGCTGGCGTGGCAGCTGGCACTGCTGGTGGGGGGCATCGCCCTGGCGTTCGTGTTCGGATTGATGGTCTGCCTCATGGGACGTCTGTGCGGCTTCTTCGCGTTCGGGAATGCCGATAGCGCTCCCGCCCCGGCGGCAGCACCTGCAGGCCCGGGGACGGCCACTGCCATGGGTCGGGTGGCGGCAGCCGGTGGTTCACTCGCCGCCGGCGTGACGGCATCGACGGTCTCGCCGGTGCAGGCAGTGCTGGGCGGCGGCCAGCCGGGCCTCACCGGAGGCCCACCGGTCCTCACGGATACACGCGAACCCCTGGCGGAGGCCTCGAGAAAGTTCACCTCGGATCCCGACGGTGCCATCGCGGTGCTCGAGGACGCCAACGAACGCTACGCGCCACACCCGCAGATCCTGCACGCCCTGTGCATGCTCACCCACAAGGCGGGAAGGAACGACGACGCGGCGAAGTACGCCCGGACGGCGCTCCCCCTCTGCCTGGACCGCGGGGCTCTCCCACTGGCAGCAGAGATCTTCCGGACCCTGTGGGAAGTTCGGGGCAGCCTGGAGCTGAAGCGCGATCACAAGCTGCAGATCGCGGCAGTATTCCTGCGCTCGGACGAGCTGGCCTACGCCGCCAACACCTTCGCCCTGGTGCTGCAGGACGATGCCAACGACGCCCGTGCCATCAAGGGTGTCATGCAGGTGGCGGAAAAGTTCCTCAAGGTGCGCAACCAGCCCGTCGATGCCGAGAAGCTCTACACCTACCTCCTGGAGGTGGCTCCCGACTCACCTCTGGCGGAGTACGTCCAGCAGGGGCTGGACAGCGCCAGGAAGATGGCCACGCAGGCCCAGACCGCCTGAGGCTGCCCCGGGGCTCGCCCCTCTTTGCTCCACCCTGTCGCTTGGGAGAGAATGGCCTGCCGATTCCAGGGACAGGCGGAACTTCCCGCCGGTCCGGCGAGCCGACAGGAAGGGGCGCAGCGACATGCGCTGGAACCTCATCTCCGTGCGGTGGGCGGGCGTGGCCGTGTTGCTGGTCCTGCTGGCCCTGGCACCTGCCGGCGCACAGCACACCATCATCCACGCCGGTCGGCTTGTGGACGTGGCCACCGGTACGGTGACGTCGAACGTCGATATCCTCGTCCTGGGGAATCTCATCGAGAAGGTGGGACCGGACCTCGACGTGCCTGACGGTGCGCGGGAGATCGACCTGCGCCACCGCACCGTGCTGCCGGGGCTCATCGACTCGCATGCCCACATCTGCTTGCAGCCCGAGGACTCTGTGCGCTCCCCCGTCCTGTACAAGACCCATCCATACCGCACGCTGGAGGCCATGAGGGCGGCACGACTCGACCTGCTGGCAGGGTTTACCACGCTGCGTGACCTGGACAACGAGGGCGCCGACATGGCGGACATCGCCGTCCGGGATGCCATCCGCGCAGGAATGTACCCGGGGCCGCGGTTGTTCGTCTCCGGCTGGGCGCTGACCATCACCGCGGGCCACATGAACCTCACCGGTCTGCGTCCCGCGGTGGACCGCAAGCTGGACCAGCTGGCGATTCTCGTGGATGACCGGGACGCCATGGTGGCCGCCATCCGCGACCAGGTGAAGGACGGCGTCGACTTCATCAAGATCTACGCCACCGGGACCATGCGCCACATTGATCGCGACACCCTGGAGCCCCTGTCCCAGCTCAGTATCGAGGAGGTGGAGCTGATGGTCAGAGAGGCGGCCCGCTGGCGCATGGACGTGGCCGCCCACGCCTACGGCGGCGACGGCGCCTACAACGCCGTGGCCGGCGGGGTGCGCTCCATCGAGCACGGCATGTTCCTGGACGACCGGACCCTGGACCTGATGGTGGAGAAGGGAACCTTCTGGTCGCCCACCATGACGGTCTACCTGCCGGACGAGGGCGCTGATGCGGAGGAGACGGAGTTTCGCAATCGCGTGGTGCAGCGCCACCGGGACACCTTCCGGCGTGCCATGGCGAAGAACGTCAAGATCGCCTTCGGCACCGACGTGGGCTCCCTGCCCCACGGCGAGGGATGGCAGGAGCTGCAACGCATGGCGGACTACGGCATGGCCCCCATGGACATCCTGCGCTCCGCCACGCTGGTGGGCGCGGAGCTACTGCGCAGGGAGGACGAGCTGGGCCGCATTGCCGCCGGCTACCGCGCCGATCTCATCGCGGTGGCGGGCAAGCCCGACCAGGACACCGCGGCGCTGCGCCACGTGTCGTTCGTCATGGTGGACGGCCGCGTGGTCAAGCAGGATGGCTCCGCAGTACCGGACTAGAGGCCCGGCCGAGACCGCGGGCGCGAGCCGGCCATGACGGCAGGCATCCTACCATCAGTCCTGGAGTTTGCGGAAATGGGCTTGCCCGCTCCCAACCGGTGGGCTACGATGGCGCTCCGGCCGCCGAGGAAGTCACGGAGAGAAAGCCCGGGCTCGGCTCGAATCGAGGAAGACCATGTCGAAGGAAACCGAACCGTACGTTCCGGCATCCCAGAACCTGCCCGAGTTCACCCTGCTGGCCATCGGGCTGGGGATCAGCCTGAGCGTGGTGATGTGCATGGCCAACATCTACGTCGGCCTGTACGCGGGCATGACCGTGAGCGCCGCCATCCCGGCATCGGTGATCTCCATGGGCATACTGCGGGGGCTCCTCAAGCGCGGCACCATCCTCGAGAACAACATCGTGCACACCATTGCCAGCTCCGGGGAAAGCCTGGCGGCAGGCATCATCTTCACCGTGCCGGCGCTGGTCCTGCTGGGAATCTGGACCAAGTTCAATTACCTGGAGACGACTCTTATCGCCATGGCCGGCGGCTTGATGGGCGTTGTCATGATGATCCCCCTACGCAAGCCGATGATCATCGATCAAAAAGAGCTGCGCTTCCCGGAGGGTGTCGCCTGCGCCGAGGTGTTGAAGGCCGGCGACCGGGGGGGAGCCGATATGCTCGGCATCTTCACGGCCCTGGGCATCGGGGCGGCGTTCAAGGTCATGGCGACGGTGCTCGGAGTGTTCAAGGGATCGGTGGAAGGGGCGGTGCGCGTGGGCCGCACTGGCCTCTACGCCGGCACGGACATCTCCCCGATGCTGATGGCCGTGGGGTTCATCGTCGGGTGGGAAGTCGCGCTGCTGATCTTCCTCGGCGGCGCCATCTCGTACCTGGGCGCCATCCCCATCCTGGCATGGGGCCTCGACTTCTCCGGCGGAGTCACGGATGTGATCGGCAACGTCTGGGATACCCGGATCCGTTTCTTCGGCATCGGCGCCATGGTGGTGGCCGGGATCTACTCCATCATCAAGATCGCCGGCAGCATGGGATCCGCTATCCGCACCGCGGTGCGTGGACTGCGAGGACTCGAGGATACGGTCTCGCTGCCGCGCACGGAGCAGAGCATCACCGGCAAGGCGTTGTTCGGCTTGATGGCGTTGAGCCTGGCGCTCAGTGGCACGGTTTACTTCGTGATGACCGGAGCGGTGGCGCACACGCTCCTGACGACCGTGCTCATGTTCGTGCTTGCCTTCTTCTTCGTCGCGGTGGCGAGCTATATCGTGGGCCTGGTAGGGAGTTCCAACAGTCCGGTCTCCGGCATGACCATCTGCACCGTCCTGATCACCGCCGGACTGTTCCTCATGCTGGGCTACACGGGAACGGCAGGCATGCTGGCCACCCTCGGTGTTGCCGGGGTGGTCTGCTGTGCCGCTTGCACGGCGGGCGACATCTGCCAGGACCTCAAGATCGGCCAGATCGTCGGCGCGACACCGCGCCGTCTGCAGACCGGCGAGGTTCTGGGCGCACTCGTCCCTGCGTTCATCATTGCCCCCACCATGACCTGGCTACAGCAGGCCTACGGGATTGGTGAACCGGTGAGCGAGAACCTTCCCGCGTTGAAAGCACCGCAGGCCGTCATGTTCGAGAAGCTGGTCGGCGGTCTGTTCGGCCAAGGAGAGCCGGTCCCGTGGAACCTGGTGGGCTGGGGCGCCGCCGTCGGCATTGTGGCGATCCTCGTCGATGTGATGGTCCTGCAACCACGCAAGACGAAGTTCCGTTTGCACGCCATGCCGTTGGCCGTGGGGATGTACTTGCCATGGACGGTCACCTTTCCGATCATGATCGGTGGCGCGGTGTTCAAGTTCGTGGACAGCCGCTCCCGGGCTCGGGGTGATTCCGACGAGACGCGTCAGAGCGTGGTCCACCGCGGGCTCCTGTTCTCCTCGGGACTGGTGGCCGGTGAGGCGATCATGGGCATTGTCATCGCCATCCTGATCGTCGCGGGCCTGAACCTGCCGCTGTTGACGGGCTGGCTGCAGACGGGCTGGATGGTGAACACCGTGTCGCTGCTGGGCTTCTCAGGCGTCATCCTGTTGCTGGTGCGAAAAGCGCTGAAGTAACGGCGGAAGCAGGAGCAGGGCTTGCCCAAGGGCCCGCTGCCGTGGGCTCAGCAAACCCTGTCGCATCGAACTCTGTGGGGCGAAACCCAGGCGAAAGCTTGCCTGACCGCCCGGGAACCCGTGGGAGGGTAGAACGAAGGAAACAGTAGGAGGACACGATGAGTTCCGGACGTTCCCGAAGATGAGGTTCCGCCTGCTTCTCCTGCTGCTCTCCGGCCTTGCGCTGGCCCTGCTTGCCGTGGCCGGCACGGCGCCAAGCTCCGCGCCGGCGCCCGTGCAGTTCTCCTTTCAATGGATGTACATCGAGGGCGGCGTGGGCAGCATGGGGTTCACCATGGACGACATGGTGCTGGAATGGGACGAGACCCACTCGGTGGACCAGTCGGCGTCCAACTCGTGTGCCGGCGTGCCTCAACGCCCGAACGAGCCGGGGAGCTGCTCGGGAGGGGCCACTCCCGGGATGGCGTGTGTCACCGGTGCGACGGGGGGCTGCGCCGGAGGGGGAATCTGCCTCGGCCTTGCTCACCAGTGCGCCACCGTAGCTGCAGACCGGATGTTCCTGTTCGATTGCGACACCACAATCGCCGTGACAGTCCAGGACGTGACGGCGAATGCCGATCCCGGCGCCATCGAGACGGTAACGGTCAATGTCCGCAGCGAAGGAGAACCTCTGGGAGAGATGTTCGTTCTTCAGGAAACCGGACCCGACAGCGGAGTCTTCCAGGGGTTCGTCGCGATCTCCTCGTTCAGCAATCCCGAGGGAGTGGTGTTCGTCGACTCGTCGGTGTCCGGAAACCTGGTGGTGTCGTATCGCGACCCGGATTGCGACCTGGACGGACCTGCCGACGAAGAAGGGGGCGTGGGCCAGCTGGGTGAGAATGATTTCCTGGACGTGGACGGCGATGGCATCCCCAACCTGGGATTGGATGGGGAGGTGGGATCCCGGATGGATCCCTACTTCGACGACGACAACTGTTTCGACCCGGAGACCCTGGTGGATGTCGCCAACCCGGGCCAGGAAGACTTTGACAGCTTCTGCGTGGACGATG
>SMVA01073460.1_pt1 | contig 11780 bp, 11 predicted proteins | sample 2456451 | NCBI WGS metagenome assembly SMVA01 (sample SAMN11095933, study PRJNA526329) | marine sediment metagenome | biome: Marine sediment; feature: Surficial sediment; material: Deep marine sediment; isolation source: Hadal surficial sediment | place: Pacific Ocean | collected 2014-05 | depth...
ATCGTAACCAGAAAAGAACAATAATTGAGGATGTAATCTTGCTAATTCTTGCTCTTTGCACCCCCACCTCCAACGTTTCATTCATCCACGCAGAAAGATTTACCTTAGCCTATATTTCACACTTTGATAACATTTTTTACAGAAATGTCGTCGATCACTAATATCTTCTGAAACATTATGGCCCAATGACACGCCGAACTGGCACAAAGCTTGCCGCAGTCGCTGGTTACGCAAACAGAAGACGACAGTTTGCTTTAGATGTATATTGGAGTAGAGAATTCCTAGGCCTGACCCGGCAGCGACCTGTACCAATCAATGGTAAAGTGCTCAACACTACTACTCCATTCCTTTTTTGAAAATGTATGATCAGCCTCCGGGAAAGGCTGTATTTGCAGGTTTTTCCTGGCCAATAATTTACCCAATTTTCGGTCACCCGCTGCCGCATCTGAAAATTCAGCAGCAGTCAGGTCATTGCCGCTCAGCATGATGAGCACCGGACCTTTAAACTGATCCAGCCCGTCAGAAAATCTCTCCACTAAATTACCTGGGGCCTGCGCGGGAATGGAAGGCATTTGTTGACCTTTACCATCTTTTATATTTCGCTGGATCGGTTCAGGCCTGGACGCAGTCACCGCCACATCAATTAAGGAGGAAGCGGAGTCAAAAGGATTATATTGTCCTTTGAATACCTTCTTCCAGAACCCTTTACTCAATAGACGATCCAGATAATAGTGTTTCAGGTAGGCCTTTGCCGCGCCCTGCGAACTGTATACCCAGGGGTTGACCAGTACCAGGCCTTTAACACGCCTATCACTTGAGGCATAAAACACAGATGCGGTGGCGGCATCACAGAGACCCCAAATTACCACCTCAGCCAGGTCTGCAACTGCATGTTGAAAGGCATCAATTGCACTGGCAATGTCTTCATGGATATCATTGAATCCTGACAGCTTCCCCGAACTATCCCCCATACCCCGATAATCAAAGCGAAATACGGGTATACCCTGATCAGCAAGAGCACGGGCCAGATACACAAATTGCCGATGACTGCCTATTCGATATTGTGGCCCACCCACCACGATAAGCACCCCACGCGTGGCTGCTCCGCCGGGGCGGTGCAGAACACCGACAAGTTCTTCCTCTGCGCAGGGAAATATCACCGCCTGAGACCCATGGGGGCCTTTGTCAAATGTGGGACAGAATTCAGCTAATGCGCGCTCTCTGGATACCGGTTCACCCACCCCATCTGAGCCTGTCAGATACTCGCGAGTAGCAACTGTAAGTCTATGCGCATAGGCTATCTCCTGGGTCATCCAGAACGGGTCGCCCTGATGTGACGAGGCCAAGCAGTCCGCGCCCAAACGCTGCCAATTCTCGACCTGCCTGAGTGTCACTGGCAGCGGCGGCCTCTCTGCGTTATTGACCACCTCCAATATGCGGATACTCAGGTCGCAGGATAAGTTCATGTTCGCTGCGTCAACGGCCTCGATCTGTCGAAACATATCAGACGAGAGCAGATAGCCCGCGACCTCTATGCCCTGCCCCAGCAATAAACGATCCCGTAATTGCGCAACAGTCTCACTCTCGCCAGTCATCAGCGAGGAGGCCATGCGCAGCCGCAAAAACTGACCCATGTGCAATTTCCCACTGAGGACGGGCTGCCATAACAACAGTGCCACTACCCCTTCACAAGGTTGCTGCAGAAGGTCCAGCGCCAAGAGGCAGCCCAGCCTCAGCCCCCATAAGGTAATCCGCCGTGCCCCCTGTTCTCGCGCCCAGAGCATTAGAAACTTAAGGTCGCATTTCCATTGGTTCCAGTCCGCGTCACAAAATTCGCCCTCGCTGTCGCCCGTTCCGTACAGGTCCGGAACAATAACGGCGATACCGGTATCGGCCAGTTGGCGCGCCTGTAGGCTTACCATCGCCCGGGATTTGTTCATTTCTTCAGCAAAGGCTGGAACGTGTATAACCCAGTGCTGGCATGAATGATTTTCGTTGGGCAAAAATACGCAGCAGCTTAGTTTTCCACCAGGTGCAGCCAGGAAACCGGCGCTCAGTCTGCTCATAAGAATTCCAATGGAGAAACCATCAGGGGTGACTAGCCGACTTTCAAATTAACGAAATCAAGCAAACTGGCGATGGACTCAAAATGTTCGGCAGTGACTTCATCATCATCAATGATCACGCCGTAGTTATCCTCAATTGTCGTCAGTATCGCCACTACGGCCATGGAGTCGAATTCGGGAATTCCACCGAGCAGGGGATCATCGGCTCCCAGATCACCCATTCGATCCGCTATTTGCAATACGTCGCCAATTATTGCCTTTATTTCTTCCAGTGATACCATCGATCAATTCCTGTAATTGATGTCTGCCTGACCAAAAGGTTGCCTCAAGCGGCAAATACTAACATCGGAAAGCATAATGCATAAGACCCGCGTCATTCTTACTGTCGATACGGAACCCAGCATTGCCGGGGCCATGGAGAACCTTGCCCGCTTCTCCCCGCTACTGGACGAACCTGTCTGGGGAGAGGTAAACGGGCGCAGCGAGGCCCTGGGGTTCATTACACGGACGCTGAACGAGTACAATCTTCAGGCGACTTTCTTTGTCGAAACGGCGCACACCTACCATTTTGGTCCCGGACCCATGCAGCGCTATACCGATCACCTGTGCTCGATGAACCAGGACATCCAGTTGCACATTCATCCTGTCTGGCAAAATTTCAGGCCCCCTATTTCGACTATACAACGCTATTTTGACGCCTCCCGTGACCTGGAAAGAGGGGAGCTGAAGACATTGATTCAGGAGGGCTGCGACCAGATACAGTCCTGGACCGGCGTTCGCCCCGTCGCGATGCGCACGGGTAATTTTTCCGCTTCGACCATGGTTTACGAGGTCATGTCCGAGGCAGGGCTGCAGTTGGCATCGAATATCTGCATTGCCTGCGCGGATTACCCGGAGCCCCCTTTGCAACACCCGGGAGGTGTTCACCTAATTGGCGGCATCCATGAATTGCCTGCGACCTGCTTTACAGATCCTGGCCCCGTGGGCCGCGGAGGCTACCGTTCCGCCCAGATAACAGCCTGTTCCACCGCTGAACTCATTCACCTTCTCGATCAATGCTCAGCTGCGCGTGTAGACACGATTGTTCTGGTCACCCACCCTTTCGAATTCATCAAAAAGGCGGATTTCCGTTACCGCGCGCTCCGCCCCAACCGGATTGTACAGCGACGCTTGGAACGGCTGTGCCACTTCCTGACTCACAACAGCGAACGTTTTCAGGTCTGTACTTTCGGCGATCTTGCAGAACTACTGCCTCTACCCGAGGAAGCCGCCCCCTCACTTCATAGCTCCGTGGCAAAATCGCTTTATCGCTCGGCGCAGAATCTCATCAATGACAGAATATAGAAGTTCATGAACAAACCAGAGGCCACGCCGTCGAATCTGCCAGTCATCGTTCTGGGGGTGGACACCCCCATAGGGGTCGCCATATTGCGCGATCTTGGCCGACACCACTACCAGGTGATAGGCATAGGGCGTTCCAAAAATTCGATAGGTTTCGCATCGCGATACTGCCACCATGCGATAGTCCGGGAAGAATCTGATACCGCCCTGCTCGCCCAATTAAAGCAGCTTGCAAGCCAATTCCCGGCCGCGGCGCTAATTGCCATCAGCGAGCATGACAACTTGCTGTTGAACCGCTGCCGCGGCGAGCTTGAAAAGCACCTGCGCGTACTCGCCCCCGGCCTGGAGATGCTGGAGCAGGTACTCGATAAATCACGCTGCAATAAACTCGCCCAGGGCGCGGGCATTCGTGTGCCCGATACCTTCGAGCCAGGTTCTATCGAGGAAGTTGAACGAAAAGCCGGTCAAATGACCTACCCTCGCGTACTCAAGTGGGCTGACCCCAACAGTGTCGGCCGGGATCTCGAGCGCGCAGGACTGCAGGAACACAAATGCCAGTACGCCCACGATGCCGAGGACCTTATACAGAAACTACGCCCCTACACAAAGATAGGTCAATTTCCCCTGGTGCAGGAGTACTGCCCCGGGCAGGGCATCGGGCAGATGTTCCTTGTTCGTGACGGTGAGATCCTATTAGAATTTCAACACCAACGGCTACATGAATGGCCTCCGGAGGGCGGTGTATCGACCCTCTGCAAGAGCCTGCCATTGACAAGCCATGAAGCCTGTCGGAGGCGCTCGGCGGCGCTGCTGGCTGCATTGCACTGGAACGGGGTTGCCATGGTGGAATACCGGTATGACCAACGTACCGATACCTATTACTTTATGGAAATCAATGGCCGATTTTGGGGTAGCTTGCCGCTGGCGATCGCGGCCGGCGTGCCCTTCGCGGCGGGGCTTGTCGCCAGTTCCATGGAAAACCCTCCAACGTTATCCCAGCCCCTCTATCCCAGTCTCCACTGTCGCTTTATGATTCCTGAGCTGCGCCGCCTGGCAAGGTTAATGTTCCGGCCCAGTGCCATTCAGGACCCCTATTATAGCTACAGTCGATTGCGTGAACTGGGAAATTTTCTACTCTACTTCTGTCGTCCCGGAATTTCCTACTACCTGTTCAGTTTCAGAGACCCAGGTCCATTTTTAGCCGATTTGAAAAATGTCTTTCAAAAAGTGATCCCAGGACGCGACTAACTCCCCTGAGCCGATCGTCGTTCCTGCAGGAGATTAGCGACCGCCCGGTCAATCCGGTCAAAACAAGACTCAAAGTAGGCCCGGGGGTGGTCATAGGGATCATAAAGCAACGCAAATCGGGGACGACACCAGAGCCCCAGCAGACACACCTGGAAATCAGGCTCGATAGTATGCCTGCCAAGCCAATGAATATGGCGATCTTCCATAACAATCAACAAATCTCCATCTTGAATATCGAAATCGGTGATGTCAGTAGCACGGTGATCGGTCATATCGAGCCCATAATCCGCCGCAACGTCGATGGCCATTGCGTTGGCCTCTGCGCTTGTGGTGGTGGCCAGACCAAATGAATCCATAGGGAACTGCGATTCGTGGCGACCCGCCAGATAATAGGCGAAGGGGCTGCGGCAGATATTTCCCTGGCAGATAAACACCAATCTGCTCACCTTCGACCAGTCTATCCGACCATACTCACGGTAGGGCCCCAACCGCCACATAAGGTCTGCCAGGATCGTCCTGATCAACCCGCGATGGTTTGCGAACCCCCTGCTGATGAGGCTCATGCTCTGATTCTCGAAACTATCGCAGCAAACCTCGATATAGACATACTTTTTAGCTCCGACCTGTTTACTGGCAAATTTACCCGGATATTCACATTGATACCCTTGTCGGCTATCAGGTAGACTTTGCCTGGGTTCTGTCTCTTAACAAAACACAGACTCATTCCACCGTTAGCCAAGATATGATATCGAAAAAATAGCCTATGAGCAGAATAATATGACAGATTCCACCATTCGCAGGGAAGCTGCGGTTCAAGATTATGACAATGTCAGCATTATCATTCCGGCCTATAACGAAGAAGACGGGATAGTCGCGACGCTGAACACCCTCCGGGAATATTTTCCAGCCGCAGAGATCATAGTTGTGGATGACGGCAGCAAAGATGCAACGGCCGATAGAGTAATGAAATTTGAGGGCATAAGGCTGATTCAGCACCACTTTAACCGGGGCTACGGCGGCGCACTGAAGACTGGCATGCGCAGGTCTACGCGAGAAATTATTGCCTGGTTTGACGCCGACAACGAACACCGTGCAGATTTTTTACAGGAAATGATCGACAGGCTACAGAACGAAAAACTGGCCGCTGTATTGGGACAACGCCCAAAATCAGTTTCAGTTGTCCGCGGGGTTGGGAAGTACTTTATCAGAATGCTGGCCAGAATATTAAGGGTGAGGCAGGGAACTGACTTGAATTGTGGTCTGCGAGTCTTCAAGCGTGAGGTGATACTGCCTTTCCTACAGATTCTGCCCGATTCCTACAGCGCAAGTATGACCTCCACCATTATACTGGTGGAACAGAACTATCCCTTTGCGTTTCACCCGATACAGACCAATCACCGAATAGGCAGCAGCAAAGTTGCCTTGTCTGATGGCTTCAATACCCTGTTGCTGGTATTACGGGTTATCACGCTCTTCGCCCCCATGCGCGTATTCTTACAGGCCAGCCTGGCTCTTTTATCCTCCGGCGCACTTTACAGCCTCTATGTAGCCCTGAGCAAAGGCGATGGTATACCTGTTCTGGGGGCGTTTTTAATGATTTCAGGTGTGTTGATAGGCATACTCGGCCTGATAGCCGATCAGATCAGCCAGATACGGATATCCGCGCTGGAGCCACCCCCTTCCAGGGATCTAACCGGCGAATAATCGGCAGCATTATGGACTACCCGTATCAGGCTTGGAGGACGCCGGATTGGACACCGGATTCATAGCAAAGGGGAGTGACAGCAGGAGAAATACAACGTCAGCTGTGATGGTGGCAATCCGGTAAAGAATAGTAATCACAATGATACTGTCACCGATCAGCGGCTTTAACGCCACGATCAGCAAGGCCTCACGAACACCTATTCCACCGGACGCACCGGGCACAACATAGCCGGCAAGCCACGCCCCCGAAGCTATTCCCAGCACAACCAGGAAATGCGGAGCACCTCCGGTGTAGACATAGATAATCCACCACAATAGCAACGCTGCACCACCGAACCAGGGCAGGTAAAGTAAAAAAATGAGATACAAGCGTAAATAAGACGACACCGACTTATCGGGTAAACTGTAGTTTTTAAGTGATGCAACACGTTGGGTAGCTGCCTTGAAGAGAACAGGCAGAACGAATGGCGCCAGCAGGGCGCAGAGAATCAAAGGTATGCCGATCAACAGCCCGGAGTTGCCCTGAAACAAACTCCCCACCAAGAACACCAGAGCAGACACAAAGACCATCCCGAGAATTTCCAGCGCGGCGGCCCAGTAAAGCGCCGAGTCATTGAAACCATTTTGTCGTCCGAGGACATGCCTTCCCGCTATTGAGAAAATATTCCCGGGAATGTACTTCATGATCTGCGCTCGCCCGTAGATTGCATGGCAAAGCTTTGCTGGCGCGTCAGGTTCTCCGCTCCACAGAAGCAACTTTTGCCATATTATCGAGAGGCTAACGCTGACCACTCCATAACCGAAACCGCCCAATATCACCGCCTTGGCGAGCAGGTCCCAATCGTCCAGTGGGATTTTATGGAGTTCTAGATGTGACAGTTGCTGGATTACGAACCCTGTGCACAGCAGGACTATGACTATTCCCAGTTTTTTACTGAGACCGGCACTTAGCCCAGACATAAACTGCGCGTTCCAACCCTGTACAGCTCGACAGCGGAATTGGGGGAAACCAGCCGTCTTTCAAGGCTTGGATGCAAAATCTTGTCGAGATGAATAGCTTGTACCAGGCGCGCAATTATTTTTGGATCGTCTTCGTAACTACCGAGGAGCTCCCAATCTGCAGCGGGTATCCAGCTGCAATTTTCAGCATTATTCTTGACTCGATTGGGATTATACAAATACAGCGCGCCCGCCCTGGGTGTATCAATATTGACCTTGTCCACCAGTTGATCGGAACGCAACAGTAGAAGACTGCGCCGAAAGGTCGACGGGTCCGTTTGTATTACCTCAGTAGTGTTTTTGGCGAGTTTGACTAAAACTCGCTCGCCAAAGAGCGGGTTGCGGTTCTCCACATAGATGCCGGTCAAGGCTACTGCTACCAGGCCGATGGCAAGGGTGAATGCCAACTTTGGCCTTAGTTCGTAGACCACGTGCCTCAGCCATATGGCGGTCGCTACAGCCACGCAATAAGCGCTGACCGTGTAGTACCTGGGGTGATATCTCGTTATTGCGAAGGTTGTGACTACGAACCACACCCCGCCCAGCAACAAAAACAAGAGAGACAATCTCCTGACATCCCGGTTCATGGAATCGTGTTTCCAAAGCCCCCAAAAAACAAAGGGTACGAAGTAAAACAATACCCCCATTTCATGGTTGACCAGCAGCGCCAGAAAAGGGTCTACAATGGGGTTCAATTGAACGTTCCCAATGTCATTGAATAGGTGGCCTGATACTGCTTCCATCGTTGTAAAGCCAGAGCGTGCCGACAGAATCTCGACATAGCGATACAGGGGATTTCCAGTCTGTGCCAGAAAGAAAATGGCATCGCAGGCCAGTACCATCATGAATCCGGCAGCCATCACCCAGTAGAGGCGCCTGGGCAGACCGAAATTAGCCAAAAAAAGTATGCCATACACCAGCAGGAGTGCAGCAGTAGTTTCACGTGTTAGCCAACCCGCCCCCGCCAACATCCCCGACAGCAAGAGCAGCCCGATTCGAGAGCCTTGCCCCCGGCAGGCGACCAGGAATGTCCAGAAAGACGCAATCACAAAGAACGCTTCAGTGATATCCGAATAAGCGACCGTAGCGCGGACGGAGAAAACGGACATTGAAGTAATCAGCACAATGGCGAGCAACGAAGTCACCGCGTCTACCCGACGGCTTAGCTGGACTATGGTGAAAGCTATAAGCCCAAAGTAATAGGCGAGAATAGGCAAAACTGCACTGAATTCGCTGATGCCGAATACCTTGAAGCAAAGGGCGGCAGGAAGGGTAATAAAATGACGAAATTCGCCATGGTGTTCGGGTACGTAAGGGAAGTTCCAGAGCCAGCCCAATGCGCCATCAATGTGCCTGGCGTCATCACTGCCAATCCAGCCCACCCAGGCGAATACGACCATCGAAGTGGCGATAGCGAGCCCGAACACCAATTCTCTAAGACTGGGAAAGGCTAAAACACGATCGATCATGAACGAATGTCAACTTTATTGTTAGCATGGGCCAATGTCTCAATGACTGGCATTTTTTGCACGTTATCACATTGCGGCACCCGCACCACAGTTAAGGCTGTAAAAATATAGTGAAAAGTGTGAACCACACCACAAATTGACCGTCGATTCTTTACTACTTAATGGAAATGTGCCATCTTGGACTGTCCGGTATTTTTCAAGATAACTCGACAGCAAACTCTAAATTTGGCTGTGAAAGGGTCTGGATCGGCCCCAAATTGAACGAGGATGTTCATCATAATTTCAGAATCAGGACACAGGTATAACGGGACCAACTGGCGTAATATAAGACACCTGAACTATGTGCCAAACACGCCATCGGAGTGGGAGCTATGAGCAGTACCAATATCCTGGGAATATCCGCATACTATCACGACAGTGCGGCAGCGCTATTGCGCGACGGTGAAGTTGTGGCAGCAGCCCAGGAAGAGCGTTTCACTCGCAAGAAACATGACCCGGGGTTCCCGACGAATGCGATCGAGTATTGTCTTGCGGAAGCCGGCCTTGGCTTTGCTGACCTGGACCACATTATTTTCTATGACAAACCGCTAATCAAGTTTGAGCGCTTACTGGAAACCTACATCAGTTACGCGCCCAAGGGTCTTCGTTCCTTTATCGCGGCCATGCCCATCTGGCTCAAGGAAAAACTGTATCTCAAGAGCACTCTGAAACGCGAGCTTGCGGCGCTGGCCAACTGTAAACCTGCAGAGGTACCCGAGTTGATGTTTGCCGAACATCACCACTCCCACGCCGCTTCCGCTTACTATTTCAGCCCATTCGAAAGCGCCGCGGTACTGTGCCTGGACGGGGTCGGTGAATGGGCCACGACATCTGTCTGGCAAGGCAAAGGAAAATCACTTACTCCCCTGTGGGAGATAGATTTTCCACACTCGCTGGGTCTGCTCTATTCTGCTTTTACTTATTTCGCAGGTTTCAAGGTCAATTCCGGCGAATACAAACTGATGGGGCTTGCCCCCTACGGCGAACCCAAATACACCGACCTGATTCTGGATAAAATCCTCGACCTGAAGGAGGACGGTACATTCCGGCTGGATATGCAGTATTTTAACTACTGTACCGGCCTGACAATGACTAACAGCAAGTTTGACGCGCTGTTTGGTGGCCCCCCACGCCCCGCTGAGTCCGAGGTTACCCAGCGAGAAATGGACCTGGCCGCCTCGATCCAGGAGGTCACCGAGGAGGTAGTACTGCGACTCGTGCGTACCATCCACAAGGAAACGGGCGAACGTAATTTATGTTTGGCGGGCGGCGTGGCGCTCAACTGCGTGGCCAATGGGCGCATCCTGCGCGAGGGACCCTTTGAAAATCTGTGGATACAACCGGCAGCGGGTGACGCTGGTGGTGCGTTAGGCGCTGCCGCCATTGTGTGGCACGACTATCTAGATGAAGATCGCACAGTGAATGGTAGCGATGCGATGCGCGGATCCTTTTTGGGGCCAAGGTTTTCCGCGGAGGAGATTCGCACCCAGTTGGATGCCCGGGGCGCCATTTACCAGGAAATAGATGACGAGAGCCTGATGCCGCAGCTCGCAGAGTTGCTTGAACAGGAGAATGTAATCGGCTGGGCCCAGGGCCGAATGGAATTCGGGCCGCGAGCACTGGGTGGCCGGTCAATAGTCGGTGACCCCAGAAGCACCAAAATGCAGTCGATAATGAACCTCAAGATCAAGTAACGGGAATCCTTTCGGCCCTTCGCACCATCGGTGCTGGCGGAACGGGTGGGCGATTATTTTGAGCAGCTACCCGCTAGTCCCTATATGTTGCTGGTAGCACCTGTCAGCGAGGCCTTACGAATACCCATGACAGAGGAACAGGAGCAACTTTTCGGAATTGAAAAGCTAAACCTGATACGGTCGGAACTACCCGCAATTACCCACGTGGATTACTCCGCACGTGTGCAAACGGTACACAAGGAGACCAACCCGCGCTATCACAGTTTATTAGAGGCCTTCAATGCCCGTACCGACTGCGGCGTATTGGTGAACACCTCCTTCAACGTACGCGGTGAACCGATCGTCTGCACACCGGATGATTCTTATCGCTGCTTCATGCGAACAGAGATGGACTACCTGGTGGTCGAAAATTTCCTGCTGAATAAGAAAGATCAGCCAACGTGGCAGGAAACCGAAAATTGGCAAGAAGAGTTTGAGTTGGACTGATGAGTCACACGATGGAAGACATACCGGAATTAGACCGCGCAGGGCTGCGAAAATTTGGCCTGACCACTGGTGCAATTATCGCCGTATTGTTTGGTGTGCTTTTTCCCTGGCTACTAGCAGCCGGAATAATACTGTGGCCCTGGATACTGTTTGCCGTGCTGGCTACGCTGGCCCTGATCGCGCCAATGAGTTTGCGTCCCGTTTACCACGGCTGGATGCGCTTTGGTCTTCTTATGAGTCGATTTACCACCCCGCTGATTATGGGTCTGGTTTTTTTCCTGGCGATAACGCCGGTCGCGCTGATCATGAAGATACTTGGCAGGGATTCCATGAAGCGCCAACTGGAAAAAGATGAAACGACCTATCGGGTGGTCAGTAACAAAGCCGCCCGCGGATCAATAGAGAGGCCATACTGATGATGGATTTAATAATCGATTTATGGGGCTTTATGAAGGAGCGTAAAAAGTTCTGGATGGCACCCATTATTCTCGTAATGCTGCTGTTGGGGGCATTGATTGTTCTTACACAGGGTTCAGCTGTCGCACCGTTTATCTATACCCTGTTCTAGCAGCGACTGACCATGAGGGATTTTTATGATCTGGCGGATTTTGACAAAGAGCAAATCGATGATCTGCTTTCCCTGACCAGGCGCTTGTGTGAGAAGCCGGAGCCACAGGTCTTGGCCGGTAAGGTTCTGGCGCTGTTATTTCTCAGTCCGTCATTGCGCACTCTCG
>SMVA01101838.1_pt1 | contig 11780 bp, 12 predicted proteins | sample 2456451 | NCBI WGS metagenome assembly SMVA01 (sample SAMN11095933, study PRJNA526329) | marine sediment metagenome | biome: Marine sediment; feature: Surficial sediment; material: Deep marine sediment; isolation source: Hadal surficial sediment | place: Pacific Ocean | collected 2014-05 | depth...
ATCACGAACAGCCATACCTTGACGGTCCGGGCATACCAACCCGAGACCCGGTCCATCGCACCATCGAACCAATCCGCCAGTTCATCGCGAAATTTGTCCACCTCGCCTTCGGCGCCCGACAAGAGGCTTAGCAGGGCTTCGCGAATATGCTCCTGTTCGATAGCTTTGAGCGAACCTTCGATTTCATCAAACGTCTTGGCGACCGCATCTCGTCTTACGCCGCCGTCCTGTTGGGCACCGCTACGGTCGATCACATCGATTAGGATATTCGCAAACCGCTTCGGCTCTACGTAGGACGGGCCGACGCCGCCGCCGCCCCAAACTTTCTTGAGCGAACCCAGCCAGCCTGTCTCCTTGTAGAGGCTTTTGAATTGCCCGTGGTTGTACAGGCTCTTGGCGATATCGGCACCAATCAGGTTCTCGATACCTTTACGCAGATTGCGGGATCGGAGTCCCACGGCGCTCGCGAACCATTCCTGTACCGCAGAACACACCAGGGAAAGGATCAGAAAGAAAAGGATCAGCCCCAGAGCTATATCGACAAAGGCGGAATCTAACATCTGACTGCCCCCCAAATTTGGTTTGCCTCGTGACCGCGTCGGTCATCGGCGGCGGTTCACCGCGGCTTCACCACCGGCTTCAACACAACCAGCGGCGTGCGATCGCGGCGAAGGAAGCCAACCGCGCGACCGGTCAACGCAAAGCATGCACCAAATCGAAATTAAATGCTAGTATTAGTTGAATAATTACTTATCTAACTCTCCAAATAGAGCGCGCGAGTTTAGTGGGTCGGAAAATTCGGGCGGCGAATCCTGCGGGTCTGGCCCTTCAACGGTGGCCTTCAGATGCTACTTCCGCCCGCCCAACTTGGCCCTGGCCCGGCGGCCGCGCGGGCGCTATACCGGCGGGCATGGCTTCCGTCCTCAATACGTTGGTCATGGCTGCGCTGGTGGGCACGCTTGCCGTGCTGTTTGCCGGGATATTTGCCATGGCCCGGGGCGGCGAGTTCAACCGCAAATGGGGTAATCTGCTGATGCGCGCCCGGGTCGCCAGCCAGGGCGTGGCGATCTTGCTGCTGTTGGCCCTGTTCCTGATCAACCGGGACTGGGGCGGCTGAAATATCGGGGCCTAGACGGATGTACCAAGGCGACAACTACTCCCTGATGGCGGACTACAACGCCTGGATGAACGGCAAGCTCTACGAGGCCGCGGGCGGGCTGCCGGACGCGGCGCGCAAACGCGACCTGGGCGCCTTCTTCAAGTCGCTGCACGGCACGCTCAACCATATCCTGGTGGTCGATCTCATGTTCTTGGCGCGGTTCACGGGGCAGCCCTTGCCCGCGACCGGTCTCGACGAGGACCGCCACGACGACTTCGGCGACCTGCGCGCCGAGCGCCAGGCCACGGACGCGCGCATTCTCGATTGGCTCGCGGATCTCGACCGGGCCCGGCTGGCCAACGCGCTGACCTTCACCAGCGTGGTCGACGGGGTGACCCGGTCCCTGCCCCGCTGGGTTATGTTGACTCAGATGTTTAACCACCAAACCCACCATCGCGGCCAAGCGACCGTATTGCTCAAGCAACTCGGCGTCGATCCCGGCATCACCGACATTCCGTGGCTGCCGGCGCTGTACGCGGAAATCGAGGAAAAATAATGGTCAAGCTGACGCGCATCTACACCCGGGGCGGCGATGGCGGCCAGACCTCGCTCGGCGATGGCGCGCGGGTCGCCAAGCACGACCCCCGGGTCGCCGCCTACGGCACCGTCGACGAGACCAACGCCACCATCGGCCTGGTGCGGCTGCATACCGAGGGCGCGCTCGACGCCATGCTGGGACGGGTCCAGAACGACCTCTTCGACCTGGGCGCCGATTTGTGCCGGCCCGAGAGCGTCCCCGCGGGCGTCCCTGGGGGCGGCGATCCGGTGCGCGGCGCGCTCAGAATGAACGCGGCCCAGGTCGCGCGCCTGGAGACCGAAATCGACGCGGTCAACGCGAATTTGGCCGAGCTGGCCTCCTTCGTGCTGCCCGGCGGCACCCCGGCAGCGGCCTATTTGCACCTGGCGCGCACGGTCTCGCGCCGGGCCGAGCGCGAAATGACCGCGCTCGCCATGGCCGAGACCGTCAACCCGGAGGCGGTGCGCTATATCAACCGGCTCTCGGACCTCCTGTTCGTGCTCGCCCGCCACGCCAACGACGACGGCGCCCAAGACGTGCTCTGGGAGCCCGGCGCGAACCGTTAGAAATGCAGTGCACAAAAACTTGGAAGCGGCCAATTCTCCTTTGATTCCTTGCGTTGACAGGGGCCTCGCCAAGCTCCTATTGTGCGCCCGCGAAATCGGGCGTTTGGCCCGAAACACGCGGCACCACCATGCAATCGTCAAGGGTTTGCGATGAAGGTTCTCGTTCCGGTCAAACGCGTCATCGACGCCAACGTCAAGGTCCGGGTCAAGGCCGACCAGACGGGGGTCGAGACCACCAACGTCAAGATGGCCATGAATCCCTTCTGCGAGATCGCCGTCGAGGAGGCGGTGCGCATGAAGGAGGCCGGCACGGCAGAGGACGTCATCGTCGTCTCCGCCGGCGCCGCCCAGGCCCAGGAGACGATCCGCACCGGCCTCGCCATGGGCGCCGATCGCGGCGTGCTCATCCAGAGCGACGTGGCGCTCGAACCCCTCGGCATCGCCAAGCTGCTCAAGGCAGTGGCCGAGAAGGAGGGCGTGGACCTGGTAATCATGGGCAAGCAGGCGATCGACGGCGACAACAACCAGACCGGCCAGATGCTGGCCGCGCTCTTGGGCTGGCCCCAGGGCACCTTCATCTCCAAGATGGAGATTCACGACGGGGGTGCGGCCGGGGCCGGGGGCGTCAAGGTCACGCGCGAGGTCGACGGCGGCCTCGAGGTCGTCGACCTCAAGCTGCCCGCCGTGCTCACCGTCGACCTGCGCCTCAACGAGCCGCGCTATGCCTCGCTGCCCAATATCATGAAGGCCAAGAAGAAGCCGATCGAGATGCTATCGCCCGAGGATCTCGGCGTCGACGTAACCCCGCGCCTGGAGACGCTTCAGGTGGTCGAACCGCCGCCGCGCAAAGCCGGCGTCATGGTCGATAGCGTGGCCATGCTGGTCGACAAGCTGAGAAACGAGGCGAAGGTAATCTGATGAGTATTCTGATCATTGCCGAGCACGACAACGCGAGCCTGCGGCCCGCCACGCTCAACACCCTGACCGCGGCCGGCGAATTGGACGGCGAGGTCCATATCCTGATCGCCGGCGCCGACTGCGCGGGCGCCGCCGATGCCGCGGCCAAACTGCCCGGCGTCGCCAAGGTGCGCGTCGCCGACGCGCCGGAGTACGGCCACGAGCTGGCCGAGAACCTGGCGCCGCTCATCGCCAAGCTGGCCGCCGACTACACCCACGTCCTGGCGCCGGCCACCACCTTCGGCAAGAACGTCCTGCCGCGCGCCGCGGCGCTGCTCGACGTCCAGCAGGTCTCCGACATCAGCGCGATCAAGGGCGCGGATACCTTCGTGCGGCCGATCTACGCCGGCAACGCCATGGCAACCGTCAAGTCCTTGGACACGATCAAGCTGATCACCGTGCGCGCCACCGCCTTCGAGGCAGCGGCCGAAGACGGCGGCGCGGCGGTCACGGAGACCGTGGAGAGCACCGGCGACACCGGTCTGGCCAGCTTCGTCGGCCAGGAACTGACCAAGTCCGAACGGCCCGAGCTCACGACGGCGGGCATCGTCATCTCCGGCGGTCGCGGCATGCAGAGCGGCGAAAACTTCGCCATGCTCGAGCGCATCGCCGACAAGCTGGGGGCCGCGGTCGGTGCCAGCCGCGCGGCGGTCGATGCCGGCTTCGTGCCCAACGACTACCAGGTCGGCCAGACCGGCAAGGTGGTGGCGCCCGACCTCTATATCGCGATCGGCATCTCGGGCGCGATCCAGCATCTGGCGGGCATGAAGGACTCGAAAGTCATTGTCGCCATCAACAAAGACGAGGAAGCGCCGATCTTCCAAGTCGCCGACTACGGTCTGGTCGCCGATTTGTTTCAGGCGGTGCCCGAACTGGAAAAGGCCCTTGGGTGATGCTTCGCATGGCTAGAGCATTATCCAATCCGCGCTAAAACGGAAAGGCTCGCAAATCCCATGACCGATAACACCGACGGCGACGACCTGGACATCAACTGTATCGGCATTATCGGCGCCGGCCAGATGGGTGGCGGCATCGCTCACGTTTGCGCCGCCGCCGGTTTCGACGTCAAGCTCTCCGACGTCAGCGAGGACCAGCTCGCCAAGGCGCTCCAAACCATCGGCGGCAACATGGACCGGCAGATCAAGCACGGCTCCTTGACCACCGGGGACAAAGACGCGGCGCTCGCGCGCATATCGACCGGGACCGACTATTCCCTGTTCTCGGATTGCGACGTGGTGATCGAATCGGCGACCGAGAACGAGGAGGTCAAGCGCGAAATCCTCAAGGCGCTGGTCCCATCGCTCAAGCCCGAGGCGATCATCTGCTCGAACACCTCGTCGATCTCGATCACGCGCCTGGCCGCGGTTACCGACCGCCCCGGCCGGTTCATGGGCATGCACTTCATGAACCCGGTGCCGCTGATGAAGCTGGTCGAGCTGATCCGCGGCATCGCGACCGAGGAAGACACCTATCAGTTAATTCGCGAGCTCACGGTCAAGCTCGACAAGACCCCGGCCATGGCCGAGGACTTCCCGGCTTTCATCGTCAACCGCATCCTGCTGCCGATGATCAACGAGGCGGTCTACACGCTCTATGAGGGGGTCGGCTCGGTGCAGTCCATCGACACCGCCATGAAGCTCGGCGCCAACCACCCCATGGGGCCTTTGGAACTGGCCGACTTCATCGGCCTGGACACCTGCCTCGCGGTCATGCAGGTGCTTTACGATGGCCTGGCCGACTCCAAGTACCGGCCCTGCCCGCTGTTGGTGAAGTACGTCGAGGCGGGCTGGCTCGGCCGCAAGGCCGGCCGCGGCTTCTACGACTACTCCGGCGACGAGCCCGTGCCCACGCGCTAGAACGCGGGCGCCCCCTTACCCCCCCGGCCGCGATCGGGTTGCCCGTGGGGCTGGCCGTGGGGTTGGCCGCGTGTTCCGGGAGTTTCAGGTAATATTCGATGAGCGCGCGGGCGTCGGGGCCATCCCATTCGGCCGGGCCGCCATAGGCGCCGACGATCCCGCCGCCGCGGTCGATCAGGAAGCTGGCCGGCAGGCCGGTCACCCCGAAGGCCCGGAACAGGGCCCCCTTGGGGTCGTGATAGAGCCCCAACCGCGCGAGCCCCAGGCGCTTGGCGAAGGGCCGAATCACCTTGACGCCGGCGCGGTCGATGGAGACCGCCACCACACTCAGGCCCCGGTCGCCGAGCGCCGCCTGCAGGCGGTCGAGCGACGGCATCTCCCGCACGCAAGGGGCACACCAGGTGGCCCAGAAGTTGAGCAGCACCACCCGGCCTTCGAAATCGGCGATCCGGACGCGGGCTCCGGCCAGGTCGGTGAAGACCTCCCCCGGTGCTGGCACGGGCGGGTCCAAAAGGGTAAAGTTCTCGCCGAACGCGCCCCGTAGCGGTGGCGCCGGGTCCGCGGCGGCGGCATTTCGCGGGTCCGCGAAGGCCAAGGCGAGGGCCAGGCCGAGGACCGCGGTGGCGAACACCAATGCTTGGGCGTTTTTCTTGAACATCAATGTGTCGTCTGTCCTAGCCATGAGCACGAGATCGAGCAAGACCCCAGAGAATTCGGAACCGGGCGCCGGCGGCGGAACCGGAGCCAACCTCATGTGGGGCGGCCGCTTTGCCGCCGGCCCGGCGGAGGCGATGGCGCGCATCAACGCCTCGATCGATTTCGACCGGCGGCTCTACGCGGAGGACATCGCGGCCTCCAAGGCGCACAGCGCCATGTTGGCGCGCCAGGGCATCATCTCGGAGCAGGATGGCGCGGCCATCGCCCAGGGTCTAGACACAATCGCGCGAGAAATCGAGCGCGGCGAGTTCGAGTTTCGGGCCGCGCTCGAGGACATCCACATGAACATCGAAGCGCGGCTCGGGGAGCTGATTGGCGAGGCGGCCGGGCGCCTGCACACGGCGCGCTCGCGCAACGACCAGGTCGCGACCGACTTCCGGCTCTGGGTGCGCCAGGCAATGGACGGCCTCGACCAGCAGGCGCGCACCCTGCAGGCGGCGCTGATCGACCAAGCCGAGGCCCATGCCGCGACCGTCATGCCGGGCTATACCCACCTGCAGGCCGCCCAGCCGGTCACCCTCGGCCATCACCTGTTGGCCTACGTGGAGATGTTCGGCCGCGACCGGGGACGCCTCGCCGATGCCCGCGCGCGGCTCAACGAATGCCCGCTCGGCGCGGCCGCGCTGGCCGGCACCTCATTTCCCATCGACCGCGCGGCGACCGCTGCGGCACTCGGCTTCGACCGGCCCACCGCGAACTCCATCGACTCGGTCTCGGACCGGGACTTCGCGCTCGAATTTCTGACCGCCGGCGCGATTATGGCCATGCACCTCTCGCGCCTGGCCGAGGAGATCGTGATCTGGTGCTCGGAGGGTTTCAAGTTCGTGGCCTTGTCCGACGCCTTCACCACCGGCAGCTCGATCATGCCGCAGAAACGCAATCCCGACGCGGCCGAATTGGTGCGCGGCAAGGCCGGGCGCGTGTTCGGCGCACTGACTACGTTGCTCACCGTGATGAAGGGGCTCCCGCTGACCTACGGCAAGGACATGCAGGAGGACAAGGAGCCGGTCTTCGACGCCTACGACACGCTGTCCCTCAGTCTCGCGGCGAGCGCCGGCATGATCGCCGACATGCGCCCCGACCCGGCGGCGCTGGAGGCGGCGACCCAAGCCGGTTTCCTGACCGCGACCGACCTGGCGGATTGGTTGGTGCGGACGCTCGGCCTGCCGTTCCGCGAAGCCCACCACGCGACCGGTGCGATCGTGCGCCGCGCCGAGGCGCGCGGCTGCACGCTGGCGGCGCTGCCGCTCGAGGACATGCAGGCGGCCGAGCCGCGCATCACGGAGGACGTCCGGCAGGTGCTCTCGGTGGCGAGTTCGGTCGCCAGCCGCACCAGCCTGGGCGGTACCGCGCCCGACCTGGTGCGTGCGGCCGTGGCTGCGGCGCGAGAGCGCTTCCTATGAGCCGACATTACGTTCACCGCCGGTTTCCGGGCGCCGCGCTGGCGCTCGCGCTTTTGCTCGGCCTCGGTGCCTGCGGCAAGGAAAACCGGCCGAGCGCGCCCGAAGGCGAAGAAAGCCGCTACATCTATCCGCAAGTCTATCCGAAGCCGGCCTCGGTGTTGCCGCAGGGGGAAGTGGTGGTGGTGGTGGAGGGGGAGGAGGCGCCAAAAACCGGCGAAGTGCCGACCCACGTCGGTGGGATTGGCGTCTTTCCGACGAACACGCGCCGCGAGACGATCTACGATTCGGGCCCAATCCAATGACCCAGATCCAATGACTCAGATCCAATGACTGCGGACACCACACAGTTTCACTATCGCGACGGCTGGCTGCACGCCGAGGACGTCGCCCTGGACGCGCTGGCCGAGGCGGTCGGCACGCCGTTTTACTGCTACAGCAGCGGCGCCCTGGAAGCGTCCTACGGTGCCTTCGCGCACGCGGTCTCCGATCTGCCGGCGTTGATCTGCTATGCGCTCAAGGCCAATCCCAATATGGCGGTGGTGCGCAGCTTCGCGCGCCTGGGCGCGGGCGCCGACGTGGTCTCCGAGGGCGAACTGCGCCGGGCGCTGGCGGCCGGCGTGGCGCCGGAGAAGATCGTCTTCGCGGGGGTCGGCAAGACCGCCCGGGAGATGGTCTCCGGCCTGGAGGCCGGCATCCTGCAATTCAACGTCGAGTCCCGGCCCGAGCTGGAACTGCTGTCCCGGATCGCGCAAGACAAGGGTGTTAAGGCCCCGGTTGCCCTGCGCCTCAACCCGGACGTGGACGCGCGCACCCTCGCCGGCATTTCCACCGGCAAGGCGGAGAATAAGTTCGGCGTCGATCTGGGCCAGGCGCGCGCGGTACTGGCCCAGGCCGCGGAAATGCCCGGTATCTCGATCGAAGGCCTGGCGGTGCACATCGGCTCGCAGTTGACCGAGGTCGAACCCTACCGCGCCGCCTTCGAGCGGGTCGCCGGGCTCTACCGCGAACTCAAGGAGGCCGGATTTGGGTTGCAACGGCTCGATCTCGGCGGCGGGCTGGGCATCCGCTACCGCGACGAGACGCCGCCCGATCTGGCGGTCTACGCCGAGGCGGTTCGCAAGGCCACCACCGGCCTCGATGCGCAGCTCATATTCGAGCCCGGCCGCATCCTGGTCGGCAACGCCGGCGTCATGGTAACCCGGGTCATCTACGTCAAAGCCGGGGCCGAACGCACCTTCCTGGTGGTAGACGCGGCCATGAACGACCTGTTGCGCCCCAGCCTTTACGACGCCTGGCACGAGATCGTGCCGGTGGCCGCGCCCGCGCCAGGCGCCGCGATCGCGCCCGTCGACGTAGTCGGGCCGATTTGCGAGACCACCGATACCTTCGCCCGCCAGCGCCCGATGCCGCCGGTCGCCGCCGGTGACCTGTTGGCGTTTCATTCCGCGGGTGCCTATGCGGCGACCATGGGCTCGACCTATAATTGCCGCCTGCCGACGCCCGAGGTCATGGTGCGCGGCGGCGACCACGCAGTGGTGCGGCCGCGCCCCAGCCATGCCGAGATGATCGCCCAGGACCGCATGCCGGACTGGCTCGACGGTGAGGACATCGGCCTGTCCCGGGGCGTGGCATGACCCAGCCATCGCCAAAACGGACGATCACCCCGTCCTCGCCCCCGCCGGGACCCGGGCGAATCGCGGGTTTGCTCGCCGTGACCCGAGCCGGATTGTTCTGGGAGCGGCTGTGGCCCGCACTGTGGCCACTGACCGCGGCGATCGGCCTGTTCCTGGCGCTCGCCCTGGTCGACGTGCTGCCGAGGCTGCCCGGTTGGCTACACGCCGCCGTGCTGTTCGGCCTGGCCGCGGCGGCGGGCTGGAGCGTGGTTCGGGGCCTGAGGCGCCTGCGCCTGCCGAGCTCCAGGGAAGCGCAGCGGCGCCTGGAGCTGGACAGCGGCCTGGAACACCGACCGCTCTCGGCGCGAGGCGATGAGATCGCGGCCGGTGGCGCCGACCCGGACTCGTTGGCGCTCTGGGAGGTTCACCAGCTCAGGCTGAGCGCGCGGTTGCGCGCGTTGCGGCCGCGCCTGCCGCGCGCCGGACTGGCGGCGGTCGACCCCTTCGCCCTGCGCACCGCGCTGGTCCTGCTCCTGGCGATCGGCTTGGCGGCCAGCGGCCCGGACTGGCCGCAGCGCCTGAAACGCGCGGTCACGCCCGAGATCGGAGCCTTGGCCGCGGTCGCCCCGGCGCAGTTCGATGCCTGGATCAACCCGCCCGCCTATACGGCCCTGCCGCCGCTGTTCCTGAAGCCCGCCATCGAGGGCGCGGAACCACTCCAGGTGCCGATCGGCAGCGAGGTCCTGGCCCAGCTGCAGGGCGGCCGTGGCACGCCGGCCTTGGTCCTGGACGCGCAACGCACCGACTTCGAGCCGGTGACCGTGGAGGTCTACCGCGCACATCTCGAAATTCGCGCCGGCTTCCGCCTCTCGATCGAGCAGGGCGAGGACGAACTGGCGGTCTGGAATTTGGACGTGCTGCCCGACCTGGCGCCGAGCGTTGAGTTCATCTCGGCGCCCGGGCGCACCCAGCGGGCGGCGCTGCGCCTCGAATACCTGGCCGAGGACGATTACGGCCTGACCGCGGTCTGGGCGTCGATTCAGCGCATCGACGACCCCACCGTGCCGGCCATGGAGCTGGAACTGGCGTTGCCCGGCGTCGCCCTGCGCAGCGCCGAGGGCATGTCGTTCCACGACCTGACGCCCCATCCCTGGGCCGGACTGGCGGTCGAGATCAGCTTGCTGGCGCGCGACGCGCTCGGCCAGGAGGGCCGGAGCGACCCGGTGCGCACCGTGATCCCGGAACGCATCTTCAACCATCCGGTGGCGCGCGCGCTGGTCGAGTTGCGCAAACAGTTGACCCTCAAGCCCGATAGCCGCGCGCCCGTGATCCGCGCGCTCGACGACATCTACCAGCGCCCGAGCCATTATTTTCACGACATCGTGGTGGCGCTCGCGATCCAATCGGCGGCGCGCCGGCTGGTGCACGACTCCACGCCCGAGGGCCTGACCGGAGCGCAGCAGTTGATGTGGGATACCGCGCTGCACCTGGAGGAGGGCGAACTGGCGATCGCCGAGCGCGATCTGCGCGAAATTCAGAAGGCGCTGATGGACGCGCTCGCGCGCGGCGCCGAGGACGAAGAAATCGATCGCCTGATCGACGAGTTGCAGCAGGCGCTGGACCGGTTCCTCGAGGCGCTCGCCGAACAGCTGCGCGACCAGCTGGCCGAGGGCGCCGAAATGAGCGAGCTGCCGCCCGACGCCCAGATCCTGCAAAGCGACGATCTGCAGCGCCTGATCGAGCAGGCGCGAGAGCTGGCGCGGAGCGGTGCCCGCGATGCCGCGCGCGACCTGCTCTCGCAGCTTCAGAACCTGTTGGAGAACCTGCGCGCCAATCCCTTCGCCCAGGGGATGGACGAGAAATCCCGCAACGCCTTCGACATGATGCGCGACATGGATTCCATGATGCAACGCCAGCAGGAACTGCTCGACCGCAGCTTCGAGCGTTCCCAGCGTGACCGGCAACCGTCCGAGCAGGGCGATGGCCGGGCCCGGCGCGAGAGCCTGCGGGATTCGCTCAGCCAGGACGAGCTGCGCCGCGAGCTGGGCGAGATGATGCGCCGCCTGGGCGACGCGCTGGGCGAAATTCCCCGGCCGCTGGGCCGCGCCGAGAGGTCGATGCGGGACGCCCGCGACGCGCTTCAGTCGAATCGCTCCAACGATGCGGTCGGACCCCAGACCCGCGCCATCGATCAACTCCAACAGGGCATGCAGTCCATGGCGGAGCGTTTCATGGAACAGATGAGTAACGCCGCCCGGCGCGGCATGGGCCAAGTCGGCAGCCAGCCGGGCCGGGGCCGCGATCCCTTCGGCCGGGAAACCGGCAACAGCGGGCTGGAGGCACTGGAAGGGGTCGAGATTCCGGACCCGTCGGAGATCCGGCGCTCCCGGCGCATTCTCGACGAGCTACGGCGGCGCCGCGGCGAACATCAGCGCCCGCCCCTGGAACTCGACTACATCGACCGCCTGCTGCGGCAATTTTGAGCGGTTCCGAATGGGAATCGGATTGGCGGCCGTGCGCCTTAGGGATTTGTCGTCTTAGATTCCGCCCGAGCCACCGGACGCTCCGGACGGGCGGGTGGCCGAGCCCTCGGCCATGACCTCCTCGACCGTGGTGCAGATCTGTTCCAGGCTGAACGGTTTGGTGACGACCCGGCAGATCAATTCTTCCTGATTGTGCGCCCGCTGACACTCGGCGGAATAGCCGGTCATCATCAGGATCGGCAGTTCGGGACGGTCGCGCGCGACTTTGAGCGCGAGCGCGATGCCGTCCAGGCCAGGCATCACGACATCGGTGATCAGGAGGTCGAACTTTGCCTCGTTTAACGCCTCGAGCGCTTGCAACCCGTCGTCCACGGCCGTGACCGCATGTCCGCGATGCATGAGCGCCCGGGACACGAAGCGCTGCACCGCCTTGTCGTCTTCGGCCAATAGTATCCGTGCCATGCCGTTCCCCAAGATTGTTTTCCGCCGCCTTCGGCGCCCGGCCGCGC
>SMVA01136169.1_pt1 | contig 11777 bp, 8 predicted proteins | sample 2456451 | NCBI WGS metagenome assembly SMVA01 (sample SAMN11095933, study PRJNA526329) | marine sediment metagenome | biome: Marine sediment; feature: Surficial sediment; material: Deep marine sediment; isolation source: Hadal surficial sediment | place: Pacific Ocean | collected 2014-05 | depth 0-1...
GGAGCGCCGTGAACAGCCATACCTGCCGGATGGCCTGGTGCGCCGCACCGGCCTCGGTGCCGATGCGCGTGGCAGCACGGGTGGTCAGCAGCAGGAATACCGTCAGCAACCCGGTGCGCAGAAACAGGTCACGACCCACCACCAGCAGCACGCGGGCGTCGTGCGCGAGCAGACGGGCAGGAAAACCCAGCCGGGCGCGTACGGCCAGGACCGCCCACAAGCCACCCAGGCCCTGAGCGGCCACGGTGGCCCAGGCGGCACCGGGTATACCGAAGGCGGGAATAGGACCGAGACCGAAGATCAGTAGCGCATCCAGGACGATGTTCAGCGCGTTGATGCTCACGGCGATGAGCAGCGGCGTGCGCATGTCCTGCAGTCCGCGAAGCGCGCCGAAGGCAGCGCTGGTGACCAGCACCGCCGGCGCTCCCAGCAGCCGGATCCTCAGATACTGCGCGGCCGCGCTCTGCACCTCGCCCTGAGCGCCCATACCCGCCACTGCGGCCTCGGCGGACAGCATCCCCACCACCAGCCATCCCATGCCGAACAAGAGGCTGAGGGCCAGGGCCAGCCCGCTGATCTCGCAGGCTCGCCCTTTGTCGCCTGCGCCCAGGCTGCGCGCCACTTCGGTCTGGGTGCCGATGCCCAGGAAGTTGAACACCCAGAAAATGCTGGACAGCAAGATGGTTCCCACGCCCAGCGCCGCCAGTGGCGCAGCACCCAGGCGCGAGATGAACGCGGTGTCGGCCAGCCCGGTGAGCGGCTCCGCTATCAGCGACACCAGCACGGGAAGGGAGAGTGCGAAGAAGGTTCGGTGCGGTGAGCGCAGGAAGGGATGCTTGCTGGGAGGGATCCTCACTCAGGTCGTGCCCTCCTCGACCTGGGTGGGTGTGATGGGTTCGTCTTCGTCCGTGGCCGGCTCGTTGCCCTGGATGTACCGGGTCAGCAGGATACGATCCTCGGTGCTCACGTCCACCAGCTGGATGGCGGTCTCGTAGCGCCCGCGCGCTTTCTCCTCCACCCGCACCACGCGGCCGGAGCTGGCGATCTCGCGGTCGCTGCCGGGCAACTGCAAGTGGATGCCGATGAGGGAACCCACGGGCAGGTTGCGGTCCACCAGAAACCCGACACCTCCCTCGCTGATGTCGATGGTGGTGAGCGGATACGTGTCGCCGGCCAGCAGCTGGAAACTGCCGTCCACGGCAACCTGCACCCGGGAGAACGAGCGCCGGCTCTCGGCGTGGTTCTGCACCCGATTCTTGCCGCGCGATTTCGCCAGATAGAGTGCGCGGTCGGCCTTACGGATCAGTATCGCTGCGCTGCGGGCATCCGCCGGGTGGGTGGCGACGCCGATGCTCACGGTCAGTTGCTGCGGGTTCGCGGTGTCACCGCACACGAACTCGTGCTCTTCCACCTTTCTCCGGGCGCGTTCGGCCACCAGGAAGGCACCCGTCTTGGGTGTGGCCGGCATGATGGCGACGAACTCCTCGCCTCCGAAGCGCGCCAGCACATCCACCTTGCGCAGGCAGCCGGACAGGAGCACCGCCAGCCGCGCCAGCGCATCGTTGCCGGCATCATGACCGTGGGTGTCGTTGTAGAGCTTGAAATCATCAATATCGATCATCAGCAGCGACAACGGCTGGCCATAGCGCTCACTGCGCAGGACCTCCCTCTCCAGGTGCTCCTGGAAGTAGCGGTAGTTGCACAGGCCGGTGAGGGCGTCCCGGTACGCGGATTGCTCCGTCTCCTCGAACACCTTCAGCTCGATGAGCTTGGGGTTTTCGAGCTGGCGGTTGACCTCGACAAAGTAACTCACCAGGGCCACCAGCAGATTCACCGGCGTCCCCAGACGCTGCTGCATGAAGACGCGATGATCCTTGATGCGCTCCCAGTGCTCCCGGGCCTCGTGGGGCTCGAAGCGCAGGTGGCACAGCATGTGGATCAACTCGGAATAGACCAGCTCTCCGAAGTCGGCCTCCAACCTCGCGAGTTCCGTGTCCATGGTCTCGCTGCTGAGGTCGATGGAGAAGATCACGGCATGGAGCGACTCGACGAGGTTAGCGTAGGAGTCCGCCTCCGCTTTCATCGGGTTGCTACCGATCCACTTGTCCATGGGCTACCCCGCCTTTGCTCTCCCTGCCGACGTATCTTACACGATGGTCGGGCCCGGGGGGAATGGGGTCTGTCGCATCAGCGCAGGTCGGACTCGAGCTCCCGCAGGATGGGATCGTCCGGATAGCGCGCCCGGGCCTCGGCGAGCAGGCTCAGCGCTCGTTTCCTGTTACCGAGCAGGACCTCACCCAGGATACGGCCCACTTCCAGGCCCGGCCCTTCGGCTCCCAGTTCGGCCGCGCGCTGGAACGCCTGCAGCGAGCGCTGCGGCCGGCCGGCCTTGCCATATACGGAGCCCAGGTTGAGGTGCACGTCGGCATGGTCGGGGTTCTTGCGCAGCGCGCGCTCCAGAACGATCAGGGCCTCGTCCAGGTTGCCGCGGATCATCTCTGCGGCGCCCAGGTTGGCGAGGTAGTCCACGTGATCCGGGTTGAGCGCCACGGCGCGCCGATACGCGCTCACGGCACCGGAAAGATCGCCGCGGGTCTTCAAGATAACCCCCAGAATGTTGTGGAACTCGGCCAGCTGATCGTTCACGGCCAGCCCGCGCCGGACCGCCGGTTCCAGCGACTCGGGAGGGACCAGACGATAAAGGCGCTCCATGGCCGCACCCAGCGTGGGGCGCTGCTCCAGCGCCTCCCGGTAGAGCCGGGCGGCCTCCTGCACCCGTCCGTCCCGCTCCGCCACCAGTCCGCGGGCAGTCTGTTGCATGGAGGGGTCCTTGAACGCCGCGTCCGCCTCGCGCCTGGCCTCCTCCACACGGCCTCGGTCGAGAAGCAATCCCACCAGGCGCACACGGCCGGAGTCGGCAGCCCCGCCACGCTGAACCTCCAGAGCGCGCCTCGCCATCTGGATGGCGCCGGCGCCGTCGCCCCGCTTCTCCAGGATCTGCGACAGCATCCGGAAGCCGTCCGGAATCGGCGCCAGCGCGAGCGCTGCGCGGGCCTCGCGCTCGGCCTCCTCGTACTTGCCCTGTCCGGCCTGGATGGACGCCAGGTTCAGGTGGTAGTTGGCCGTGACTCGGGCGTCATCGCCCATTGCCTCGTCGGCGGCGGCATCGGGACCGCGCGGCAGGGCAGGTGAAGCTGTCCGGCCCAGATATCCCAGGGCGGTGAGCTCCCGCATCATCTCTTCCTCCACTGCATTGGAGGCACCGGTGCGGGCCGGTGCCTGATGGCGGTTTCCGAACCCCTCGTAGGTGGCAAGGCGGGCCCCGCCCACGCCAGCGTCGCCCTCCAGCGCCTCCAGGAGAATTCGTCCGGGCATGTCTTCCGCGCCGGGCAAACCCAACAGGTGCAGAACGGTGGGAGCAATGTCATACAAACTCACCGTGTCCAGACGCCCCTGCCGCACGGACGGGCCGGCCAGCACGAAGATGCCGTAGCGCCGATGCCACAACCCGGGTTTCTCGCTCACGTACGGCACCAGGTCCCGGGGACGGCCGGCACCGTTGCGAAAGCCATGGTCCGAGAGGATCAGGAATACCGTGCCTGGCTCGGCGGCCTGCACCAACTCACCCACTAGCTCGTCTTGATAGACGTAGTAGGCGGCCACGGCATCGCGGTAGAGCAGGTGCTCCTCCTGCGAGACCATGTCCATCTTCGGCCGCATGTAGTGCTGGAAGCGGTGGCCCATCTGATCGATGCCCTCGTAGTAGACGGCAAATAGATCGGACTGTCCGCGCCCGAGGAGATCCAGGGCCAGCGCGTGGTAGGAGCGCGCTGCCGCCAGGGTGCGAGCCACCGCCACCACCGGATCTTCGGGTGGCGACTCCGGAGGCGTGTCGAGCGACGTGGTGCCGCGCTGGAACTGCGCGAGGTCGATGCGCAGGAAACGCCGCATCGTGTCGTAGGAGATATCCTCCGGGGCCACCAGTAGCTCCCGGGCCTCGGCCATGTACCCCGGCGGGAACGTCAGCCCGGCGCTATTCTCCCCCGACTGCAGATCGAGACCGGCAAACAGCGAGTACGACACGCGGTCGGTGACCAGGGTGCCGCTCACCTGCTCCGCCGGCCAGGTGGCCCACCAGGCGATGAACTGCGATTCAAGCCCCAGGTCGGTGAGGATGTTCCACAGCGCCTTGACGCGCCGGAAACGGCTGGACATGGGCACCTTGCGTCCGGTCTCGGGCTCCACCAGCAGGAAGTCCATGATGCCGTGCTCCTCGGGGGCCTTGCCGGTGGCCACCGTGGTCCACAGCAGCGGCGAGAGCATGGGCGTGTTGGAGCGCAGGTCGGCGCGCACGCCGCGTCGCAGCAGTCCCGCCAGGGCCGGGAGCCGGCCGGCCTTCAGCAGCGGGTCCATCACCTGCCAGTCGGCACCGTCCAGGCCGATGATCATCACCTTGCGCTCTTGCGGCCGGACCAGAGCGCGGGCACGCTGCCGGCGCAGACGGCGCAGGTCCTCGGTCTCCGACAGCTCCAGGACGACATCGGAGACGACCCTGCCCTCGGCGGACAGATGGCGCGCGACGGACTGCGCCTGCAGCGTCATCATCTCCGACAGCAACGGGTCGGCGTGTGGATTCTCCCGCAGCACCCGCGCAGCGGATTGTGCGGCCGCAACGCCCAGATAGGCCTGCAACCCACCGGCGGCCTGTACAACCCCGGCGTCCAGGCCCAGTGCTCCGGGTTGCACGGCCAGGTGCAGCTCCACGTTCCAGGTGAGCCGGATCTCTCCGTCCACCAGCGCGCTCACCGAGGTCAGGGTGTGGTGTGCGTCCAGGGGGAGGACCACACGGGGACGCCACCGTGGCGCCAGCCGCCAGCCGGAAGCCTGCGTGCGCCCGCCTGACAGCAAGACAGAACCGCGGGGAACATGCACCAGGACGGACGACAACAATCCTGCGAAGAGGGTGATGGCGGCGAGGATGCCAAGGGCGCGGCGTGAGGGCGGGCTCATGAAAGCCCGACCATGCTATCACATCAGTTGGTGACCGCGGAGGCGCGATCTGCCTTGTCCTGCAGGTTGGCGCGCAGACGGGCCATGCGCTTGGCCTCGTTGAAGTACTTGAGGGCCTCCTGGATCTGCCGGTCCCCCTCGGCCAGGACGCGGTTGCGCACCTCCAGGCCGTGGAAGTTGCCCAGGATCTCGGCTTTGAGGGCGCGGCGAATATAGTCCGCACTCTCCTCGAACTCCTCGTCGGTGAACTCGAGCTCCTTGGTGCCGGTGAGGAAATCACGGAACTCCTGCACCAGGGCCGGACGCACCTTGAACTTCTCCAGGTCCGGAGACTCCTGGTGAGCCGCACGATAGAGGCGGGCGAACTCGAAGAACCACGAGCGGCGCTCCAGGGTCTCGGCCAGATCGGGCAGCTCCTCAGGTTTGATGATGACGTCCGGGCGGATACCTCCACCACCAAACACCTTGCGTCCCACATCGGTGTAGAACACCTCGAGCTGGCTCTCGGGATCCTTGCTCGCCAGGGGATCTTCATCGTCAGAGACCGGCGAGAAGTAGTCCTCCAGCGACTTGTAGTCGCGCTGGATCAGACGGCCGCTGGGAGTGTAGTAACGTGCGGTGGTCAGGGCCACTGCGGAGTTCTGCGACAGCGAGTAGACGGTCTGCACCAGACCCTTGCCCCAGGAGGTCTCGCCCACCACCACACCGCGGTCGTGATCCTGGATGGCCCCGGCGACGATCTCCGATGCGCTGGCGCTGCCGCGGTTGATGAGCACCACCATGGGCATTTCGCCCCACGCGCCCTCGGTGCTGGCAAAGTGTTCCTCCTCGGAGCGCGGCGTGCGTCCGTGGGTGAACACCACCCTGTCTCCTTTGCCCAGGAACTCGCTGGACACCTTCACCGCCTGATCCAACAACCCGCCGGGATTCCAGCGCAGGTCCAGCAGCAGCTTCTCCATGCCCTCGTCCGACAATTGCTCCAGCTTCTCGCGCAACTCGCGGTCCGTGGTCTGGGTGAAGTTCTTGATGCGGATGTAACCGACACCCGGCTGCAGCATGTACGCGTACTGAATGGAATTCGTGGGGATGTCGTCACGCGTGATGGTGAACGGGAACAGTTCAATCTCCCCCTCACGACGGATCTTGATGGATACCTGAGTCCCCTTCAGTCCCCGCAGTCGCACCAGGGCGTCGTCAATGCCCATGCCCAGGGTCTCATCACCCTCGATCTCGGCGATGACATCACCGGCGCGGATGCCGGCGCGATCCGCCGGAGTGCCCGCGATGGGCGAGATGACGGTGAGCAGGCGCTCATCGCCGCGCAGTGAGATGACGATGCCCAACCCCGAGAATGAACCGCGCTGCTCTTCGCGCATCTCCTTGTAGGAGCGCGAGTCCAGGAAGCTGGAGTGGGGATCCAGGGTGCGCAGCATGCCGCGGATGGCGCCATGTATCAGGTCCGCGGAGTCCACCTCATCGACATATTTGGTCTCCACCACGTCGATGATCTGGCTGAAGGTGCGAAGGAAGTCGTTGACGTCGTTGGACCGCGCCTGCGCCGTGCGGGCCCCCATCCAGATGCCGGTTGTGCATCCTACCAGGGCAACGCCGAGGACGAGTGTACGGGACTTCATCGCGGTCCTTCCGGCCAACCCGGTTGCCCCTACGCTGAGGGCCGGCCGGGAGGCGTGCCAGGAGTGCGGGCCAGGCCGAAAACGGCTGTCAGCGGCTGTTCCCGCGGTCTCATTGAATATAGTGTCCGGAAGTGATGCTGTAAAGTTTCTGGTTTGCTCAAAATTTACGAACGCGACGCCATTCGCTGCGATTCATCCCAGGGCTGCTCCGAGACAACACAACGACACCTTCCAGGATGTTGTTCCCACTCGCGCTTGACTCACCGTCGCCACGGGGCCCATAATCGTGCGCGAACCCCGTTTCCGGCCAGGATTCGCCCTCATCGCACCCCGATCGCCGCGCCGGGGCGCTGTGGAGAAACTAACCATGTTCGGCTCCATCGGCGGGCCAGAGATTCTGCTCATCCTGGTCGTCGCCCTGCTGGTCTTCGGCCCCAAGAGAATCCCGGAGCTCAGCCGCACCATCGGTCGCGGGGTTGCCCAGTTCCGGCGGGCCACCAACGACTTCAAGGCCACCCTGGAGCGTGAGGTCTCTGCCGCAGATCTGGACATCGAGGCTACTCCCGTGCCGGAACCGGCCCAGGAGAAGACCCCTGAGGAACCTGCCGATGCGCCTCCGGACCCGACCTCGAAACCCCCACCCGATAACGGATGACCGAAGCTTCCAGCGGCGAGATGACCTTCCTGCAACATCTGGAGGAGCTGCGGAAGCGCCTGATCCGCGCTCTGGCAGGATTGGTGGCGGGCTTCCTCCTGTGCTTGCCGGTAGCCCGCACAGTCTACGGCTGGCTGGTGCGTCCGGTGCTGGAGGCGCTGCCCGAGGGCGAGAAGCTGGCGTTCACCCAGCTCACCGACCCGTTCCTCCTGTACATGAAAGTGTCGTTCCTCGCCGGCATCTTCCTGATGGCGCCGTACATCGTGCTGCAACTCTGGCTGTTCATCGCCCCGGGGCTTTACCAGCGCGAGCGGCGCTACGCCGTACCGTTTATCCTGTTCTCGTCCCTGTTCTTCATCGGCGGTGGCCTGTTCGCCTACTACATCGTGCTGCCTCCGGCGTGCAAGTTCTTCATCGAGCAGGGGCTGGACTGGGACTTCCGACCGGTGATCACAGCCCGGGAGCTGCTCTCGTTCGAGAGCAAGATCCTCCTCGGCATGGGGTTCGTGTTCCAGATGCCCATCCTGACCTTCTTCCTGGCCAGGCTGGGCCTTGTCACCACCGGCTTCCTGCTGCGCAACTTCAAGTACGCCATCCTGATCATCTTTATACTGGCGGCCATCCTGACCCCCACGCCCGACGTGGTCACCCAGAGTCTGTTCGCTGCGCCCATGGTGCTGCTCTACCTGCTGAGCATCCTGGTCACCGCCGTCTTCGGCCGCAAGGGTTGATCCGGTGACGAAATTGACGGCCATCGTGCTCACCGGTGACTGCCAGGAGCAGCTGCCGGGTTGCCTGGAGAGCCTCGGCTTTGCCGATAAGATCCTGGTGGTGGACTCGGGCAGTCGCGACCGCACCCGGGAGATCGCCTCGGCCCACGGCGCACGTGTCCTGCAGCATCCCCTGGAGCGCTTCGACGAACAGCGCAACTGGGCGCAACAACAGGCGGACACCGACTGGGTCCTGTTCGTGGACTCGGACGAACGCGTGTCGCCGGAGTTGGCCCAGGAGGTGGTTGCCGCGCTGGCAAGCGGCGGAGAAGCCGTCGCCTACTCGATGCCGCGCCGGAATCACTTTCTCGGCCGGTGGATCCGCCGCTGCGGCTGGGGCAACGACCGGGTCACGCGCCTGCTGCGGCGCGCTGCCGTGCGCTGGGAAGGGGCAGTGCACGAGAAGCCCCGCATCGACGGCAGCCAGGGGTCCCTGCAGGCGCCGCTGATCCATCACAGCTACCCCACCATCTCCGTCTACTGGGACAAGATGCAGCTCTACAGCCGACTGGCCGCGGCCGAGGACTTCCGGCGCGGCAAGCGTTCCGGCTTCCTGCGACTGGGAGTGCAGCCCAAGCTCGTGTTCCTGCGCATGTACTTGCTGCGCGGTGGATGGCTGGAGGGCCGGCACGGTCTGGTGCTGTGCCTGCTGTCGGCGTTCTCCGCCTTCACCCGGGCGCTGCGGCTGTGGGAGCACCAGCTGGGCGCTTCCGGTCGCAGCCTTCTGCCGGAAGGACCTGCCGTGGAGGCACCGCACCAGGGCGGCCCGCAGCTGTCCATCCTGGTGCCCACGCACAACGAGGCCGCCAATATCGAGGCAGTGCTGGACTCGACCGGCTGGGCCGACGAGGTGCTGGTGGTGGACTCGTTCTCCGACGACGGCACCGTGGAGACGGCGCGCCGCCGCGCGGACCGCGTGCTGCAGCACGAATACATCAACTCCGCGGCGCAGAAGAACTGGGCGCTGCCGCAGACCCGCTTCCCGTGGACCATGGTGGTGGACGCTGATGAAAGGGTGACCCCGGAACTGGCCCGGGAGGTGAGGCAGGTGCTGGCGTCGGGGCCAGCTCACCAGGGCTACGTCATCCGGCGCGTGAACCACTTTCACGGCCAGCGCATCCGTCACTGCGGCTGGAACCGCGATCGAGTGCTGCGACTGTTCAACCGCGAGCGCAGCCGCTACCAGGAACTGGAGGTGCACGCGGAAGTGGATGTAGACGGAAGTGTCTCCACGCTGCGGCATCCGCTGCTACACTACACTTTCCGCAGTGTGGATCAGTACTGGCCCAAGTTACGGCGCTACACCGACTGGGGCGCCAGCCAGGCGTACACCGACGGGCAACGCACCACGCTGCACCACCTGGTGGCACGCCCGATGGGCCGTTTCATCAAGATGTATCTGCTGCGCCTGGGCATGCTCGATGGGACACGCGGCCTGGTGATCTGCTGGATCTCGTTCTTCTCGGTGTTCAGCAAGTACGCCAAGCTGTGGGAAAAGCACCTGGATGCCGGCTCCCTCCCTGGGACCGTGAAGACCGGGAGCTCCCGCGCATGACGCCGCTCACCGTCCTGCACGTGAACACCGAGCACGGCTTCCGTGGCGGCGAGATCCAGAACCTGCACCTGGCCGAAGGCCTGTCGCGCCGGGGGCATCGCTGCATCCTGGCATTGCAGGAGGAGTCGGCCCTGGGTGAGAGGGCAGAGGAACGCGGGCTGGACGTACGCCGCCGTCCGATGCAGGGAGAGTTCGACCCCATGGCAGTGGCCTGGCTCTCCGGATTGATCCAGCAGGAGCGCCCCCACGTGATGCACTATCACACGTCGCACGCCGTGACCCTGGGTACGCTGGCGCGCCTGGGCCGGCGTGGTCCCACCACGGTGGCCACCCGCAGGACCTCCTTCCCCACCCGGCGCAATCCGCTGTTCCGCCTCAAGTTCAGCTACCGGCTGGATCATGTCATCGCGGTCTCGGGGTCCATCAAGAAGGACATGGTGGACGCCGGCCTGCCGCCGGTGCATATCTCGGTGGTGCACTCGGGCATCGACCTGGAGCGTTTCCGGCAGCAGGCGGACGGCACCGAGTTCCGGCGCGAGCTGGGCGTTGGACCGGATGAGCTGCTGCTGGGATGCGTGGGCGCGTTGGCGCCGCAAAAGGGACACGAGCACCTGCTGCGCGCCATGGCCGCGCTGTCCCCAGCCTTCCCGCACCTCCACCTGGCCCTGCTGGGCGAGGGTGATCGGCAGGAATACATCCTCGACGAGGCGCGCAACCTGGGGATCGGGGATCGGGTGCATCTGGCGGGCTTTCGCGAGGAGATCCCCGAAGCCAACGCCGCCTTCGACGTGGCTGTGCTGCCGTCGGTGGCCGGCGAGGGCTCCCCTGCGGTGGTGAAGGAGGCCATGGCCATGGGCGTGCCGGTGGTGGCCACGCGCATCGGAGGCGTGGGAGAGATCCTCGAGCACGACCGTCAGGGGCTTCTGGTCCCACCGGACGACGAGGCGGCTCTGGCAGACGCGTTGGGCTCACTGCTGCGCGATCCCGAACGCCGGCGGACACTGGGCGCGGCGGGGCGCTCGCGGGTGGAGGCATTCTCCATGGAGCAAATGATCCGCCGCACCGAGGATGTCTACAAGAGGCTGTGCGGCACGGAGAAGGGTACGGGTGCAGCCACCGCGCCACGCACCGGGAAACCCTGAGCATCGGTCCCATGAAGCAGCTTCCCGAGGGGTACGAGCAGCACAGCACCAGCAAGCTGCACTACATCGTCCGCGAAGGCCGGGATCAGGCCATACGGACCATGGGCCTCACCAGTCTGTCCAACCTGGAGCACCTGCTGGCCGAGGGAAGGCCGCAGGGCCGCGGCCGTGTGGCCGACCTGTTTCCCAAGCTGAAGCTGGACCACGAGCCGCTGGTGGTGAAACAGGTGCTGCACGGCGGACTGTTCGGGCGATTCAACCCCGAGGGTCATCGTGGACCGGATCGCCTGGTGCGTGAGCTGGTCATCACCGAGGAGGCGCGCAATCGCGGGGTGCCGGTGCCCGAAGTGGCCTATCTGGCGTGGACCGTTGCACGGCCGTGCCGGTTGTTCCTGGCCACCGTGCGCGTCACCGCCAGCCGCAACCTGGCGGAGCTGCTGCGCGACGAGCCGCCCGGGGAACTGCGCCGACAATCCCTGAAGGCCGCCGCCGTCGCGCTGCGCGAGATGCACGACGCCAACATGGTGCATGCCGACCTCAACCTGTCCAACGTGATGATCACCGAACTCACCGGCCGGCCGGAGGGCTTCGTCCTGGACCTGGATCGCTCGACCTTTCCGCCAACCCTGGACGACTCGCATCGTGCAGCCAACCTGACACGCCTGCTGCGCTCACTGGAGAAGGCCGGGGATCTTGCGGCGCAGGTGGGGGTCCGCGAACGGACGCGCTTCCTGCGCGACTACTGCGGCGGAACAGGGTCCAGCTACCGCACACTGCGACGGCTGGTTCGCAGGCGGGCACGATGGTTCGCCCTGCACCGGCTGGCCTGGAGACTCGGCTGGACCTGAACGGGGTCGGTGCTTGATCTGACACCTCCATCGTAGACGGCCGCCTGACGGCCCGCCGGAGCGAGGCGTCAGGTCAAGCACCGACCCCGTTCAGGACCGGAACCTTCACCCTGGCCAGCAGGATCATGCCGACGATGAGCAGCACCGGGATGGCCAGGATCGA
>SMVA01089766.1_pt1 | contig 11775 bp, 13 predicted proteins | sample 2456451 | NCBI WGS metagenome assembly SMVA01 (sample SAMN11095933, study PRJNA526329) | marine sediment metagenome | biome: Marine sediment; feature: Surficial sediment; material: Deep marine sediment; isolation source: Hadal surficial sediment | place: Pacific Ocean | collected 2014-05 | depth...
GCGAAGCTCGCCCGCGAGTGCTTGAATCTGAAGCCGTTCGGCGCTCTCGGGAGGCGTGAAGCTGAACATCTCGTCGTCGACTTCGGGCGAGAGATCCCAGTGGCTGAACTGCGCTGTGAACTGTGGATGCCCCTCCGCCAGCTTGTAGGTGATCACCAGCCGGCAAGGGAGCGGTTCTTCGCCGTCTCGGATCCAGATCTGGAAGTCGACCTCGTCGGTTCGGAACGCAAGCTGCTCGCAGACGTGATCGTCGAGCTTGACGTGCTCGACGTAATGGCCAGATTCGATCGTCCGCAAGGCGTCGGTGGCGAAGTTCTCGGAAACGAAATCTTCGAGGGGGGCCGGGGCACCCAGGTCCTCCACCAGATAGTCGAGGGCTGCGTACAGGGTTCCGGGCTTCTCGGCCTTCATGTAGGCGTCTTCGTTGGGCATGTCGATCAGGATCGACTGTCCGTCGAAGAAGAGCTGCATCACGTCGCCGTCGCGGCCGACGGCTTCCGCCCGCAATCGATCGGGGCGGCGAATCAGCACGTCGCGCGTGCCGCCGAACTCGAGCATCTGGCCGTTCGCCTGGAGTACGTCATAGAAGACATCGGCTTCGAAGCTGAATTGCTGCTGGCCCGCCAGGAAGTCGCCCGAACGCTTCAGGCTGTTCACCGCGTCTGCGGTGTATGCGTCGATGCGCGCCTGGGTTTCTACGCTCACTTCGATGGCGGCGGCTTCGACCGCCGCAACCGTTTCGACTTCGGCAGCGTCCGCCGTCTCGACGGCGATGGCCTCCGCCTCCCGTTGGGGGGACGAGTCGGAGCAACCCGTCGCCATCAGCCCGAGGCACGCGATCCCCACGCTTGCGGAGATCCAGTGAATCCGGTGGATCATCTCGAGAGTCTCCCTTCGACGATTGGACCGGGCGGCCGGTCACCAGGGCGCCCGATTATACGTGGGCGCCCGGATCCTGGCAGTAGAAAGATCGCGTACGCGCCATGGGTGAGGGATCGCGAACACAGCCTCGCTCGCTGCCGGAAACTGACGGAGCGAGGCGTAGAGCCACGCGCTCCGGCGTCCCGAACGCTGCGGCGCCGCTGGCCGTCTGAAAGACGAGGTGTACCCTCGTCGTGCAATCGCATCGCGCCCATCGGCCAATGGAGGTCTCGTGTGTCGAAGCGTCTCGCGTGTTTGATGGCAACGACGGTCGTGATCACGGTCGCGTGCGGCTCTGGCGGTGAGGCCGGAGGAGCTGCGGAGCCGGAAGTCATCACGGTGCAGCATATCCTGATCGGTTTTGCCGGGTCCGTTCCGGGCAAGGGAATCACCCGAAGTCGCGGTGAGGCCCAACAGCTGGCGGAAGAAGTCCTGAAACGAGCCCAGGGTGGCGAGGCTTTCGATGTCCTGGTGCGCGAAAATACCGACGACAGTGCTCCCGGCATCTACAAGATGGCGAACCGTGGCGTGCCGCCGGATCCCAAGCAGAAGCGGTTTGCACGGGACTCGATGGTGGCTGCCTTCGGTGACGTCGGGTTTCCGCTCGAAATCGGCGAGATCGGCATGGCCGCCTATGACCCCCGGAAGAGCCCGTTCGGGTGGCACATCATCAAGCGGATCGAGTGAGTGCGATGCCCGAGGCCGGCGAATCCGGTGACTCCCAGAACGGGTTCGACCGCTGGATCCGTCCCTACGTTGTCGAGGCGACGCTCTGGCCGGTTCTGATCGCCGCACTCGCCAGCCTCGCCGCCTTCGTCGCGCCGGTCGTGCTGTTCGCCCTGCGCGACCGGCGTATGGCTTCCATGGCGGCGTTGGCGGTCCTGCTGGTTGCGAGCGGTCGCGCAATCGGAGTCGATCTCGCGAAGCGTCGCGTCGGACTCATCAGCGGGCTGGTCCTGGCAGCCTGGTCGATGACCGGGTTGTTCGCCTACTTCGCGGGCCGCTGGCACCTCATCTGAGTCGAGCTTGCTGATCGGCGAACGATTCACGCCGCTCTTGCGTCAGATCGAGCGGCAGGTTTCCGAAGGAATCCAGCCATCGATCCAGGTTGCCGTCGACTGCTGCGGAGAGCGCACTCTCGAAGCTGCGCCTTCCCAGACCGTCACGATGCCGGGGACGCCGCCGATCGAATCTGAAGGGCCCCCCGCGGGCCGCATGCCTCGCCGCTATGGTGTCCGTCGTGGACCTCTCGTTTCTTCCCAGCGTGAACGCCAGCCTGAACCTGGTTGCCGGCTGCCTGTTGCTGGTGGGTCGTCGCCTGGCCCGCCAGCGGCGCTACCTGGCTCACCGCCGGGTGATGCTGTCCGCGTTCGCTGTGTCCTCCCTCTTCCTGGTCCTCTACGTGCTGCACAAGGTCTCGCGCGGCTTCGAAAGCACGACCTACAACGTCGAGGGGGTGGCCAAGCTGGCCTACCTGGCGCTGCTGTTCAGCCACGTGCTGCTGGCGACGGCGGTGCCGGTGCTGGCCATCAGGCTGATCTACCTCGCTCTGCGCGATCGCCGCGCCGCCCACCTGCGGCTGGCCCGGATCGCGTGGCCGATCTGGATGTACGTGTCGGTCACGGGCGTTCTGATCTACGTCCTGCTGTACCCGCTGAATCCGGCCGCGTAAGCGCCGCTGGCAGGCAGCGACGCGCGCGCTCTGGGGCGTTGACCCCAATTGCCCCAGCAGCGCTTGCTTCGGCGCGGATCGGACGTCAAGTGGGGGGGGGAATCTTTGCGATTCCGGGCGGAATCGGCTATTTCGCGTGCCGCCAGGAAGCCGCGATTTCGGCGGGGACTGCCGCCGGAGACGGTCTCGAACCACCCGAAGCATGGACCGAGTGAAGGACGCTGAACCGTCATCAGGCGGCAATCGGTTTGCGGCCGCGGTGGGCCGTTCGTGTCCCCGGATCCCGATGGATCGTGCGGGCCCGTCGGAAGGGAATCGGGAAAGAGGATGAGAACCGACATCAGACGATTCATCTTCGTGTTCCTGATCCCGGTCGCCTTGCTCACGCCGCTGACCGCGAGCGCAGAGGCGGACGTCGAGCGCGGCGAGGAGTTGTTCGATCTCTGCAGGCAGTGCCACGGCAGCGACGGTGGCGGCATCCAGCTGGCGCTTGCTCCTGCCATTGCCGGCATCGACGAGTGGTACGTGAAGGCTCAGCTCGAGAAGTTCCGCAGCGGAATCCGCGGGAAAAACCCCCACGATGTGGGCGGACTGCGGATGTATCCGATGTCCCTCTCCCTGCGTGAGGACCGGGACATCGCCGACGTGGCCGCCTATGTGGCGAGCCTGCCGCCCGCGAGGCCCGAGCCGGTGCTCGAAGGTGGCGACGCCAGCAAGGGCGCCGCCATCTACGTGACCTGCCAACAGTGTCACGGTGCCAAGGCCGAGGGCATGCAGGCCCAGGGCGGCGCGCCGCTTCGCTCCTCCAGTGACTGGTACCTGTACGAATCCCTCCAGAAGTTCAAGGCGGGCATTCGTGGATCGGCCCCCGGAGATGTTTTCGGATCGGCCATGGCGGGAATGGCGCGCGCCTTCCTGCCCGACGATCAGGCCATGAAGGACGTGATCGCGCACGTCATGACCCTGCGCGACCCGCAGTAGAGGACCACGGACCATGGGCAAGGCATACGAACCCGACGAACTGGCTTGGCGAATCTTCGTCGTATCGATGGCGGGAATCGGCGCATTCATCGCCATCGTGTTCCTCTTCATCCTCTGAGGACGGATCATGATCGAAAGCTACGTGCCGGCCGTTTCGACCTACGCGTCGGACATCGACAACCTCTTCACGCTGATCTTCGCGTTGGTGGGTTTCTGGCTGGTTCTCGCCGAAGTCGTGTTCTTCGGGTTGATCTGGAAGTTCCGGGCCAAGGACGGTGTGAAGACCCAGTACATTACGGGTGAAGAGAAGCAGCAGAAGCGCTGGATCACCTGGCCGCATCTGCTGGTGCTCGTCTGCGACGTCTTCATCATCGTGGGCGCGGTCCGCGTCTGGTACGACGTCAAGCAGAACCTTCCGCCCGCCCAGGAAACCGTGCGTGTCATCGGTCAGCAGTGGGCGTGGACCTTCGAGCACCCCGGCCCCGACGGAAAGCTCGGCAGCGCGGACGACATCGTCAAGGTGAACGAGCTGCACATCAAGGTCGACACCTTGTACCACTACAAGCTCGAAGCCCTCGACGTGCTGCACAGCTTCTCGGTGCCGGTCTTCCGGCTCAAGCAGGACGCCGTCCCGGGACGCACCATCACAGGCTGGTTCGAAGCGACCCAGACCGGTGAGTACAGCATCCAGTGCGCCGAGATCTGCGGCATCGGCCACGGCTTGATGGGGGCGCGGATCTTCATCGAATCGCCAGATGAGCACGCGGCTTGGATCGCGAAGGAAGCCCCGCTCACCCTCGCCGCGACGGCCCTGCCGGCGGTAGAGAAATAGACATGGCCGAGGCGGCGGCTCCGGCACCTCACGACGAACGCCATCACGAGCAGGGCTTCGTCCAGAAGTATCTCTGGTCGACCGACCACAAGATGATCGCCATGCAATACCTGTTCACGGGCATGTTGATGGCGCTGATCGGCGGCTTCATGGCCTACGCCTTCCGCATGCAGTTGGCCTTTCCGGGCATGGACGTGCCTTTCTACGGAATGGTCTCTGCGTCGGAGTACAACGCGCTCGTTACCAACCACGGCACCATCATGATCTTCTGGGTCGCGATGCCGGTGTTGCTCGCAGCCTTTGGGAACTTCCTGATCCCGCTCATGATCGGCTGCGACGACATGGTCTTTCCGAAGGTCAACCGGCTCAGCTACCAGATCTTCCTGCTGTCGGCGATCGTGATCCTGGGTTCGCTCTTCGTCGAAGGAGGTGGCTTCGCAGGCGCCTGGACCGCCTATCCGCCGCTCTCCGCCAAGGCCGAGTACAGCCAGACCCCATTGGGCTCGAGCCTGTGGGTGGTGGCCGTGACCCTGGAATTCGTCGCCTTCCTGCTGGGCGGCATCAACTTCATCGCGACCACCATGAATTCCCGGGCCCCCGGAATGAAGCTCTACGACATCCCGATGGTCGTCTGGATGATCGTGATCGCCAGCATTCTCTTCCTGGTCTCGGTAGGGCCGCTGATTGCGGGCGCCATCATGCTCTTCATGGACCAGAACGTCGGCACGGCCTTCTACGACCCGGACCGCGGGGGCGATCCGATTCTCTGGCAGCACCTCTTCTGGTTCTTCGGTCACCCCGAGGTCTACGTGGTGATGCTGCCGGCCGTCGGCATCACGGCCGACGTGATCTGCGTCTTTGCCCGCAAGAAACTCTTCGCCTACAAGACAGTGCTCTATACCGCTTTCGGTACCGGCGTGCTGAGCTTCACCGTCTGGGCCCACCACCAGTTCATCGCTGGTATCGATCCGCGCATGGCCCACATTTTCACGGTGACGACACTGCTGATCTCGATCCCGATCGCCGAGATGATGTTCGTCTACATCGCGACGCTCTACGGGGGCTCGATCCGGCTGACGACGCCCATGCTGTGGGCCCTGGCCTTCATCGCCGAATTCCTGATCGGTGGTGTCACCGGCATCTTCCTGGGCGCGAGCGGTGAAGACATCTACTTGCACGACACCTACTTCGTGCTGGCCCACTTCCACTACATGTTCTATCCGATCGCCATCATTGGATCGTTCGCGGGCATTGCGCACTGGTTCCCAAAGATGTTCGGACGGATGATGAACGAGACGCTGGGCAAGATCCATTTCTGGCTGACCGTCATCCCGTTCAATGTCATCTTCATCCCGCTCTTCATCCTGGGCCTGGCCGGTCAGCACCGGCGGATCTATGACTACACGAACTTCCCGGAGCTGGCGATCCAGCCGCTCCAGGATCTCCGCGTGCTGGCGACAGTGGCGCTGCTGGTGATGCTCGGGGCCCAGTTGATCTTCCTCTACAACTTCTTCAGCTCGATGTTCAAGGGCAAGAAGGCCGGGAAGAACCCGTGGAATGCGACCACGCTCGAGTGGACGACCGAGTCGCCGCCGCCCCACGGCAACTGGGCCGAGCTGCCGACGGTCTATCGCGGTCCGTACGAGTACGGCAACCCCGACCGCGAAGACGACTACTGGCCGCAGAACGAGCCGGTTTAGGCCGAGAATTCGAGGAGAACGATGTCCGCCACGCCGATCGCGACAGGGCGCAGTGCTTCGGGGATGCCCACCGGCCGTTTGGCCATCTGGTGGGTGATCGCCTCGGAAATCGTCATCTTCGGCGGCCTGCTGATGTCCTATGTCATGCACCGCCTGGCCCACGGCAATTGGGCCGAGCAGGCCGCGCATACCAACACGTGGGTCGGCGCCTTCAACACCCTGGTGCTGCTGTCGTCGAGTCTGTCGGCCGTTCTCGGTCACAAGGCAGCAGACGCGGGCGACGGCAAGAAGGCCGCCAAGCTGCTGTACATCACGGCCTTTGGTGCTTTGACGTTCGTGTGCGTCAAGGCCGCCGAGTGGACCTTCGAGATCTCGCACGGCTACACGATCACGTCGAGCACCTTCTGGTCGTTCTACTACACGGCGGCCGGACTCCACGCGCTCCACGTAATTGCTGGCGCGATCATCATGTTGATCGTCGCCCAGGCTGCCAAGCGCAATCAACACCTCAACCGGGTCGAGCTGATCGGCGTCTACTGGCACTTCGTCGACCTCGTCTGGATCTTCCTCTTTCCGCTCCTCTACATCGCCAAGTGAACAGGTAGGAAAGCCGACATGTCCGAAGAAGTTCACGACACACACCACGGCAATTACGTGAAGATCTGGCTGATCCTGGTCGTTCTACTGGCCGTCAGTGTCGTCGGTCCCATGTTCGAAATTCGGGTCGTTACGCTTGTCACGGCATTCGGTGTCGCCGTCGTGAAGGCCTACCTGGTCATCAAGCATTTCATGCACATCAATCACACGCCGAGGTTCATCCCGTATCTGATCGTGACGTGCCTCGTCTTCATGCTGCTCTTCTTTGCCGCCGTAGCACCCGATGTCATGAACGACGCGGGTTCCGGCTGGGAGAAGCCCGCCTGGGTCGCCGAGGAAGAAGCCTGGGCGGCTGGCAGTGGATCCGCTGGCGCCCAGCACCACCAACCATGAATCGAGACGCGACGTGGTGAGCACTCGACCCTATGGCCGCATGCGCGTCGGCTCCGAGGCACGCACCCCGCAGCTGATCCCGAGCAGCGTGCTCGGAACGCTGTTGTTCGTGGTCGTGGAGATCATGCTCTTCGCCGGCTTCATCAGCGCCTTCAGCATCGTGAAAGCGTCGGCCATCGTCTGGCCGCCCCCCGATCAACCTCGGCTTCCGCTCGAAGCGACGGCCCTCAACACGGCGGCACTGCTGGCCAGCGGCGTGTTGCTGATCCTTGCGCGTCGGACGTTTCGCAAGAATCCCGTCGGGGCCCGGAAACCCCTGCTGGCCTCGATGGCGCTGGGTGCCTTCTTCGTGATCTTCCAGGGCGTCGAGTGGGTGAAGCTCATCCAAGCGGGCCTGACGCTGACGTCGAGCAATCTGGGTTCGTTCTTCTACACGATCATCGGTGTCCACGCGCTCCACGCCGTGGCCGCCCTGATCCTGCTGGCCTACGCCTGGTGGCAGCTCCAACAGGGTCGGCTCAGATCCAGCCTGCTCGCCGCCGCCGAGGTATTCTGGTATTTCGTGGTGGGCGTCTGGCCCGTTCTCTACATGGTGGTCTATCTGTGACGAAGTGCTGGAAACGGAAGCTCTGGATTCCCAAGCTCTGGAATCCCAAGAGCGGGTGGCTGTCTGCAGTCGCGGTGCTCGTCGTCTGGTCGCCCGGGATCAGCCAGGCCTGTTCGGTCTGTAGCACCGGTCGTGAAGACGAGAACCGGCTGGCCTTCATCCTCACGACGGCCTTCCTGACGTTCCTGCCGCTCAGCATGATCGGCGGCTTCGTGTGGTACCTGCGGCGTCGTCATCTCCAGTTGGAGATGGAGTCGGAGCTGGAGTTAGAGCTGGAGTTGGAGGCGGCGGCCGAACGCTCTGCTCCAGTCATGGCCGCGGGCGCGGCCCGCTAGAATCCGACCCTTCGCATCACCCGACGTGGCAGGTGCTGGATCACCAGCATGATCCAACGCCAGATGCCGGGCGCGTAGAGCATCGGGGTTCCGCGCTCGAGGGCCCGGACCACCTGCCGGGCCACCGCTTCGACTTCGCCGGCAAAAGGCGGCGGGGTGAGCGCCTCGGTCATGCCGGTTTTCACGAAGCCGGGCTTCACGCAGATCGTGATGAGGCCCTGGTCGCGGTAGCGGTGGTCGAGGCCTTCGAGATAGTGGGAGAGGCCTGCCTTGCTCGAGCCGTAGAGGACGACGGGCTTGCGTCCGCGGTCGCCGGCGACCGAGCTGAAGACGCAGAGGGTGCCGCCGCCACGGGCGAGCAGGCGCTTGCGTACTTCCTCGCAGAGCATGACGGTGTGGGTGAAGTTGGCGAGCAGGACGCGGCCGGCGGCAGCGGTGTCCGCCTCGAGCTGCTCCTGGGTGCCAAAAAGGCCCGCGGTCACGATGACGGTGTCGAAGTCGTCGAGAGCGGTATCGGCCGCGTCGAGAGCGGCGGCGAAGCCGTCGGGCTCGAGCAGATCGCAGGCGGCGTGTCCGACGCAGCCCTGGGCCCCGCGCAGCTCGAGATCCTTTGCACTGGCGGCCAGTTCGTCGGGCCTGCGGCCCAACAGGAACAGCTGCTCGCCGCGGGCAGCCAGCTGCTGGGCCAGGGCCCGTCCCATTCCTCGCGTCGCACCCAGCAGGACGGCCTTCACGCTTCGTCTCCCAGCAGGCGAACCGCCAGCGCGCTCCGGATCCGATGCTCCGGATCCCACTTCTCGCGGACGCGCGTCCAGTCGGCGAGTCGCGGCTCCATGGCTCGGAAGTGTTCTTCGCGGGTGAAGGCATCCTTGGCCAGATAGATGCGCCCGCCGTGTGCAATGACCCGCTCGTTCAGCTGGTCCACGACGGCTTGTGTGCGATCGCGGTCGATCGGGATGTCGAGGGCCAGCGTCAGGCCGGGACGGGGAAACGAAAGCATGCCCTCGCCCTCGGCGCCGAAGTCCTTCACCACCGCGAGGAACGGGATCGCGTGCTCGCGCTGCAGCTGCTCGAAGATCTGCTGCGCAGCCGCGACGTCGTCGCCCTCGGGCAGCACGCACTGATACTGGGTGAAGCCGCGTTTTCCATACAGGCGGTTCCAGTGGCGGATCGAATCCAGGGGAAAAAAGAAGGGGGCCGGGTGGACCACGCGCCGGCCGCGGCGTTGAATCCGGTAGTAGAACTCGTAGAACATGCGGCCGGTCCATTCGTTGAGCAGCCCGCTCGGCATCTCGAAGGGCACCGCCGGGCTGAATCGCTCCGGTGGCGGGGTCGGAGGCGCATCCTCCGCGCGCGCCCAGCGTCCCTTGACCACCACGCCGCGTCCGAAATTGCGGCCGCGGGCGAAACAATCGACCCAAGACACAGTGAAGGGCCATTCGTTGCCTGCCTCTCGCAGGCGTTCCATCAAGGTGTGGAAGTCCGGGCAGATCTCGAGCTCCTGTTCGATCCAGGGACTGAGAAGCCGTTCCAGCTGGAACTCTGCGTCGAGGATGTGGCCGGTGAGGCCCATCCCGCCCTGGGTTGCCCGGAAGAGCTCGGGATGTTGGTCGCGAGAACACTCGACGATCGAGCCGTCGCCCACGCGCATCCGCAGCTTGCGCAGGTGGCGCCCGAAGCAGCCTTGCTGATGATGCGCCTTGCCGTGGATGTCGGCTGCGATTGCGCCGCCGAGGGTGACGAACTGGGTGCCCGGACTGACGGGCGCGAACCAGCCACGGGGCAGGAAGAAGCGCACCAGCTCGTGGATCGAGAAGCCGGCCTCGGCACGCAGGATGCCCGTTTCGGGATCGAAGGCCAGCAGCCGATTCGCACGGGTGGTGATGGCAACCGCTTCGCCCTCGCGCGCCGGAAGCGCCGCATCGCCGTAGGATCTGCCGAGTCCGCGGCAGAGCACGACGTCGCGCGTTGCCCGCTCCAGATCTTCGCTCGACCGCTCCCGGGCCCAGACCACCTTCGTTCGCCCCCAGCCGGAGAGGGGGACGAGACCGTGCTCGGACGGAGCGCCGCGGGAGGACGGAGTGGGGCTGGTCTCGTGCATTGGGGTCTGCTCTGACGCCGCTCCCTGACTCATCGTCTGCTGCTCATTCCCGGTGGGTCGGGGCCTGGCTCGACCGCGGCCTTCTATCATGGCGCAGACGACACCATCTGGCCGCTGGGCCCGCTGTCCCGCGATCTCGATCCGCTGCTCGACACCGTTGCGCTCAGAGCGGCTCCACGGAGGCCGGTTTTGCGCCGGGCGTGACCCGGGTGCCGCTCGTGGCCGGAGCCACGTTCGTCACGTCGATACGCCGCAGCGGCGTCGCGACCGGGAAGGTCTGGAACTGGAGGTCCACGGCCGATCCGTCGTAGGCGCGCGCTCGGACCCGGGTTTCGCCATCGGGCTCGATTCGCAAGGAGTAGGCTGCGCCCGTGTCGGCACCGGCCGCGTCGAGAGCCGATTCCAGATCTCGGGTCCAGCCGCGAAGCGCCGTGGCCAGGGCGCCCGGAGGAATCCGCCGCTGCCCGCGGCACAGGCCCGGGGAGTCGGATGCGTCGATCTTGACCCAGTCTCCGCTCTCGAGGTCGATGCGGACTGCATGGCAACCGCCGTCGACGTAACGCAGGTCGAGGCCCGAGCGACCGTCGGCCGAGATCCGATACTGGGGGCGCCCGAAGCGGCCTCCGGAACCGCAACGCTCGCCCGGAAGATCGATCGAGTAGCGTCGTCCGTCTTCGAGCGTGACGCGCAGCCGGTCCCGGACTCCAGCGGTCTCCGGGTCCAGTGTCCGCTCGACGATGAACGATCGCCCGTGCCAGCGACGATCTGCCTCGTCAGAGAGATCGCCAGGCTGAATCGGTCGCCGGCGCGCCCCGACGGCCGTCGCATTGCGGGGCTCGTCGTCGAGCCCGGCCAGGGCTGCGGGCAGGCTCGGTGTCGACGCCCACACGACCTGAAATCGACTCTTGGAGAAGAGGGATGGAAAGGTGGCTCGATCCGCGGCGCGGGCGGGTTGCCAGAGGACCAGCTCGTGAGGGCCAGACCAGGCCAGACGGCGCGGTGGGAATACGGTTTCGCGCGCGACCGGGCGCGGTGTCGGATCTGCACCCACATTCAGGTCCAGCAGCTGCACCTCGGGCCCCTCGCTTCCGATGGCGACGATGGCGGCACGGTCGCCCCCTGGGGCGATCGAGAGGTCGAGCACGGGACCTTCGCAGTTGCGGCCGAATCCCAACTCGGCGCGCGCTTCGAGAACGCGCTCGAGCTGACGAGAACGGTCGCGCTCTGCGCGAGTGGCTCCCGTTGGGAAGAGCTGTCGCCAGGCCGCGGAGTACGCCACGGCTTCGCCGCGCATGGCAGCGACGGGACGACACGACGAGCGCTGATCCTCACGGTCGAAGGCCTCGGTCATTTCGATTCGAAGCGAGTCGCCTGCTTCGGAGATCTGGATCGGCGTCGGGCAGCGGTAGCCGTTGCGGAGGACCGACACGACGCGGGCTTCGCTGTGGAAGTAGGGCCAGACGCTGATGCCGACACGCGTGTAGCGATCCACACTGAAGCGGCCGGACGGATCCGTGGTCGTCTCGGCGTGGCCGATGAGTTGACGGTCCGGCAGCTGGTCGCTGTAGCTCCCGTCAAAGCGCAGCACGACGATGGCGTCCTCGATGGGCTCGCCCGTAGAGCCATCCACGACGAC
>SMVA01215508.1_pt1 | contig 11771 bp, 6 predicted proteins | sample 2456451 | NCBI WGS metagenome assembly SMVA01 (sample SAMN11095933, study PRJNA526329) | marine sediment metagenome | biome: Marine sediment; feature: Surficial sediment; material: Deep marine sediment; isolation source: Hadal surficial sediment | place: Pacific Ocean | collected 2014-05 | depth 0-1...
CCTTCGCGCAATAGATAATTAAATATCAGATTATTTACCGGCACCGTAATCGACTGTACGACGACCAGGCGATCAACTGTTTTTACCGGGCCATTTACCGGTCGGATAGTTTGCTTTTAGGGGCCGTAGCGACAAGCTGTCTCTGGTCAATTCTTTCTCGGGATAAACCTGGTATTTTACACCGGCCATTTTGTATACAACACGAGCAACCTGACAACAATAACCAAACTCATTGTCATACCACAGATACAAAACACAGTTTTTGCCGTTTACAATAGTTGCGTTTGAGTCCACCACCCCGGCTTCCCGAGTCCCGACAAAATCGGAAGACACAGCATCCGGACTGTTTGTGTAGCTAATCTGGTTCTGTAATGCCGAATGCAAAGCGATTTGCCGTAGAAACTCATTGACTTCTTCCTTGGAGGTATCAGTTTCCAGGTTCAGTGTCATTATTGCCATTGAAACGTTTGGGATTGGCACCCTGATGGCGTTACCGGTCAGTCTACCAGCTAGTTCGGGTACAACTTTGACTACAGCTTTTGCTGCCCCGGTTTCTGTCAGCACCATATTAAGCGCCGCACTTCGACCTCGACGACTACGCTTGTGGTAATTATCAGTAAGGTTTTGATCATTGGTGTAAGCGTGAACTGTTTCGACGTGCCCATGGGCAATACCGAATCTGTCGCTTATCACTTTTAACACAGGTGCGATGGCGTTTGTAGTACAAGAAGCAGCGGAAATTATCTTGTCACTCGCTTCCAACTCGTCATCGTTTATGCCAAATACTATGTTTTTCACATCCCCTTTGCCTGGGGCCGTTAAGATTACTTTAGCCGTACCTTTGGCCTTAAGATGCAGGGAGAGACCTTCCCGGTCGCGCCAATTACCTGTGTTATCGATTATTATTGCATCTTCAATGCCGTATTGAGTGTAATCAATTTCATCAGGTTTATCGGCGTAAATAACCTTGATCGAATTTCCGTTCGCTATCAGACAGTTGTTTTCTTCATCTACCCGCAATGTACCTTGAAATGTGCCATGAACAGAGTCATTGGTGAACAAGCTGGCACGCTTTTCTAAATCCCCTTCGCCGCCGGGTCTGACCACAATAGCTTTAAGGCGCATGATTTCACCGGTTGTTGTCCTTTCTATCAATAGCCTCGCCATTAACCGACCAATACGGCCAAAACCATATAACACGACATGCTGGGTTTTCTCTACCGGCATTACCTTGATGCCGTCGAGGTAGGCCAATTCCTGTTTTACAAAGGTATCCACATCAAGGGCAGCCTCACCACTGGCTTCTTGTTGCTCCATGAATTTCACAGTGAGTTTGCCAAGATCAATTTGAATATGCCATAGATCCAGTTTTGCCAGGGCCATTAGTACCAGATGAGATTCAAATTCCGACATTTCGTTCTGTTCAATCTGCCGCACAAACCGATGGGATTTCATGATGAATGTGACGGAACGATTGTGCAGAGGCCTGCCATAAATGAACATGCCAATGTCACGTTGGCTGAACAGCCGACCAATCACTGGGATCATTTCCTGCACTAATGCTTCGCGTTCCTTCCAATCGATAAAATAGTCATCTACGCTAGGACGTGCCACTTAAATTCCTTTGTTTTCTATAGAGTTGAAATCGAGGGGTTGTTATAGGGTTGAAATCGTGCGGTATTATCTTTCGAATGCCTCGGATGTGCAATACGGTCTGACTAGCCTGAGTCAATCTGCTTACAAATTTGGACCTTGCTTCAATATTGGACACCAAATTCACCATCGGGAGTAAGATTGCGCTACAATCTGGCGCTTTCTCAATCCCGCTGGGTACCAGTCGTTAGATGCTGTCTTCAGAATTGCTTAATCCTACTCTGCCTGATATTGGCCGGCCTACTGTCAAATGGTCTAACCTCCCCGGCCTGGCGTCAAGCCTGGCCATTAGTATTACTGCCAAATCCTGGAACGGACCCGTGCTGGTTATCACCAGTAGCAATGAACAGGCGGACCAGTTAAGGAGGGAGCTCAATTATTTTTGTCCAGATAACAACAGTCTGCCGGTCTTGTCTTTCCCTGACTGGGAAACTCTCCCTTACGATAATTTCTCGGCTCACCAGGATATTATTTCAGACAGACTGAATACGCTTTACCGATTGCCACATCTCGATCAGGGGATTTTGATAGTTGCCTTTAACAGTCTCATGCAACGACTACCCCCTAAGCAGTACATCGTTACCAATAGCTTGATGCTTAAAATCGGCACCAAGTTTGATTTGGAAACCAGGCGAAGAGACCTGCTCCGTACCGGCTACCAGTATGTCGATTCTGTGTATGAACACGGTGAGTTTGCCATTCGTGGATCAATCATGGACATCTATCCCATGGGCAGCAAACTACCTTATCGCATTGACCTGATAGATGATGAAATTGAAACCCTGCGTACGTTTGATCCAGAATCCCAACGATCAATATCTCAGGTGGATGCCATTCGTTTGCTTCCCGGTAAGGAATATCCGCTAAACGAGGTTGGAATCAGTGGGTTTCGAACTCGCTTTCGCGAGCGCTTTGACGTCGATACACGCAGTTGCCCGCTGTATCAGGACGTCAGCCAGGGGATCAGCTCCCCAGGTCTGGAATATTACCTGGCTATGTTTTTTCAGCAGTTGGATTGCCTATTCGATTTTCTTCCAGCCAACTCCCTGCTTATCCGAACCGGTGATATTGAAACCGCCGGCCAGGAATTTTGGCATGAAATAAAAATTCGTTTTAATGACCGCCTTGCTGACCGCTATCGCCCGATTCTTAACCCGGCCGAAGTTTTTCTGAGCGTTGAAGAAGTTTTCAGCGAAATCAGGAAATTTCCTCTGGTTGAAATAGATCCAACCGGATCGACCAAAGAGACAGTTAAATACGCTTTCTCACCACTTCCAGATTTGACCGTCAACTCGAAACAACAAGCGCCCCTTGCGAGCTTAGAAGCTTTTCTTCAAGTTGAATCATCGAGCAATGTATTGATTTGTGCCGAATCAGCCGGTCGAAGGGAAGCTTTATTGGATTTATTTGAAACTATAAACCTGGCGCCTGTCATAGTAGATGACTGGGATCAGTTTTTGCTCACCAGGCCTCGAGTTGCTTTGACTGTTGCGCCCCTGGATCAAGGATTATGGCTCAAGAGCGCCAACATAATACTGCTTTGTGAAGCCCAACTATTTGGCGGCAAGATTGCCCAGAGACGCCGACGCGGCAAGCAACAGGACAATTCCGAATTCGTTATTAAAAGCCTTAGCGAACTGGGTATCGGTGATGCCATTGTTCATTTTGAACACGGTGTCGGACGTTATCAGGGACTGCAAACACTGGTAGTGGATGAGCAGGCAACAGAGTTTCTGGTACTGACGTATGCCAAGCAAACCAAACTCTATGTGCCAGTCTCTTCATTACATCTGGTCAGCCGATACAGCGGTGCCGATCCAGACCTGGCTCCTTTGAACCACCTCGGTAGCGACGCCTGGCAAAAAGCCAAACGCCAAGCTGCCGAGAAAATTCACGACGTGGCGGCGGAGTTACTGGAAATCTATGCTCGTCGTGAAAGCAAGAAAGGGGTTAGTTACAATTGCGACGACATTGATTTTGAGCAGTTCATAGACAGCTTCCCCTTTGAGGAGACCGACGATCAATTGAGCACAATCGCCGCAGTCACGGCAGATATGGCCTCAGAGCGCTCGATGGATAGACTGGTTTGTGGTGACGTGGGATTTGGCAAAACTGAAGTAGCCATGCGGGCCGCGTTTATTGCTGTTCAAAACAACCGACAGGTGGCAATCCTGGTACCTACCACCCTACTCGCCCAACAGCATTTCACCAGTTTTAGTGACCGTTTTGCAGACTGGCCTGTAACGGTAGAGGTCATCTCTCGATTTAAGTCCCCAAAACAGCAACTGCAGGTTCTTAAAGGTGTTGCCAGTGGCAATACCGATATCCTGATCGGTACCCACAAGTTGTTAAACAACGACATTAAGTACAAAAACCTTGGGCTGCTGGTCATTGATGAAGAACATCGATTTGGCGTCCGGCAAAAAGAAAAACTCAAATCCTTAAGAGCAAATGTAGACATTCTGACACTCACTGCCACGCCGATTCCCCGCACCCTGAATATGGCGCTATCAGGGGTCAGAGATCTTTCCCTAATCGTGACCCCGCCAGCCAAGCGACTGTCGGTAAAAACCTTTGTCAGAGAAGAACAAGACAGCCTCATTAAGGAGGCGGTTTTAAGGGAATTGCTTCGTGGCGGCCAGATTTTTTATCTTCACAACGAGGTGAAATCGATCCAGAGGACGGCAGACCATTTGCAGGAAATAGTGCCTCAGGCACGTATTGTTGTAGCCCATGGCCAGATGCCCGAGCGAGAGCTGGAGAAGGTCATGGCCGATTTTTATCATAAGCGATACAACTTATTAGTCTGTACCACCATTATAGAGAGTGGAATCGATATACCCAGTGCCAATACCATTATTATTCACCGGGCAGATAAGTTTGGTCTGGCACAACTACATCAACTCCGAGGTCGAGTGGGGCGATCACACCACCAGGCTTATGCCTATTTACTGACAGACCATCATGGCAAAATGAGCAGTGACGCACACAAACGTATTGATGCCATAAAAGCTGCAAGCTCTCTCGGAGCCGGATTTACCTTGGCAAGCCACGACCTTGAAATCCGTGGCGCGGGAGAATTTCTCGGTGATGAACAAAGTGGGCACATGCAAAAAATCGGTTTTAGCTTATACTTGGAAATGCTGGATGAAGCAGTAAAAGCAATGAAATCAGGGAAAACCCCTACCCTTGATCTTGCCCTAGAAAACGCCATTGAAATCAATCTACGTATTCCAGCCCTGATTCCTGAAGTTTACCTGCCCGATGTTCATACTCGGCTAGTTATGTATAAACGTATTTCTGCCGGGAAGTCGGTAGAAACCTTACGGGAATTACAAGTAGAAATGATCGACCGGTTTGGCCTACTGCCGAAACAGCTGAAGCTACTATTTAGACTCACTGAGATGAAGCTTAAAGCGCTGGAATTCGGCATCAGGAAAATTGATGCCAATATTAGCAGCGGAAGGGTGGAGTTTGGCGCTAAAACCCGAGTAGATCCTCTATCAATCGTAGAAATGGTGCAAGATAGTCCGCAACATTATAAACTGAGTTCAGCTAACCAGCTTATGTTTTACCACCTTGCTGAAAACGATGCTGGGAAAAAACTGGATTTCATTACCTCAATGCTCGACCGATTCAGGATAGCTGACCAGCCAGCTGTCTAAACCCGAAAGTACTGTGATAATTGTTACTTAGCCATGAAATGCATAGTTCTCACATCGATTGTTTCCTGCTTTTTGCTATCAACTGCCTCAGCAGCCACTTCCTACGACGGATTTCGATGGTTCCAGATTGAAGTCAGTATCTTTTCTAACGAATTTCCTGAATACCGAAACTCCGAATTTTGGTCTTCAGAACGACTGAATTTAGCTTACCCTGATAATATTCGCGAGTTCGCCGAACTCAGTGATTTCCTGCAGATCGATAACCTTGAGTCGAAGCTGTTTAACGATCCAATATCGGCGCGTTTAAACTCTGTTAGCACATCCCGTGATACCGACGAGCAGGCTGCTTTGGAGCGGCTCAATGTGTCTCTTGTTGGCCCATTTCCCGCCAATGCCCAAGGTGACATGCGCCTACCTGATCTCGAAAGGGAAGCCTACTTATTGTTACCAGAATTTTTGAGTGATTTTCAAACAACTAATGCACGGCTGGAACGTTCCGTCAACAATCGATTGTTGTTTAAAGGGCTCTGGCGCCAACCGGTAGTCGGGGCCGGCCAGGCAATAGCTTTGGTGATACAAGGGGGAGAGCTATACGGCAATCACCACGAATTAGAAGGCAGCATTACTATCCGTTTTAACCAAAACCAGGATCGGGTAGTCATTGATACTAACCTGTGGCTAAGCGAATTCACCCGCGACTCCGTCAACCAGGATTGGAAACTTCCACCGGCCAATGACGCTGATAGAGAAGACTCCTCAACCCAACAAGAATCCGGCTACAACATCAGCGGTATAGTCCAGATGCAGCAAAGTCGTGATATGCGTAGCACGGAGTTTCATTATCTTGACCACCCGTCCATGGGGCTGGTGATCACCGTTTTTCCCTATGATTTACCTCCAGTTGCACGCACTTTCAGTAATAACCTACAGGACCTTCCCGAGTAATCGCCACTTTCCCTTATAATTAGGCTCTCCATGCAGAAATTAGCCTCCGTTCTCAGCGTTATGGTGTTCTCCCGCTGCATACAATGTGACGAATACTGGAAGCAATTTTTTAACTACACCCATTCCTATATAAAGTGTATGGTTTATCGTTTCCATGGTTATAGGTTTGTCTTCTAGGCCAGCTGCTCGATTCACAGATAAAGCAAGGCAGGCGTAATCTATGCCTAACTCTTTTGCTAAGGCAGCCTCTGGCATTCCTGTCATTCCAACCATATCGCAACCGTCGTGTTTTAATCGTGTCACTTCCGCCGCTGTTTCCAAACGCGGCCCCTGAGTGCAGGCGTAAACCCCTTCGGTCATAGGTAAGCTATCAACAACGTCGATGGATTCCCTGTCCTCCTGCTCTACGGCGACAATCAGTAAGTGCCTCAACTTCCTGCTATAAGGATGGCTGAAATCCAAATGGACAACCTCCGTTAAATTCTCCTCATAAAAGGTATGACTCCGACCATAGGTGTAGTCGATCAGCTGATCAGGAATAGCCAACTGGCCAGGTGCCATCTGGGGATTTATTCCGCCAACCGCATTAATGGCAATTACATCTGTGACTCCTATCTGCTGTAGAGCCCACATATTTGCCTTGTAGTTTATTTTGTGAGGTGGAATCACATGGCTGTTTCCATGTCGAGGCAGAAAAGCTACAGGCTGATCGGAAATGCGCCCGACTAAAATTTCAACCTCAGGTTCCGCAAAGGAAGTTGCCACCATTGTAGAGCTTGAACCCTCTAAGATGTCTAACTTGGACAACCCCGAGCCGCCAATTATTGCCAACAAATCTGGTTTCCTCTTTTTGTTATTAATTCTAAAACCACAAATACCCTCAAAGCCTGCTATTAACTAGCGCTCTGCCAACAAATAGGGTAACGCATCAGGCAACATAAACCAGCCTTGAATTGATAGCAATCTCGAATAAATAGTTGAACGAAGGAATCCACAAGCGACAATAACGGGCTACGCTGGAAATTGAATTGGTGCGGGGATGGTGACCGAGCTTGGTAGGACTATCGATTCTGGGAGATAGCCGGGGGAGCAGAAAATCCCCCGGCATTCATCATCTCATTCTAAAGAGTCATCTAAGCTGGCCATTCAAGGTTTGGCGAAGATTTTAGAGTAGCAGTTTCATTATTATTAAAGCGCAAATAATTACCAGTAAAACTGTTAACTAAACTTCGAAAGTGTAATGGGTTTCACAGTATGAAGCCGATGCAGATCCATGAACTTGCGATGACATGGAAATAAACGCTAATTCTGCAGTGGCTTAGACGGCAAGAATACGCCAACAAGTACGTTTTCAGAGGCATCTGACTTGACGCCTTACCCCCGTGCTCTAACCGGTTATAATGTAGCCTGGTTGTACAACAGTCGCTTTATCTACACCGCTGGGGACTATGAGTTTAAGTTATAAAATCAGTAACTATTTGTGGAGACAGCCCTGGTTTAAACCTGAGTATGGTAAGTCTATCTATAAAATGATCTGCCAGACGGGGGAGCCACCAGACGCGCCTTTCGTCACCGATTTCTATGGCCTTAAATACGAAGGTAATCTGCAAAACACCATCGATTTCAGTATTTTTTATTACGGGGCCTTTGAAAAGCCACTATTGTATTTCCTTCGCGATTGCCTCAAAGCGCTGGGTCGCTCTCCCTCAACTTTTTGCGATATAGGTGCAAACATCGGGCAGCATTCCCTGTTCATGTCCAGATTTGCGGATACAGTACATGCCTTTGAACCCTATCAGGTAGTCAGGGATAAAATGCAGCACCAAATTAATTTGAATGATCTAAAGAATATCTCAGTCCACCCTGTAGGATTAAGCGATAACAATCAATCCCTACCCTTTTTTGCACCCACGGGAAGAAACCAGGGTATAGGTTCTTTTGATTCGGGCACCCAAAGCAAAGGCAATCGTAATATTGGTGAGTTGGCATTGGTTATTGCAGACGAGTATTTAGCTGACAAAGGTATCGCTTCTATCGACCTGGTAAAAATTGATGTGGAAGGATTTGAAAAATCAGTTCTTCGGGGATTGATACAGACATTATCTCGCTACCGACCACTGGTAGTTTGTGAAATTACTTACGGCAGCGAATTATCTTTCAGGTCTTTCACCGATCTGGAAAAAATGTTTCCCAAAAACTACCAGTTTTATACGTTTGATACTCGAAAGGCAGATGGTAGCAAAGCCAGAAGAAAAGGTGCTAAGGCCAAGCGTTCGGGAAAATACCAACTGATTCCATTTTTGTTTGATAGTCCTCGGGGTCAAGATGATATTGTGGCCTGTCCGGAGGAACTGGTATCTGTATTACCCATGCATAACCCAGAAGGGTAGCTTTAGTTTTTGCTTTCTAGTTTGAGACAGGGATTGCGAAAAGTTTAATTGCGAAGGTTAAAAATTATGCCCAGGTCTCGGAATTCAACAAAGAAGAGCGTAAGTACCACATCCTTCGTATTTCCCCTCAAAGCCTGCAACTTTGACCTGGGCATTGATCACTCATGTTGTGAGTAGAGTGAGTTGTAGCACGAGGAGCATTACTGCAGTTTTCAAGTTTAAAGGCTTGAGGGTAATTAAAATTGATCTAAATCAGAATTTGGGCAAATACCGACCTCTTTGTTGGTTTTTTCAGTTACTTGAAATTAGAGCCAAAAAAAGGCCTAGTACTAAGAACTTAATCCTAGCCTAGGCCGCATCAGTATGTTTCCACTAACTTAATCGGCATTTCCAATATTAACTTTAGCCCAACAAATGAGGCTATCTTTGAAAACGCTATTGCTCAACCTTATATCAGTGATGTCTGGTGCGCCCGACAGGACTTGAATATTAATCCTATCTGTTTGTTTTAATTTAAATTACTAAGCTAAGTGTTACCTATGCGCAAAGTCGCCCCACCCCTGGTCCATTAACTTTGAATCTCATACTGGAATTCTGGAACTTGTTTGCCCGCTTGCAAAAATCCGTTTAGATTTTCTTTGACAAATTTAAATCCCAATTTTTCTATCACTCTTTTACTTGATATGTTCCATACAGCATGGGCTGTAGTTATGTTAGTCGCACCAAACTCTTTAATGTCAATTGGCGTTAAAAACTGACCACCCTTCATTGACTACTTTGCCATCTTTTTCTTTGTGCTGTGGTGGAGCCAAATTGGGTCGATTTCAGGGTAGAAATCGGGTGTCTAGTAGCTGGTCTTGGTGAATACTCTGTGGGACCGGTTTCGACCCTCCCAAATGCTAAATTGTGTAACCTATGTCTCCGGTATAGTCTGTAACCTATGTGTCAGGAAGGACACAACTGGCCATAAGAGAGTCTGGTTGTAGCTGACAACGAGAGAGCTGTTACAGCGAATAATAAGGTTTTACGGAGTTTGTTCATCTTCACCTTCATGTTCTAAACAGTTGATAGCCGACCTTGTCGGAGAAAAAGGGGAGCGGAAAGGTTGAATAATTACCTCTCCGCTCCTTTTTTGTTGATCGTTGTTAGGATCTACGGATCTTGCAGCCTTCGGCCCGGGCAGCCAGACCCATTTACCGTAGTCACTCTGAGTAGAGTAACTCCCCGATTAGCGAATGCGTCGATGTCGGAACAGCGCACAGCGGTGAAATGCAGGTCTAGCTCGTCGCCCTCTTCGATGCTCTCGTTAAGCAATAAAGGTTGCACGTCATGCAGCGACCAGTTCCGCGCCAGGCTTAGTTCTTTAAGTTGATTGAGCCCGGCGAGAGCGCTCACGTCAGTGATGTTGTTGTTCTCAAGGCGCAGAACTTCCAATGCCTGTAATCGTCGCAGTGGGGCGATGTCTTCAATAGTGTTGTCGCTGAGAAACAGATGCTCCATTTCGATCATATCTCCAAGGGCGCTAATGTCGGAAATCGCATTGTCATTCAGACTGAGTTGCTGCATTTCGCTCATGCCACTCAGGGGACTGATGTCTTCTATCTGGTTGCCGTGGGCCCACAACAAAACCAGTTGGTTCAGACCAGCGAGCGCGCTGATGTCTTCAATCTGATTCTCATACAGTCGCAAATGGATGAGGTTAGTGAGATTGGCAAGGGGGCTAATATCGGAAATGGCATTGAGATGAATCCGTAGCAAGCGCAATTCCGTGAGCCCGGCAAGCGGGCTGATGTCGGTGATGCCATTAAACACTACGTCGGGGTCGCGCCCGTCATCCATATCGAGCCAATACTGAAGTTGATTCGGATACAGACCGTGCACATGCAATTGACGAAGTTTTGTGAGTCTTGCCAATGGGCTAATATCAGAGATTGGATTTTCACTGATAATGAGCTGTTCGAGATTGACCAGCCCACTTAAAGGTTCGATGTCACTGATCCAGTTAGTGTGTAGGACCAGATTGGTGAGGTTCGTCAGGTAGCGAATCGGACTAATGTCGGTAATAAGCCGGTCGAACAGTATGAGTGCGGTAAGGCCGGTGAGATTCTGAATGCCATTCAGGCTCTCGAAAGATTGTGCGGATGGCGGTCTTGCTGGTCTTAAGGTGCCGCCATAAACGACGCGTTCGCTAGTAGCGGCAACAGCAAGCCGCTCTAGCTCGGCTGCTTGCCGGCAACGCAGTGGCGTCTGCACATCCAATCCCAACGCGTTATTAACAACTTCGGCCAGGTCTGGATCGGCGAAGGTGACAATCGCATCCGCCGAAAAATCCCGGCAATGATCCGTGGGTGACAGGGTGGCTTGTGCGTGAGCATTGATAAAGGGATAGCACAGTAATGCAAGCGTAATCAGGCTCGGCAAGTAGGGGCGAGGATGCATGGGATCTCCATTTTGATTGTAGGATTTCTTATTTATAGAGGTGAAAAGAATTAAATCTGTTAACGATCACTGAAACTTACTTCACTGAGGGCGATGCCACTTTCGCCAGCAACTGAATAAAGTAAATAGGTGTTATCGCCTTCCTGATAAATGGCAGGGTCCCGGAGCTGGTGGACCCGCACATCGATATAGCCTCCTCTGGAAGGTTCGATGGGCAGGTTGGCGCCTTCGTAGTCGAATTCGGGACGCAATACCTCTACCGGGTCAGTCGCCGTCCATTCCCGCCAATCGTCCGTCAACTCAATGGTGGAAAGTAAAATTCGTTCCGGCTCATCTCCCCGTTGGGTGAAGAACACATAGAGGTGATCATCACGAATCAACAGGGCGGAGTGCCGCATGTCTCTGGTGAAAAACTGAGGGCCTGCTTCGAAACCTGACAAACCATCACGAGAGCGATACAGGTAACCAGGCATGCTCATGGCATAAAAGAAACCTTCGTGTTCAATCACGCGAAAGTAAGCGCGACCTAATTCCTCTTCTCTGCCTTCGAAATGAATGCCGTCATGAGACACGGCTGCGCGTGTGAATTGCCTGCCTTCACCCCGACCATGAATGTACATCACTATTTGCTGAAGATCTTCGCGCACGTGCACGTCTGGTGATGCGATATGTGCATACA
>SMVA01461792.1_pt1 | contig 11768 bp, 10 predicted proteins | sample 2456451 | NCBI WGS metagenome assembly SMVA01 (sample SAMN11095933, study PRJNA526329) | marine sediment metagenome | biome: Marine sediment; feature: Surficial sediment; material: Deep marine sediment; isolation source: Hadal surficial sediment | place: Pacific Ocean | collected 2014-05 | depth...
AACAGTCGTTTCCACTACATCTTCTGCGAGCAATTCCGTCAGGCACTCGCTTATCAATTCAATTCCCTCACCTGCCAGGGCTGAGACCCAGACCCGAACAGGTTTACCATTGTTATCCCGCTCTACTGAAGGTGCCTTTGATATCAGATCCACCTTATTATAAACAATTAACTGTGGAACTGCCTCGGCATCTATCTCTGCAAGGACCTTGTTCACCTCATCAATCCGTTCCTGCCTTTCCATCGCCGCTGCATCAACCACATGTATAATCAAATTTGCTTCGGTAACCTCCTCGAGTGTCGCTCGGAAAGCGTCAACCAACGTATGCGGGAGTTGCCGAATGAAGCCGACAGTGTCAGTCAGTACAACCTCTCCAACCAGGGGAATCTCTAACCTTCGCAAGGTAGGGTCCAGGGTTGCAAACAACTGGTCCGCCGCACGCACATTGGCACTGCACATTCGATTGAACAATGTGGATTTACCGGCATTGGTGTATCCCGCCAGTGAGACTGACTTGATATCTGATCTTTTCCTTGCGCGTCGATTCTGACTTCTTTGTTTCCTGACTTTCAACAGCCGCTGATTAATCTTCTTAATCCGATCACTCAACATTCTCTGGTCTGATTCCAACTGGGTTTCACCGGCGCCACCCAGACCGGCAGATGAACCCTGCCCTTTACCGGAACCTCCCCGCTGCCGATCAAGGTGAGTCCAACCCCTGACGAGCCGGGTGGAAGCGTGACGCAACTGTGCAAGTTCTACCTGCAACTTACCTTCATGGGTTCTCGCCCTCTGGGCGAATATCTCTAATATCAGGCCGGTACGACTGAGCACTCGTCTGCCCAGAATAGTTTCAATATTCCGTTCTTGTGACGGTGACAGATCCTCATCGAATACGATCAATTCGGCGTTCACTTCTGCTGAAATTTCCGCAATTTCATCAAGCTTGCCACTCCCAATATAAGTACCAGGATGCGGGAATTTGCGTTTACTTACTACACAACCAACCTGTTCAAGCCCGGCTGACGACGCTAATTCCTGAAGCTCGCGCGCAGATGCTAATTCAGAACCAGGTTGTTCTATGTGGACAAGTAGAACCTGTGTGCCCGTTTCCGGGCGTTCAAAAAACAACTGGATTTGCCTCCCTAGGCTTCATCTTCGTCATCTGTTTCCTCCGTTACGTTTACGTTTCGAGAAGGAACGACAGTGGATATTGCCGACTTATAGATCATCTGGTTCACCGTGTTGCGTAACAAAATAACAAACTGATCAAATGATTCAATCTGGCCCTGCAATTTGATGCCGCTTACCAGGTATATGGATACCGGAACACGATCTTTCCTCAAGGCATTTAGGAAAGGGTCTTGTAGTGATTGCCCTTTTGACATATTGCTCTCCTGCTTTGTCAATGTTCGCTCTAAAGTAGATTCTCGAGAACCCGTTAATAGTGAGCTGTTAACGCCGTAGCGGTTCTGATTAACAGCCGTAGCGGTTCTGATTAACAGCCGTAGCGGTTCTTACCAACAACTGTAGTGGTTCTTTATTAACAACCATAACGGCGTTAATAAAAAGCCTTATCGGCTCAAAATACTGCCGCAATTACGGTCAAACGCTGGTGCATCCTACTCCAGGATACGGCTGCTGCAATGACCTGGCTCAAAGTCAATCACAGCCTTTCCGCGGGTTTAGCCCGGGATAGTTATAATATGCTGGCACCTTCGAGTATTTTCAATACCTGAGGCTTATCTGGTGAATCAATTAGATTAAGCGAATTCCAACCCCGAAGCCATGTGTACTGCCGTTTTGCCAGCTGCCGGGTGGCAATAATTGCCTTTCCCCGCATGGTTTCATAGTCAATTTCACCCCGCAAATAAGCCCACGCCTGGCGATATCCAACAGCTTTGATGGCAGGCAGTTCCGCACAAAGGTCACCTCGACCGAACAGATGTTCCACTTCCTCCATAAAACCCTGGGCTAGCATCTTATCAAAACGTTGTTCGATACGTTGGTGTAATACCGCTCGATCTGGTGGAATAATCGCAATTTCAAATAATTCAAAAGGGCAGGCTATTTTGCCTGATTGGTGCAGGGCGGTGATGGTTTCCCCCGTAATTTCAAAGACTTCCAGGGCCCGCTGCAATCGTTGCGGATCGTTGGGATTTATCCTTCGTGCCGCAACTGGATCGACCTCACTTAACCTTTCATGTACTGCAGACCAGCCTTTATCTTTCGCCATATCGACTATTTCAGCCCGGATTCTTTCGTTCGCACCCGGCATATCGGCAATACCTTCCTTTAAAGCCTTCAGATACAACATGGTGCCACCGGTAAGCAATGGAATTTTTCCTCGAGCCTGAATTTCTGTGATCACGCTGATCGCATCGAGTCGAAAGTCAGCAGCGGAATAGGGATTTAACGGGTCGCGAATATCGATCAGGTGATGCGGAATTTCCTCAAGGATTGCTGCACCAGGTTTCGCCGTACCTATATCCATGGTTCGATAAACCTGCGCTGAATCCACGCTGACGATTTCCATCTCACATTCTCGCGCAATTTCAACGGCCAAATCAGATTTACCACAAGCTGTAGGGCCGGTAATGACAATTACCTGGGGATTCATAGGGTATTCATCTACCCCGCAGGAACAGGCCGTCAAGCTCTGCGACAGACAATTCAGACCAGGTTGGCCGGCCATGGTTACACTGTCCACTGCGTTCTGTTTCTTCCATGTCCCGAAGCAGGGCGTTCATCTCCGGGATGGTTAGTCTTCTGTTAGCACGTACAGATCCGTGACATGCCATGGTCGACAAAATTGCATCCCGGTGTTCCTTGATACGCAACGTTGAACCATATTCGAGAAAATCTGACAGTACATCGCGCACAAGTTGCTCCGCGTTGGTTCGACTCAACAAGGCCGGAATTCCCCTGACCATCACCGACTCTTCAGATGCAAGCTGGATATCAAATCCCAGTTCCTGGAAATGAGGGGTATATTCTTCCACCAGGTTACCTTCACTCTCGCTGATGGCGACTGATATCGGGACCAATAACGGCTGCATCTTCATGCCCTCAGCGTCCGTTGCGTTTTTCAGTCGCTCGTATGTGATACGTTCATGGGCGGCGTGCATGTCCACCACGATCAACCCACGGGTATTTTCAGCGAGAATGTAAATACCATGGAGTTGTGCCAGTGCATAACCAAGGGGTGGTGTCGTATCATTTTCGGGCTGTTGCGCCAATTGTGAGGGCTCTGCCCCTGCATCCACATCTCCGCGTAACAAGGCCGAGTAATGTTGCAACTGTTCTGATACCCCTCCACCAACGCCGCCATTTCCGCCAAAGGAAATACTCCTTTGCGCGAGCGGTGGCCCCATGCCCGGCGGCGACTCTACCTGCGCCAGGTCTGCATGGTCTTGCGGCCTGACTTCTGCCAGTAGTCGATGAATGGTTCGAAAAATAAAGTCGTGAACCTCCCTGCTTTCACGGAAGCGCACTTCATGTTTGGTTGGATGAACGTTGACATCGACAAGAGAAGGATTCAAAGAGAGAAATAAGGCGAAAACCGGACTTCGCCCATGATAGAGCACGTCGGTATATCCCTGTTTAACCGCATGCCCCACCAGTTTATCTTTAATGATCCGATCATTAACAAAGAAGTATTGCTGGTCTGCCTGACTTCTGGAATAAGTGGGCAGGCCAATCCAACCCCTTAACTGCATGCCCTGATTTTCCTGCTCGAAGTACAACGCATTGTCGATGAAGGTCTTACCGAATACCGCTGAAACCCTTCGATCCAGTTCTTCTTCAGTTTGGCACGCCGGGTATTGTTTTATTACCTTGCCATTGTGGTTTAGATTAATTGCTACCTGCGGATGGCTTAAACTGATTTTCCGCAGGATATCCTCAATTCGCTGAAACTCGGTCCTTTCTGTGCGCAGGAATTTTCTACGGGCGGGAGTATTAAAAAAAAGATCGCTCACCTCTACCGTCGTACCTGTCGGATGCGGTGCCGGGGTCAAGTCCGGCATCATCCCCTCGCCCCCAGCAGTCACTTTCCAGCCGTCTTTAATATCATCCGATGCGTTACTCGTCAGAATCAGCTTTGATACCGAGGCGATACTCGCGAGTGCTTCGCCGCGAAATCCAAGGGTAGATACTGATTCGAGATCAGTTGCCATCTCAATCTTACTCGTTGCATGACGGCACAAGGCAAGCTTTAGATCATCCTTATAGATCCCGGAACCATCGTCGCGCACCTTGATTAGCCTGGTTCCACCCGCTTCCAGGGTAACCTCAATTCGCTTGCATCCAGAATCCAGGGCGTTTTCCAGGAGTTCCTTTACGACAGCGGCAGGGCGTTCAACGACCTCTCCCGCCGCAATCTGGTTCGCCAGCCTGTTGTTAAGTTGTTTAATTCGTCTCATTAGCCGTCATCCTGGGGACGAGGATATCCCTCATGTCGCGGGAATTTTTAGAATCTGGCCTATTCTTATTCTGTTGTTACGCAGGCCATTAGCTCTTTTCAGGCTCTCAAAATTAACCTGGTATCTGTAGGCAATCTCCGACAAGGTATCGCCCCGTTCAATAATATGGGTCGCCAACTTCGCACTTTCTCTATTGTTTTTCCAGGCCAGGAAAGAGCCTGCCGGCGGATTTTCCTTAACATAATTACTCACACCCTCGAAAATCGCATTCGCCAGTTTTTGTTGGTGCGATCCTGTTTTCAGCTTTTTTGCTTCACCAGGATTAGAGATGAATCCGGTCTCGATGAGCAACGAAGGTATATCCGGGGATTTCAGAACCAGGAAAGAGGCTTGTTCAACATGTTTTTTGTGAAGTTTATTAACGCCAGCAATACTACCCAGCACACGTTCACCCATTTCCAGACTAGCGCTCAGACTTGCCGTCATGGACAGGTCCAACAATACACCGGCCAGTAAATCATCTTTATCATCCAGGCTAACACCGCCAACTCCGCCGATCAGATCAGCCCGGTTTTCTTTTTCTGCCAACCATCTTGCGGCCTCACTGGTTGCACCTTGTTGGGAAATCGCGTAAACGGATGCACCACTAGCCTGCGCAATTTTGAATGCATCTGCATGAATGGATACAAAGATGTCTGCCTGGCTGTTACGCGCAATCTCGGTTCGCTTACGATGCGCCAGATAATAGTCGCCTTTGCGAATCAGGATACTCTTAAAACCTGGCTCTTTTTCGAAGAGCTTATCCAATCGACTGGCAATAGAAAATACTACGTTCTTTTCCAACAACTTTCCATGACCTATGGCACCCGGGTCATCTCCTCCGTGACCGGCATCAATGGCGATAATGACATCGCGCATCTGCTTTACAATCCGGTCTGCTATTTGAATAACCGGCGCCAGTTGTTGATCGTTAGTGTACAAATCGACAACCAACCGATCTCCATATTGCATGATGGGTTGTAGAACAAAACTTCTCGGTTTCACTTGAGTCGATAAATCCAGCACAACACGAAGGTCCGAACCATTCCTGGCTGAACTCCTCATCGCTATGATTGGCGTATCATGAAGGTCAAACTTACCAGGGCTACTCGAAAGTCGGGCGTTACTAATGTCTATCACAAGCCTGCTAGGATTTGTCAGAGAGAAAATCTTATGTTCAACCGGCTGCCCGAGGTCAAAGACTATTCGCGTTCTTTCCGGGGACGGTCGAACCCGAATACTCTCGATGGTAGTAACACCGGCAACAGCTTCAAAAGTAACAGCCGCCAAAAGAAACAGGGAAAGAGAGGCGCATATCCGTCGGACCGGATTCTCGAATAGAACAATTTGACGAATCATCATCTACGGTCTTTTTCTATTTCCAACTTTATTAGCTCCAACACCTTGCCGCCAAATTCAGACCCCGCACCAAGGATTGCTGTCCTTTTTCTTCCCTCAATCAATAACCTGATATCCAGATCACCTGGAGGTAAAGTGCCCGCAGCTCTCTCCGGCCATTCGACCAGGCACAAGGCGTCACTGGTAAAATAGTCATCAACACCTATGTATTCTAACTCGTCTGGATCATTTAGTCTGTAGAGATCAAAATGATAGACCTGACCCCCTCTTAAAGAGTAGGGTTCCACCAGGGTGAAAGTCGGACTCTTCACCGCACCCACATGACCCATTGCTCTTATGATGCCCCGACAAAGGGTCGTTTTCCCTGCGCCAAGATCGCCTCGTAGATAGATCCTGCCACGCCCATTCAAGCTCCGGGCTAATATTAGACCTAGCTCTACCGTGTCTTCTTCACTATCTAACGACTTAATCAATTCCTTAATCACGGTTAACCAGGGGCCTTTCGTTCTACATATCCTTTACCTGCAGACCCGTTGCCCATCAGGAATTAGCCAACCGACGTACGATGGGGATAAGATCGGTCGCGATCAGGCCCCTCTCCCCCTCCTTTTCAGCGGCTATATCACCGGCCATTGCATGTAGAACAGCGCCCATGGTCGCCGCATCGTACAAACCTTGGCCCTGCGCCAACAAAGCGCCAACAATACCGCTCAGTACATCCCCCATACCGGCAGTCGCCATGCCGGGATTGCCAAACGGGCAAAGGGAAACTTGCTCGCCATCGGTGACCAGTGTACCAACCCCCTTGAGCAACACCACGCCACCATAGTCCTGTTGTAATGATTGGAGCACTGCAAAGCGGTCATCCTGGATCCTGGATGATTGAACCCTGACACCCTGATTGTCATCTCCTTCTCCGATTTCGCCATTCAACAACCTGGCTGCTTCCCCTGGATGCGGTGTTAATACCCATTGATCACGAGATAGGCCCACTTTTGCCAATAGACTTAATCCGTCGGCATCAACAACCATGGGCAATGCTACCTCCAGCGCTGTCTCAAACAGTTCCCTGGACCATTTACTTTGACCCAGTCCTGGTCCTAGCACCACTGATGTTGCTCGATCCAACATTGGTTTTAACTGGTTTTTGTTATCCACTCCTGTTGCCATTATTTCCGGACAACGCGCCCGAAGCGGGCCAGTATTCTCACTTCTGGTAGCGACACTAACCAGGCCTGCTCCCGTTCTTAGCGCAGCCTCTGCGCTCATCATTACCGCGCCGCCCATACCATAATCACCACCAATAACCAGGAGATGGCCATGGCTTGTTTTGTGTGAATTTCTGCGCCGCCGCGGCAGCCTGGGCGCTCGGAGAATCGTAACAGCATTATTTACCTGTGTTTCATACAGCGTCTCCGGCAGGCCAAGTGAATCAAACACAATTTCGCCGGCGTAATCCGGTCCCTCATTCGTATAGAGGCCCCGTTTTTTCCCAATAAACGTCACCGTAAGATCCGCCTCAACAGTGCATCCAAGGATGCTGCCGGTATCGGCACATAATCCTGAGGGTATATCCACGGCAAGCACTGGTTTGCGGCTGTTATTTATCGATTGAATCACCTGGGCATAATTATCCCGGACAGTGCCGATGAGCCCCGTTCCCAGTAAAGCATCTACAATCAAATCACCGCTTATTTCATCACTTGTGGAATCAACTTCTGCAGAACTGGCTGCGCAATACTGCTGCGCAACGCCAGCGTCCGGCCCGAGTTTACTGATATCACCAACAACAATGACCTGGACCTTGCAGCCCCTGTCGGCAAGCATGCCCGCGATGATGTACCCATCACCGGCATTATTGCCGCTACCACAGAATACCGTTACATTATTAATTTCTGCATAACGGGTCCTGATCTGCCTGACACAGGCTGCAGCCGCCCGTCGCATCAGGGCCAGACCCGTAATACCGAGTTCCTCAATGGCGATACGATCCAGTTCCCTTACCTGGGCAGCTGAGAAAAGATGGTGTCTTGTCAATCCTGGGCTCTAATTGCAGTCAAGTTGCGCCGAATTATAAGGTAAAACCGGGCAACAGCCTGCATAATTCCGTCTCTTACAATTCACCGGGTCCAAATGGAATATCAATGACCGATGCCCTCTATACAAAACTCGCGGGATTGATCCATCTCTGGGGCAAAGAACTCGGTTTTCAACAAACTGGCATTTCAGATACAGATCTGGGCGAGCATGAAAATTACCTGCGACAGTGGTTGGAACAGGGTTTTCATGGCGATATGCACTATATGTCACGGCACGGCAACAAGCGCAGTCGCCCAGCCGAACTGATCACTGGTACCCTCCGTGTCATCAGCCTCCGGATGGATTACTTACCGCAGTCACATGGGATCAGGGAAACCCTTGGCAATAAACAACTAGCCTATATTTCACGTTATGCCCTGGGCCGGGACTACCACAAAGTACTTCGGGGGAAACTAAAAAAGCTCGAGAACAAGATCGGCAAATTTCTTAATGAAAACGGGATCGACGAATTTACAGCCCGGGTGTTTACTGACAGCGCCCCTGTCCTGGAGAAAGCGCTGGCAGAAAAGGCGGGACTGGGCTGGATTGGCAAAAACACCTTGCTGCTGAACCGCAAAGCAGGCTCCTGGTTTTTTCTAGGGGAAATATTCACCAATATTCCTTTGCCACCTGGAGACGCCAGAGTGACTAATCGATGCGGGTCCTGTCATGCTTGCCTGGATATCTGCCCGACCAAAGCCATCGTCGCCCCCTATCAGCTAGACGCACGATTGTGCATATCGTATCTGACAATAGAGAGCAGGGAAGCGATTCCGGAGCCCTTACGAATCCCAATGGGCAACAGAATATTTGGTTGCGATGATTGCCAGGTAATTTGCCCCTGGAACCGATATGCCCAACCAACCACAGAGGGTGATTTTACCCCTCGTCATGGACTACAAGGCAGTGATCTGTTGACCCTGTTTGCGTGGGATGAAGCGGAATTTCTCAAGAAAACAGAAGGGTCCGCTATTCGAAGGACCGGTTATCATGGTTGGTTACGTAATATTAGTGTCGCCCTGGGAAACGCCAACCATGACGATGCGATCATCCAGGCGCTGGAAGAAAAACTGGGCACCGTAAACGATATGGTCGCTGATCACATCGAATGGGCAATTCGTCAACAACGTAATAAAAAGGAGCCGCTAGTTCCTGGCCGTAAAGGCTGAACATGAAGATATTGGCGAATTCTTCCAGCGGAATTATAAATTCCGGACAGGGGCTAGTTGAGCCGAAAAAATAGCGACTTATACTGTTTCAGCTCGTCGATTGACTCCTTGATGTCCTCAAGTGCGCGATGGGTCTCCTTTTTAGAGATTTCTGACACAATATCAGGCCGCCATCTGATCGCCAGCTCTTTCACTGTGCTCACATCCAGATTTCGATAGTGCAGATATTCCTCCAATCTGGGCATATATTTCACCAGGAATCGCCTGTCCTGACCGATACTGTTACCACACAAGGGAGACTTTCCCGCATCCACATAGCGGCCGACAAATTCGATTGTAACCTGCTCGGCTTCTGCTTCGGTCACGCCTTCAGCCCTGACCCTGTCTACCAGACCCGATGCGGTATGGTGTTCAGTGTTCCATTCATCCATACCAGCCAGTAACTTCTCACTTTGCCTCAACACAATCACAGGCCCCTCTGAAACAATATTCAGGCTGGAGTCAGTGATGATGGTGGCAATCTCAAGAATCCTTTCTGATTCCGGATCCAAACCTGTCATTTCCAGGTCCATCCAGACCAGGTTTTCCGAATAATTGGCCATAGACCGCGATTTAATACCGGGTTGATGAAGTCGCCTATTTTAACTTAAAACCGTGATCGAGGGCCATGCGGTCCCTTACAATTTGTGAACTGGATACCAATTAGATCCCGGGAGCCTGCCAGGGAGCGCGATGAAAGGTGGCTACGGCTGATAAAGTGCCGAACAGCGGCGTGATCTTCGCTACACCCACGGCTCCACTGTTATGGGCGAATGATGTACAATCCCGCCACAAAACCGATCAACCAGCTTAAAGTCATGCTTCCACTGATTATTAGCCCCGAAACTTTTAGACCCCATCTGGACGATCCTGACCTGCTAATCATTGATATTTGCCGGGAAGAAAATTATGTGGCAGGTCATCTACCCGGTGCAATCCACATTGCAGCCTCTGCGCTTGTATCCGGTATAAAACCTGCCCCCGGCAAATTACCCGGGATAGAACGCCTAAATGCCCTGTTTTCAGCCATTGGTTACACTCCGGACAAGCAAATCGTGGTTTATGATGATGAAGGCGGTGGCTGGGCAGGTCGATTTGTCTGGACATTGGACGTGATTGGACACGCTAAAACCACGTATATTAATGGTGGCTTGCCGGCCTGGATAGCCGCCGGGCTGCCTCTCACGACAAAACAGCCTTCGATTATGGCCACACACACCAATCTGCAGATCAACACCCGATATATTGCCGAAAAGGAAGATGTGCTGGCCAGTATTGGCGATCCCGAAACGCTTATCTGGGACGCCCGTTCTGCGCAAGAGTATGCTGGAACCAAGGTTCTCGCTGCTCGTGGCGGACATGTTCCCGGTGCAGTGAACCTGGACTGGCTGGACACCATGGATTCCCAAAACAGTCTTAAATTGAAACCCAACCTCCAGGAAATACTGGATTCACGGGGCATTACCAGGGACAAAAGCATTATCACCCACTGCCAGACTCACCACAGATCAGGATTAACCTACTTAATCGGCAAAATGCTGGGTTACCCAATTCGGGCCTATCACGGGTCATGGTCAGAATGGGGCAATGATCCTGATATGCCCATAGAAACCTGATGGGCAGGTTTTTCATCCTGCTACAACATATTGTTCCGCACCATGGATTATCACGATTAGTCGGTCTGCTGGCGAAATCAAGAATCCACTGGCTGAAAAATATTTGTATCAGGCTCTTCGTAAAAGCCTACAAGGTAGATATGCGGGAGTCTGCACGAAAAACACCTGCTGAATTTTCATCTTTTAATGACTTTTTTACCCGCGAGTTACGTCCCGGTGCGAGATCGATCAGGGGCAGTATTACCTGTCCTGCAGACGGCCGCGTTTCAGCCGTTGGCAGAATTGAACGAAACCAGATTTTTCAGGCAAAAGGGCTTTCATACTCTTTACAAAAACTACTGGCAACCGAACTGGTTGAGGCCTTCATGGATGGCAGCTTCATCACTATTTATCTTGCCCCGAACGACTATCACAGGGTGCACTTTCCTGTCGCATGCAACCTGCTCAATGCAACCTACATTCCTGGCCGATTGTTCTCCGTAAACCAGGTTACAGCAACAAACGTACCTGATCTTTTTGCAGATAACGAACGCCTCGTTTGCAATATGGGTACCAAAGCAGGGTCTGCCGCTATCATCATGGTGGGGGCAATGATTGTCGCTGGCATAAAACCTGCCTGGAATGACGACCCCTACAAGGCCGGATGCCTGAAATCAGAAATATTTGAAGATCCTCAGCATTATGAAATGGGGGCTGAGCTGGGCCAGTTTTATCTCGGCTCGACAGCAATCATTCTGCTACCGGGCAAGGTTGACTGGAAAGTCCAGGCGACCGATATCGTTAGATTTGGAGACGCGCTAGTCTAGGAGGCTGATCGGCAATAAGCTAAATTCTGTCACTGGTAAAGCTCACCACATCGGACAACTTCTCTTTACCGAGCAATACCATGAGTAGTCGATCAACACCGAGCGCGATGCCGGAACAGGCAGGCATCGCCGGAAGGGCGGCCAGTAACTTCTCATCCGGTTCAATTCTCTCCAGCCCACGGACTCTTCTCAGGTGATTGTTTTTGCGCATCCGGGTTTCGAGTTCATTCGCATCCA
>SMVA01116265.1_pt1 | contig 11766 bp, 12 predicted proteins | sample 2456451 | NCBI WGS metagenome assembly SMVA01 (sample SAMN11095933, study PRJNA526329) | marine sediment metagenome | biome: Marine sediment; feature: Surficial sediment; material: Deep marine sediment; isolation source: Hadal surficial sediment | place: Pacific Ocean | collected 2014-05 | depth...
CGTTGGCCCGTTCATGCCCTTCGGCAGTACTCAGGACGGGCTTCGACCCTTCACAAGCTATGGGCTCAGCACGAACGGGGTACTACGGCGATCACCCGTGGGGTAAGAGTCCGTTCGCTCTGAGCGCCGCGGCTTCCGCGGCAGTTGAAGGGATCCGAGAGTTCCAATTGCCGTTTTTAGGATTATTCGTCCTAGCGACGCAAATCCTCTGCCCTATTTTCAACATACACCTTATTTTTAACATGACAACATTTTCCCCGTTTTTGAAGTGAATTTGGGAGTAACGACACAGAGGCGTGAATATTTCCCGGCTCAATTTTTTCTCAAACACCCCTACCAATAATGGAAAAGTAGGGAGATGAGGGCTATTGGCATGACTTGCGTTTGGAAAAAGCTCGGGCTGCTCTGATAAGCGCCCGAAATAGCTTTTTTTGGATGGGATGGCGTTCGTACAAAAACTCGGGGTGCCATTGCACGCCGAGGAGAAACTGTTTGTTCTGGGCTTCAATGGCCTCGATGATCCCATCAGGGGAAACAGCGGTGGTGAAAAGGCACGAGGGAACGTCTTTGACAGATTGATGGTGCGAGCTATTGACCTGAATGGTCGCTTTGCCGGTAATGCGCCGAAGCAGTGATCGAGGTTCGATCTGAATAGCATGGGCTATCTTCGTGGCTGAGTAAGTTGGTTGGTGCGAGATCGAGGTGTTGAGTTGAGAGTTGATGTCTTGAAACAGGGTTCCCCCCAGCGCAACGTTGATGGATTGCATGCCACCACAGATGCCGAGCATGGGCACGTCGGTTTGGTACGCGATTTTGGAGATACCTAATTCCAGGATCGCGCGCGCGCTGCTCATGCGCGTAAATTTGTATCGTTGCTTCTCTCCGTATGTTTCCGGGGCAAGGTCTGACCCGCTACCGGTGATCAGCAACCCATCAACTTGGGAGACAATTCTCCGCCATGCCTGACGATCAGGCAGGAGTGGAAGAATGAACGGAATGCCGCCCGCGTCCTCAATGGCTTTGGTATAGCGAGCCCGAAGGAAATAGGTAGGCTCTTTTCCACCCATATCCTTGCGATCGCCTGCATTAAAATCTGGAGTGACACCGATGATAGGTTTCATCAAGAATCGATATCCCACTACAGTGCGTTACTCCCCGTAGGCATCTTCTTTGTAGGGACTCACACCAAAAAATCGAAGAGGTGTTTTCCCTTTGAGATGATCTGGGGTGATGACGTAATCGCCGTAAAAACTGGGCTCCCATACGCCTTGGGCTGTTTCAATATTTCCTCCGGTCAACACCCAGGTGAGGCCTCCGACAATTCCCCCCAATCCCGCATAAATAATCTTTGCTGGACCATAGGGAAGGGTCAGCAGTGCACTGGCGACACCAAGCCCGGCTTCTTCAACCGGATCCGAGTCTTCCTGTGCCGCAGCTAGGGTGGCGCCTCCGCCAAGCAACAGCACACACATGGCCAACACAAGAAAACACTTGGACCAGTTAAAGAATGATTCATGAGATGAGCGCCCGTTCATAAACTTTTGGGTTTTCATTGGTTGTCCCTCCTTAAATGGATCTGCTGGATGGATACAAGGTGAATTCTTCCGTGAATTCAAAAATGGTGAGAAGGGAAATTCCTTGTATTTTATTTAACCCATCTCCCACAAACTTGCAAATGAGTGCTGTTCGGTTATGCAGGAAGCTCAATGTCCAATTCTTGTAAAATTTCTTCCTTCACTACAACTTCTTCCTTTCCTAAGACTTCATCAAGTTCAGCCACCAGGAAGTTTTTGGGCACTCGACTATTTTCTTGTTGAATACCGACTTCTATGGCCAATTGGAGTTTGATCAAGCATACCTGCTGGACAAATATGTCGTGTCCACGGTCCAGGTAATCCTCCCGTTCCGATTCCGGAAGATGAACCAGGAAGGTGGGTAACCACTGATCAAAGCCGAAACGTTCGCGAATGTGTGCCATCTGGGCCTGAGACATTTCCACAGCCACCTGAACCCCACCCTTCCAGCTTCGCTTTTTGACATTAAACACACAGTACACCACATCGGAGTCAGACTCATCCGGTTCGGGTCCATAAAACAAGGTCATGCGGTAAGGGGGAATTTTGGGCGAGGCCATATCCGACATGGCCGAATTGTACCATGGGAGGAGATCAATACAAGGCTGATACGAATCCTTATCTTGTCAAACCCTGTACCTGCTTTGGGGACCATCTTGTTTTCCTAAAGGGACTTTTGAAAAAATTGAAAATTTTCAAAATGAAATTGGTCTTTAACATCTTTATTGACCAAAAAGAGCCAGAGGGGATGTTCGAAAAGGTGCGCTCAGCAAGGCCGTAGGCACTGTGGCGCGCGGAGCGTACGTCAGTACGTGAGCACGACAAAGGGCCGAGAACGCCGCTGACGCCCTTTTTCAACATTCCCTTCAGGTTGACACCACAAGTTCTGGGTCATTACCATGATTCCTTAGATCTATGTATTAGGAATCCAACGCACTTTAGGCTGAGGGACATCAATATGTTTGGTACAATGGGAATTTCTGAACTCGTCATTATTCTGGTGATCGTGTTAATCATTTTTGGCGCCGGTCGGCTTCCCCAGATTGGGGAAGGGGTGGGGAAGGCGCTCAGGGGATTTAAAAAAGAAATCAGTGAAATTCCGCCTCCGGTTGAAGAGCAAAATCCTGTGGCCCCTTCTGAAACCCCAACGCAAACACAGCCTGCGGCAGCGCCGAGTGCCCAGGAACCATCAGCCGCTCAACCCGTGGCTCAACCCGTTGCTCAGCCCGCCACGCAACAGCCCTATAAACTAGGTCCTGAACGAACTCCCGGCACCTTAGCCGCTATGGTGTATAGCGGAATAGGTCCAGAGCCCGTCCAACCCGTTTCAGCGCAGCCAGAAGTTGCCCCAGAATCCACGTACGTTGAACAGCATACACCAGTGAGCATGGAACAACGAGCCTCGGAGACGGTTCCTCGCCAAACGGCTCAGTACCCCCCCATGCCAACCTCAGCCACGCCGAACCCAACCGGGAAACGCCCCTCAGCGGTGGTCAACAAAGAAGCTGTTGCACGAGTTCAAGCCCAACAATCCGCCATAAAAGCCAAGACTGCTCAGACCAAGCCCAACACGGGGTCGCCAGAGGATTTACAAAGCCTCGGCGAGGGACTGGGCGGCGCCTTGCGAACTTTCCGGGAAGCCACCGCTGATGTGCGTAATTCCATCGATCCAGAGATGCGGACGATTCAAGCCGAATTGGAAGCAGCGAAAAAGGAAGTCGAGCAAACTATTGAGGTCGCGAAGCAGCCTATTCTCCCCAAAGACCCACCTTCATCGACCTAAATTCCCTTGATTATAGCTACTTCAATTAACTTCCACTCTCTCTCCTGAGGGTGGAAGAACCATAGATTAAATCCGAAACTCGAATATCGAAATTCGAAACAATTGAGAATGACAAGATTGAAATATTCACATTTAGGATTTTGGGCTTGTTTCGAAATTCGATATTCGTATTTCGAGTGTATGGAATTAATTTGGAATGGCTATAAACAGCGCAGGCAGGCTTTACTACCCTTTATAACCCTTGTGTTTGTGCTGATGGTGATCTGTGTGGGCTGTCAAGCAGACTCCACTCGAAACGATCCTCTGACGTTAACCGCCGTGTTAGTGGAATTGCTTCAGGATCCCTCTCCAGACGTCCGGCGAACCGCGGCGCTGTCTCTTGGGAAAATTGGGCATTCCGCAGGAACACAGGGATTGGTCAAGGCAATATCTGATCCAGATCCTTTAGTTCGAGAATATAGTGCCTGGGCTCTTGGCCAAATCGGAGAAGAAATCAATACGGATGCAGCCCTCGCAGTCGTATCTGCCTTGGGAGACGAGCACCCAGCGGTCAAACAATCAGCAGCGAAAGCATTAGGAAATATCGGAATACGAAAGCCTATGATTCCTTTGCTCATCGAAGGATTGAAAGTGGGCGAAGTCCAGAGCCGACGTGCGGTGGTCGATGCACTCATGCACCTGGAGGGAAAAGATGCCTATTCAGCTCTCCTTGCTGTCTTGGACGACCCTGACCCCAACGTTCGGCAAGGCGCCATTGCCGCCTTAGGAGAATTAGGTAACCGGCAGGCACTTCCCCTGTTTCGAAAAAGCTTGTTGAGTGATCCAAATGTGGGAGTTCGAACCGAAGCGGCTTATCGGCTTGGAAAACTCGGTGGCCCCACTGACCTTCATTCCCTACAAAAAGCCGCCAAGCAGGATACCGCCCCCATTGTTCATTTGTGGGCCACCTGGGCTATCAACAATATTACTTCTGTTCCCGAAGCTGTAGGGTTTAACCATGCGGAGAATTGAGGAAAAGGCGGTTTTAGGAGAAAAAACTGGATTCGTCGCTGGTTGCTGAGGATCATTTTCAGCATGGACTTAGCGAGGATTCTACGAATGGTAAGGAGAGGCGAGGCCCTAAGGGCTTGTTAACAAATAACTTAGACAAAATCGCGCCTAGATTTGGGTTGGATTTGGACGTAACGATTGAGAAAAAGCCGAGGCATAGCACCGCTATGTTAAGGCGTTTTCGATTGAGGCGCGTTCAAAGGTGGTCCGAAGATGAGATGGGATTTGGTCCAAGTTATTTGTTAACAAGCCCTAAGAAGAATTCTCGTTTCTGAGGGCAGCAAGCTGAGGGACCATTTCTTTCTCATAACAGGCGGGGCAAATCCCGTGACTAAACTTCACTTCGGAATGGTTCCCTATGTACTCTTCAACCTGCTGCCAATAATTCCCATCGTTTCGAATCTTTTTACAATACGAACAAATCGGCAACAGTCCTTGCAATTGTTTAATCTGACCGAGCGCCTGCTCTAATTCGTCCACGCGATGGGTGAGCTTTTCTTGAAGGTCGAGTACGCGAAATCCTACTCGCACCCGTGCTCGTAATTCTTCCGCATCAAACGGCTTGATCATGTAATCATCGGCCCCGGCTTCCAATCCTTTGACCACATCCTGGCATTCAGCTTTGGATGTCACAAGAATCAGATACCGAGTCCTTCCGTCATTGGCACCCTTCAGGTCACGGCATAATTGGACCCCATCCAAGCCGGGCATCATCCAATCCAAGATCGCCAGGCGTGGGGCATTGGGGTCTTGCAACACTTCCCAAGCTTGCAGACCGTCTTTGGCTTCCACCACCTGATTCCCGCCTCGGGCCAAGGCTGCCACCACTGTTCGGCGTGATATCGTGTCGTCCTCTGCAACCAGGACGCTTCTCAAGGTCGGGACTTGCGCCCCACAGTCTACTCCTTCTCCACTTTTACTCATGTGTGCAGTCTCTTTTTGAGTCTCATCGAATTGGGATTTAGTGATGTCCCCAGATACAAGGGGTAGCGCTCAAGAACACGATACGGGAATTGGATCAGGTTGGGTTAAGACCTTCCGCACAGCTAGGAGCATGTCCCCGAGTGCAAACGGTTTGGGAAGCGTCCACCGTGCGCCCAATTTTTTGGTGAATTCCAGCGAGGTAAAGCCCAACGACCCAGTAAACCCAGACATGGTAATGAACTTAAGGGTCGGAAAGTCCTGGACAAGTTCTCGGATCATGGTAATTCCGCTTTTTTCCGGCATCACCAGATCGCAAATAATCAAATCCGCGGGTCGCGATCGGAAGAGTTCGACTCCCTCGGCGCCATTGGCGGACTCGAGGACCGTGTGGCCCACCATTTCGAGGGCTTCGCGCAAAAACCCTCGAATTTGCCGGTCATCGTCTATGATGAGAATAGTGGCCATGTATCAATTAGTCCTCTCAATTGGCCATCTTAGGCCATGACTGGTGATCGAGCCGCCTCTTGAATGCTTGGGTACATGGGAATAATTTTTTGAAGGTTCGCACGCTCAAACACTCTCTTCACATAGTCCTGAGGATTGGCAATACTGACCCGTGCATTGTTCAGTTTCAGATTCTGATGAGCGAGAGCCAATAATCCAAGGGCGGCGCTATCAACAAACGGCACATGTTGAAAATTCAAGATCACATGAGCCACGGGCCCCTCTTGGACCGTCCTCAACGAATCCGTGAAGACTTTCCGCCCCGTAAATTCGAATCGTCCGGAAATATTCAGAACCGTAGCACCATCCAGGGATTCCTGTGTGACGGTCAACATACGAGTTTCCTCTCGAATGCAAAACCTCAATGAACGTCGAAGATGGTATTTGGCCCGCCGTGGCCAATTTTCACATTCCCTTTTTTCTTACTAGTTCGGTTCTTTCCCGTTCTTTCTGAAGTACTTGTTCAGTATTTTTTGAGGTTTTGATAAATTTTCTGACCCTGCCCCACGATGGTTCACACCACAGGGAACAAAAAAATGAGGGAAGCACCCAGAATGGATTTCAGAGGAGAGGAGGGAGCAAATACTCTCACCGAGTCAAAACAATGACAGGAGCGGAAAAGGGTTCGCGCAAGAATAACTTCCCCTGTTTGGGTGCTGAGACGCCTGTCTGGCAAGGCGCGAGGACGGCGCATACTCCTCTGTATGGAAATGACGAGCAACGCTGCCAGACGGGATGGATCGTCGCCCAAACATGGGAAGTTATTCTTGCGCGAGCCCTAAGGTTATTCAGGTTTGATATCAACCAGAAATCCGATGGCTTTCCGAATGTTATCGGAGGATCCTAAGAGGGCCAAGACGTCTTCAACCTCCAGCACAGACTTGTTTGAGGGATTGGATTGGGTCACCCCTGCCCTCATGAGTGCGATAACGGAGGCACCTGTTCGTTGGCGAATCGCGAGTTCCCCTAGAGATTTCCCCAGAGCAGGTGAATCTTCTTCAATCCGGCATGTTTCGACTTCGACGTCCACTAAGGTGCCCGCCCGCAGATGGTGAGCCAATTCCGGGAGCTCGCCGCGCCGTAACAGAGCATACCCTTCCCGACGAATCTGTTCAGCCTTTTCCAGGATCACCTGCTTCGGCAATTTGTAGGTTTGCAGCACCAACATAGAAATTTCGATGGAGGTTTCAAACTCTTCAGGAATAATTTCGTTGGCCCCCAGTTGCCGAAGCTCTTCCAATTCTTTCAAATACCTGGTACGCACAACGATATGCACCGTCGGATTAAGCTCTCTCGCTAGTTGAACGATCCGCCTGGCTCCAAAGGGATCAGATGTGGCCACGACCAGAACCTTGGCATATTCGATTTGTACATGTCGGAGGACCGTGGGATTAGTGGCATCTCCGTATTGAATGGGGACCCCCGTTCCCAATTCCATCTGTACGACATCCCCACGAATCTCCAGGACCATATAGGGCAGCTCAAACTCTTCTAGAACTTTTGACAGATTTCTTCCATTGAGCCCAAATCCCACAATGATCACATGATCTTTTAGTTTGAGTTGAGAGGATTCGGTACGATGCGTGATTCGACCAGGAAACCATTGATGCAGGCGCTGAATGGCTTCGGTTCGACGAGCAATTTTCGGAGCCCATTGAATGAAAAACGGCGTAATGATCATGGTGATCACGGAGACCGCGAGAAACACGTTATAGGTCTCCTGATAGAGAATGCCGACTTTGAGTCCCTCTTGCGCCAAAATAAAGGCAAACTCTCCCACTTGCGCTAAGCTAACCCCTGCGAGGACAGCCGAGCGAAGAGGGACCCCAGCCGCAAGCACCGCCCCAGCCCCCGTGACAAATTTTCCGATGAAGACCGTCGCGACCATCATCAGGATCAGGAAAGGATGTTCCAATAGCACACGAGGATCCATCAACATCCCAATCGACACGAAAAACAGGCTGTTAAAACTATCACGGAATGGCAGTACTTCCGCTAAGGCCTGATGGCTGTACTCCGATTCTGAGATTAACAGTCCGGCAATAAATGCCCCCAAGGCAAGTGATAATCCCACGAGCGAGGTCAGCCACGCTGTCCCCAAGGCCAACACCACGATCGTCAGAAGAAAAAGTTCTCGGCTTCTGGTGCGCACGATATGCGTCAGAAGCCAGGGAACAAAGAATCGAGCGGCAACGACAACAGTAATGACCAAGGCAAGTGATTGAAGGAGTGTCCAGAGAATCTGCCCCATACCTTCCATCCCTTCCCGATCACTTAAGAAGGGGGTCATGAGCATCATAGGAACAACTGCCAGATCTTGGAAAATTAAAATTCCAATAGTGGAACGTCCATGCAGGGTATCATTCTCCCGTCGTTCCGCAAGCGCTTTAAGAACAATAGCCGTGCTACTGAGCGAGAGGAGCATACCCCAAAAAATCGCAGCCTTCATGGACAACCCAAAGCTCAATCCGCCCACCATGATCAACAGAAGGACACCAAAGACTTGAGCAGGCCCGGCAATGAGTAGTAATGACTTTGAGGATTTGAGTTGGGCTAAGGAAAATTCAAGACCGATGGTAAATAACAGGATAATCACCCCAACTTCGGCCAGGACTTGCACTTGCTCCCTGTCGGAGATGAGGTTCAGGCCGTATGGGCCGACTAACGTCCCGGCGACCAGAAAGCCGGCAATGGAGGGCAGGTGGAGTTTCTGAAACAAAAACACCACGCCCACCGAAACCGTAAAAATAACAATGACATCTCGTAAAACGCTGCTGTCTTCCATAACAAGTCTGGGGAAAGGATAAGAATTTTGTCCGGTACTATACCTGACTCCCTACAATGACAAAAGCAAAGATGTGGGAAGGCTAAATGATGGGGAAGTGAATGACGGAATACGGCCTGGTTCAGGAAAAGTGAAGCGGGTAAGAAACTCCGTCTCTTTTCAGCCTACGGTTCACGTCCCATGCTGGGGACCCATCAACACGCGTGGTCAACAGGATTCCCAAGTAGAGAGGACGTCACAATGAGGCTGACATATCACGAAACAACCATGGGGTTTCAGACATTCGTCGTTGTTCGTAGGCGGTGATGGCCGCTTCCTGTTTTAGGGTCAATCCGATCGCGTCGAGGCCTTCCATCAGACAATTCTTTCGAAATGGATCGATTGAAAAGTGAAAAAGGAAGCCTGCAGGTGTGGCCACTGTTTGGTTGAGAAGGTCAATAGTCAGCTGCACGGTCTCTTCACTCGTCACCGCATCAAAAAGTTGCTGGATTTCTTCCGATTGAAGCGTGACAGGCAACATACCGTTTTGAAAACAGTTGTTATAAAAAATATCCGCAAAACTCGGAGCCAGAAGGGATCGAATACCATAATCCAACAGTGCCCAAGGAGCATGTTCCCGTGACGACCCGCATCCAAAGTTGCCACGCGTGAGCAGAATCGTGGCATTTTTATAACGAGACTGATTCATGAAGAAATCAGGATCCGGTGTACCGTCGGCCTGCATTTTCCAATCGACGAATAGGCCCGTTTTGAGTCCGGTCCGATGAATAGTCTTCAAATATTGCTTGGGAATAATTTGGTCGGTATCGACATTGACCCGATCAAGCGAGGCAACAATGCCCGTCAAAGTGGTAAACGGTTCCATGGAATTCCTCAGTAATTAGGTATGTCCAAAGAGTGATGAGTCAGGAGAAAAATTCTTTCTTCACGCTTCATAAAAATGAGCCTGTCGAATAATTCAAAATTCTCAAAATCGGGATAGGGCTGTTGAAAAAGGCCTCCAGCAAGGCCGCAGGGCCTTTGGCGCGCGGAGCGTACGCTCCGTACGTGAGCACGACAAAGGCCCGAGAACGCCGCTGGCGGGCTTTTTCAACAGGCCCTTAGGACCAATGGCGAATATCGACAAAATGTCCGGCAATCGCCGCCGCGGCAGCCATGGCTGGGGAGACGAGGTGCGTTCGTCCGCCCTTGCCTTGACGGCCTTCGAAGTTGCGATTGCTGGTTGATGCGCAACGCTCACCAGGTTGGAGCACATCCGCATTCATGGCTAGGCACATGCTACATCCAGCATCACGCCATTCGGCGCCAGCGGAGCGAAACACTTCATCCAATCCTTCTTCTTCAGCTTGTTTTTTCACGAGACCTGAACCCGGCACGACCATGGTGTGAACCCCTTCGGCCACTTTCCTCCCTTTAAAGTACGATGCGGCCACGCGCAAATCCTCAATTCGCGAGTTGGTGCACGACCCAATAAACACCCGATCAATCTTGAGCTCTTCAATGGGGGTTCCCGGTGTCAGGGCCATATAGTCCAACGCCCGCTGAATGGAATCTCGCGTCTCGCCTTCCGGATAGGAGCGAGGATCGGGAATTGCTTCATCCACACCGCTGACCATCCCAGGGTTCGTTCCCCAGGACACTTGTGGAGAAATCTTTTCAGCTTGAAAGCAAATGGTCTGATCGTATGAGGCACCCGGATCGGTTGTTAAACTGGCCCAAGCTTGTGCCGCTTGGTCAAACAGCTCCCCTTGGGGAGCCAAGGGCCGTCCTTGCACATACGCAACGGTGACATCATCAGGAGCAATCATGCCAGCCCGTGCACCACCTTCGATGGACATATTGCACAACGTCATCCGGCCTTCCATGGTCAGGGCGCGAACCGCTGATCCCGTGTATTCGATCACGTACCCGGTCCCGCCTGATGTGCCAATCTTGCCAATAATGGCCAAAATCATATCCTTCGCGGAACACTGTGGTGGCAACGTGCCATCGACTCGAATCTCCATGGTCTTGGGACGTTTTTGTACCAAACATTGTGTGGCTAGAACATGCTCGACCTCACTGGTTCCAATACCGAACGCCAAGGCCCCAAAGGCTCCATGCGTGGAGGTGTGTGAATCCCCACACACAATCGTCATCCCAGGCAAGGTCAGGCCCTGTTCCGGTCCAATCACATGCACAATACCTTGGCGAATATCGTCCATGGTGAAAATGGAGATTTTGGAGTCCTGACAATTTTGTTCCAGAGTTTGGATTTGAATACGGCTCATGGGGTCGGCAATGCCCAAACCTCGGTCCGTGGTCGGAACATTATGATCTGGAACCGCTAGGACGGCTGTTGGACGTCGAGGCGTGCGCCCGGCAAGTTTTAATCCCTCAAAAGCTTGAGGGGAGGTGACTTCATGAACCAGGTGGCGATCAATATAAAGAAGGGTCGTGCCATCAGCCTCCTCATGGACGACATGTGTTTCCCAAATCTTATCAAAGAGGGTCTTTGCGGGCATCCCTAGCTCCTTTAGCAAATTGAAGGACTAATATCATGCGCCGAAGACTTCCGCCTTGCAACCTCGTATAATCCTCTTTCCCCAGCTATTGGGGCCGAAAACCAGAGGGCTCTTGGGCCAGGAGGCAACCAAAATCTTCGTGGGAGAAATTTTTTCGTACCCCCTTTTCATAAGACCCCGAGCGAGGTAATTTGGTAGATAACAGAGGATTTGCTATACTTTTTGAAAGACTTCGTTTACATTTCTTGGTCTAGGGTTTGACCGTTGACGGAAAAACTCCTTTTCCGTTGAGAACTTATGCACAAAGAGATCTCGTCTTCCTTTGAGCAGACCCACCGCTGCCACAGGATGTGACCTTCAAGCCAATTGGCCAATCGGCCAATCAGATAGTATGTCTTTCTTGTGATGTGGCAAAGAAATATAGAAGAGCGGCATCCGTTTGAGCAAAACCGGGTCCTCCCAATCATGAAATCGATCATGCCAAGAGTTGTCCTGAAAATGGGAGTTAGGTGTGGGCTTAATTAGTCGCTTCCTCAGTTTGTTTTCCAGTGATATGGCGATTGATCTGGGAACCTCATCTACCCTGGTCTATGTGCTAGGTAAAGGGATTGTACTGAATGAACCCTCCGTCGTGGCCATTGA
>SMVA01080197.1_pt1 | contig 11765 bp, 8 predicted proteins | sample 2456451 | NCBI WGS metagenome assembly SMVA01 (sample SAMN11095933, study PRJNA526329) | marine sediment metagenome | biome: Marine sediment; feature: Surficial sediment; material: Deep marine sediment; isolation source: Hadal surficial sediment | place: Pacific Ocean | collected 2014-05 | depth 0-1...
GGAAGATATGAATATGTTCCGGTAGAATCTATGCAAAAAGCTACGGAAGTGATTGTTAAAATAGCTGAGTTAACGGCTAAAAAGTATGCTTGATGATAATTTGAAGATGGATTGATTTGAAAATTGTATTATTCGATAAAAAAAGTCAACGAATTATAGAAAATACAAATAATGAGGTTCATTGGGTTTCCAGCATAAAAAGAGGGATTAATTCGACTGTATAAATTCAAAAGACTTTACAAGTCATTTACATTTAAAGTCTTGTTAAAATATCACTAATAAACATTATTTGTTATTATTTATAAAAAAATTTTAAAAAATAATACAGTTGGTTACTTTTGCCTCCTTAATAATGCGCTTTATGAATATAGAATATTTAGAATCTTTGGTAAAAAAATATGGCAGTCCGTTATATGTATACGATGCCGAAAAAATCATTTCACAATACCAAAGTTTAGAAAATGCATTTAGCAGTGCCAATAAATTAAGAATTAATTATGCAGTCAAAGCGCTTTCTAATATTAGTATTTTAAAATTGATAAAATCTTTGAATGGCAATATTGATTGTGTTTCTATTCAAGAAGTGCAATTGGGTTTAAAAGCTGGTTTTGATCCCTTTCAAATCTCTTTTACACCTAGTGGAATTTCTATAGCCGAATTAGACAAAGCCGTGGGGTATGGAGTGAAAATTACTTTAGATAGTTTGTCAATCTTAAAAGAGTTCGGTCAAAAATATCCCGAAATACCAGTAAGTATACGTATCAATCCACATATCATGGCTGGCGGAAATAAAAAAATATCTGTTGGGCATGTTGCTTCTAAATTTGGAATTTCAAAAGATCATATGCCGGAGGTGGAAAAAATAATTAATGAAACAGGCACTCGTATTGATGGTGTTCATATGCATACGGGGTCAGACATTTTGGATATAGATGTATTTATAAGAGGAGCCGAAGTTTTGTTTGATATTGCCAAAAAATTTGACGATTTAGAATTCATAGACTTTGGAGGTGGATTTAAAGTGGCCTATAAAGAAGGTGATCCGGCAACCGATATACAGAAATTTGGTAAAATCATGAGCAAGCGTTTTAATGAATTTTGTAAAGAATATGGTAAAGACTTATCGATGGAGTTTGAACCCGGTAAATTTTTAGTGAGTGAATGTGGTTACTTTTTGGTCCATGTAAATGTTATTAAACCAAATTCTGAGACTATTTTTGCTGGAATTGATTCGGGTATGAATCATTTGATCCGACCCATGTATTATGGAGCTTACCATGATATAGAAAATATTTCGAATCCTAATGGTAAAGAAAAAGAATATACTGTTGTTGGTTATATCTGTGAAAATGACACTTTTGCTGTAAATAGATCCATAGCTGAAATCAAACAAGGTGATATATTGTCATTTAAAAATGCAGGTGCTTATTGCTTTAGTATGGCATCTAATTATAATTCAAGATGTCGCCCTGCCGAAGTTTTAGTTTATCAAAATAAAGATTATCTAATAAGGGAAAGAGAAATATTTGAAGATTTAATAAATCATCAAATTGAAGTAAGCCTTGATCTTTAAACCCGCTTTATGACTAGAAAATCCCTGACTTGCCATGCCTTTAGCTTGATAAACCGGCAGGCTGGCATTACAGCTTCAAACCTTTGATTTATATTATAAAGTAGTGTCGTTAAAGTTTTCTTCAACAATGGTTCGAACTTTTTGATTCAAATGTTTCAAAGAATTGTATTTTGAGTGTTCAAGAGTTATGATAACTAATTTAGTATCCGTATATTGAACTATTGAAGTACTGAAACCATTCCATTTACCGTGATGGTAAACTATTTTTTCTGATTTTTTGTCATCTATTCTAAATCCAAATCCATAAGGTACTTTTCTCCCGTATGTTGTTTCACCTTTGGTATACATCATTTTCAAGGATTTTTTAGAAACAATTTTACCACTATTTAATCCGTTTATCCATTTGAAGAGATCCTCTGTCGTTGAATATACATTTTTATCACCAACAATAGCATCATTCACAGTACCCCCTATTTCTGTATGATATCTTCTTCTATAAATACGATAACCTTTGAGTTGATTTTCACTTATGGAGTCCATCTCATATCGATATACAAACGAATTTTCCATCTCTAAGGGATCAAAAATATGGGTTTGAAGAAATTCACCATAATCTTTACCTGATACTTTTTCAACGATTGAAGCCAGAACAATATATCCGGTATTCGAATAATCAAAATTTCTTCCTGGTTTAAAAAATCTTTGCAAATTATATTCTGCCATCATTTGCATCATATCATCATTTGAAGGCGCCTTTTCTTTTTCCCATTTATGTTCGGCAAGCCAGAAGTATTTGGGTAAACCCGAAGTGTGATTGAGCAATTGTTTAATCGTTATTTCTTGATAAGGAAAATCAGGAAAATAATTAATAACAAAATCGTCAAGACCCAAATGACCTTTTTCATAAAGTATCATGATGGAAGCAGCTGTAAATTGTTTACTTACCGATGCCAGCTGATAGACTGAATTTTTATCCAATTTTGTTTTTTTCTTAAAATCTGCATAGCCATATTCATTCGAAAATATAAGTTTACCATTTTTAGCTACTAAAATACTTCCGTGGAAATCATGTCTTTTATTGAACCTTTTAAATACTGAATCCAATTTTTTAGATACTTTTTCAGTTTGTGATGCAGGATATACATTCAAAGGCACCTCTTCCTTTTTAGTTTCTATCGAGGTTTCCGGTAAAATATACTCATCATTTGATGAAGAATTGGATATAGCAGTGGAAACAATGAAATTACTAAAAAGTATAATAATGAAGATTAGAAAATATTTTAAATATTTACTCATTTCTTAAGAAAAGTTATGTTTTGTTAAATAATTTTCGAAAAATAGATAAAAAATATCAATAAAAAAATTCTTTCATACTAGCTCTTTACTTATAAAAACGTGATTTATTCAAGATATTGCCTTTATAATGTTTTGAATAAACCATGTTTACTTGATTAAAAACAAGGATTTTAACAACTATTTACTTGGCGTTATTTTTCGATATAAATCATTTTCTATGGAAAAAAATCATGTTTTTATCAAAGCGTTTTTAACTTAAATATAACATTTGGTGACATCAATTAATTCATTGAATAACATGCTCATTCCAATTGTAATCATTTTAGGAAAAGCTGATCTATCGATTTAATTGTCTAATTTCTCCATTTTCGCTTTAAATTTGTGTTGGACTGAGAAATTAGAAATGATATAAATTTAGTTTTTATATTTTCCAATATTTGGAATATTCAAAATTGTGAAATAGCAAACCATTTTTTTATTCATCACTGGTTGGTTTAATTTTTTATGCACGTTCTAGCAATCCATTTTCAATAGCTCCAATTTCCAAATATTGAATTCCACCTTCTAATATCTAGAATCGTACCGAATCAGTTGGGTTAATCTCAATATTTAAAAAAAATCTTACCGGGATTACATGCATCATTTGCTACTTATCAATTTCCCTCATAAGCACAGTAATATTAGTTATTTCACTTGGCACAATTACCTCTCCTGGTTGAATGGAATTCACATCAATATTTAAGCCATGAAATAGTTGTCCAATGCCGTTAAGGCACCAAAGACAAACCATATTCTTGATGTATAATTTGTTTTCTATTACCGTACAAAGTTTCGTGAGAAATTTTAATTATTCTATGTAATCAGCCTCATTACTCCAAAAGGTATAGAAGCTTAGATGACAACTTTAATTTATGGAAAGGTGCTCGAAATTCAGACTTGATATTTCAAAACAAATGTTGTACTACCAAGACAAAATTCTGTAACACGGCTTGGTATACACAGAATTAATTTTTGTTCTGCACAACTAATTATAATGATTTTGATAGGGAACCGATAAAATTAAATTCTCCTTTTTCGATTTTTTTTTAAAACTGACATATATCATATTTTTAGGCTAAAAATCAATATATCTTTGTTGAATAATAATTAAAACTGGGTATATTATGAATTATTCATATATAATTGGATTATTTGTATTGTTTTTTGCGAATAATGCATTTTCTCAAAATCATATCAATGTTTTGGAAGAATCTAATATTCTTCGAATGAACATGGTATATAGTGAATTGATAATTAAAGGAACTTCAACCCTGCATGATTGGGATAGTAAGGCCGAAACAGTAACCGCTGTTTTAATTTTTAATGATGATAAAAATCAAATTGAAAAATTGAATTTAGATGTAGAAATAGCAAGTATTAAAAATAGTATGGGCTCTTCAATAATGGATAAAATTACAAGAAAAGCCTTGAAGGAATCTCAATTCCCTAAAATTTCATATGAATTCATAAATGCTGAAGTAATTAGTAATAATGACGAAGAATTGAGAATGAAATTAGTTGGATTTTTAACAATTGCAGGTAAAACAAATGAGGTAGAGATAAACACGGTTATTGATAAGGGCGATAAGAATGTTGTTTTAAAAGGTAGTCACAGACTGAAAATGACAGACTTTAATGTTGACCCTCCATCGGTATTATTTGGAACCATACAGACTGGAGATGAAATAACCATTGACTTTTTAATAAAATTTTAATATAAAAACAATCAATTAAAAATTAGTAGATATGAAAACCACAAAAATAATTTTCCTGACCATGATGCTTGCTATTTTTAGTATCACTATGAATTCACAAACCGTTTCAATAAATTCACAAGAACTTCAAAATTTTAGACCTATTGGGTTTGATGGATTAAATACTTTTGAAACTACCAAAACTGATTCCATTACTTTTGAAAAAATTAGAATAAAAGTTGGAGGTGATTTTGCACTTCAATTTCAAGGCTTAAGTCATTCAAATGACATGGATAATCTAGCGGCGATAGGATCCAATGTTAACTTGCCAACAGCAAACTTAAATTTTGATGTTCAATTAGCTGATGGGGTACGTATGCATTTAAGAACATTTTTATCCTCTAGAAACCATAATGAAACATGGGTGAAAGGTGGTTATTTACAAGTAGATAGACTAAACTTTATCAAGGAAGATTTTTTAAAGAATGTCATGGATATTACATTTATAAAAATAGGGGTTGATCAACCAAATTATGGTGATGCTCATTTTAGAAGAACAGATAATGCGATGGCAATCTATAATCCTTTCGTTGGTAATTATATAATGGACTCTTACACTGTTGAACCTTTTGCAGAATTAACTGTAAGACCAAATAATTTTATTGTAGTTGGTGGTATTACATCAGGTATTTTCAATCCTTCGGTTAGTAACTCAATTACGCCTTGGGGTTCAGATACTGTAGTGGGTGAAAAAGATAATAAAATTACCTTCTATGGTAAACTAGGATGGGATGAACAAGTTAATGATGATTTAAGAGTTAGGTTAACAGGTTCAGTTTATTCTGCCAGTGGTTATGATAATGGAACTCATCTTTATAGTGGAGACAGAGCAGGGTCGAGATATTACAACATTTTTGATTATGTTCAGGAAGATGAAACTTTAGTTTCTAGCGGGGCTTTTAGTGGTAGATTTAATCCAGGATTTAAAAATAACTTTTCGTTTCAATTCAATCCTTTCGTAAAATGGAAAGGATTAGAGTTCTTTGGAATTTATGAAATAAATAAAGGAAATAAAGTCGATGGATATGAAAAGGGGCTCTTTACTCAAATTGGGGCAGAATTAGTTTACAGATTTGGTTCTTGGGAACAGTTTTATGTAGCAGGGCGATTCAATTCAGTAAATGGAAATGCTGATTATGCTCAAGGAGATGTTGAGCCAAATTCTCAAGAGATTACTCGAACTAATATTGGAGCCGGTTGGTTTATGACTAAAAATATACTAATGAAACTAGAATATGTTTCACAAAAGTATAATTCTGATGATGATGCTTGGTCTCCAAATGCATGGACTCCACCAGTTTTATCAGGAGCTCAGATGAATGGTATCGTATTAGAAGCAGTAATAAGTTTTTAAATAAAAAATATTTGATTTAATTTTTTAAGAGGTTGTCTTAAAGACAACCTCTTTTTTTTCGTATCAAATTTTTAGTTAAACCCGCTTTATGCACTAGAAATTCCATCATCATCATTTTAATTATTCTTTTTTTAATACCATTACAAATCTAAAGGAATGGTATTATGGTTACTTTGACTAAAACCTTTAACAGGTCGAAACTAAAATTCTATTTGGTCCTTGGTAACCGGTTATAAAGAATGGGGACTAATAGAGTGTCTACTTTTGGTGTGACGAATTTATTAAGCCTATAATTTATATATTTGAATTATGGGAAGAAAAAAGCCTCAAATTTACTTGTTAGTCCACTTTCAGCTAAAATATATTTTATTTTCTAATGAATCTATGAGTATTGCCTTCAGACGCAATGAACCAGATGCAATGTTGGCGGTAGTTTATTTTTGAATTTCTATATATAGAGAGAGATATATTTTCTGTCATTTATTTGTAATTTCAGAGTGATTCATGTTTTCTAATTTGCCATATGTTAATGACCTCCAAGCCCATTCTAAAGGACCAAAACGAAATTGTTTTAACCACCATTGACTTACGAGGGCCTGAAACACAAAAATAATCGTTGCTAGTACAATACTTATAGCTGGCCCTACCTGACCATAAAAACCTAGTCCAAAACGGTAAAAAATGAAAAAACCAATGACACTTTGTGCGATATAGTTCGTAAGCGCCATTCTCCCTACCGGAGTGAAAAAATGAAGTAAGCGTGAAGACTTGTTTCGTTCATATATAAGAATAATCGTACATATATAGAAAATTGCAAGTGTTAAAACTCCCAAACGCCAAAGCAATTTATAAATAATTCTAACCCATATTAAATCTTCGTCGATTATTATTGGAATATCTAAAAGAGTCATTCCATGGCAAAAAATTCCTATAACAAGGCTCCATATAGTTGCCTTAAGAACATTTTTTCTTTCCTTTATTGACAATCCATTGTTAATTCTTGTGAGTAGATTTGAACGACCCACACGGAAGCCTAACAGAAACAATCCGAAACTACTTATTGCATCCGTGATTCCTCCATCAGTGGTAATCCAAGTGAACACGTCAGTAAGATTCGCTTTTATAACCTCAATGTAACTCCCGTTAATGAAGGATGAGTGCAAAGTGGACGCATCATTCCATCGTGCATTAAATGCTTGCTCTATGTTAAACTCACTTCCAAAAATGATTGGGGTTAACCAAATTATAGAATAAAATATGACAGGAAGAAATACTGCAAAGCAAATGCCCCAAAACAAAAGTTGACGGTTGCTCATTGAACGCCATAAAATTAGAAGCAATCCGAGTATTGCATACATAAAGAGAATATCAGTATATAGCAGAAATGTGAAATGAATCATTCCAAATAAAAGGAGATAAATCATCCTACGAACATAAAAAGAAGTAAATTTTTTGTTCCTTTTGATTACTCTGTCCAATTGAATTGCAAAGCCAATACCAAATAAAAAGGAGAATATGGTGATAAATTTATTGACAACAAAGAATGTTTCTAATTCGAGAGAAATTGAGTCAATACTTGCTGTTCCAAAACTTGCTGATACATTTGAGTCTATATAACCATAGCCACTGAAGTACCAAACCATATTTGCTATAAATACTCCATAGAGTGCAAAACCTCGAAGAATATCCAAGATTTCGAATCTTTCTCCCTTTGATACAGGTTTTAATTGAGTTTCTTTATTAATGTTAGATAAACGAATGATATCAAAATTCATAAAATTACTGCCAACATGTTATACCCACTCAATATACCCATATATTATTTATTCTATCGGAATATCATCACCTTTTGGCTTCCTTTAAGATAAAATGATAATAGAATAACTCGACGCAAACCTTACTGCCGTCAGTCAGGCCCGCTTGACATCGAGGCAGTTTAATCCATCTCTTCTCGTTCGCCGAATACACCAAAGGTGGAGAGGGAGGATTAAATTCAATGAAATTATCATCCAATTATAAGGTGATTCTCCTATTCATTTAATCTCAAATTTATTTGATTTTTAATGAATAAAAAAGGCAAATAATAACATTATTTCTAAACTGAGTTTAGTACTTTTGCTTTTTTAAAATCTATATAAAAATGTCTGAATTAAAAGAATTACAAGATTTTACCAGCCAGGTTAGAAGAGATATTATTAGAATGGTTCATGCCGTAAAATCGGGCCATCCAGGTGGTTCCTTGGGATGTACCGAGTTTTTAACAGTGCTTTATCAGGAAATTTTGGATTATTCTTCCAAATTCAATATGAATGGCGAAGGAGAAGATTTATTCTTTTTGTCAAACGGACATATATCTCCGGTAATGTACAGCGTTTTGGCACATAGTGGATTTTTCCCGGTAGAAGAATTGGCAACTTTTCGAAAATTAAATTCCCGATTACAAGGCCATCCAACCAATCATGAAGGCTTACCGGGCATTAGAATGTCCTCTGGTTCATTAGGTCAAGGGATGTCTGTTGGAATTGGTGCTGCACAAATAAAAAAATTAAATGGTGATCAGCATTTGGTCTATACCTTACATGGTGATGGTGAGTTGCAAGAAGGTCAGTGTTGGGAAGCCATTATGTATGCTGCAGGTAAAAATGTAGATAACCTTATTTCTACAATTGATTATAATCATCAACAAATTGATGGGGCAACTAATGATGTGATGCCTCTGGGTGATTTACGTGCTAAATTCGAAGCTTTTGGCTGGACCGTTTTAGAAATTGAAAAAGGAAATGATCTTGAAAGTATTATTATCGGAATGAAACAAGCCAAAGAAGCAACAGGAAAAGGAAAACCTGTATGTGTTTTATTGCATACTGAAATGGGGAATGGCGTTGATTTTATGATGGGATCGCACAAATGGCATGGTATACCACCAAATGATGATCAATTACAAATTGGATTGGCTCAAAATGCTGAGACTTTGGGTGACTATTAAGTTAAAATATTTGGATTTAATAGGTTGTTTTAAAATTAATAAAAGTTTCACGTCAAGTAAAAGATTGCAAAAAACGCAAAGTATATAGATTTAATTATTAATTCTTATCGAAATTTGCGAAATTCCCTCTAGCCCCCATACATGAAAAGGAATTTTTTGTCAAATTCTTTTGTCTCTAATTTTTATAAATAGTTGGTAATTGTAATTTAAATTTTACGGCAATTAATCTTACCGTTATCACCATCAAAGTAGTTACTATATAATTGAAGTTTTGATCTAAGCGTAATTGATTGAGTACTAAAAATGTTACAGAGCCAATGATACAAGCAGTAGCATATATTTCTTTATGAAAAATCAATGGAATCTCATTCGCCAAAATATCTCTGATTACGCCACCAAAACTGGCAGAAATTGTTCCCAGAAAAACACAAATAATAGGATGAAATTCATTTTCAATTCCAATTTTAGTTCCTATAATGGTAAAAATTCCTAGACCAATCGTATCGAATAAAAAAAGTGATTTACTCAAATAACTAATTCTCTTTCTAAAAATAATGGCAAGAACAACCGAAATGGAAATTATATAAACATAGTTTAAATCACCCATCCATACTACCGGAAATCGACCGGTGATCACATCTCTTATGGTACCTCCACCCACGGCAGTTACAAATGCAATAATAAACACACCAATGGGATCCATTTTTTTGTTCATGGCAAACAAGGCACCGGAAATAGCAAAAGCCGATGTCCCGAGAAGATCAAGTATATAAAAAACAGTCATTTATAAAATTATTTTTTTACAAAGGATTTGTAATTTTGGTATCTGTCAAATATTTCCTTAATATAATTAAAAGGCTCGCTTCCCCTTGCATAACCAAAACTCACAACCGGGTCATTATAATATTTAGGTTTTGAAAGTTTTAAGATAAAAACATCTACACCATGGTCCCAGCTCAAAGTATCTTTATTATATTTTCTTGTTAATTTTTGAGCGTCCCTAATATGTCCATATCCACAATTATATGATGCCATTGCAAATTTAATACGCTGTATGGAGTCAGGAATATGATCCCAATAATCATACATCCTTTTTAAATACTTAATTCCTGCCTTTATATTTTGTTCCGGATCGTTGATATTGGTTACACCCAATTCTTTGGCAGTGGAAGGCATCAATTGCATCAAACCTTCTGCCCCAGCCCATGATTTATTTTTGGCATTGAACTTCGATTCCTGATAGATCAATGATTTTATCAATCGCCAATCCCAGCCAAGACTTTCGGAATATTCTTTTACAATTTCATCATACATACTGATCTTTCCTGTAGTACCTGTATAATATTCGTTATCAATTCTTTGGTTAAACTGTCTTCTGTTTTTAAAATATTTATTATAGATAACATTATAGTCCGGTTTTCTTTTGAGGGAATCAAGCCCTTTATTAATTACCTCCAAAAGATCCGGAGAATCCTTACGTACTGCCCATGCTATTCTTTGTGAAAGACTAATGGGTGTATTGATATCAATATTCGGAAAGTAACTTTTATGAATCGAAGCCACATTATTATCTATCACCGAATATTTAATATCCCCTTCTGAAACAAGTTTTATAATTTCTTCGTCAGAAATCTCTCCAGGTAATATATCTATGTAAATAGTATCTCCCAATTCATTGGAAAGTTCTTTTAATCGCATATAATAGGACGATTTTTTTCTTACAGAAACCGTATCATTTATCAAATCAACAATATCAGTTACCAATTGTTTTCTGATATTATCGGCTGTCATTTTATGCCAATTTTCGGGCTTACGCTGTATTAAGGATTGATGCGTAATTAAATAGGGATTGGTAAAACTCACTTTTTTCTTTCTTTCCCTGGTAATCGTATAACCCAATGCTATAATATCTCCATCACCCCTATTTAACATAGGTATTACAGAATCAACATTTTTAGCCAAAACGATTTTCAGACTCACATTCAGATAATCAGCCAATCTTTTGAAAATTTCATATTCAAAACCCATGGTTTGGCCTTTGTATAAAAAATAACCGGTAGGAGAATAGGTTGTAATTACGCGTAAAACACCTGCTTCTTTTATTTCCTTCAGGTCATAATTTATAGGTGTAATTAATTCTGAAGTTGAATTTTTAATTTTCATATTTTTTGTATCTGCCGAACAAGAAATTATGATCGATACCATGAAAATCAATAATAGAGATGATCCAATAAAATATAAACGTTTCTTTTTCAATTTTATAATATTTAAAGACTCCTATTAATTTTAATTATGTAAAAAAGAAAATTTCTAAATTTTCAACGTATTTATCACACCAATTGGTTCTAATAAACTAACTCAATGCAAGCCTGCCTAAAACACCCCTAAGGCATACGAGATAGTAAATGGAGTTTGCCATGCATCCGCCTTAGACGAACACTGAGAAACAGACTTCAGTCAGGTCAAACCGCAACTTCTCATCCGCCGAATCCACCAAGGCAGAGAAGGAAGATTAAAATGTACAGAAATCAAATATAGGTAAAAAAAGAAAATTAGCGTATTTCAGTAAATTTATTTCGTCCTAAAATAAAATGTTGCCAAACAATACTAAAGCATTGGTAATAATTTGTTTTTTTGAAGGATATCTTTCTTCGTTTCCGAAGCATTTTTGATAAATTTTTATAAAAACTGAAGTGCGCCTTTATTATAGCCCAAGTATGAATAGGTCTTAATTCAACAATAAATTTAAGGCCCGCAATTGCA
>SMVA01061454.1_pt1 | contig 11762 bp, 7 predicted proteins | sample 2456451 | NCBI WGS metagenome assembly SMVA01 (sample SAMN11095933, study PRJNA526329) | marine sediment metagenome | biome: Marine sediment; feature: Surficial sediment; material: Deep marine sediment; isolation source: Hadal surficial sediment | place: Pacific Ocean | collected 2014-05 | depth 0-1...
CCCCATGTCGAAGCTTCGAGCCGACGAAGCGGCCGGGCTGAGCTTTCCTGGCCCCGAGATGCACGCGTGGCTCCATGGTCTGCGCGAAAAGGGTCCCGTCGTCGAGGTGCCGTTTGCGGGCGAGACGGCCTGGTTGATCCTGAGCCAAACCGCGCTGACGACCGCGTTCAAGGACGAAACGATGTTCCCAGCCGGCGAGCACTACAAGCGTGTGCTGGAACCCAGCCAGGGCCCGACCTTCCAGGGCCGTGAGGGTCGCGAACACCATCTGCTCCGCAGCCTGGCGACGCCCGCCTTCCGACCGCGCGCCCTGCGCGGCTGGCGGGACGAGCTCAGCCCCCTCGCACACGAGATGGTGGATCGCTTTGCCGGCGAGGGTCGCGTCGATCTCGTCGAACGCTTCACGAAGATCTACCCCTTCCTCGTGATCTCCCGGATGCTGGGTATACCGCCCGAGCAGGAAGACCGGTTCCACCGGTGGGCCACAGGCATGCTGCGCTTCGATCCAGAAGCGAACCGGGAATTCACCGAGTACATGTTGCCGGTGATGGCCGAGCGCCGTCGACAGCCCGGCGACGACGTGATGTCCGGTCTGCTCCATGCGGAGGTCGATGGACGACGATTCAGCGACGAGGAGGTGCTGGCCCACGTGCGGCTGCTCTTCTCCGCCGGCGCGACCACGACCTTCGACGCCCTGGGGACCCTGCTGTTCGCGCTGCTCACCCACCCGGAAGTTCTTGAGCGCGTTCGATGCGAGGACGACGCGCTCGAGAAGGCGGTGGAAGAGCTGCTTCGCTGGGAGACGCCGGTGGCGAACCTGCCGCGACTGACGCTCACCGGTGGAGAGTTGGCCGGCATTGAGATCCCGCCGCGGTCCACACTCCTGTTCAGCATCACGGGCGCCAACCACGATCCTGAATTCTTCGCAGAGCCCGAGGTCTTCGACATCGACCGCGACACCCGCGCGCAGCTCACCTTCGGGCTGGGGAGCCACTCGTGTCCGGGGTTCCAGCTGGCCCGGAACGAGCTGGCCGAGGCGGTGCGCGTCCTGCTCGAGCGCCTGCCCGAGCTGCGGCTCGAGGACGACGAAGTCGCCCAGCCTCGAGGCTTCACCCTGCGCGGAAGCCAATCGTTGCCGGTGAGCTTCCGTCCGGGATCATGAGCTCCGAACTCCAGCTCGTCGTCGACGATGCGGCGACCCTCGAAGCTTGCCGGGACGTGTGTCGGCGGGTCCGCGCTGCGGGCGGACGCGCGTTCGCTGTCGGGGGTTGCGTTCGCGACAGTGCGCTCGGTCGCTCGAGTCGCGATCTGGACATCGAGGTCTTCGGGATCGCTTCGGGCCTGCTGCGGCAGGTGTTGGGGGAGCGTTTCGGCCTGAGCGAGGTCGGACGTTTCTTCGAAGTCATGAAGCTCCACCGGCTTCCCATCGATGTGGCGCTGCCGCGCGAGGGAGACGCGAGCCCCGAGCAAGCGGCGTCGCGGCGCGACTTCACCGTCAACTCCATCTATCTCGACCCGCTGACCAACGAGGTCGTCGACCCTTTTGATGGCCGGGGCGATCTCGAGCGTCGAATCCTGCGTCACACCTCGGAGCGTTTCGCCGAGGATCCGTTGCGCGTGCTGCGCGGCATGCAGCTCATTGCCCGCTTCAAACTCGAAGTTGCGCCGGCGACGGTCGCGTTCTGCCGAGGCCTTTCGCCCGATGGAGTCGCCCGCGAACGCATCTTCGAAGAGTGGCGCAAGCTGGTCTGCGACGGAGTCCAACCCTCGATGGGGCTCGCATTCCTCCGAGACTGCGGCTGGCTGCAGTACACGCCCGAGCTCGAAGCGCTCGTCGACTGCGAGCAGGACCCCCGCTGGCACCCGGAAGGCGACGTCTGGATCCATACCCTCCACTGCATGGACGCGTTTGCGGAGGAACGAATAGGAGATGCCGAAGAAGACCTGATCGTGGGTCTGGCCGTTCTCTGTCACGACCTGGGGAAGCCCGCCACCACGGTTCACGAGAATGGACGGGTCACGTCCAAGGGGCACGAGCCGCTGGGCGCCGAGCTGACCGTCGAATTCCTGAAGCGCATGACCGACGAACGTGAGCTGATCGACGCCGTCCCCCCACTCGTCGCCGATCACCTGGCGCCGAGCCATCTCTACAAGCAGAAGTCGAGCCAGGCCGCGGTCCGGCGCCTGGCACGCCGCGTTCGCAGAATCGACCGTCTGGTGCGTGTCGCCCGGGCCGACCATCGTGGGCGTCCGCCCAAGCCGTTTGACGGCTTTCCGGCCGGTGACTGGCTGCTCGCGCAGGCACGAGAGCTCGAAGTCGCCGACTCCGTCCCCCGCCCCGTCATCCTGGGCCGCCACCTGATCGAGCTGGGTCTGTCCCCCGGCGTCGGCTTCCGTCCGATTCTCGATGCCTGCTACACGGCCCAGATCGAGGGTGAGTTCGCGACCCTCGAGGGCGGGCTCGACTTTGCGCGCGGCGTCATCCGGCGCAGCCGCGACTAGCTCAGGGGCGCGGCGAGTAGCTGCGCGGGCCGGTCAGCAGCCGGAGCTGGGGCTCGACGGCATCGAGCCAGTCGCACAGGCGCGGGCGTGTGTCGCGCGGGTCGATCAAGTCGTGGACGCCAAAATCCTCGGCGCGCGGAAAGACGGACTGGGCGGCCGCGATCTGGTCTTCGAGCTCGCGGCGCTTTGCAGCGGGATCATCGGCTGCCTCGATCTCCTTGCGGTAGGCGAGCGCGACGCCGCTCTCCACAGGGAGCGCGCCGGCTTCGGCTGACGGCCAGGCGAGCACGGTGGCCTCGGGACCCAGGTGGATGCCGGCGGCGACGCCGAACGCCTTGCGGATCAGCACCGCCATCCACGGCACCTGGGTCTGGAGCACGGCGAACATGGCTTCCATGCCGTGGCGGATCGTGGCGGCTTTCTCGGCGTCGGGTCCGATCATGAAGCCGGGCTCGTCGACCAGACTCACGATCGGAAGATGGAAGCTGTCGCAGAATTCGGCGAAGCGTCGGATCTTCTGGGCACCCTCGGCCGTCATGGAGCCGCCCGCCTGGAAGCAGTCGTTGGCCAGGATGCCGACGCTGCGTCCGTCGAGCCGCGCGAGTCCCGTTACTTGCGAGCGCCCGAACATGGGGGTCATCTCGAAGAACGAGCCCTCGTCGACGATCTGCTCGATCACGCGCCGGATCTTGTACACTCGGCGTCGATTGCGCGGCACGATCGAGAGCAGCTCTTCCGCGCGCCGTCCGCGTGGATCGCTGCACTCGGTCACAGGCGCGCGCTCCCAGACGTTGGCCGGCAGATAGCTCAGAAACGCTCGGATCTGTTGCCAGGTGTCTTCCTCGTCGTTCGCCAGGTTGTCGACGACGCCGCTGCGCACGTGGACCTGGGCGCCGCCAAGCTCCTCCTTGGTGATCTTGATGCCGATGGCGCGCTCGACGAGCGCGGGCCCGCCGGTCAAGACCTGGGCCGTGTCCTTGGTCATGATCGAGAGATGTGACGCAACCAATCTCGCCGCCGGGAAGCCGGCGACCGGACCGAGCGCCGCACAGACGACGGGAACCGTCGCCAGCGCTTCCATGCAGAGCAAGTTGAGTGGGGACGAGGCCGTCAGGTCATAGCCCGAACGGCCGCTGACGCCCGTCGCTCCCTTCACGCTGGCACCGCCGCCTTCGAGCATGCGGATCAGGGGAACCCGCATCTTCACCGCGAGCTGGTCGGTATAGATGCCCTTACGCAGCGATCCCTGGGAGTAGGCGCCGCCTCGAATCGTAAAGTCGTCGCTCCCGATCACGACCGGGCGACCCTCGACCGAGGCCATGCCCATCACCACGTTGGTGGGCGTGAAGTCGAGCGTGTTGCCCTGCTCGTCGCGCTCGGAAGTGCCGGCAATGCCACCGATCTCGCGGAAGCTGTCCTTGTCAACCAGGCCGGCGACGCGCTCGCGTGCCGTGAGCCGGCCGCGCCCGTGCTGCTTGGCCACCGCCTCGGTGCCACCCTGTTCCAGGGCGCGCGCCCGGCGGCGTTCGATCTCTTCGACCTCGTCCTTCCAGCTCATGGCGCGAGGATAACCAATGCATCCATCGCCCCGACGGCTATCTTGGGCCTCCTACCGCTCAGAGGATGTCCAACATGCCGCTCGATCTCGTCGAGCTCGTTGCCCCTTCGCACACGGCGCTGATCACCCAGGAGGTGCAGCGCGGCGTGTGCGGCGACCTCTCCCAGCTCCCCGAGCTAGCCGCAGCCGCCGAGAAGGTGATTCCGAACATTGCTCGCCTGGTCGAGGCGGCGCACACCGTGAACGTACCCGTGATTCACTGCACCGCGGTGCGGCGCGAAGATGGCCGGGGCGCCAACTCGAACGCTCGCATTTTCAAGTACATGGCCCGGGCGCCGCTTCAGCTGATCCCCGGCTCTGCGGCCGCCGAGATCGTTCCGGAGATCGCAGTCAAGGACGCGGACATCGTGATGGAGCGCATCCACGGCGTGTCACCCTTCCAAGGCACCGAGCTCGACTTCATCCTGCGCAACCTGGGCGTCACGACGATCGTGGGCGTCGGCGTCTCGGTGAACGTGGCCATGCAGAATCTGGCCTTCGATGGCGTCAATTCCAGCTACCAGGTCGTGATCCCGCGCGACGGCGTCGCCGGCACGCCCCAGGAATACGTCGAGATGATCTTCGAGCACACGCTCTCGATCGTGGCGACGCTAACCACCACCGAAATCCTGATCGCCGCCTGGAGCTGACGGACAGACGGGGACGTTGTTGAATATTCAACTTCGATCCGTTCATGATCGTTTTCCGAGGTCTGAGAGTTGAATATTCAACAACGTCCCCGTCTGGTTCGTCCGGTCGTCCCCGTCCGGTTTCTAGAAGGTGATTGGGAACGTCGCGTAGCCCTGTACGAAGTCCGTGACGAGGCGCTCGGCCTTGTCGAGGTGGATCTCGTAGTCGGGCGCTCGCTTGAGCATCTCCTCGATCAGCACGCGTCCTTCGAGCTTGGCAGCGTGGATGCCGATGCACATATGGGTGCCTGCGCCGAATGAGAGTACGCGCGACGCGCCGCGGTTGATGTCGAATACGTCCGGGTTCTCGAACTCCTCCTCGTCACGGTTTCCTGACGGGTAGAGGAAGAGCACCGGCTGGCCGGGCTTGAGCTTCTGGCCGCGGATCTCGATTTCGTGGGTGACGACCCGGCACAGGAACTGGGTCGGCATGTCGTAGCGCAGGGCCTCGATGTAGGCCGCCGGGATCTTGCTCGAGTCGGCCGCCAGCTGGGACCGCTGCTCCGGGTGCTCGCCCAGTCTTCGGATCGTGGTCGCGAAGGTCTTAGGGAAGGTCTCGGAGCCGCCGATGATGAAGAGCGACAGGTGTGACGCGATCGTCATGTCGTCGAACTTCTTTCCGTCGATCTCCCAGTGGTTGAAGATGTCGATGATGTCGCCGTCCTTGGAGCCGGCCTTCTTGCGCGACTGCGAGAGCTGAACGAAGTAGCCGAACATCTCCTCCATGGCGGCCAGTCCGTCGGCCGTCATCCCTTCGACACCTTCCTCTCGGCCGAAGAAGCGCCAGACGAGATCGTTCATCAGCGGGGCGTCTTCGAGCGGGATGCCGATCAGGCTGCAGGCCACAGTCACCGACACGAGCGAGGCGTATTCGCTCATCACGTCGAGGCCGCCCTTCTCCTTGCCGTCGTCCAGCGCCTTCGAGGCGAGCTCGCGAATGAGGGGCTCGAACTTGGCAACGTTGGAAGGCTGCAGATGGCTGCGGATCTCGGCGCGAAGCCGCGTGTGCTCCGGCGGGTCCATCAGGTTCAGCATCGGGGTGACGGGCTGGACCTTCGTCAGCAGATGGGCCGAGGTGGTTCCTTTCGAAGCCGTGAAGTGCTTCGCGTCCATCGAGCAGTTCCAGATGTCGTCGAACTTGGAGATCGCCCAGGCGTCGTACTCTTCGATGTAGTGAACGGGCGATTCTGCGCGAAGCCGCTTGTAGACCGGGTGAGGGTCCTTCATGACTTCGTCGGAGAAGGGGTGGTATTCGGCCATGGGGCAATGGACTCCGTGGTTTTGGGGTCGAATGATTATATTACAGAAGACTGTACGAGCGTCGCTGGGCCGGTAGAATCCCGACGAGACCCGCCGTGAGCAGTCAACCCAAGCCCTCCGCCACCGTTGTCGTGATCCGTGACGCTGCGCAAGAGCTGGAAGTCCTGCTGCTGGAGCGCAACCGGGACAAGAGCCCTTGGGTATTTCCGGGCGGCAAGGTCGATGCGGCGGACCAGCTCGAAGCCGCCGACCCGGTCGAAGCCTTGGCCCGTGCCGCGGCCGTGCGCGAATCCCACGAGGAAGCGGGGCTCGAGCTCGACCCCGCCACATTGCTCCCCATCTCGCGCTGGATTACGCCCGAAATTGCCCCGAAGCGTTTCGACACCTGGTTCTTCCTCGCCCATGTCTCGTCCGACGCCGCCGTCAAGGTCGATGGCGGCGAGATCCGCAGTCATCGCTGGTTCGTACCGCGGGAAGCGCTGGCCGCTCATCACGCCCGTGAGATCCGCCTCGCTCCGCCAACCTTCGTCAGCGTGACGTGGCTCGCCGACCACGCGAACGCCCGTGATGCCATGCGCGGCCTGGCCGAGAGCGAGTTCGTCACTTTCCGCCCCCACATCTGTCCGCTGCCTGAAGGTGCCTGCATGCTGTATCCGGGCGACGCGGGCTACGACGATCACGAGCCCGACCGCGCGGGCGCCCGCCACCGTCTCTATACGAGCCAGGAAGGCTGGCGCTACGAGCGCGACTGAGTTCGGCCCGCTACGCCTCCGGCGTGTACTTGACCTTCATTATCGTGCAGGTGCGCACGATCGCCGATGGACGCAACTCGGGCCCGCCCTCGGTGAACTCCATGTCCGGCAGGCGCCGCAGCAGCTCCTGGAAGGCCACCCGCATCTCCATGCGCGCCAGGTTGGCGCCGAGGCAGAAGTGGCTGCCGACGCCGAAGCCTACATGGGCCGGGTCGCGGTCGATTCGGAACTCGTCCGGATCCTCGAAGACCGCCGCGTCCCGATTGGCTGACGGATAGATCATCAGGATCTGCTGATCCTTCAGGATCTTCTTGCCGTCGAGTTCAGTGTCTTCCAGACATGTACGTGAGAACGAATTCACGGGAGAGACCAGCCGAATCATTTCTTCACAGGCCACTGGGATCAGGCTCGGATCGTCGATCAGCTTCTGGCGCTCGCCGGGGTTGCGAATCAAGAGTTCCATGCCGCCCGAGATGCCGTTGCGCGTCGTCTCGTTGCCGGCCACGAGCAGGATCACCATCAGCTTGATGAGCTCGTCGTTGTGCAGGTTCGTATCGCGCTCGAACTCCATCGCCACGTTCAGGGCCTCGATGGTTTCGGTCTGTTCGAACGTCTTGAGCAGGCCGGCGTCCTTGGCGCCCGTGAGGATGCTCATCAGGTCGTCCTGGGGATGCTTGCGGCGATCTTCGATGATGGGCGTGACATAGGCCGCGTACTCCGCGAAGGCCTTGCCCGCCTTCGCCAAGATTTCGAGATCGCCCATGTTTCCATCGGCTGCGATCATGCTGTCCGACCAGTAATGGAACTTGTCGTAGTCCTCTTCCGGAATTCCCAGCATGGCGGCGATGATCCAGAGCGGGAGCGGCACAGAAATACTCTCGACGAAGTCGCAGTGGCCATCCTTCGCGATGGCATCGATGGCCCGGGTCGTAAGCTCGCGAAACTTGATCTCGAGCTTCTTGACCATGCGGGGTGTGAAGCCCTTGTTGATCAGCTTGCGCAGCTCGCCGTGGCGCGGCTCGTCCTCGTCGATCAGGCCGATCATCACCGGGTTGCCAGGGCGGACGCCCTTGGCTGAGGTGAAGAGATCTTGGCGCTTCGAGGCGTTGCTCACGTGCTCATAGCTGGTGATGATCCAGAGATCGTCCTTCTCCGACCAATAGACCGGTTCGTTTTCTCTCAACCACTTGAAACGGGCCGCCATTTCGACGTCCCAATTTCTTGAGTCGGTGTAGGCGATGTCGAGATCCACGGACATGGGTCTTGCTCCTTGCTCAGGGCGCTTTTGAAAAGAGGGCATCGGCCACCTGGGCCACGAAGCGCGTCTGGAGCGCTCGTGCCTCGGCGGTCATCAGGTCGACGCCGTTCAGATTCTGGTAGAGGGGTGCGATGGCGAAGTAACCGGCCACGATGTGATACATGGCCAGCACCAGCAGCGGAATCTGTTCGGGCTCCCAGCGGCCCGTGTCTTCGCGCGCCGCCACGACTTCGCTGGCCTTGGTGAAGATCGGTGCGAAGGCGGTGCGCAACATCGGTGTCAGTCGTTGGCCACCGGTCAACGTCTCGTGCTGCAACAGGCGCGGCAGCGTCGGCCGCTTTGAAAGGAGATCCATGATCTCCTCGATCACCCGGTGGGTGTCGCGGTCGTCAGCCCCGCCGCCCGGTGCAACGAGGCCGCTCAGCAGTTCGACCACCGGTCCGGTGACACGCTCGAGCACGGCGGCGTAGAGCGAGTCCTTGCTGGTGAAGTGGTTGTAGAGGCTCGGGATGCGGATGCCGACCGACGCGGCGACGTCGCGCAGTGTGGTGCCCGCATAGCCCCTCTCGGAAAAGAGCACTTCTGCCGCGTCGAGGATGCGCTCGGCCGTCAGCTCGCCCTTGCTGCCCGGCGGTCGACCGGGCTGGCGGCTGGTGGGGCTCGAGGTCGTGCCAGGGGCGAGGGGCATCCGTGCTCCATAAAAACTAACGATCGTTAGTTTGTTTCATGGGACCGCTGCTGTCAACTGCGAAATGGAGCCGAGGGGCATTCACCCCCCTCCGCTCATCGGCCCGCAGCGCTCAGGCCTCGGCGGACGCCGCGCGGAAGCGTGCCAACAGCTCGGCCTGGCGGGGCTGGGCCTGCTCGAGCTGCTGCTCCTTCACGATGCCGAAGCCACGCACGATCTCCGGGATGCTGGCGATCTCGACCGCCAGCTCGCGGTTCTCGGCGGTCAGGCCGGTCAGCAGCTCTTCGACAGTCTGCTCGTACTCGCGGATCAGCCGCCGCTCGAGCTTCCGATGCTCGGCCACCCCGAAGAAGTCGAAGGGCGTGCCGCGCAGGAACTTGAGTTTCGCCAGCCACTTGAGACCCGTAAACGCCCAGGCGCCGACAGACATCTTCTTCGTGCGCCCGGTCGCGGGATCGATCCGGTTGATGAAGCGGTCGATGAGGGGGATATGGGGCGGCGCCAGGTGCCACTCGATCCGGTAGTCGCCCTCGAACTCGGACGCGAGCTGGGCCTGGAAACGGCCGTCGCTGAACAGCCGGGCGACTTCGTACTCATCCTTGTACGCCATCAGCTTGAAGTAGTTGCGAGCGACTGCGCGGGTCAGCGCATCGTCGGTCTTGCCGATGGCGCGTTCCTTCTCGGCCACGCGATCCACCCGCTCGCGATAGCGTTGCGCGTAGCGTCGACTCTGGTAGCCCGTGAGGAATTCCTCGCGAACGGCCAGGATGTCTTCCAGCGTCTCGGCCCGCGGCTTCGACTCCGAGCTGCGCAGCCCCGGCGCCGCCGCCTGCTCGACGGCCGACAGATCGTGTGCAGCGAGACGTCCCCAGGCAAAGGCGCGCTGGTTCTGATCGACCGCGCGCCCATTGAGCTCGAAGGCGCGCTGGAGGGCGCCCAGCGAGACCGGCAGCCGGCCGAGCTGGAAGCCGAAGCCCAGCAGGAAGGCATTCGTGAAGATGGCGTCGCCCATCAGCGCCGTGGCGAGCTCGGTGGCGCGCGGGAAGTGGGCGTGGTCGTCGCCCACGGCTGATCGCACGGCCGTCTCCATGGCCGCGAAGCCCAGATCGAGATCCGGATTCGTGGCGAAGTCGGCCGTCGGTGTCACGTGGGCGTTCATCAAGACCGTCGACCGGTCCTTGGCCATCTTCGAGAGCGAATCGAGACTGGTTCCGACGACCGGATCGCAGCCGATCACAAGATCGGCCGAGCCGTCGCCGATCCGCGTGGCATGAAGATCTTCCGGCCGCTCGCAGATTCGGACGTGGCTCGTCACCGGTCCGTTCTTCTGGGCGAGGCCGGTCACGTCGAGCTCTGTGCTGCCCTTGCCCTCGAGGTGGGCGGCCATGCTGAGGATGGCGCCCACGGTGACGATGCCTGTGCCGCCGATGCCCGTGACGAAGACGTTGAAGGGAACGTTGCAGTCGGGCGTCTCGGGTTCGGGCAGGCCGGCGAAGAGCGCCTCTTCGCCTTCGACGGTGTCGGGCGCGGTCTTTCGAGGGCGGCCGCCGTAGACGCTGACGAAGCTCGGGCAGAAGCCCTTCACGCAGGTGTAGTCTTTGTTGCAGCTCGACTGGTTGATCTTGCGCTTGCGGCCAAATTCGGTCTCCACGGGCTCGATCGAGATGCAGTTGCTCTGGACCGAGCAGTCGCCACAGCCTTCGCAGACCGCCTCGTTGATGACGATGCGGCGGTCGGGATCCGGGAACTCGCCACGCTTGCGCAGCCGGCGTGCCTCAGCGGCACAGGTCTGGTCGTAGACCAGGGCCGACACGCCCTTCACCTGCCGCAGCTCTTTCTGCACCGTGTCGAGATCGTCCCGGTGGTGGACGGTCACGCCCGGCGCGAAGGCGCCGCGCGCGTACTTCTCGGGCTCGTTCGAGACGACGGCGATCCGCTTCACCCCTTCGGCCTCGAGCTGTCGCGCAATCTCGGGGCAAGTGATTTCGCCCTGCATGGACTCGCCTTCGATGAGCTGGCCGCCGGTCATGGCGACGGACCCGTTTACCAGGATCTTGAAGGTGATGTTCACGTCCGCGGTGACGCAGGCCCGGATCGAGAGCAGGCCCGAGTGGAAATAGGTCCCGTCTCCCAGGTTCTGGAAGATGTGGGGCAGCTCGATGAAGGGCGCTTGTCCGATCCAGTTCGAGCCCTCGCCGCCCATCTGGGTCGCGCCGAAGGTGCGGCGCCCGGGCGTCCAGACCGCCATGCCGTGACAACCGATCCCGCCCAGGGCGATCGAATCCTCGGGAACGACCGTCGACGTGTTGTGCGGGCAGCCCGAGCAGAACGAGGGAAGCCGCGTCAGCTCGGTAGGCGTTGCCACCAGCGGCGGCTCGGGCAGCGAGCGCAGCTGGCGCGCCTCGTCACCCAGGCGCCGGTCGAACCAGCCGCGCAGGACGCCGGCCACGGTCTTGGGCGACAGCTCTCCCTCGGCCGGCACCATCGGGAGGCCGTTCTCGTCGCGCTTGCCCAACAGACGCGGCCGGTCGCTCTCGTTGTAGAGCAGGCGTGCGAGCTGGTCCTCGATCACGACCCTTTTCTCCTCGATCACGACCACATCTTCCAGGCCTCTGCAGAAGCGGAGCGCGCCGTCGGACTCGAGTGGCCAGGACATGCCGACCTTGTAGACCACGATGCCCAGGTCGGCGGCGCGCGCGTCGTCGATCCCCAGATCCTGCAACGCCTGGCGCACGTCGAGATAGGCCTTGCCGGTGGTGACGATCCCCAAGCGTCGGTTCGGAGAGTCGAGCGCCACGCGGTCGAGACCGTTGGCACGTACGAACGCCTGGGCCGCCGGCAGCTTCACCTGGTAGAGCTGGCGCTCGATCTGGAGTGGTACGTTGTTGAAGGTGATGTGGTGGTCCTGGGCCGGGAACTCGAAGTCCGAAGGCGTGATGATCTGCACACGGTCGGGCCCGACCTCGACCGAGGCGCCGCTGTCGACGGTGTCGGTCAGGCACTTGAAGCCGACCCA
>SMVA01198726.1_pt1 | contig 11758 bp, 10 predicted proteins | sample 2456451 | NCBI WGS metagenome assembly SMVA01 (sample SAMN11095933, study PRJNA526329) | marine sediment metagenome | biome: Marine sediment; feature: Surficial sediment; material: Deep marine sediment; isolation source: Hadal surficial sediment | place: Pacific Ocean | collected 2014-05 | depth...
ACCGGCGCCCCATAGTCGTAGCCGGTCAGATCCTCGAACGGCGGCTCCGAGTGATAGCTGTAGCCCGGCAGGCCCGCGAACAACTCACCGAGGATCGAGGTGCCGCTTCGCCCACAGCCCAGCACGACGGCGTGGGACGCACCGCTGCCTTGGGATTCGCCATTTGGGCTCACGCCGTCCATCGAATCACAGTATCACAAAGCTGGATGAACCCCTGCCGTGGCGATATGCTCGGCGCGAATCCCAGCGGAACATGCCCAACCAATCAAGGTCGCGAATGCGGGAGCGCACACCGAGCACCAAGATAGGACGAAAGAATCCCCGCCGGAACGCGCGCGAGTCCGCGACCCGGTTGCAGCACGCGCTCAAGCTGCACCAGGCGGGGCGCCTTCAAGAGGCGATCAAAGCCTATCGCCAGATTATCGCCGCGGAACCGGGGTCGGTTCAGGCCCGGACCTATTGCGGTGCGGCATTGCTGGATTTGCAGCGCACGAACGAGGCTGTTCAACTTTTGCAGACGGCGATATTGATGGACCCGAAAAACCTGGACGCGCTTTGTTATCTCGGTAACGCGCAGCAGGAAGCCGGCCGGCTCGCCGCCGCCGAGAAAAGCTACCGACAAGCGCTCGCTATTCGGCCCGAATTCGCCAGGGCTCACAACAATCTCGGAGTCCTATTGAAGAAACTGGGACGCAAAGGCGACGCGGCCGCCTGCTTCCGCAGAGCGGTCGAAAACGAGCCGCGTTACGCGCAGGCGTACAACAATCTGTCCGAAGTTCTGTTGGAACTGGACGAAGCAGACGAATCCATTGCCGCCGCGCAACAGGCGATCGAGATCGAACCGCGGTACCCTGAAGCCTGCAACTCGTTGGGTTCGGCGCTGAGCAAGGCCGGCCGCATCGACGACGCGATTGCCGCCTTCCAACGTGCCCTGTGTCTGCGCCCTGAATTTATTTTTGCCCTGAACAACCTCGCGGTCGCGCTCATTGTCGCCGGCCGGTCTGGCGATGCCCTGGAAACCTGCGAACGCGTCTTGAAGATCGATCCCGCCAGCGTCTATGCCTTCGCCTCGAAATCCGTGGCGTTGTCGGAACTCGGCAATCTTGAAGCCTTGGAAAATCTGGTCGATTTCGAACGTCATATCCACACCCGGATCGTCGAACCGGGCGAGGGGTTCGCCGATCTGGCAGAATTCAACAGCGCCCTCGCGCACCACGTCTGCAACCACCCAACGCTGGTCTACGAGCTGGCCCACACCGCGACCCGCAAGGGCCGGCACACAGGCGATCTACTGCGCGAGCCCAAGGGGCCGGTCGCGGCACTGGAAATTCTCATCGCCAGCGCTGTCGAGGACTACATCCGCGCCCTGCCGAAATGGCCCGGGCATCCTTTGGCGGCGACGGCACCGATAAATTGGCAGCCGAATGTGTGGGCGGTGGTTCTGGAAGGGGCCGGGCACCAAGTCCCACACACGCACGAATCAGGGTGGCTGAGTGGCGTGTATTACGCCAAGGTCCCCGATGCCGTCAGCGCATCGCCCGACCAAGCCGCCGGATGGATCGAGTTCGGCAGGCCTCAGGACCTTTACCGCGCCAAGCACCCGCCCGCGGTCAGACTCATCCAGCCTCAAGAGGGTCTGATGGTGTTGTTCCCCTCCTACTTCTTTCACGGCACGATCCCGACGGAATGCCCCGATACCCGCGTAAGCATCGCCTTCGATATTATCGATAGCGATCGTGTTGCGCCTTCACAAATGCGGAATTGAATACGTCCAGCCTGCATCACAGTGCGAGTTCGATGCGGCACGGGCAGGTCCGCTGGGTAAAGAACCCGAACCAACCTGTGATTGTTCAATTCATAGTTATATTTCTTTTCATACTTCGCTACTTTTACCCGTATAAAGCGAGGGCCATTAGGGCAATCTCCGGTAATCGCAGAGGGGACAGGCTATGGCGACACGCAAGAAAACCGAATACCTAAGTCGGATCGATCAGTTCCGCGAAGAATCGAAGCGGGCGGCGGCATATGGGCAGACGCCGAAACGGCCGCTCTCCTCGGCGCCGCGATTTCGTGTCGAGGCAAGAATGCCAACGGCATTTTCGGCCGGATCGACAATGCTGCCAACCCATGACGATGCCGTGCGGAACGACACAGATTTTCAGATCGGCGTGACGGTGGCGGCTTTGCGCGACACGGCGATCGACATTCCCACAATCGGCGCGCTGGACCCGAAGGTGCTGCGTGAAGTGATACGCGCCAACACGGAACTCCTGGGGCCGGAAAACCGCGACGAAATCGTGCCGCAGCTCCTGTCGCAAATCAGAGCGCTTGCCGCACAGGTAAAGGATGGGAAACGCATCACCGCCGTTCAGAAGCGGATATCGAAAGCGATGTTCGGTCCCGTCAAATTTAAAGACATCAAGGGCAAAAAAGGCGGTGCCGACAGTTGTCGTTCGTGAAGCGATGCCGTCTGCCCACTGACCCGCGCGCTGTGGCGCTAAGAGGTCGCCAGCGCGCTCAGGGAGGGAGCCATGGCAGTCTACAGCGAGTTCTTCAAGCACTCCAATTTCGGCGGTAACTCCGAATCGTTTCTTCTAAATAACAATTGGCGGTATTATTGGATCAAGTTTGGCAGCGCCCTCGGCGACGAGATTTAGTCGATGCGCGCCAATGCATACGGCGGTTTTTCCGGCAATGTCTATGGCTTCGCCGAACGCGATTTTCTGGGTCGTTTCGCATCCCTAAACATGGCCGAGGGATGGACCTGTTGGTGGAGCAACGTCGGCAGCGCCATGAACGACGATATCGAATCGGCGCTGCTGATCAACCGCAGCCGCTCGGAATTGGTTATCGAGTTGGAGGGCCAGATTTCCGATCCGTTCATCGAGGGCCTCGACGCAGAAATCGAGGATACACAGGTTAGCCGACGAGGCGCCCCACGGATCTACAGCGTATTCTGGCCAAGCCACGATTCGACCAGAAAGTTCGTCAGGATCGAGCAAGATTTGCGCGTGGCGATCGATTGGTGGCCCGACTACGACGCCCAGGTCAAATATGACATATACTTGTATCTGGACGGCAACGGCGCCGTTAACGGCTATGTCGCCTGGACACACTGCTGGGTCGAAGGTGGTATATTCTCCGGCGACGTATTGGACGAGCTGCACCCCAAGCTGGTCGAGGGCGCGGCCACGCTTACCCAACAACTGCAGGACCAGCTAGCCTTGATCAATCTGCTTGCCGCTTTTGCCGGATATTCGTTTACGTCGCTCTATCTTTTACCCGGGAACGAGCCCGCAATGCCGCCTCCATCGTCCAACTTCGGGCGCATTGGGAACGCAAAAGAGAATTCGACGCTTGTGCTCTCATAGCGTTGACGGAACCGGCCCGACCTCGGCATAGGGCTGGGCTTCGGGAAACGGCCGGTGGGCCAGGATCAGGAACGGCGCGCCCGCGGCCACGTCGCTCAGGCAATAGCGGCACGGCAGACCCGAGCCGTCCGCTTCTTGCGCGTCGAAGAGAAGCGCCCTAGATCATGGACATTTACGCCTACAGCCAGCTCACAGCCTCGCCGAGCGGCCGGCGCAGAGAGCCCGCTTGGGGGACGACGCAGTTCTCGGCCGGGTATCCGCAAACCAGCAACAGGTATGGCTTTTCGTTTTTGGGCCGCTCGCAGATATCGCGCAGGAACGTCATGGGGTTCGGCGTGTGGGTCAGAGTCGCCAGTCCTGCGGTGTGCAGCGCGGCGATCAGGAAGCCGGTGGCGATGCCGACCGATTCCTGGACGTAGTAATGTTTCACAGGGCGCCCGTCCGCGAGTTGCCCCTTACGTTGGGCGAAGATGGCGATCAGGGTGGCGTGCTCGAGGAACGGCTTGTGCGCATCGGTGCCGAGCGGCGCCAGCGCGTCGAGCCACTCCCGGGGCGCGCGGCCGTGATAGAACGCATGCTCTTCGGCCTCGGCGGCCTCCCGTATACGTTTCTTTTTATCCGGGTCCGCGACCACGACAAAATGCCAGGGCTGGAGGTTTGCGCCCGACGGCGCCGTCGTCGCCGTCGCGAGGCAGGCCTGGATCACATTCGCGGGCACCTGCCGATCGCGGTAATCCCGCACGGTCCGGCGCCGTTTCATCAGATCGTGAAATTCGCGTGCGCGGGAGAGCGTCTCCGCGTCTCCCAGGTCGCGATAGCCGGTGAGCGGCTCCCAGACCGGTTCAGTGCCCGCCATTGTCATTTTCGACCATCCTTGTATGAGCCCACCAACCGATTGTGATCCCGCAACAGGGCACGGACGGGATCGTGGGGCAGCGCCCGGATGGTGATCCCGTCGCGCCCGGTCATGGTTCGGTTGGCGACCAGCGCATCGATCACAGCCTCGTCGATCGCCTGCACCGTGGCGGCGAACAGTGGGTCCAGCGCGGCGTCGGGCAGGAAATCCATCCGGCGCAGATCCTCACCGCCCCGCCCTCCGTCATCGGTCATGGCGGACCCGTTGGCGGTCGAGAAGGCGAGGAAAATATCGCCCGAGCCGTGCCCGGCGACCGAGCCCGAACGCGCGATGCCCAGGCCGCAGCGCCGGGCCAGGCGTTTGAGCTGATGCGGCATCAGCGGCGCATCGGTGGCGACAATACCGATGATCGAGCCCAGATCTGGGGCGTCCGATGCGGTCTCGATCAGGCGCCGCCCCACCGGCACCCCGGCAATGGTGAGCTGCTCGGCACGGCCGAAGTTGGCCTGCACGAAGGCGCCCAAGGTAAAACGCGCGCGCCCGGCTTCGAGTTTGCGCGAGGCGGTCCCGGAGCCGCCCTTGAAGCCGTAGCAGATCATGCCGGTGCCGCCGCCGATACTGCCCTCTTCGATGGCGCCGCCGGCGGCGCTGTCGAGCGCCTCGAAAACATGGGACTCGCGAACGTGAAAACCGTTGATGTCGTTCAGCTCTCCGTCATAGGTCTCGGCCGCGACCGGGAGGCCCCAGGCGTCGGGCATGTGCCCGCGCGCGACCATCCAGCGCAGGGTGGCATCCCGCGCCAGGCCGCAGGAGTGGGTGTTGGTGATGGTGATCGGGCTTTCGAGCCGGCCGGCCTCCTCGATCCACAGGAAGCCGGTCATCTCGCCGTTGCCGTTGAGGCTGTGGCAGCCCGCGAAGACCGGGGTCGCCAGCCCCGCCTTGCCGCGCGGCAGGATCGCGGTGACCCCGGTGCGCACCGGCCCCTCGCCGACCGCTAGTGGCCCCTCGCCACGAATGATGGTGCTGTAGCCGATCTCGACGCCGGCCACATCGGTGATCCCATTGAGCGCGCCCGGCACGCCGTCGAAAGGAATTCCCAGCGCCCGCGCCCGTACCTGTCCGGAAGGTGTGGCGAGGTGCTCGGCGGTCACGCTGCGCCCCATTTCTCCAGATAGGTATCGCAAATTTCGATCATGCGTTCGCGCCCGAAGCTGGGCTCGTGGCCGCCGTGGACGACATCGACGGGCAGTTTGCGCAGGCGTTCCAGGGTCCGGATGTAGTCGTCGATATTCGAATCTCCGAAGACGTAAAGGAGCGGCCCGTCATAGATCGCGTCTCCGGAAAACAGGGTCCCGGTGGCGGCCTCCCACAGGCCGATGCTGCCCGGCGAGTGGCCGGGAAAATGCAGCACCTCGAAACTGCGGTCGCCGAGGTCGATCACATCCCCCTCCTCGACCACCCAGGTCGGCGCGGCGGGATGGAGGATATGGGCAGCGGGATCGAAGCCCTGGAATGGCAGGGCGGTAAGGAACTCGCCATCCTCGGGCAAGACGTAACCGGACGCCTCCAGCGCCTCGGCCTTCCCGGCGCCAAAGCTCGAGACTCGCAGGACCATCTCGCGCCCGGCCTCGGCCATGGCCGCCGCTTCGGCGCTGTGGACCAGGCGCTCTTCGAACTCGTGGTGGGCCCCGATATGGTCGAAATGGGTATGGCTGGCGGCTGCGATCACCGGTTTTCGCAGCAGGTCCTGGACCGCCTCGCGCAGAGACAGGATGCCCAGCGCCGTATCGACCAGCAGGTCGCGATCCCGCCCCGGCACGTGCCAGACGTTACAGCGAATGAAGGGGTGGACGTGGGGCTCGGTGATCAACGTGATGCCGTCATCCATTTGGCGGCGTTGGAACCAAGTGTCGGCGACCTGCACGATCAGCCGGCGAGTGCGGTTTCGATGGCGTCGAGGGCGGCATCCGCCTTGGCGCCATCGGGTCCGCCGGCCTGGGCCATGTCCGGGCGGCCGCCGCCGCCCTTGCCGCCGAGCGCCGCCGAGCCGGCGCGCACCAGATCGACCGCGCTGATCCGCCCGGTCAGGTCGTCGGTCACGCCGACCACCAGCGAGGCCTTGCCCTCGGTCACCGATACCAACGCCACGACGCCGCTGCCGACCTGTTTCTTGAGCTCGTCCGCGAGCGGCTTGAGGTCTTTGGGCGGCAGGTCTTCGAGCACCCGCGGCATATACTTGATGCCGGCAACCTCGCGCGTCTCGGGTTGGGCGGCCGGGCCGGCACCGCCGCCAGCCGCCAGCTTGCGCCGCGCCTCGCCCAGATCGCGATCCAGACGCTTGCGTTCGTCCAGGAGTGCAGTCACCCGCAGCGTCAGTTCCGCCGGCGCGGCCTTGAGCGCGGCTGCCGCACCGGCCAAGGCCGTCTCCTGCCGGGTCACGTGGTCGAGCGCCGCCGCCCCGGCGACCGCCTCGATGCGGCGCACGCCCGCCGCAAGCGCGCCCTCGCTCACGATCTTGAAAAAGCCGATGTCGCCGGCGCGGCGCACGTGGGTGCCACCGCAAAGCTCGGTGGAGAAGGCCTTGCCGCCGTCTGCCGCGTCCGCCCCACCCATGGAGACGACCCGCACCTCCGCGCCGTACTTCTCGCCGAACAGTGCCAGCGCGCCCGCCTCGATCGCCTCGTCGGGGGTCATGGAGCGGGTCTCGACCGCGGCGTTCGCGCGGATGCGCTGGTTGACCTCGGCCTCGATGGCGCGCAGGTCCTCGGACGTGAGCCCCTGGGGCTGGCTGAAATCGAAACGCAGCCGGTCGGGCGCGACCAGCGAGCCCTTCTGGGTGACGTGGGCGCCCAGGCGCCGGCGCAGGGCCTCGTGCAGCAGGTGGGTCACAGAGTGATGGCCGCGCAGGCCCGCGCGGCGCGTGCTGTCGACTCTCATCTCTACCGTCTGGTCCGGTTTGATAGTGCCATGACCGACCGTGCCATAGTGCACAATGAGGTCGCCCAGCTTTTTCTGGGTGTCGGTGATCTGAATTTCGCCACCGGCAGCGGTGAACATGACCCCGATATCGCCGACCTGGCCGCCGGATTCGCCGTAGAACGGGGTCTGGTTGGCGATCACCTGGATTTCGTCGCCGGCCGCCGCGGCCTCGACCGCCACGCCGTCCCGGAGGATGGCCAGGACCTGGCCCTCGGCGGTCTCGGTGCCGTAGCCCAGAAATTCGGTGGCGCCCAATTTCTCGCGCAGCTCGAACCACAACTCCTCGGTCGCCGCCTCGCCGGAGCCGGCCCAGGCGGCGCGTGCGGTTTCGCGCTGGCGCGCCATGGCGGCATCGAATCCGGCCTGCTCGACGCTGCGGCCCTGACCGCGCAGGATGTCCTGGGTCAGGTCGAGCGGAAAGCCATAGGTATCGTAGAGCTTGAAGGCGACCTCGCCGGCCAGGGGTTCGGCTTCGCCGAGCTTGCCGGTCTCCTCATCGAGCAACCCGAGGCCGCGATCGAGGGTCTTGGCAAAACGGCCCTCCTCGAGCTTGAGGGTCTCGGCGACCAGCGCCTCGGCACGGCCGAGTTCGGGGAAAGCCTGGCCCATGAGCGCGGTGAGCACCGGCACCAGGCGCCAGATCATGGGTTCCTTGATGCCCAGCTTGTGTACGTGGCGCATGGCGCGGCGCATGATCCGGCGCAGCACGTAACCGCGGCCCTCGTTGGACGGCAGCACGCCGTCGGCGATCAGGAAGGCAGTCGCGCGCAGATGGTCGGCAATGACCCGGTGCGAGACCGAAAGCGCGCCGTCGGGTTCGGTGTTCGAGAGCCCGGCCGAGGCCTCGATCAGCTTGCGCAGCAGGTCGATTTCGTAGTTGTCGTGGGTGCCGGAAAGCACGGCGGTGACCCGCTCCAGTCCCATGCCGGTATCGATCGAGGGCTTGGGCAGCGCCACCCGTTCGCCCGGGCCAGTCTGCTCGAACTGCATGAACACCAGATTCCAGATTTCGATGAAGCGGTCGCCATCCTCGTCCGGGCTGCCGGGCAAGCCGCCGGGAATCTTCGGGCCGTGGTCGAAGAAAATCTCGGAACAGGGGCCGCAGGGCCCGGTGTCGCCCATCTGCCAGAAATTGTCCGAGGTCGAAATGCGGATGATCCGCTCCTCGGGCAGCCCGGCGATTCTGGACCACAGGCCGGCCGCATCCTCGTCCTCGGAATACACCGTGACCAGCAGGCGCTCCGCGGGCAGGCCATATTCCTGAGTCACCAGGTTCCAGGCCAACTCGATGGCGCGCTCCTTGAAGTAGTCGCCAAAGGAGAAATTGCCCAGCATTTCGAAGAAGGTGTGGTGGCGGGCGGTATAGCCGACGTTTTCCAAGTCGTTGTGCTTGCCGCCGGCGCGCACGCACTTCTGCGAGGTCGCGGCACGCGGGTTGGCCCGGGTTTCGTTGCCGGTGAAGACGTTCTTGAACTGCACCATGCCCGCGTTGGTGAACAACAGGGTCGGGTCGTTGTGCGGCACGAGCGGGCCAGAGGCCACGACCTCATGGCCTTGCTTGGCGAAGTAGTCCAGGAACGCGCTGCGGGTTTCGCTGCCGGAAGTCATGACCGCTATCTAGAGGCTCCAGGGGATTCAGGCAAGATGCAGTGTCGCCCCGGTTTCCCACAATAACGCCCCAGGTATATGATCGAACCGTGAATACGCGCTGGCTTTATATTCTGACTGGGATGGTCTGGGGCCTGCTTCTCGGCGCCCTCGGCGCGATCTTCGCGGTCGCCGCAGGGGCCGGATTCTCATGGCTCTACCTGTTCGGCGACGAACCCTGGCCCGAGGCGGCCGGTTGGTTGATTCCGGCCCTCGGCCTCGTTGTATTCGCGATCGTTCTCCTAATCTGTATAGCCCTCGGCCTGCGGGCCGGACACCGAGCCGGAATGGCCGGGCCCGAGGTGGCGGCGCGGCGCCATGCCAGCGCCCGCCGCTTGTGCGCGACCGGCGCATTGCTTGCACTGGTCCTGGCCAGCGCCGTCGCGGCGCGGCTCACCGGGCAGGAGGACACGCGCCAGATTGCCGAACGGCGGGCCGCGGGCTTCGAAACGCTGCAGTCCGAGCGCCAGCGGCTGACTGCGGTCTCGGTGTCCCGGCCGCCACGGCCCATGAGCTACGATCTAGAGGTCCGGACCCAGGGCGTCCGAGGCGGCCCGTACCGGCTCACCTGGGCGCTCCGCTCCACCGGCTTCAAGGAGGCGCTGGCCGCTGGCGCCGCCCAACTCACGCTCCAACCGGGCGACAACCGCACCAGCCTCACCATCGACGCCTGGGCGATCATCGAGCGGTATCACGACCTGGCGCTGGGCGGCCAGGTCGTCTATGTCGAGGTCGCGGAATTTTTTCACGTCGAGGTCACCCTGACTCCGGTGCTGGGCGAGGCCGAAATCAGAGAACTCCCGGCCCATGTGGCGCACAACTTCGCCCTGGGCCAATCGGCGCTGACCGACCGCGAAACCGCCGATCTGAAAATGCAATTCCGGATCGGCGGCCCGCAATACGAATTGATCGATTAACCCAGTTTTGGGTTGGCCCCGTTCAGGCCTTGGCGCCCGCCTTCCCGTCCTCGGCCGGTTCGTCATGCCCTTCGAGCATATCTCTGGCGACCAGACCGGCATTTTCCCGAATCTTGATCTCGATCGTGGCCGCCAACTCGGGGTGTTCGCGCAGGAACGTCTTGGCGTTTTCGCGGCCCTGGCCGACACGCTGGCCATCGAAGGAGAACCAGGCGCCGGATTTCTCGACGATGCCGGCCTGGACGCCGAGATCGAGCAACTCGCCGGTCTTGGAGATGCCCTCGCCGTACATGATGTCGAACTCGACCACCTTGAACGGCGGCGCCAGCTTGTTCTTGACCACCTTCACCTTGGTCTGGTTGCCGACCACGTTGTCGCGGTCCTTGATGGCGCCGATGCGGCGAATGTCGAGGCGCACGGAGGCATAGAACTTGAGCGCGTTGCCGCCGGGCGTGGTCTCCGGATTGCCGAACATCACGCCGATCTTCATGCGCAGCTGGTTGATGAACAGCACCATGGTGCCCGAGCGCGAGATCGAGGAGGTCAGCTTCCGGAGCGCCTGGCTCATCAGCCGCGCCTGCAGGCCCGGCAGTTGGTCGCCCATCTCGCCCTCGAGCTCGGCGCGCGGCACCAGCGCCGCGACCGAATCGATCACCAGCACGGCGATGGCGCCGGAGCGCACCAAGGTGTCGGCGATTTCGAGCCCCTGCTCGCCGGTGTCCGGCTGGGAGATCAAGAGCTCGCCCACGTCGACGCCCAGCTTGCGGGCGTAGATCGGGTCGAGGGCATGCTCGGCGTCGATAAAGGCACAGGTCCCGCCCGCCTTCTGGGCCTCGGCGACGACGTGCAGCGCGAGCGTGGTCTTGCCGGAGCTTTCCGGACCGTAGATCTCGACCACCCGGCCGCGCGGCAGACCGCCGATGCCGAGCGCAATATCCAGGCTCAAGGAACCGGTCGGGACGACTTCGATTTCGACCACGGCGTCGTCGCCGAGGCGCATGACCGTGCCCTTACCGAAGGCCCGCTCGATCTGGCCGAGCGCGGCCTCCAATGCTTTTTGCTTATCCACCGATTCCCTCTCGACCAGCCGCAAGGCGTTGTTCGACATGAGCTACCTTCCTCTTATCCCACAGGGGTGTTTCGACCGCAACGAGCCCGCACCGTACTTGCTTTGTTCCAGGGCGGCAAGCATTATATTGAACGAAAAGAGAACAAACGCCGATTTCCTGTCAGACCCGTTAATCGACATATCGATCCTAGAAATTGACACTTCGTCGATTGGCCTTCCTAGCTCGGTTGATATTTTTTTTTTAAATGCCGGTATCACATCGAATCGTACGAAATTTAAGGATTGTGACCATGGCCGAGATCAGTGCATCGGAGGTGCGCAGCAATTTTTCGGATATTCTCAGCCGCGTCGCCTACGGCAAGGAACGGGTGACCGTCATGCGCCGCGGCCGCCCGGTCGCAAGTCTGCTGCCGATCGAAGATTCGGTCCAGAATCGAGGCTGGCGAAATATTGAGCGCGGTTGCCGACAGAATTCCCGGATTCGTGTACCAGCGAATCCAGCACCCCGACGGCCGCGAAGAATATAACTACATATCGCCGGGATTCCGCGACACCTTTGGCATCGAGCCCGCAGAGTTGTTCGCCGACCCGACGATCCTCAACCGCGCGATTCACCCGAAGGACCGGGAGCACAGAGACCGTGCTATTGCCGAATCGGCTCGGACGTTAAGCGACTACGACGTACAGTATCGCGCGCTCACACCGACAGGCGAGACCAAGTGGCTGCACGCCACCGCCCGGCCGCCGCGCCGCGCCGATGGCGCCATCGTCTGGACCGGCATTACCCTCGACGTCACCGAGTGGAAAGAATCCGAGGCCCGCCTGCACGAGAGCGAAGCACGCTATCGTTCCCGGTTCGATTCCATCCCGATTTCCGTGTGGGAGGAAGATTGGTCCGATGTCAAAAAAATGATCGACC
>SMVA01092791.1_pt1 | contig 11752 bp, 10 predicted proteins | sample 2456451 | NCBI WGS metagenome assembly SMVA01 (sample SAMN11095933, study PRJNA526329) | marine sediment metagenome | biome: Marine sediment; feature: Surficial sediment; material: Deep marine sediment; isolation source: Hadal surficial sediment | place: Pacific Ocean | collected 2014-05 | depth...
AGATCGCGCAACGGGCCATCTCTTCCGGAGACGCTTTCGAAACGCTCGTCAAACTCGTGGAAGCTCAGGGCGGCGACACATCGGTCCTACATGATCCAGAGTCTAGGAGTGACTCGGCCGTAGTTCGCGTCGTTAAGGCACCCGATGAAGCGGGACCCATCATAGAGGCGATTGACGCGCTTGAAATTGGACGGGCGTGTGTTGACTTGGGAGCCGGGCGGCGCAATAAAGAAGATTCGGTTGATCCTCTCGCCGGGATCTATCTACTTAAGAAAGAGTCCGACGCTATTGGATCGGGAGAACCGCTGTTTGAGGTGCGTGCTTCAAACGAAGACCGGATTGAAAGAATTATTCCGAAGGTGCAATCGGCTTTTTCTTATACGGAAACCCCGTTTTCCGTAACAAGTCGACTAAAGAACAGGTATGCGGAGAGCACCTGGCTGCATCCGGTTGGAAACCCTTCCGTATGAACGTCCTACACTTTGTACATTGACTGGCTACCGATCCGGCAAAAAGTACCCGAACCCGTCTCGGATTGCTATATTTGCCGAAGGGACCACCACCCAAGTTTAATTAAAGAGAATCGTCATTATGTCTATCTGGGCACGTTTTAAACGGTTCATGAAGTCCATTTTCGGAGGCGCAATTTCTGCCCTTGAGGACCCCAAATTAATCCTCGAGCAGAATATCCGAGAGCTGAACGATCAAGTACCGAAGATGAATGAGAACATCGCGACTGTAAAGGCAAACGTGATGCTTCTCAGAAAAGAAGTCAAGAAATATGAATCCGAAATGGCCGATCTTTCTGCCAAGATTAAAGCAGGAATCCAGGCCAATCGAGATGATATCGCCGAGCGCTACGCGTTACGACTCGAATCTGTGAAGGAAGCGCTCGAGAGAACGAAAGAACAACTCAAGTACGCATCCGCGGCCTACGACAAGGCCATCCAGGTCAAACAGGCTTTTATGCGCGAAAAAGAGCGCAAAATTTCCGAAGCGAAAGATGCACTTCGCGCACACGAACGGGCGAAGTGGCAGGCCAAGGTCGCCGATACGCTGGAGGCTTTCGAAGTGACTGGTATCGACCAGACACACGACGAAATGATTTCACGAATCAACGAGCAAACGGCGCGAAACGAAGCGCGTATGGAAATGGCATTGGATTCCATAGACACGGAAGCCTTGGAAATTGAGGAGGACGCTCAAAAAATTCGTGCGGCAGAACTCGTGAAACAGTTCAAACTGGAAATGGGCGTAGGGGATACGAGCGGCGCCAAGGAAGAGCCCGAACTCGAGGTACCGGAAAGCGAAGAGGAAAAAGAAGCAAAAACAATCGGGAAGCAGCGAACTAAGAGCTGACGAATTGTAGACAGTATTCTGGGAAGCATTCCCGAATTGATTTCTGAAGAGTTATGACACCCGAAGAATTCGATCGCATAAAAAAGGCTGAAAAGGAGCATCTTCGAAAACTCAAAAAGCTGAAGGAAACACATCGTCAGCTCGAGAGACAGAAGAAGATGACCGATGCTGTGTCTGAATTGACGACTTCCATGCGGGAGAAGCTGGATGTACATGACGACATGATGAACAGGATCGGAATGGATTCGGCGCTGAGTGAGGCGCGGTTGGAAATGGCTCTTGAATCCAGCGAAAAAGCCGAATTCGAGGCTCAGGAATGGAAGGACGAACAGGATCTGACCAAAGAAAGAGCAAAAAAACTGGTTCGTCAGATGAAGGCCGCTGGTGATGTGACGGCGGTGGATTCGGAACGCGACGTGGCTCCGACCAGTTCAGACAAGGCAAAATCATCTGCGAAAGACGACTCGGATAGCGAATTACCCGAAAAAACAATAGGAAGGATGAAACCCTGACGGCGTCGCAGGGTGATGAAATAGGACACCGATTGAGGAAGATGAACGATCCTGATATCAATTATACGAAAGAAGCATTTCTACATCCGTGGAACTTGACCTTCTTGATCGTATCGATGCTGATTACATTTTTGGTCGGCATGATGATCGTGCCGGAATGGCCGTTCAGTGCTGCTCTGATTCTAGTGTCGGCTATGGAGCTCATCTATTTGGGTAACATGCCTCGTCAGGAGCGATTTCGCCGGGCCATACGATCCAAGAGAGCAGCAGAGCATGCAAAGCCGCCTTCCCAGAAAGAACTCTTTCATTCCTTGACGCGGCAGAATCAGCGACGATATGCAAGGCTGAAGAAGCTGGAAAAAGAGATTGCGGCGAACTATCGAAAATTGTCGTACGCATCGCAGGGAATGCTCGATAGTCACATGTCCAAGATTAACGGACTTTTGGATTCATACCTCAATCTGCTCTATCAAAAAGAACGCTACGAGTTTTCCTCGAAGGCCTCGACCGAATCGGAGGTGGTCACCGCGATGGAGAAGCTTCGTCTGGACATGGAAGACGATCCACCCCGGGTCAAGGCGGTTAAGGCACGTCGGCTCCGAATTCTGGAACAGCGCCTGGACCGATCCAAGAACGGACAGGAAAATTTGGAAATTATCAAGGCCCAGCTGGAGACGATTGAAGACGTAACCAAGTACATTCTTGAGCAGTCCCTGACGCTCCGCAATCCGGAAGAAATTACTTTCCAACTCGATACGCTTCTGAGCGAGGTAGAAGAGACGCAAGCCTCGGTTGTCGAGATGCAAGAGGTATTTGCGTCTCCGGCCGACCTTCTGAGTGAACTGGATACTTTCCAAGATCCAAACCAGGAAGAGTCCTCAATTGAAAGCACTCGCGTGCAAGAGTAGCGATTCCGTATTTTCGGATCGAATCAACTCAATTCAATTTCTACATTGATGTCTTATTCGACTCTCCGATTCGACGTAGATGACGACGGTGTTGCGCTGATCACGATCAGTCGTCCCGAAAAATTAAACGCTCTGAATTCGACCGTTTTGGATGAGCTGGATGCATGCTTTTCCGAAGCCAACGAGACCGATGAGATTCGAGGAGTCATAGTAACCGGCGACGGCCCGAAAGCGTTTGTTGCCGGAGCCGACATCCAGGAATTTGTCACTCTCGATCCTGACGAAGCCGAAGACGTCGCACGCCGAGGCCAGGCTGTTTTTCAGCGCATAGAAGATATGCTCATTCCTGTAATCGCTGCCGTTAACGGTTTCGCGCTGGGAGGTGGGTGTGAACTCGCGATTTCTTGTCATATTCGGATTGCGTCCGACAACGCCTCATTCGGTCAGCCGGAGGTGAATCTGGGACTGATTCCAGGTTATGGCGGAACGCAACGGCTTCCCCGATTGATCGGACGGGGGAATGCGACCGAATTGTTGCTTTCGGGAGACATGATTTCGGCATCCAGAGCCTACGAAATAGGCCTGGTGAACAAAGTGGTTGCTCCCGATGAGCTTATGGATTCCGCACGAGCGCTTATGAAAACAATCATGTCTCGTGCGCCGGTGGCTATCGCTCTGGTTCTGGAAGCCATTCGCGCGAGTTATCTTCCTCCGGATGAGGGACTGACGCGCGAAGCAACGCTTTTTGGTAGGGCCTGCGATACAGAAGATTTCAAAGAGGGAGTGTCGGCGTTTTTGGAAAAGAGACCGCCCAATTTTCGGGGCCGGTAGCGATTAGAGTCTAGTTCGAACTGAGAGAGTGAATCATTGATCATAGGACTCATCATACTCACGCTGCTTCTCAGCAGCTTTTTCTCTGGATCCGAAATCGCCTTTGTGGCCGCAAATCGACTTCGGGTAGAGGTTCACGCCCGGAGAGGGGGATTCGTCGGGAAAACCGTGAGACGATTCATCGACAATCCGGCGACTCTGCTTACGACAACACTCGTAGGCAACAACATTTGTCTGGTGGTCTACGCCACTCTATTTGCCATATTTTTTGTACCCCCACTGGAAGCTTTTATTTCTGGCTCCTTCGGCCTGCAGACTTCATCTCTCGAGATCGCCGTCCTGATTACCCAGACCATAATCGCGTCCACGATCGTCCTGTTCGTAGGCGAGATCATTCCTAAATCTGTACTCAGAGAAGTGGCCAACTCTGCGGTTTTTGCCCTGGCGGTACCACTCAGAATAACGTACTTCTTGCTTCTTCCGCTGATTAAAGTATCACAGTGGTCTGCCCTCGTCTTAATGAAAATATTTCGAGCCAGCGAGGAGAGCTATGGAGAATTCATGCGGCGGGATTTTGAAATCATGATAGAGGAAGGGAAGCTGAGTGGCGATCTGGACCTGGCTGAGGACGAAACGACACTTTTGTCCAACGTTTTCGCGATGGCGTCAATCAAAGTCAAGGAGTCGATGGTGCCCCGAACCGATATCGTCGCCGTAGAGGTAGGTACATCGACCGAGGATCTCCTGAACGCGTTTGTCGCGTCGGGGCATTCTAAGCTTCCCGTCTACAAAGAAAATATTGACAATATCGTGGGCGTAGCATTCGCTTACGATTTGTTTGATGAGCCCTCGTCTTTGAAGGAAATGATGCGGCCGGCGACGTTTGTGCCTGAGTCGAAGTTGTCCAAGCATCTCCTGCAGGAATTTCTTCAATCCAAAACGTCCATTGCGATCGTCATCGATGAGTACGGAGGCACGGCAGGTCTGGCTACAACGGAAGATCTTTTGGAAGAACTCTTCGGGGACATTCAGGACGAGTTTGACGACGAAGATCTGATGCTTCGCGTGCTTGATGAGAATACGGTTCTTGCGAGCGGCAGAATCGAAGTAGACGAACTCGCCGAAGAAACCAATATTGTTCTTCCCGATGGAGATTACGAGACCGTAGCCGGGTATCTGTTGGATCGACTGGGGACGATTCCCAAAACTCGGGATGAGTTTGAGCTCGACGGTTTTAGAATCGTTGTTCTTCAGGCGTCCGCCAACCGGGTCGACCTGGTTCGATTACATCGTCTCGTCGAGCAAGATTCGCCCCAAGGCCCTAAGACGTAGGAGTCTCGGGATCGTCTTTTCCTCCGATGGAATCTCTCATGCGCGTATCGGCCTCGATATTCCTTAAGTTGATGTAATCCATCACGCCGAAATTGCCAGCTCGAAAAGCCTCTGCCATTGCAAGGGGGACTTCTGCTTCGGCGGCCACGACGCGGGCTCGCTGCTTCACGACCTCAGCCTGCATTTCCTGTTCGGAAGCTACAGCCGCAGCGCGGCGCTCTTCCGCTTTTGCCCGGGCGATTTTTAAGTCCGCTTCGGCCTGATCCGTCTGGAGCGCTGCCCCAATATTTTCACCGACGTCCACGTCGGCGATATCGATCGAGAGAATTTCAAAAGCCGTGCCGGCATCCAAACCTTTGTCTAATACGACTTTAGAAATCCGATCCGGGTTTTCGAGTACCTGCTTGTGGGTATCTGAAGAACCGATCGTCGAAACGATTCCCTCTCCAACCCGAGCGATGATGGTTTCCTCACCAGCTCCACCAACCAGGCGCTCAATATTTGCGCGAACGGTAACTTTTGCCACCGCCCTAACCTGAATGCCATCCTTGGCGACGGCTGAAACAGGGGGCGTTTCGATCACTTTCGGATTTACGGACATCTGAACAGCCTCAAAAACGTCTCGGCCTGCTAAGTCGATTGCAGTAGCTCGTACGAAGTCGAGGTCTATATTGGCCTTGTCTGCCGATATCAACGAGTTCACCACCTTCTGGACCTGTCCACCTGCCAGGTAATGGGCCTCCAATTGCGCTGTATCCAGATATATCCCCGCCTTGTGGGCAGTAATGAGTGGTCGGACGATTGCCACCGGAGGCACTTTTCGCAGCCGCATTCCTACGAGATCGCGAACAAGTTTCAGTTTAACGCCAGAGAAATAAGCGGTAACCCAAAGCCCTACAGGGACGAAATACAGAAAAACGATCATCATCACCAGGATAAGCACGATGATTGTGATTCCGGCTGTCGTGAAAAGTATATCCATGGTGTTCCTCGTTATTCTTATTCAGTGCCTGGCTTTCGGTAATCCCCGCTCTGTCCACCCGTTTTTGCAAGGAGGTGAATATTTTCGATGACCATCTCTTTTGTGACTGATTTACACATGTCGTAAATCGTCAGGCACGAGACGGTCACGGCTGTCAGAGCCTCCATCTCCACACCTGTCGGACCCACCGATTTTGCGTACGCTCTGACCTCTATGGTGTGCGTTGACTCTTCCGGGGACAATTCAACATCAATTCCTGCGAGTGCCACCTGATGGCAGAGCGGAATGAGTCGACTGGTCTCTTTGGCTCCCATAATACCCGCGAACTGAGAAATAGCCAAAACGTCTCCTTTCTGAATGGCGTTCTCAGCCACTCTAGAAAAGGCTTCCGGTCCCAGATGCACACGGCCGATGGCCACCGCCGTTCGAACCGAATCGGCCTTCTCGGAGATATCTACCATGTGAACTCCGCCCTGCGGATCAACGTGTGTGAGTGAGGACATTGACAATCGAAGGATTTTCTAGTTGAAACGGTGAATATCAGAGTGGAAGAGCGAAGATAGCCGGTACGCGATCAGGCAACAAACAACTACCCTCCGATCAAGATCATTGGGCGATCGGGTGAATTGGATATTTCATACATCCCGGCGTGCGATGCCTTTTTTCGATGCACGGCTCCTTCAATAAGTGACATGAGCTCGACGTCCGTTGCTCCCCGGCGAACGGCGTCGCGGAGACTGACTTCACTTTTACCAAATAAACAAACGCGTAGATTTCCATCTGCTGTAAGTCTCAGGCGATTGCAACTTCCACAAAATTTGTCGCTCATGGACGAGATGAATCCAAGGCTCCCTTGAAAACCGGGCACTTGCCATGATTTTGAAGTGGGATTCAGGTCGTCACTTTTGCGCGCGAGCGTGGGATAAGCGGCTCGGATTTGTTCAAGCATTTTCTCGTACGGCAAGAAGTGAGTGTCGTCCCACCCGTTCCCACCAAAAGGCATGTATTCGATGAAGCGCATTTCAATGGACTGGTGACGAGTCCATTCAACAAAATCGATCAATTCATCATCGTTGATTCCTTTTTGAACCACGCAATTGATCTTGACGGGATTGTATCCGGCCTCTAGCGTCATCTTAATGGATTCCAATACGGTTTCAAATCCGCCGCGCAGCGTAATCTCCCGAAAACGATCCTCACGGAGTGTATCGAGGCTGATATTGAATGCCGACACGCCCGCTTCTTTGAGAGCCTTCAATTTTTTTGGAAGGAGAAGGCCATTCGTCGTAATCGCGATGGTTTTTATCCCGTCAATCTCGTTCAGTCTTCCGACCAGATGCTCGATGTCGTTTCGGATGAGCGGCTCGCCACCTGTAAGCCTGATTTTCGTGACACCCAGCAGTGCGAAGAGACTCGCTAGATGAACGATTTCCTCAAAAGACAGCATCTCCGGTTTGGGTCGAAGCTCAACTCCTTCAGACGGCATGCAATAGGTGCATCGGAGATTACAGCGCTCTGTGAGCGAGATTCTCAGATACGAATGCTGACGGCCGAATGTATCGGTAACGATGTGTGTGAGATCTTCCAAATGGACAAACAAGTGCCTGAATTAACTCGGCACCTGAGTACGCCACTGCCCATGGGTTGTTGCCGATTTCTAAGGCGCGTTTTCCGCGCACTTCTCGAGCCAGATCGTGACCGGGCCTTCGTTGATCAGTTCGATATCCATTTGGGCTCCGAACTTTCCAGACGCTACAGCGCGGCCTAATTGATCCTGTAATCGAGCAACGAACTCCTCGTAGAGTGGCTCAGCAATTTCCGGCGGGGCAGACTGGACGAAGGAAGGTCGATTCCCCTTCTTCGCGTTTCCGTAAAGTGTGAATTGGGAAATAACGAGGGCCTCGCCCGCAATATCGAGGAGAGAGCGATTCATTTTTCCGTCGTCGTCCGCAAAAATTCGCAGATTGGCGGTCTTGTTGACCAGCCACTCCAATTCCCCTGATGTATCGGTCCGGTGAATGCCTAGAAAGACAAGAGCGCCACTCTCGATGGCGCCGATCTCTTGTTCGTCTATACGAACTGAGGCCCGGGAAACGCGCTGAATGAGTGCAATCAATTTAGAATTCCCAGATTGAGGGTCGATCGAATAAAGGCCTTTGGATCTCCATTGTTACGATCCTTTCGCATCCTCTGACCGAAGGAACGCAGCGAATTTCTGAAACGCCTCGCTGCGATGGCTGACCTTGTTTTTTTCTTCAGCAGTCATCTCCGCGAATGTTCGAGTGTCGCTCTCGGGAACGAATATCGAGTCGTATCCGAATCCGCCCTCACCTCTTTCGGCAACCGCGATCAAGCCCTCACACGTGCCGTCAAAAACGTGTACTTCGTCGTCATCTACGAACGCCGCAACGGTCCTGAATCTGGCCGAGCGTTCATCGATCCCGTCAAGTTCAGATAACAACAGCCTTCGATTCGCTTCCGAATTCGCGTCGGGCCCAGCATACCTGGCAGATAGAACTCCCGGACGACCGTCCAGCGCGTCGACTTCCAGACCGGTATCGTCCGCAATTGCAGGAAGTCCCGTAAACTCAGCAATCTCTCTCGCCTTTTTCACGGCGTTCCCCTCGAGCGTGGCCTTGTTCTCGAGGACGGCTGGAGCATTCGGAAAATCCTCCAGGGAGAGTGTTCGAACAGCCAGGTCCTTCAACAACATTTCGATCTCGCGCACCTTTCCCCGGTTTCCTGACGCGATCACAATTTCTCTCATGCTCTGATCCTATGTCTGTGCTTTCAAAATTCTCATCGTCCAGGTCTGGCATGTCCTCGATATTTTCATCAATTCCGCCCTTTATCGAACTGTTTCGGGTATTCCGTCAAAAAAGGCTCGTTGATTCAGCTCGAAAACGAGCGTATATTGGAAGGCTTAAGTATTTCGAGATAACCAAAGACCATCGGTTCGGAGAATTCTAGTGCCCGTAGGAATTAAAGTAAGAGACAACGAGTCGATCGACCGCGCCTTGCGGCGATTCAAACGTGCTGTCAACAGAAGTCGTGTTCTTCGCATATTTCGTGCAAACATGGCGTTCACCAAACCATCGGAAGAGCGTCGAATCGCCAAGGAAAAAGCGCTTCGAAATTCAAGACGACGTCGATACTAAGAAACCCCACTTCGTTTTCGCTACCGGCAACTGATTTAGCTGGATAGTGCCTGCTTGAGGATCGCAGCCTGTTCTGCATGATGAACAAGAGCACTCCCGGTTGCAGTAGAAGCAGACTCGACTCTTCCGGCGTATTCGACGCGAATCCCAGCTCCTTCGAGCAATCGATCCATTCGATGGCGTACGAACGACCACGCACCCATATTCTCTGGTTCCTCCTGTAACCAAACAACGCGATTCAGTCGAGGATAGCGGTCGAATTCGTTTTTGATTTCTTTGGAAGGGAACGGATAAATCTGCTCGAGCCTGCACACGGCGATTCTGTCTTCCGTTTCCTCTTTCCCGAGTTCATCTCTCAGGTCATAAAAGACTTTCCCGCTGCATACAATCACTTTCTCCACCAATGCTGGATTAATATCCGAGCCGATCAAGGGAAGAAATCCACCATTCGTCAGTTCGTCAGGGCGCGATACGACCAGCGGGTGTCGAAGAAGGCTCTTTGGTGCCATAACAATGAGCGGTGACGTAATCTCACTTTGGGCTTGTCGCCTGAGGGCATGAAAATAATTGGCTGGGGTAGTAAAATTGCAGACGATCATGTTGTCTTCTGCACACATCTGAAGAAATCGCTCCAGTCGGGCGGACGAATGCTCGGGCCCCTGGCCTTCATATCCGTGGGGTAGAAGGAGTACCAAACTGCTTGTCTGCCCCCACTTCTCCTCGGCGCAGGACAAAAACTGGTCGAAGATGATTTGAGCTCCGTTGCCAAAATCACCGAACTGAGCTTCCCAAATTACCAGGGCTTCAGGTTCGGCGACAGAGTAGCCGTATTCGAATCCGCATGCGGCATATTCTGAGAGCAAGCTATCGTAGATGCGAAGAATATTCTGTTCTTCTGAGATGTGATTCAGAGGCACATATTCTTCGTTCGTCTCCTGATCATATACGACCGCGTGGCGATGGCTAAACGTTCCCCGTCGAGTGTCTTGCCCGCTCATCCGAATACGAGTTCCATCCGTCAGCAGTGTCCCGAACGCAAGCAACTCCGCGAGGCCCCAATCGATACTTTTGTCGTTGAAAAAAGATTTTTGTCTACGATGAAATTGTCTGATCAGCTTCTTGTGCACGGTGAACGACTCGGGAAAAGTGTTCAAGGCCGATACGACGGCGTCCAGCCGCTCGCTACCGACGGCCGTGTCAAACTGAGGCAGTTCGGTATCGTCCTGGAATGGTGCATCCTGTGGTTTATCGGAGGCTTCCAATACAATGGGTGCGACCCGTTCGGCGATTTCTTTCGTACTCTGAAATGCATTTTGCAATTTTGCCCGAAAGTCGTCGAGCATCTTCTCAGCAGTCTCAGGAGACATGTCGCCCCTGCGCAGCAGTAATTCCGTATAGATCTTCCGAACAGGGCGTTTATTTTCGATTTTCCGATAGAGAAGAGGCTGCGTGTATGTGGGTTCGTCCCCTTCATTGTGCCCACGCACGCGGTAGCAGAGCATGTCCACGACGACATCTTTGTTGAACTCCTGTCTATAGTCCAGAGCGATTCGAGCGACACGGACACAGGATTCCGGATCGTCTCCATTCACATGAAAAATGGGCGCCTGGATCATCCGTGCAATATCGGTGGCGTACGTTGAGCTGCGAGCTTCAGACGGCCCCGTCGTAAAGCCGATTTGATTGTTGATGACAAGATGAATGGTACCACCCGTATGATAGCCCCGAAGCTGACTCATGTTGAGCGTTTCCGCTACCACACCCTGCCCCGCGAATGCAGCATCGCCATGAATAAGAATCGGAATGACGGCATCTTCGAACTCCGTTTCTGCCCCCGACGCATCCATGCCGCGGAGGGCTTCCTGTTTGGCCCTTGTCATGCCTTCAACGACCGGATTCACGGCCTCCAGGTGACTGGGATTTGAGGCCAGCACAAGCTTGATCGTTTCCCCTTCTGGAGACGTGTGCTCTCCATCGGCTCCTAGATGATATTTGACATCGCCAGAACCCTGGATGGTATTAGGATCCAAGCTTCCTTCAAACTCCGAAAAAATCACCTCGTACGGCTTGTTCAAAATATTGGCAAGGATGTTCAGTCTGCCTCGATGGGCCATGCCGATAACCACTTCCTTTACACCCGATTCCGCGGCGTCGGACAGAATTCGATCGAGAAGGGGAATGATGGTCTCAGAGCCCTCTAGCGAAAACCGCTTGTGCCCAATGTATTTCGTGTGCAAGAACGTCTCGAATGCTTCTGCAGCGTTCAGCTTCTCAAGCATCCGTTGTTTTTCAGATTCGGTGAGGGATCGCTTGTCTTTCGTTGCCTCGACCCGGTTCTGAATCCATTCTCTCTCCCCGGGATCCGAGATGTGCATGAACTCGGTTCCGATTTTACGGGTGTACGACGTTCTGATGATGTCCAAAATGTCACGAAGGGGCATGAGGTCTTTGCCGCCCAAGCCGCCCGTCACAAATTCCCGATCGAGGTCCCAAATCGTCAAGCCGTAGTTCATGGGATCAAGCTCATCGTGGTAGGTCCAATTATACCCGAGTGGATTCACGTCGGCCTGAAGGTGTCCGCGAACTCGAAATGCTCGAATAAGCTGAAGGACCCGCGCCTGTTTGCGGATCATGTCCAGCTCGGACGAGCCGTCCTTGGAACCCATCTGC
>SMVA01295033.1_pt1 | contig 11748 bp, 7 predicted proteins | sample 2456451 | NCBI WGS metagenome assembly SMVA01 (sample SAMN11095933, study PRJNA526329) | marine sediment metagenome | biome: Marine sediment; feature: Surficial sediment; material: Deep marine sediment; isolation source: Hadal surficial sediment | place: Pacific Ocean | collected 2014-05 | depth 0-1...
TGCCAGCGGATGGCAAGGAATCCAAATAGGCAAACGGCCCCTGGTTCCGCTCAACACTGGTTTGGAACGCATCAAGTAAGTTCGGGATACTATTCGAAGGTTGCCGTGCATCACCCAGCCATATGATGCGCCAGTCATCCTTTGTGGGATCAAATCCGCTGAAGTCGGCCTCTATGACGACTAAGATTGGATCGGCATCCGATTTCAGGCGCGCCTTTATGGCTGAGGGCCAAGCTTTTTTCTCAAGCTCACGCTGGACTCTGTTGCGTCCGATTTTTGTCGCTCGGACCGCCCGAACTGGCAAGCCTCCGATGTCACCAAATTTGTCGAATTTTTTATCCAGGGTTTCCTGTAAATCGCCCCCATGACGGCGCTCCTGGGACAAAATGAACAGATACCTCGAACCCCGGAGGTTTAGCTCCCGCAATGTTGAGACTTTTTCCATCACAGCCCCTAGTTCAAGACGGCTTTGTATCGTCTTTTGATGCAATCATACCGTCAAATATACTTTGGAATGTGTCTGCCGCACCAGTCGCGGCGCTTCCCACCACGGCGGCGTAATGGCGGTGGAGCATGGTTAGGTCGGAATGCCCGATCCGGTCGGCAAGGGTCCGAAGATCGACGCCCCCAGCGGCAGCATAGGTGCTGTGAGTTCGCCGCAGATCATGGATGGTCACATCGGTTAAACCCGCTTCTTCCCGGGCCGCCGCCCATCGTCGCCGGAGCGTCATTAAGGAGACCGGGAACACGGGGCCGCTCTTGTCCTTGCACCGTTCTCTCTGGCGATCAAGTACCTCACACATGGTTCGAGTGCAAACAATCATGCGCGGTTTGCCGCTCTTGGATGTGCCGATCATGGCAACCTTTAAGCCGTCATTCACCGTTCTGATATCGTCCCAGGTTAAACCAAGAATTTCGCCCCGCCGCATCCCCGAATGCAACGCCCAAAGAACAAAATCCGTAAGCCACGGTGCCTGCCGGTCGGCTGACGTGAGAAGCTTTTCGATCTCCTCTGCCGTCAGGAATCGCTGGCGCGCTGCACCTCCTTGGAACCGATCAGCCTGTGTACATGGATTGCGTCTGATGATTTCAGACCGCACCGCATCATTCAGGATCGACCGCAAAGTGCTGACCTGGCGCTTGACGGTGGCCGGAGACAACTTCTTTAGCTGGGCCGCCCCCCAGGTATTTATATCGGCTGGAGTAATGGCGGAAAGAAGCTTTGGCCCGAAGGTTGGGAGGAGATGGCATCGCACGTGGATTTCCGCTGTCTCATAGGCACTGATGCGCGAACGTGCCCGCTCAAGCCAGTCGGTGGCCCATTCACCGAAAGTGGGAGGTGTTACTTCCTCAAGGGGCTCCCCACGATCTGCCCGTCCCTGAAGGTCATCTCGGTATTCTAAAAGCTGGGCCCAGGACCAGGAACTAAGCCTACCTGCCTTAATTTCAACCGATGAACGCGGGGAGTAGTGTTTACCTCTGAATACGGCTCCTCGGGGAACCCGGATTTTCACCCATGCGGTATCACCCCTTCGACCTCGAAACACGCCTACGCCATGGAGATAGCGTGGCCGCTTCCCCATTTCATCGGGCAGGGATGAATAAAAACGGTCGAACTCTGCAAACCGTCCGGGTCGGCCTCTAGGGCGTATAGCTTGCGTATTCATAAGTGGGGTTTTCTCCAATTCCCCACTATTCTAGCCGAATCAGAACCCCCACGCAATCCCCACATCTAACGTCCGTAAAAGCTAATATTCTCATATAACGTTGATAACACGTGATTTTATGATCTATTAGATTTCAATAACATAGATAACATCAGAAACACACATAACGTATGACCCTGCCCTCCGAAGGCAGAGGTCGTGGGTTCGAATCCCGCCGGGTGCGCCAATTTTTCAATGGGTTAGCCCCCATAAAGCCCTAACGCCATGGTCTCGACCGCTTCCGGTCGGCCCCTCGCGCGCGCCTTTCCGACGACGCGCGCATTCTACCGACGCCTAGCGCCGAGACTCGGCGAACAAGTCTTTGAGCGCGAAAAAGAATTTAAGGATTTGAGCCATTTCCGCGAACAACTGCTTTCGCAGCCTTAGCGCGTCCTTGATGTCATTCGCAACGTCCTCCCGACGCCTATTTTTCCGTGCGATGGTTTCTTTTCGGGTGAAATAATCCAACGAAATCCGGGTGAGAGAAAGCTTGCGGCCATGGTAGATGCGCATTTGGACGTCGATCATTCTTCGGTCATCGCGTTGGCGATACTTCGCGTTCCAAAACGCCTCGGCTTTTTGGCAGCCTTTTTGCCATGCGTCGTAAGTTCGCCTTCGCCCAAGGATCGACCTATTTAGTTCGCACGAGAGAACGATCTCCAGCAGCGCCGCGCGTTCGCCCGCGGAGAAGCGGCGGATATCGTCCGCCACCTTTATCTTGACCGCGGCATCCCCCGGGTTTTCGCCCAGGAATGGGATCGAAGATGGATTTCCGGGTTCGGCTGGCGCCGCGGCGACCGGTGCCGCGGCGAACAACAAAGCGGCGAAACAATACCCAAATGAATTCATTGTCTCCTCCGCCATTGCCGCCACGGGGGCGGCCCACCGATCACGTTTATGGGATTCCGATGACCGATAATGCGCGGCTGCGCCTGCCGATGGCAAGGTCCGCCAATCACCGCCGGCGTGCGATGCTTATCCCTGGGCTTTAGAGGCGCGAAGATTGGGTGGCGGGGGGAAGGGCCGGGGGCTTTTCTCCGGCGACCACCTTGCCGGTAGTGATGTCCTCGACCCAGATCCAGTCGCGTTTGTCCCTGCGCTCCGCCGGAATGCGGTATTCGTGCCCGGCCTCGGCCATGAAAACTATGGAAAGATCGCGCAAGGTGTAACTGCCGATACAACCGGCGATGGGGAAGTAAAAGCCACAGAAGGCCACCTCGGGGGATTTCCGGTAGCGGACCCTTGCCGAATGTCGGCCTGGAAGAATGTGGATGGGCGACCCTAGACCGCGTTTTCCGTCGATTTCGTAAATATTTGTTCGATGCTTAAATATCGGATAGGGCACGATGAACATGAGCCCAAGGGATTGGCCGCGCCAAACCTTTTTATGGAGGACCGCGATCTCGGACTTGGGCAACTCCCGCCCCTGATAGGCCTTCATGGCGCATCCCGACGCCAACACGGCGGTCGCTACCACCAGGGACAAAAGGCCCCGGCGCGCGGTCAAAACCTTTGCCAGATCGGCCAATGGTCGCATTGCCATCCTTCGGGGCCAGTCGGTGCTTCGGCTGGTGGTCCACCGGCCACACACCTCATGCCGGCCCCTGACCCAGAGCGGACATGGGAAGCTCGTGGCGCTGATCATCAAAGCGGTGTTTGATTAACAAATCGTTGTAATTGGGGGCAAATATGGGGGCGTGGGGGGTTCATCCATGGGTTTTCATTCGCCGCCCCGGCGGCCGGCGGTGGGTTCAAGGCAGGGCCGCGGGCGCCAATCCATGGGGGATTCCAAAATTCCGCTTTTGCGCCATGGCGGCCACGCCCCGCTTGTCGCCGGCGCGGGCCGGGTGCTAGCCTCTGAGAAATCACGGAAGAACCCGGGCCGCCGGCGGCGGTGGGGCGCATCAGGGAGAAACCGCATGTTCGCCGAGATCAATCACATGGCCATTTCCAGTTCCAACTACCCGATGATGGGCCGCTTCTACGAGGCGGTGTTCGGCCTGCGCTGCGCCACCCACCGCCCGTTCCACGGGGTGGTCTATTCCGACGGCTATTGCGGGCTCAACATCAATCCCAAGCGCGACGGCGCGCCCGCGGGGTTGGACCATTTCGGCTTTCTGGTAGATGACGTCGAGGAGGTGCGGGCGCGCATGGCGTCGAGCTGGCCCGGCTCGGACCTGGTCAAGCGGCCCTCGACCCGGCCGTTCGCCGCCTATAGCGGCAACGATCCCGACTGCAACGTCTTCGACCTCGCCCAGAGGAAGAACGATCAGCGCAAGAACATTTACGCCGAGGCCGCCGCCGAGGGTTGGAACCAGGAACGTTACCTCAACAAATTCGCCATCCGCACCAGGAACGTCGACAAGGTCGCCCAGTTCTACATGGAGGTGTTCGAACTGGCGCCGGTCAATATGGCATCCGAGGAAGGCTGCAAGCACCTGACCGACGGCCGGGTGACGCTGTCGCTCCTGCCCTGGTCCATCGGCACCTACGCCAAGGTGGGAATCAAGCATCCCGGGCCCGAGCATTTCGGCTTCAGGGTCGAAAGCATCCAAGCGCTCAAGGACGACGTGGCCAAGGCCACCGGCGCCAACCAGTACCTCGCGCCGTTCCAACTGGGCGGCAGCCCCGAGGCCGACGCGCGCAAGGACATGTTCGCCCGCTGGGCCACCGGCAGCTACCAGATGTCCGACCCCGACGGCACCTGGATCGACATCACCGACCAATAGCCGCGCCTCGGCCCGCGCCGCGGCACCCTGGCGGTCCCGGCGATAGCCGGCGCGGGGCGCGGGGCGCGCCCGTGCGATCCCCTTAGGCCGCGCCGCCGCGATGTGACATCATCGGCCCCATGCTGATGCTGGAACAGGTGGCCAAGCGGTTCGGTGCGGTCCGCGCCCTTCATCCTCTCGACCTGGCGGTGGAGCCGGGCCGGACCCTGGTGGTGATCGGCCCTTCGGGCTGCGGCAAATCGACCCTGCTGGGGATGATGAACGGCCTGGTGCGCCCGGATTCCGGGCGGGTGATCTTCGACGGCGAGGTGCTTTCGCCGGTGACCCTGATGGCGGCGCGCCGGCGCATGGGCTACGTCATCCAGGAAGGCGGGCTGTTTCCCCACCTGAGCGCGGCCGCCAACGTCACCTTGCTCGCGCGCACCCTGGGCTGGCCCCCGGATCGGGTAAATGCGCGCCTGGAGGTGCTCTCGGCCCTGACCCATTTCCCCCGCCCCGCCCTGGCGCGCTTCCCGGGGGAGCTTTCGGGCGGCCAGCGCCAGCGGCTCAGCCTCATGCGGGCCTTGATGCTGGACCCCGAATTGCTGCTCTTGGACGAGCCCCTGGGGGCGCTCGATCCGCTGATCCGCTTCGAGCTTCAGGTGGAACTGCGGGAAATTTTCCGATCCCTGGGAAAGACCGTGGTGATGGTCACCCACGATCTTGGCGAGGCCGCGTTTTTCGCCGACACCATTTTGCTGATGCGGGACGGCCGGGTGGTCCAGCACGGCAGTATCAACGACTTGACCCAGCGGCCCGAAGATCCCTTCGTCACCCGCTTCATCGAAGCCCAGCGTGGCCATTGGCAGACCGGGGACGGCGCCTCATGATGCGCCGCGGGATCACCCGGCGGCTTCCCCTGGCAGGCCTTATGGTGGCGCTCGCGGGCCTTTTTCTCCCGCTCGCGGGGGTGGCCGGCGGCGCGGCGGCGGCGGCGGAAGAGGTGCGCATCGGCTCCAAGAAATTCACCGAATCGGTGATCCTGGGCGAGGCCGCCCGTCTGTTGCTGACCGAGGCCGGCCTCGCGGCCCGCCACAGGCGCGAACTCGGCGGCACCCGGATCCTGTGGAACGCGCTTCTTCGCGGCGATATCGACATCTATCCCGAATATACCGGCACGCTCCGGGCCGAAACCCTGGCCAAGCTCCGCCTCGAGAGCGATGGGGCGCTGGGCCAGGCGCTCCGCGCCCGCGGCCTTCGCATGACGCCGCCCATCGGCTTCGACAACACCTATGCCTTGGGCATGACCGCCGACCGGGCCAAGGCGCTCGGCATCTCCAGCATTTCAGACCTCGCGCGCCATCCCCGCCTGCGCTTCGGTTTCGGCAACGAATTCATGGACCGGGCGGATGGCTGGCCCGCCCTCCAGCGCCGCTATGGCCTACCCCAGACCAACATCCGCGGCCTCGATCACGACCTCGGCTACCGCGGGCTGGCGGCCGGCGACATCGACGTCATGGACCTTTATTCCACCGACGCCGAGATCGCCTATTACGGGCTCAAGGTGTTGGCCGACGATCTCGGGCATTTCCCCGCCTATGAGGCGGTCTTCCTCTACCGCGCCGATCTCGAAGCTCGGGCCCCCGGCGCACTGGGCGCCCTGGCGCGGCTTTCGGGCCGCATCGATGATGCCGCCATGGCGCGGCTCAACGGCGCGGTGAAACTGAAGGGCTGGAGCGAGGCCCGGGCGGCGGCGGATTTCCTCAATACGGAGCTTGGCCTAAAGGTCAGCCCAGGGACTCGGTCCGCCGCCGCCCGCCTTTGGGAGAACACCCTGGCCCACCTGAGCCTGGTGGGCATCAGCCTGGGCGCCGCGATTTTGGTTTCCATCCCGTTGGGCGTGCTCGCCGCACGGCGCCGCCGCGCGGGACGGGTGATCCTGGGCACGGTGGGCGTGATCCAGACCCTGCCGGCGCTCGCCCTTCTGGTTTTCATGATCCCGCTGTTGGGCATCGGCGCGCCGCCGGCCATCGTCGCGCTGTTTCTCTACAGCCTTTTGCCCATCGTCCGGAACACCCATGCGGGGCTCGCGGGGATCGCCGAGCCGCTGCGCCGTTCGGCCCTGGCCCTGGGCCTGACCGAGGCCGCGCGGCTTTGGCGCATCGAGCTTCCCCTGGCGGCGCCGGTGATCCTTGCCGGCATCAAGACTTCGGCGGTGATTAATATCGGGACGGCGACGCTCGGTGCCTTGATCGGCGCCGGCGGCTACGGCCAGCCGATCCTGACCGGCATCCGGCTCGACGATACCGCGCTGATCCTGCAGGGTGCGATTCCCGCGGCCGCCCTGGCCCTCGCCGTCCAGGGGGCGTTCGAGATCGCCGAGCGCCACTTCATCCCGCGCGGTCTTCGGGCGCGCGGGCAAGAAACCTGAAAGGCATTAGGGGGCGGCCCGAGGCGGCGGATTCGCCGGACAACAGTAGGGCGCGGGCGGCTTTGCCCGGACCCGCGCGCCAGACGGGCGGGCCAGACACGTTGGCCAGGTGCCTTAGGCGGCTTTGGAGGCCCGCGCGTCTTCGATCAGACGAACCAATTCGGCCTTGGTGAAGGGCTTGCGGATGAGTCTCCAGCCCTTGACGAAATCGGAATTCGTCACGGCATCCAACTCGGCATATCCCGTCATGAAGACGATCATGAGTTCCGGATGGCGGGCTTTGAGGGTCTCGGCGACTTCGATCCCGTTCATTGGGCCGGCCAGCACGATATCGCTCAGCACCAATTCGATGCCCAGGCGTTCGCCTCCCGCCATGACGGCAAGGGCCTTGGGGCCGTCATCCACCGCCACCACGTCGTAGCCCGCGCTGATCAGCATGGCGGTGGTGGTGGCGCGGACGTCGCTGTCGTCCTCGACCAAAAGGATCTTGCCGCGAATTATTTGTGTTTCCCCTTGCGCGGCGTCCTCCGCATCCACGCCAGAGCCGGCAAGGTGTGGCTCGTCCTCCCGCCGGGGAATGCGGATCCGGACCGTGGTGCCCCGCCCCGGCTCACTTTCGATCGCCACATAGCCGCCGGACTGCTTGGCGAAGCCGTAAACCATGGACAACCCCAGCCCGCTGCCTTCGCCCAATTTTTTGGTGGTGAAGAAGGGCTCGAAGACGTGCTCCATGACCTCCGACGACATGCCGGCCCCGGTATCGGTGACCGAAATTTCCACGTAGGGGCCGGGCGCGATGCCTTCCTGGGCCGCCGTGTCCCCGGGAGACGACGTCACGTTGGAGGCTAGGACGGTGATCCGCCCGCCGGCCGGCATGGCATCCCGGGCATTGACGATAAGGTTCAGGACCGCCGATGAAAGCTGGGTGCGGTCGACGAAGACCGGCCAAAGGTCGTCTTGGCATTCGATATGGAAATCGATGGCCTCGCTGAGCACCCGGCGGGTGAAATCGGTCAATTCCGCTGTCAGCGTCGCGACATCGGTGACTTCCGGGTTCAGGGCCTGACAGCGGCTGAAAGCCATCAAGTGGGCGGTGAGGGACGCGCCGCGTTCGGTTGCCCTCATCGCCGTCTCGACGAACTGCCGCACGTCCCTGCCTTCGTCCAGCGCCTCTTTGGCCAGTTCAAGGTTGCCCAGGCTGACCGCCAGAAGGTTGTTGAAATCGTGGGCGATGCCGCCGGTCAACTGGCCCACCGCCTCCATCTTCTGGGCCTGGTGCAGTTGCTTCTCCGACTCACGCCGCTCGGTGATATCCGTCACCGTCGATATGTAGCCGCCATCGGGGGTCGGCGTGCGTGCGTAGAAATAGATCGTGCCGTCGGGCAGCGTGCGCTCGCTGCTTTCCGCGAAGCCGCCCCTGGAGAGCTTTTCCGCCATCACGGCCTCGACGTCACAATCACCGTAATGCCCTCGTTCGGCCCGGTAACGGATCAGCTCCCGGCGGCTCATCCCTTTGTGCAAGAAGTCAGGCGGCAGTTGCATGATTTCGGCATATTGGGAATTGAAGGCGATCAAGACATGCTGAGGATCATAAACCGCGATGCCCTGGACCATGTGCTCGAAGGTGGCTTCGAGCACATGGGTTTGCGCGGCAAGTTGCTTTTCCGCCCGCTTGCGGTCGGTGATGTCGGTGGCGGTGGCGACAAGCCCGCCATCGGGCATGGGGGTGCGCTGGTAGATGTAAGTCCGGCCGCTTGCAAGGGTACGTTCGACGGATTTGAGCGCCGTATCCTCCGCCAACCCCGAGTTGAACAAGGAATCGATGTCGCCGTCGCCGAGGCCGCTGCTTTGGGCGCGGTAGCGGAGAATCTCCTCGCGTTCCATGCCGAGCCTCAGGAAACCCGGCGGATACCCGACGATTTCCGCGAATTGCGGGTTGAAGGCCACCAGCCTGCGGTCGCCATCGAAAACCGCGATGCCCTGGGACATGTTTTGGAACGTGGCCTCGAGAAGCGCCGCTTGAGTCGAAATTCTCCGTTCCGCTTTTTGCTGCTTGGTGAGGTCCGTGAAGGTGGTGATGAAGCCGCCGCCCGGCAATTTCTTTCGGTGGTAGATATAGGCCGTGCCGTCGGCCAAGGTCCGTTCCCCCACCTTCTCGCTTCCCGTCCTGAACCGCTTGAGCCGTTCCCGGCATATTTCCTCCGGGTCTCCCGGGCCGAGTTGGCCGCTCTCGGCGCAATAGCGCATAATTTTCTCGAGATGCATCCCGGTGCGGAGGAATCCGGGCGGATACCCTATCATTTTGGCGTACTGGCCATTGAACGACACGAGCCGTTCATCGGCGCCATAGACGACGACGCCCTGGGTCATGTTGTCGAACACCAGCTCCAAAAGCTCTTTCTTTTCCGCCGCCTCGTCCTCGATCTTCCTGCGTTCGGTGATATCCCGGAGAACGCCGATGAAGAGCCGCTCGTCACCATCGGTCATTTCGCCCACCACGATTTCGAGAGGGAAGGTCGAGCCGTCCTTGCGTTTTCCCGTGACCTCCCGGGGGCCGACACCGATGATCTTGCTGTGGCCGGTCTCGCGGTAGCGGCGCAGGCGGCCGTCATGGGCCATGGCGTCCGATCGGGTCATGAGGATGGAGACGTTTTTCCCGCGCACCTCTTCGGCCTGGTAACCGAACATTTTTTCGGCCGACTTACTGAAGGATTCGATCAGCCCGGTCTCGCCGATGGTGATGATGCCGTCGGCGGCGTGGTCCATGACGCCACGGATGCGGCGCTCGCTCTCGGCAAGGGAATGCTGGACGCTGCGCCGTTCGAAAATCACCAGGGTGGTCACCCAGACAGCGACCAGCGCCAAGGCGCGGTCGACCGCGGCGACCAAGGGCGGGGCGGACCCATGGGAGAAAAAATAGCCGAGCACGATCAGGGCGGTCGCGGTGGCCGACAGGGCGAAAACAAACCTGCGGTCGTCCGACCAGGCGCCCAAGACCACCAGCCCCATATAGGTGACGCCGGTTCCGACGCCCGGCGGCATGGCGAGATCGAAGATGAATATAAGCGCCGCCAGGATGGCCGCCAAGCCAACCCGACCCATCCGGATTAGGGACTGCGCACTCGTGCTCACAGACATTTTCCAAGTCCTCCGCCATGGAATGGTCCGGTAGCTGATTAGTTGCCTAAGATGCTAACAGCATTTTAGGCAAAATGCATATTTCATAATAAATATAGTTAATATTGACGCGGTATGGCGCCGGATCATCGGGCCGGCTGCTTTCGCGGCGGAAACCCTCCACGCCTCATGGGCCGTGGGTCCTCGAAACCAGGGGGTTTCCACCATCGGGTCCAGGGGATACAACATACCGAGCAGCATCATCGAGGACCCTACCCATGACCAATAGCCCGCAAAACCTGGCCCGCAAGCTGATCGCCCGCGCGCTGGTGGACGGCGACATGTCGCCCGGCGCCGAGGTGCGCCTCAAGGCGGATCAGGTCTTGCTCCAGGACGCCACTTCGACCCTGACCATGCTGGCGCTGGAGGCCATGGGGCTCGAGCGCATCAAGGTGGATTTGGCCTGCCAGTATATCGACCACAACCTGATTCAGGCCGACTTCAAGAATCCCGACGACCACCTGTTCCTGCAAAGCGCCGCAAACCGCTTTGGCGTCCACTTCTCGCGTCCCGGCAACGGCATATCCCACCCGGTCCATATGGAGCGCTTGGGCCTGCCCGGCCGTTTCCTGGTGGGCGCCGATTCCCACACCCCGGCGGCGGGTTCCTTGGGCATGCTGGCGATCGGCGCCGGCAGCGTCGAAGTGGCGACGGTGATGGCCGGCCAGCCGCTTGCCATCCGCATGCCGGAAATCATGGGGGTGCGGCTGACCGGATCCCTGCCCGACTGGGTCAGCGCCAAGGACGTCATCCTCGAGATGCTGCGCCGCCATTCGGTGAAGGGCGGGGTCGGGCGCATCATCGAGTATTTCGGCCCCGGGATCGAAGGCTTGAGCGCCATGGACCGCCACGTGATCTGCAACATGGGGACCGAGCTCGGCGCCACCTCCTCGGTGTTTCCGGCGGACCAGGCGGTGCGGGACTTTCTCGCCTATCACGGGCGGGAGGGGGATTTCTGCGCGCTCATCGCGGACGAGGATTGCGGCTACGACCACACCGACGAGATCGACCTTTCGGCGCTGGAGCCCCTGATCGCCACCCCGGGCAGCCCCGACAACGTGGTCACCGTGCGCGAGGTGGCGGGCGTTCCGGTCTACCAGGCCTATATCGGGTCGTCCGCCAACCCCGGCATCCGCGACTTCGCCGTGCCCGCCGCCATGCTCGAGGGCCGCCAGGTGCATGCTGAGGTATCGTTCGATATCAACCCGCCGAGCCGCCAGGTGTTGATGGACCTGATGCGCTCAAACGCGCTCACTTCCCTGATCCAGGCGGGCGGGCGGTTGCACCAGGCGGGGTGCAACGGCTGCATGGGCATGGGCCAGGCGCCGGCGTCGGGCAAGAACAGCCTGCGCACGGTGCCCCGCAACTTCCCCGGCCGCTCGGGCAATGCCGACGACCGGGTCTGGCTTTGCAGCCCGGAAACGGCGACGGCGGCGGCGCTGACCGGGGTGATCACCGATCCCCGGGACCTCCCCATGGACTACCCGCACCCGGCCACGGCGGAGAGGGGGGTGGATCTCACCGACCTGCTCGCGGCCCCGCCGCCGGCCGGCGACGCCCGCAAGGTAACCATCGTCCACGGGCCCAATATCGCGGCGCTGCCGCCGATCGAAGTGCCCGAGGATTCGCTGGCGGTGCCGGTGGCCCTGAAGATGGGCGACGACGTTTCCACCGACGCCATCAACCCGGCCGGGGCCGAGGTGATGCCGTACCGCGCCAATGTCCA
>SMVA01463574.1_pt1 | contig 11748 bp, 11 predicted proteins | sample 2456451 | NCBI WGS metagenome assembly SMVA01 (sample SAMN11095933, study PRJNA526329) | marine sediment metagenome | biome: Marine sediment; feature: Surficial sediment; material: Deep marine sediment; isolation source: Hadal surficial sediment | place: Pacific Ocean | collected 2014-05 | depth...
AATCTGGCAGGCAGCACATCACTCGAGATCGACTGGTTGCGCTCGCAACTCCGAGCCTGGATCGACGTCTCCCCGCCGGAGAGCTCCGGCACCAATGAGGCCAAGATGGACGAAGTCATGCGTCGCAGGCTCAGGTCGCTGGGCTATGTCGACTGAGCCGGGGCATCTCCGGGACTCGTCGCCCACGTAGTTCCTCCGAGTGTCTTTGCGTCTCCCAGGTACACACGGCCTCACGACGGTACTAGCCGTTCTCGCCTTGTCGGTCGGAGCCTTGCCCGTCGGCGCTGCGGGCTTGCGCGGGCCATGGCAAGAGGTCACACCCCAGGACTTCGTGACCCTTCTCGATGCTGTCGGCGAGAAACGTCAGGAGGCACTGGATCGGATCGAGAACCAGTGGCATCCGGGATTCATGCCGATGCTCCTCGAAACGCTACAGCTCTCACGCGATCGCGGACTCGTCAACCATCTGGTCGGCCTCCTGCAAGAGAAGACCGGCCAGAAGCTCGGCTGGTCGATCGACGCCTGGTACGAGTGGCTGTGGAGCCTCGAGGATCGAGTCGACTATCCGCGCTACGCCGAGTTCAAGAGTCTGCTCTACCGGCGCATCGACCCCAAGTTCGCCGCCTACTTCGCCAACGACCGGTTCTCTTCCATCCGTCTCGACGAAGTGCGATGGGGAGGTGTCCTGCAGGATGGAATTCCGCCCCTGCGACAGCCCAAGATGCTCGCGGCCAGCGATGCCGGCTACCTCGATGCGAGCCACGTGGTCTTCGGCATCGAGGTCAACGGCGACGCGCGCGCCTATCCCAAGCGCATCCTGGCGTGGCACGAAATGTTCGTCGACGAGGTCGGCGGGGTCGCGGTCGCAGGCGTCTACTGCACTCTGTGTGGCACGGTGATCCTCTACGAGATCGAAGTCGACGACGTCCTGTACGAGGTCGGCACCAGCGGTTTCCTCTATCGCTCCAACAAGCTCATGTACGACCGGGCGACCCAGTCGCTGTGGAACACGTTGTGGGGGCGACCGGCGATCGGCCCCCTCGCCGAACGCGACATTCAGCTTCCGCGCCGCAGTGTGGTCACCACCACCTGGGGGGAGTGGCTGCGTCGCCATCCAGACACGACCGTCCTGTCGCTCGACACCGGCCATCGGCGCGACTACTCCGAGGGCGCGGCCTATCGCGACTACTTCGCCACCGACGAGCTCATGTTCACTGTGCCCGAGCGCGATCAGCGTCTCCGCAACAAAGACGAGGTACTCGCCCTGATCCTCCCCGAGCACCCCGATCAGCCGCTGGCGATCTGGGTCCGCTTCCTGGACAAGAACAAGCTCCATCACGATCAGATCGGCAGTGTCGAGCTGGTGGTGCTGACCGACAAGTCGGGAGCCAGCCGCGTGTACGAGACCCGGGGCCGGCGTTTCAAGCGGTGGGACAGGGAGCAAACAGCGGTCGACAGCGTCGGCACGGTATGGACCCTGAGTGAGAGCTCCCTGCGCTCGACCGAGGGAGAGCTGTTGCTCCGCCTGCCGGCCCATCGTGCCTTCTGGTTCGGATGGTACGGCGCCTACAGTCATACTCGACTAGTGAAGTAGTCTCGGGACGGATGCGAATCGTTTCGCTCGCCTGCTCGAACACCGAGATCGTCTGCGCCCTGGGCCGTGAGAAGGACCTGGTCGGTGTCGACGACCACTCCGACTTTCCCGCGGAGATCGTTTGCCGGCTACCGCGAGTCGGCCCCGATCTCGAGATCGACGTCGAGCGGGTCGCCGAGCTGAAGCCCGATCTCGTTCTCGCAACTCTCACCGTGCCGGGCCACGAGCGAGTAGTCGAAAAACTACAACGAGCCGGGCTTCCCTTCCTGGCGCCGGAACCGACATCGCTACAAGACGTCTACGCGAGCATCCGCGAGATCGGCGAGCACCTCGACGCGAGCCGCGAGGCGGATGTGGTCATCGCAGAGATGACGAGAGCGGCCGACCAGCGAGTCACGTCCGCGACTGACGGCGACCAGCCACTCTCCGTGCTCGTTCAGTGGTGGCCAAAGCCGGTGATCGCACCGGGACGGCTGAGCTGGACCCACGATCTGATCATCGAGGCGGGCCTGATCAACCTGCTCGGCGACGAAGACGTCAAGAGTCGACCGGTGACCGACGAAGAGGTGCGCGCCATGGATCCCGACGCGATCGTCCTCTCCTGGTGCGGCATCGCGGCCGAGAAATACCGGCCCGAGGTCATCTATTCGAACCCGCTTTGGCAGAGTGTCACCGCAGTTCAACAGAGGCGGGTAGTCTCGATCCCCGAGGCCTTTCTCGGCCGTCCCTCGCCGCGCCTTATCGAAGGGCTCAAGGCCCTGCGCAGAATCGGCAAAGAGGCTGGATGACGGCGCGCCAATAGGATAAGAATGGCAGCCATGAACCACAGTGACTACTTGGCCCTCGACGCAACGGGTTTAGCCGCAGCCGTGCGCAACGGCGACGCCACCGCCGAAGAAGTGCTCGAGGCCGCGATCCAGGAAGCCGAGAACAACAAAGCCCTCAACGCCATCGTGATCGAGATGTACGACGAAGCGCGAAAGACCGCGCGACGGAATCTCACGCAAGGTCCCTTTTGTGGAGTCCCCTTTCTACTCAAGGATCTCGGCGCCTACTATGAAGGCGCGATTACCACCGGTGGCTGCCGCTACTTCGCCGACTCGGTTGCCGATCACGACAGCGAGATCGTGCGCCGCTACAAGAAGGCCGGCGTGGTCGTGTTCGGAAAGAGTGGCTCTCCCGAGTTCGGACTCACCACGACCACCGAGTCGCTTCTCTTCGGCAAGACACGAAACCCCTGGAACCTGGAGTATGTCGCCGGCGGCTCGTCCGGCGGTGCCGCTGCAGCGGTGGCGGCTGGGATTCTACCGATGGCTCATGCCAGCGACGGCGGCGGATCGATTCGTATTCCGGCATCGTGCTGCGGTCTTTTCGGCCTCAAGCCGACCCGTGCGCGCACTCCAATGGGCCCCGACGCCGGCGAGGGCTGGAGTGGACTGAGTACGGTTCACGCCGTCAGCCGTACCGTTCGCGACAGCGCCGCCCTCCTCGACGCCAGCTCCGGCCCCGCCTCTGGCGACCCCTATTGGGCGCCGCCGCCCGCAAGGCCCTTCCTCGACGAGGTGGGCGCACCACCCGGACGCCTGCGCATCGCATTCACGAGCAGAACCTTCAACGGCTCGCAAACCGACCCGGAATGCCGGAAGGCGGTGGAGGATGCCGCCGCGCTCTGTGTGGAGCTCGGACACGAAGTGAGTCCCGCAGAGCTCGAAATCGATTCCGATCCCCTGGGGCGGGCGACACGCACCATCGTCGCCGCCAACATACTCGCCAATCTGATCGAAAGACAGAGAATCGTCGGCCGCGACTTCGGACCGGATGACGTCGAGCCGATGACTCTGTCGATGGCCGAGAACGCCCGAGAGCAAGATTCGTCGGACTATGCCCTCGCGGTACGCACGGTGCACAGAGTCGGTCGTCAGGTAGCGGGCTTCTTCGAGGATTGGGATGTCCTGCTGACGCCGACCATGGCAACGCCGCCCAAGAAGCTGGGAGTCCTGGCCCTCGACGCCACCGACAACGAGGCCTATCTAGAGAATCTTCTCGAGACGATTGGCTTCACCCAGCTCATGAATGTCGCCGGCAATCCCGCAGTCTCGATCCCCCTGGCCGAGAGCTCTGCAGGGCTGCCCATCGGCCTCCAATTCGCCGCCCCCTTCGGCGACGAAGCGACTCTCCTTCGTCTCGGGGCGCAGCTCGAAGAGGCGCGACCGTGGGCGGATCGGCGGCCGCCTACGGCAGAGCAGTAGGCGGGAACAGCGGGGACCAGGTCCGAACTTGGAGTCTCGAGCCTGGCCGCCCTGCCCCTACTCGCCTCCAACAGAGAAGGAGTGCGCTACAAACGACCCCCTCTGACCGTTTTCGTCCCAGAGACCGATGGCAACCTGCTGCTCTCCCGGCGGTAGCTTGAGGTTGAGCTTGGCGCCGAAATGTTGATCCAGCGCCGACTCCAACTGATCGGCACCGATCTGCAGCGGAATATCCATGAACTGCGGGGTCGTCAGCTGTCCTAGCGAGTTCAGGACCACGATCGCGACTCGGCAGTTGGCACTGTGCACACCGTCCTCTTCCACAAGAGAGAGCTGGCTGATCGGAAAGGCCATCAGCACCGTAACGTCGTAGTTGCCGTCATCCGACGCGGTTTCCGAGTCGAGCTTGAGCTCGACCTCGTGCTGGTTGTCGACCCACCCTAGCGTCAGAGCGCCCACCGCGCGATCGGCGAGCAGGTCCATCGACGACTTGGCGACATAGCTCTCTCGGTAGCGGAGACGAAGGCCTCTCTTGGCTTTGATCCGGAGACCGTGATAGCCGGAACTGCCCTCTTTCGGTAGAAAGCCGAGCGAGTATCTCGCCGCACCGCCTTCTTCCGTTCGGCTCAGAAAACCCGCGACATCCCGACCGGCAACCATCGACTGCCCACCGGTCGACGACGCCATCAGCTCGAACGCCTCGCGCATGTTCGAGAGCGGTCTCGCTGACTCGGATGCTCGATTGCCCAGTCCAGCGGTGGAGGCATCGACAGTCGGCGGAAGGATCGGATACATCGTGACTCGACTCGCGTTGGCGATCGCTCCCAGCTGCAGGATTTGCGGCCGGCTGCTGAGGGGTTGCAGGGATTGCTCGAACCTGGCCAGCGACGTGTCGTTCTGCTGCCCGCCTACCAGGTCGTCGACTCCCGGGCCACTCTCGCCACCCAGAGTGCTCGCAGTACGCATCTGCTGCCCGTCCGCGGCGTCCGTGGAAGTACCGACAACACCGTCCCCGGAACGGCTGAACTGCCGCTGAAAGGTCATGACCAGCTCGGCAAGGGGTCTCATCGCGATTCCATCGCCCACGAAGTAGAAGCTCTTCCGGCCCGGCCGAGCGCCAAGCGCCGCGGTCACCTGGCTGAGGGCGTCGAGCGACAGGGCTGCGTCGGCCCGAACAGCCTCGCCATAGCCCCGAGCCGCGTTCATCAGCCCGTCCATGGACGATCGTGCAAGCCGTTGGTCTCCGCTGCCGCCGCGCAGCATCGACATCGTCTGCTGCATGTCGTTGCGCGTAGCGCGCTCGAGCGCCGCACTCTGGGAGATCTTTGGCTCCGCCTCATCGAGAGTCGCAAACGCTACCCGCACGAGCTCGACGTCATCGGTGAAGTTCTGCACAACATGCATCAGACCGTCGAAACGAACCGCCATCACCTTCGCATCGGCTTCACCAATCCGGCGCTCGACAAAGGGCAGCAGAGTTTCGAGGACGCCTCGGCGATTTCCGGCAGTGAGGTGAGTATCGTCGACGTAGACGATGATGGAGACTGGCTCTCCGGACTCCGCCGATAGCTCGGAGAAGTTGGTGACTTTGACCTTCTTGTCGTCCTCGAAGAGCTGGAAGTCCTTCAGCTGGAGATTCGGGATGGGATTGCCCTTCTTGTCCGAAACGTAAAGGTCGACATTGACCAGCCGCACATCGACGGTCGCCGAGAAAGTGGCTCCGGAGGGATCCTGGGCGCCTAGAGCGGCCGGCTGAGCGATGCAGAGCGCGGAGAGTCCAACGCCTGCTAGGAAGGCGCGAAAGGCGGGGCGGGGCATGGTGGTCTCCTTCGAATGCAGAAATGACGCGACTGGAGCCTGCCACGTGCAGACATACCGGCCCGTAGGTCAATCATGCCAGCCTCGGCCCCTTTCCGCAAAGGGGTCTCAGCCGACAGGAACACGACCCTGTCGCCACCGGCGTGTCCCCGGGAATCGTCGGTCAGCGCACCACCGGCGCAACCTCGTCGATGAATCGGTCCAACACGGAGATCTTGCGCTCCCTCGGACCAAGGTTGAAATCCGGAATGATCAGCTCGTCGACGCCGGCCTCGCTGTAGGCCCGGACGATCTCGCGCAGCTCCTCGACGTTGCCGACGATCATAGGTCGCTCGGTTCTGGCGCGCATCTTGGCGAGTAGCTGTTCGTCGTCGCTGAGAACCAGCAGAGCCACCGCCGAGCGCTGTATCTCGGCGGGGTCTCGGTCGACGGCCTCGCAATGGCGGTCGAGAATCGCCATCTTGTGCTGCAAGGTCGAGACGTTCCCCCACACGTTCCACTCGTCAGCGTACTGAGCGGCGATTCTCAGAGTCACTTTCTCACCGCCGCCGCCGATGAGAAGAGGGAGCGGCGACTGTACTGGCTTCGGCTCCAGAGGAGCGTCGACGAGCCGGTAGTACTCACCCTCCAGGGTGGTGCTGTCAGCCGAGAAGAGCGCCTTGATCACTCGACACGCCTCCTCGAATCGGCGCATGCGACCGCCCAGGGTGTGGAAGGCGATGCCATAGGCCCGATGCTCGTTCTCCTGCCAGCCGGCGCCCAGGCCCAGGACGAGTCGCCCACCGCTGATGTGGTCCACGGTTGCCGCCATCTTGGCAAGCACTGCTGGATGGCGATAGGTATTGCCAGTGACCAACGGACCGAGTCGGAGCCTCGGTACCGCGGCGGCCAGGGCGGCGATCGTCGTCCACGCTTCACTCCAGGGAGCGCTGGTGTCCTCGCCGTCGGGCATGAAGTGATCGGCAAACCAGAGGCCGTCCCAACCCTTCGACTCCACGTGCCGAGCCAGGCTGAGGATCTCCGTCCACGGTTGCGTCGGTCCCGGCCAAAAGCTGAATCGCATTGATTTCCCTTCCTCTAAGTTTGCCGAGTCGAGCGCGATTGTAACCAGAGGGAGAGGGGGGAGCCACTACAACAGATAGAGTCCACCCTCGGGAGCCATCGCACTGTCTGGGGAACCACCGACTCGGGTCAACAACGAGGATCTGGAACGAAACCTCGCCCAGCTGACCGAGCGGGTCTCGGATCCGCGCGCCGGCCTCTTCGGCCCCGATTCGATGCTGTGGTCGGTCAATCGGCACACCGCGATGTTCCTGGGAAGCGGCCGCGCCGGCCTCTTGCAGCTCGCACACCCGTGGGTCGCACAGGCCATCGACGAGCACTCGGCAACCCGCGGCGACCCCTACGGCCGATTTCAACGCACTTTCCGCCAAGTCTTCTCGATGGTGTTCGGGGATCTCGACGCAGCGACCGCCGCGGCGCGACGGGTGCACTCCGTTCACTCTTCGATTCGCGGCCGGCTTTCGGAACCAGGCGCCCACTGGCCGAGCGGAGCGAGGTACGATGCCAGAGACCCGCAGGCGCTACTGTGGGTACACGCAACTCTGTGGGAGACCTCGATCAAGATCTTCGAGACCTTCTTCCGACCGTTGACTGCGCAAGAAAAGGACGACTACTACCGGGAAACCTGCCTCTTCGCCCAACTCTTCGGCATCCCGAGTGCCGAGATGCCCGCGGACTGGGATGCGTTCGAGTCCTACAACCGCGACATGTGGAGCTCACCGCGGCTTTCGGTGGGCGCCGTGGGACGTAGTTTGGCGGACCTCCTCTTCACCCCGCCGGACCTCGCGCTGGAGCCCGTCGCGCGCGCCTTTCGAAACCTCACTGCGGGTCTGCTGCCCGAACCCGTCAGAGCCGCCTTCGAGCTCCCCTGGGGCGATCGGGAGCGCCGGTCCTTCGAACGCTCTGTTGAATGGTTGCGAAGAGCCATGCCGTATCTGCCGCGGCGCCTCCGTTACGTGCCACCCTACCTGGAGGCGCTGCGCAGGATCGACGGCGACCAGCGCCCGGATCGCATCGGCGAGCTACTGGCTCGCATCTATATGGGAGAAGCTCCCTCGTCCCACGCCAACGGAAACTCCACTCCGCCGATCTCCACCGAAGCCAGATCCTCGGCTACCCCCTTGAGCAGGGAGAAGCGAAGGTTGTCGGAGAACAGAACGTCGCCGTAGTTGGCGCTCCGGCACAGTAGCCGTTCCCTCGCATCCAGGCGCAGAGTCTGCAGATCGAGGTCGTCACGACGACCGTTGTTGAGAGTCGCCCGCAGACCGACGGAGCTCACGTCGTTGGCTGGCTCCTCGATCGAGCGAACCACGATCGGGGTGATCGCGCACTCCATATAGCACTTGTCCCACCACTCGGGATTCACTTTGTACTCGAAGAAGTAGAGGTCGAGGGCGGACTCATAGGCGAGGTTCTCGGTGAAGACTGTATGTATACGAGGCGCCACCGGCCGGGCTTGCCACCACCACTTCTGATCGTCATCGACGCGGATCATCTCGTAGCGAAAGCGGTCGAGAGCCTCCGCCAGGCTCACACCCTCGGCTAGAGCGTGGGCGATCGGCACCGGCGAGTAGATTCCCTTCGCGAGATTCGGCAGGCGCTCCGGAAGCAGCTCGAGGACCACCCGGCGAACCTCTTTGTCGAGAATCGCTCGACTCTCGGCAAGTCGGGCGCTGTCGGCGGGAACCAATGGATTCAGGAAGTGTGACTGGTGCTTGAAGAAGAGGTACACGCCGTGGCGAGCGAGTCGCCGCGCACATTCGACGATTTCCTCCATCACGAACTACCGCTGGGCACGGCGCACCATTCGCCGATTCGAATCTCCTTGCTAACCGCCGCGTTGCGATGCGGGCCGGCGCACCAGGAAGGCATCACCATCGAATACAGGCCTCCTCCGCCGGCCACCAGAACCAAAATGTCCTCCGGAGACGCGAAACTGTAGATCCGGCCCGGATCGATGTCGTCGGCAACTCTCACGTATCGAGCGAGCTCGGCCGGCAGAAAGGAAGCTCGCTCGTGGAGCTCGGACCGAATCCGCGCCCGGTCGTAGCCGGCGTCCGCGAGCAGTGCAGCATGGTCGGGATTGAGCACCACGACAGCTGAGCCACCGCGCAGAACAGCATTGTTCGAGCCAGGATTTGCGAGGCATGAGGCGAGGGAGGTGAGCAGACGGGGCGCCGACTCCGGATCATCGGCGTCGACGATCGAGATGACCGAATGCGGAGCCTCAGCACCCACCACAGTCACTACACTCGAGTCACTCGCAAAGCCGAGTGACTCGTGCAGCGGCTCGAAGGGGCTCGACTCTTCGTCTTCCGCCAGACAGTAGGTGAACTTCCCTGGATGGCCGAGGAGCGCCATGTCCGATTCACCGGCTCGACCGCCACCGATGTTGATCATCGCCAACCGCAACGCCCGGCCGATCGACGCATTGGCTCGATTGCCCGGCCCCAACGCTCCGAAGCCGGAGGCGAGAGGTCCGCAGTCTGCTCTTGCACGGCCGTTGACCAGGATCAGGGGCGCCGTGCAGTGCGTCGTCGCCTGCATCTCGAGGAGGTCGAACAACGGGTCGATGACGGCCTCGACCGCCGCCACGACAACCGGCATGTGCTCGGGCAGACAACCGGCCATCACCGCCGAAGTCGCCAGCTGTTCCACGCTGGCGGCGCCGCCGGCCGGGCCCATCGATCCCAATACGAGGTCTCCGGGCAAGCCGCTGGCGAGCACCAGCCGGTCGACGCGCTCCCGAGTCGGAATGACGACCGGCAGGCCGTCTGTACACCCGAGGCGATGAAGCTGCTCTAGCGCCTCACCCGAATCGGTCGCGGCGAGGAGGGGCAGAGGCATGGATTGCGATCTCGTCCACCGAGCGGCTGGCTAGGCGCCGCGTACCGAGGCAGTTTCAGGTTGGACGCGATCCTCGGAAATCTCACCCCGCAGCTCGCCCTGGAGAGCCGCCAGCAAGCGCGCGCCGATATCGCGAGCCACCCGACGCATCGCCTGCTTTCCGGTGCCGGCCACCGGATGCGGGAGCATAACTCGCGGCACATCCGGCATTCCGGAAACTCGGGCGACGAAGTTTCCTTGCGCTCCGAAGTCCTCCGTCACCAGAGCAACTACCGGAATCTCTCTACGCGCCAAGGCGATGCCGTCACGCACGGTGCCGGTCGTGCAGCTACCTCAGTGACCGTAGGCAGTGACCACCGCCTTGCACTCCTTGCTGATTCCATCGAGAAGCTGATCATCGGCAAGAACCGAGGCATTGCCCTTGTTGTACCGCCGCAGCTCGATGCCCGGCACCAGGTCGATGAGCACCTCCGCCACCCGATCGAGAAAATTCACCGAGTCGGGGAATCCGTTCGCCAGGAGACCCACCGTCGCCCCGTCGAGGCTGGCGGCGAGCTCGTAGGGCTCCGGCTCAGCAGCTGGCTCGGCTCGGGGGTCGAGGAACTCGATCATGACCACGTCTCCTTTCCTCGATTGTAGCGTGCCTACCCTGACAACGCTCTCTCCGGACATCCAATAAGATCGCCCGCGATGTCTCCGGGCGAGGTCGAAGCCGCAACGGACCTCGTCTGGGACGAGATTCCGCAGGTCGCCGAACCGATCTACAAGATCGACGAGCGCCCCGAACACTGGTGGGAATCGCTCCTCTACGCCTGGCAGCACACCCTGGTCGACATCTCACCTTTCATCCTGCCGCTGGCGGTTGCCTCGGCAATGGGTATGAAGTCCTCCGATCAGGCCGGATTCATCAACCAATGCCTCTTCGCCATGGGCCTGGCAACTCTGCTGCAGACCACGATCGGCAATCGACTGCCGATCATTCAGGGACCGTCGGCGACTCTCACCGGCACCTTGGCACCAGTCGCCGCACAGCTCGGACCGGCTGCTATGTGGGGCGGTGCCTTCTTGGGAGGCATCATCGAAATGGTCATCGGCGCCACCGGAATCCTCGGATTCCTGCGCCGTCTCTTTCCACCGGTTGTCTCAGGTGTAGTGGTCATGAGCATCGGCCTGTCGCTGGGTGGTCTGGCCATACGCCTCAGTGTCGGCGATGGGCGGCCGCTCAACTTCGCCCTGGCCGCGGCCAGTATCGGGATGGTGCTCTTTCTGCAGTTTCGCTGTCGTGAGTTGCTCGGCGGCATCGTCGCCCGCGGAGCGATATTCATCACTATCTGGCTCCTCGGGCTAGGGGCCGGCGGCGTGCTCGGTGAAGTGGACTGGCACCTCATCGGCGAGAAGGCCTGGTTCGACCTGCCGAGGCTGTTCCCGTACGGGGGTCCAGGGTTCGGCTGGAGAATGAGCCTCGCAGCCACCCTCGTGATTCTGGTTGGGTACCTCGGCTCGATCGTCGAGTCGCTCGGCGACTACGCCGCCACCTGCGCCGTCGCGGGAGAGCCCTATCGGGTACGCCACATGAATCGAGGCATCTTCGCAGAGGGCCTGGGTAGCTGTCTGGCTACGGCTGTCGGCGGCTTGCCATGTACGAGCTACACCCAGAACATCGGGATCATCGCCGCGACTCGGGTCGCCAGCCGCCACGTCGTCCGCATCGCCGCCGTCATCCTCATTCTCTACGGTCTGTCGCCCAAGTTCGGGGCTCTACTCGTGGCGATCCCGAGACCGGTCCTCGGCGGAGTCTTCATGCTCATCTGCGGCATGATCGTCGTTTCCGGCATGCGTCTCGTCGGAGACTCGGTGCGCTTGCCCGGCAACGCCTTTCTCGTCGGCACGACCCTGATCCTCGCTCTCGGACTGCCGGCCTACACTCAGTCGGCGCTCGGCCCCGAGTGGTTGGACTCCACACCGATCTTCGCGCGCCTGTTGCTCACCAACTCGGTGGTGCTGGCGGTGATCACCGCTGTGGGGCTCAATCTGGTGTTGCGGGGAAGCGCCGAAGAAAAGCGCGCCTGAAAGGGCGTTGGCTACCAGGCCTTCCCACGGATCCGGAGAGACGCTGTCGGTAGAGAGCACGATATTCGTGCAGCACGATAAACCGTGCTACGCTCCAGTCATGAAGAC
>SMVA01262629.1_pt1 | contig 11742 bp, 8 predicted proteins | sample 2456451 | NCBI WGS metagenome assembly SMVA01 (sample SAMN11095933, study PRJNA526329) | marine sediment metagenome | biome: Marine sediment; feature: Surficial sediment; material: Deep marine sediment; isolation source: Hadal surficial sediment | place: Pacific Ocean | collected 2014-05 | depth 0-1...
AATCGAAATCGTCGCAGTCGACATCACTGGCGCAGCCGGCGAACTCCTCACAATCGGGATCCGGAACTGCACAGTCAGACACGCACAAGCCATCCTGGCCGCAATTGTTGCAATCGGCATCAGGTTCCGGGCAAACGCTGCCGTCGCAGAATGAGTCACCTTCGCAGCAATAGAAGAACTCTGCGCAGTATTCCGCATTCGTGCCGCAATCCGGATCAGGCTTGTCACACGGGAAATCGCAATACCCGTCGCCGGCCAGACAGAACATGTCGGCACAGTCCAAGTCCTCAGGGACGCACCCGAAATCACAGAGGCCGTCGCCGCTTATGCAGAACTCACGGTGGCAGTCGGGATCCTCGCCTCCCGGACAGAAGAAGACACAGACACCGTCTTGACCACAGTGATCACAATCGGCGTCGGCTGCTCCGAAGTCCTTGCAGAAGTCGTCACAGTACCCGTCGCCTTGCAGGCAGTAATCAAACTCCTCGAAGCAATCCGGGTCACCGATTTGACACAGGTCGTCGCAGAATCCGTCAAGCGGGCACGGATCCTCACAGTCAGGATCGAATCCCTGACATCCGGGATCACAGAAGTTGTCAAAGGGACATTCGAATGCGAACGAGTCGCCCGCACACACGGTGAACTGCGAGAAGCCCACCGCCCCGGTGAGGTCTTCGACCACCACTTCCATGTCCACGCAGCCCGGCTCCGCAAACTCCATCGTCGTCTCGAAACACTGGAACGGGTCTAGGATGAAGGCACTGCTCGCAGAAGACACAATGTGCCAGCTACAGAAGTAGGGCTCTTTGCCGCCAACGATGAAAGAATGCAGAGGGATGAGTTCGCCCACGGGAGCTTCATATGGACCGAGGAATTCGACGAATAAGTCATCAAAGCCTTCAGCAAACACGAAAATACCCAGGAACGCATGGGCCTGATTGCCCACCGAATCGGTCACCACTACGCCCACGCCCAGGAAACCAGGCTCGTTGGCCGTGATTTGCGGCTGACTGGCGTGCAGATCGCTTATCGTCGCCGTATCGTCCACGCTGCTGAAGGGATCGCTCTCGATGTACCAGTCAAAGCGCATTGCGCCTTCACCGCCGACAACGAAGGGTTGCAGCGTGCCGGCCACACCCGCCTCCAACTCCAACGGTCCCTCGATGGCGGCAAAGAGACCTCCTTCATCGCCAAAGATGGGAATCGATTTGATCGTGACGGCAACACGGCCTGTGGCATCAACCGCCAGCAGGCCTACCTGAACAATGCCTTCCGCAAAGGCATCAAGCTCAACAGTCTCAGTGAAAAAGGACTGTGCCGTCAGCGGTGAGTGCACTTCGCTCAACTGCGCGATGTCAAAGCCATCTTCGTTGATGATGTCCCAGCCGTATTCGACGGGCTCGGTGGCGCCTGTCCATGACGCGACCAGTGTGATGGTCTGACCTGGAATCATCGAATCCGCTGAAGCCATGATCTCGACGACGAAGTCGCCTCTCTCTTTTTGGTCACCGCCTCCGCCTACGACGATTGTGATGGTGTCGGAGAAATCACACTCCACGCCTGCGATGACCACGAGATACACTTCATAGACTCCCGCCTCGCCGTACGTGTGATTGACCGTTTCGCCCGTGGCGGTGCTCCCATCGCCCAAGTCCCAATAGATCGTACCCGGGGTCAAGTTTGCCTCCGCGGGGGTCGTATCGCTACTGTTGAAACCCTGCACAATGGCCTTGAAGCTAACTTCTTCATTCGTATCAGGATCCTCATTGCTGGCCACGATCCTGGCGCCAAAGAATCCCTCATCGCCCAACACGAACGTAATGTCATCACTTGACTGCGCGCCGCTGTCATCAGTCACCGTGACCATGAATACGTATTCGCCGGTGTTGGTGGTCGCATCCACGACCGCGGCACCCCCGGGAAGATCAGAAACCGGTGCAGACGCGCCCGCGGGCATGCCGGTGACGGTCCACTCGATAGCGTAAGGCGGCTGTCCGCCGAACGCTTCCGAAGCGCCGATGAACGTCGTGCCGTTATTGGCTGCCGGTCGGGCGGTCACGAAACCGTCCACGCCCAGCGGGAAATCCCGCTCTTGATCGCCGAAAATCGTGTCTTCCAAGTTGCCAAGTTCCGTGATGTTGTCCGAGCAGAGCTTCGCGGCTGCCTGGGAAGCCCGCTCCATGGCCTGACCACAGTACGGCGCATTGGGGTCCGCTTCGCATGCGGCAGCCAGCGTGTCGGCGAACTGCCTCAACTCATCACAGAACGCCGCGTTGGCGCCACCGTTTTGGGAACTTGAACGCGTGGCGGTTGAATCGCTGTCCCGCGCCACGGAAAAGATGCTGGCGGATGATTCGCCGGTTCCCGTCGTGTATTCCCCACGGGCAAAGCCCAGACCGTCGTTATAGGATAGTGTCAGCGTATCGTCCCCACTCCTCACCGCCACGACCTTGCCCTGAGCGTTGAATTCGGCAACCACCTCGCTGCCATCCTCCAGAGAAACGGCTGCCTGCGACACTCGGCCGTCGTCTTCATAAACAGCCACTTCATCGCAGTCCGAGGTAACCGCCGCCGCGAGCAGCGAGTTGCTGTCGTCGTTATCCACGCTAACCAGAGCGTCCGACGAGGTCGATGAACAGTCCGCCGTACTCGCCGTGGCCCCGCCCGTGGTCGTCGAGCCGGATCCGCCGCAACCGATCAGGGTCATGCCCGTACCACAGAACAGGGTGATCAGAACACTCTGGATCTTCCCAAAATACGATCGTGTGCCTGCCATTGATCTTCTCCGTGTCCAGTAATTAGACCTGTTTATCACTCACTCGTCTCCACGTGAGCCCGACCCTCGTAAGGGCAAGCTTGGGCCTTCTATCGGCTGTGATTTTCGGCCAGTTGTGTTCAATTCGGGGGAATCGCCCATGCGACGTACCGGAAACGACGGCAGCACACAGATGGTCCCACTTCATGCACTGTGAGAAACCCAACTCTTTGTACTCTAAAGGCATACGGAGAATTGAGGGTCATGGCAGTTCGGGAAATGGCTCTCAAGTAACGTGTGATTCTCCATGTTCTCAGCTGGACGCAAAGCCAACGGAGCCAAGGACCCGCGAAGAGGGCGCCACAGGCTGGGCGTACGTCGCTTCCCTGCGGCACGCCCTGGCACCGGACAACAGAACTCGTGGCAGCCCGCGGATCTTCTACGAGAGACGTCTCTCCGGCAAGCACCTGCCTCCTCCTCGGACAACGCCACTACAGTTGGCGAAGTCTAACTCTTGGGGCAACTCCGACCTGTTGTTTCTCAAAGCGACATTTCTGGCGAAGGCAATGTCGAGAAGATTGCGTCGACGGCTCTTGATACATCACGCCATCGAGATATAATCAACTTGCCTCATACAGGATGTGGAGGTTTGAACTGGGTACCTCGCTTGGCATATTGAGTTAGGAGTACTTCTATGGCCAACACAAACGGAGATTTTTCCACCACGCTCGGCGCTGATGCCTCCTTCAAGGGTCATTTGAAGTTCGAGAAAGGTGCATGCCTTCTGGGAAACTTTGAGGGGGAGATCTCCAGCAAAGGCGAGTTAGTCGTCGCTGAAGGCGCGAAAATCAACGCGGAAGTACAAGTCGAGAATATCCGCATCGACGGCGAATTGAGAGGCAACCTCAATGCCGCGAACAAAGTCCACTTGTCCGCGTCCGGTCGCGTGGAAGGCGACATCCACGCCTCACGTCTGGAGGTGGCGGAGGGTGCGGTGCTGATCGGTCAATGTACTGTTGGCACGAATGGCAAGGATCAGCCCAAAGGTGATGCCAAAGCAACGCTGACCGGCTCGGGCGCCCCCGGCAAGCCGAAAGCTGCCCAGACCGGACCCGGCGAGATCAAGAAGTAGGAATTCTCTGCCGCCAAGATTGGCCTGAGGACAATAGGGCGACTCTGACGTTGTCGTTGTTGTGGGTTCTTCCATGCCGCTGGTCTCTACGGAGTATGCCTCCGGATCGAAGACGGTCGTCTGCACCCACTGCCACAGTGAGTGCAAAGTGGCCAGGCGGGCTATGTCCGTCTTCTGTCCGCACTGCCGCAAGCGTCTTATTCTCGAAGATTACGCAATCAAGAACTACACCAGCGTTCGGGAGTTGGTGACCTGCGGCGATGTCGTGGTCGAGAAACGAGGCCACGTCCGTGCAAGGATCAAAGCCGGCAATCTTACCGTGAGGGGCAAAATCCAAGGTGATGTGACGGCCCGCGGATCTGTGAAGATCGGAAAAACCGCGCATCTCATCGGCGATCTGGAAGCGTCCGTTCTGGAGATTGAAGGCGGCGCTGTCCTTCAAGGTTTCCTTCGCATCGGCGGCGCGCCGCCGGTAAAGAATTGAGCGCTGCCACGCCTTGAACAGTTGGCGGCAGGTTACCGGCTGCTGCCGATTCCATTTGAGAAAACCTCGCCCGCCTGATCAGCATGCTACCGAATCTTGGCGATGAGCATCGTGCGATCATCATCAGGAGGTCGACCTGCGCCGAAACTGTTGACCGCCTTCAGGACGGCGCTGATCAACTCGTCGGCGTCCTGGCAGCAATCTTCCAATACTTGATCCAAACGCTCCAGGCCGAACAACTCGCCGGACGGGTTCATGGCTTCGGTGATCCCGTCTGTGTAGAAGATGATCTGATCCCCGGGACTGAGTGTGAGCGTGTGATCCGCAAAATCGACATGCGGCATGATGCCGAGCGGCAGGGTCTGAGCCTCGTCGAGAGAGGTTATCACGCCTTTAGAACAGTCTTTCATTCGAGGCGGATTGTGGCCAGCCGAAACGTAAGTCAATGAACGGCAAGACGGATCGTAGATGCCGTAGAATGCTGTAACGAAGTTCCCGTTGTTCACCGTATAGCGCTCCGTCAAGTGATGATTTGCGTAGGTCAGCAACTCACCTGGCGGGGTCGCCGGCCCGGGATAAGTATGTGCGATGCTGTGTAATATCGCCATCACGACCGCCGCCGGCGTTCCATGGCCACTCACATCGGCGATCAAGATACCCCACTTTCCTTCCGGCAACTCAAAGAAATCGTAGTAGTCGCCGCCGGCTCGCTGCGACGTTTGGTAGTGCGCGGCAAGTTGCAGCGTTGGAATCTGCGGAAGATTCGCGGGAAGAAGGGATCGCTGTATCTCAGCAACAACCTTCAGTTCCTGATCAACGGCATCGTACGCCGCCTGCAATTCCTCGGAGAGCGCAAGATTGTGTGTCGCCCGGCCGAAGAGATTCGACATCCACACCATCTCTGGAAAATGCGCGCGATCGAATGCCCGTGGCTGAGCGCGCATCATGACAACCATGTTGAGCGCTACACCGCGATCGTACTGCGGAATTGCTACGAGAGATTGCTGCCCGGCGAAGTACTCCGCTGCCGGATCATCATCAGCCACTTGGATCTCGTCGATTACCCTGGGCTCATCACCATAGAGCAATTCGCCAAGCAAGCCGCCTTCAAGCATGGGGAGACGATCCCGCTCTTTCCACGGGTTGATTTCTTCGCTCCACAAGCTTGAGCGCGTGATGCGATAGCGCGGCGGTGCCAAGTCTCGCCGACTCACAGCTACCATGCGGTCCGACGGCATCAGCGAAGACATTCGCTTGACGTAGGAACGTACCATGGCCTGCGGATCCGTCTGCAGGCTCATCTCACGCATCGTCTGAACGACAAGCGACAGGCGGTGTTGCCAATCACCCGAGCCCGCGTCGATGCCGGCATAGGGCTGTTCCGGCAGGTCTGTTGGGGACTGAAGTCGGCTGCTCATGGCGATTCCAGCGTCCTGAACATCTAAAGATCTTTTGGCCATTATACCGCAAAGTCCGTACTCTCGAAAGGCCGTAGCCCACTCTGGATAGACAATTCCACCAGACGCTCCCGGTATTGCATGAACCGCATTCACGTGCGATTCCTTGAATCGCACGAGCATCGACCGCTCGTTCCCACGACGACACAGTGCACGCCACAGCCTCGCGTGCGATGAGGACACAGAATGAGTATGATAGGTGCAGGTTCGATCGGCCAGGCCAGAAGTCAGGCCGCGGGAGGCGCGGTCGGCCACACTCACAAACCCGGGATCGTGCGTATGCAAAGCTCCATTCATATCTATAAGCAATCGCTGGCGATGTTGACCGACCTCTATCAATTGACCATGGCCTATGCATATTGGAAGTCGCAGATCGGGCAGAAGGAAGCCGTTTTTGACCTTTTTTTTCGCCGCAATCCATTCGGCGGTGGATTCAGCATCGCTTGCGGACTCGCTTATGTCATCGACATCGTGAATAGTTTCCGTTTCGACAGTGACGACGTCGAATACCTCGCCGAGCTGCGCGGCAGTGACGACCAACCACTTTTTGAAGACGCGTTTCTCGAATACTTGCACACGCTTCAACTTCAATGCAGCATTGACGCAATCCCGGAAGGAACGGTTGTCTTTCCACAGGAGCCTCTCATCCGAGTGCAAGGCCCGATCATCCAGTGCCAACTGCTGGAAACTCCCCTGCTCAACAGTATCAACATCCAAACTCTCATCGCCACGAAAGCCGCTCGCGTTTGCCGCGCCGCTGGAGAGGATCCCGTCATGGAGTTTGGGTTGCGCCGAGCGCACGGCATCGACGGCGCGTTGGCTGTCAGTCGCGCCGCATACATCGGCGGCTGCGCTTCCACTTCAAACGTCCTTGCGGGCAAGCTCTTCGGAATTCCCGTCAAGGGGACTCACGCCCACAGCTGGGTGATGGCCTTTGATGATGAGCAGGAGGCTTTTGCGAAGTACGCCGAAATCCTGCCCAATAATTGTATATTCCTGGTTGATACCTACGACACTTTGGAGGGTGTTCGACGAGCTGTTCAGGTCGGCAAGAGTTTGCGGCAGCGGGGCCACGAACTGCTGGGAATTCGACTGGATTCCGGCGACTTGGCCTACCTCAGCATGCACGCGCGAAAGATACTAGACGAAGGAGGTTTCCCCGATGCCGTCATTGTCGGCAGCAATGACCTGGACGAGCACATCATCCACAGTTTGAAAGGCCAAGGTGCAGCCATCAACGTTTGGGGCGTCGGCACGAAGTTAAGCACCGCCTACGATCAGCCCGCCATGGGCGGTGTGTACAAGATGACCGCCCTGCGCGACCCTGGGGGCAAGTGGCGCTATAAGACAAAGGTGTCCGAACAGTCCATCAAGACAACCACGCCGGGGATTCATCAGGTCAGGCGCTATCGTTTCGGCGACACATTCGTCGCGGACGTCATCTACGATACCTTGATCGGCCTGCACGACGGTTGCACGATCGTGGATCCATCAGACATGACGCGCCGCAAGCAGATTCCAAGAAGTACGCAGTTTGAGGAACTTCTTGTACCCGTATTCAGCGACGGCGATTACGTTTACGACGCACCTTCCATAGGCGACATCCGAGATCGCGCGGCACGTCAGCTCGCACAGCTCGACCCCAGCATCAAACGATTCACTAATCCCCACCAATATCCGGTTGGGCTTGAAGAACGGTTGTTCGATCTCAAGACTGCCCAGATTCTTCGTATCCGCGGCGTCAGTCACGAGTGAGTGGGAGTTCCTCCCTTTGAAAGCCCTCATCCTCGTCGATTTGCAAAACGATTTTCTCCCGGAAGGCGCTCTTCCTGTCCCTGATGGCGACCAGGTAATCCCGCTTGCGAATCAGATTCAGCAGCGCTTCGATCTGGTCGTAGCTACGCAAGATTGGCATCCATCCAATCACGCCAGCTTTGCCGCGAGTCATCCGGGCAAAGCACCCGGAGATGTGATCGATCCGAATGGACTGCAGCAGACATTGTGGCCCGTTCACTGCGTTCAAAATACTGTTGGGTCCGCCTTCGCACCGGATCTCGATACGGGCCGTGTGCGAAAGATCTTCCGAAAAGGCACGGACCCGGCGATTGACAGCTACAGCGGCTTCTTCGACAACGGACACCGCAAGTCCACTGGGCTGGATCTCTACCTCAAGCAAGCCGGCGTAACGGAAACTTACGTCCTCGGTCTGGCCACCGACTACTGTGTCAAGTTCACAGCCCTGGATGCACAGGAGCTGGGATTCGCCACATATCTGCTCGCCGGCGCCTGTCGCGGCGTTGACTTGCAAGCTGGCGATGTGGCGGCCGCGCTGCACGACATGGCGACCGCCGGCGTTCAAATCATCACAGGCGACGCATCTTAATCTATTCGTTCGTCCCCCTCGAATTTAGCGTGTTCGTGATAGACGACCGCGAACAATTTGCCAATTCAAGTCGGCTGCAATCTCCCATCACGCCGGTGGTCGGCGATATCGCACAGGCATTGGCGGATTCGCCGATCGACTCCAACACCTTTGTGGTCATCGTTACCCGCGGTCACCGTGGACGAAATCGCGGTCAGCATCGCGGCGCAACTCGTCGAGGTCCGGCGACACGACGCTCGCGGGCGCATCGAAGGCCTCCTACCAATCGAACCGTGAAGTTGTCAGTGATCAGTTCTCAGTTGTCAGTCTCCAGTTGTTGGTTTTGAGTCGGAAGCTTCAAACTGACGACTGACAACTGAGAACTGACACCTGATGAGGGCGTACAACAATAGGCCCTGGACAGAAATGGCCGCCATCGTCAAGACGACGATCACAGCCGGATCGCGATAAGCGCCGAGGTGCATGAGCGAGGAAAACCGAACAGCCAAGGTCACGTAATCCGCAGGAGCGATCAACACCGTGCATGCGATCTCGCCATAGGAATAGGCCAAGACGATGAACCACGCCAGGGCCGCATGGTTGATCGACAGAGGCCAGTAGATGAACCTCTGTACGTCCCACGAGCGGCAACCTTCGACCCTTGCTGAATCCTCCAATTCAAAGGGCACGCGCTCAACGGCGGGCACCAGAAGCAAGACCGCCAATGGAAGGAAACGCACGACGTACCCGAAGATCAGCACGACCGGCGAGTCGTAGATTGCCCCGAGCGCGCCTGGCCGATTCAGCAGTTGGATCAAAGCGATGCCGCACGCGGGTGCCGGAACGCACCATGTCAAGACCACAATCGCCAACACAATCCAACGGATGTACTTGAGCCCGCTAGTGCGTTTGAGCCCACAAGTGGGCTGGGCCCGCAAGGCGAACCATGCGATTCCCAAGCCCAAGGCAACACACACCGAAGCGGCGGCAGGGCAGGTCCACAGAGATGTGAGCAGTTCAGGCATCGTCGCCAGAGCGCTGACTTCAAAGTTACTTGCAGGTTCTAAAGGTCCGCCGGCTGTGATTTGATTCACCGTCGAAGCGAGGGGAATCCCGGCAAACAGAAGAATGGCCCCCACCACGCCGAAGCTCACAACTCCGCGCCACACCCCCAGCTTGAATGGGCGCGCGTTCGTGCAATCCCTGGCCTGCAGCGCACGCCGATCCGGACGATACCGGAAGGCCAGTGCGTACAGAGCGGCAAAGACAATCAACGGCGGAATGCTGAGCAGCATTGGCATCGCAGCAGCGCCTTGCAGCGCGTATTGAGTGTAGATTTCCTCGGCGAATGTACGCACTTGCAGCATATCGGTGATGTAATAATCCGTTGCAGATATGAAGACCACGAGCAGCGCGGCGACGCAAAGATTCCACCGGATCAATGGGAACGACACGAACCACAGCACGCCCGCCGCCCCGCATTCGAGTAGCGCCTGATCCTCACAGGCCGAGTCTACCCGCTTCAACCCGACACCGAGAATCAGAGTGGCCAGGGGTGTCAGCATCAGCCCGTACAGCAAACCTGCCACCACCGCAGACTCGCGATAGGTCGAGAATCCCACCGACCACAACAGCGCCGAGCCCGTAGCATACGTCGGCAAGCACAGCATCAGGAGCAACATAGCTTTTCCCGAAGTCTTGCCGACCATATTCGTGCGGAAAATCGAAACCGCCAGGACCAAGCCAACAATCAGAGCGAGCAGGCCGGCAATTCCGGAGACCACTGCGGTGTTGCCCAGCAACATCGGCCACCGGGCGCTCACGGCAAGCAGCGTCTCACTGTCTATCCCGCTGCGCAGGAATAGAATCAGCAGTTGCAGGGGAACAGCAGCCATCAAGAGGATGGCCGCAAAATGCGTCCCGGTAAATGCGAGGTTGGCCAATCGTCTCATGGCGTACAAGTTTCACTCAACACGGCGCGCCGTCGGCAAAGCAGCTTTGGCGCGTCGGCAACAGCGATTCCTCGACCTACCGGGGCCACATAGATTCCCCAGCATTCCAAATGCGCCCATGGCTGCGGCGCGGGGTCGCTGATCATGTTACCCGGAAAAAGACTGCGCTTGCACCCCGCAGACCCGGAAGCCATCGCACGCCGATGGCGGGATGATCGTGTCGTCGCTGAGAAGTGCCCGCCTGGAGCGAATCAATCGCTTTCAGAGCCCCGCTTGGCTTGGCGGTCATCGGCGGGTTGCATATACGATGGCAGATAGCGGTAGTAGACTTCCAGCATGAGGGTGCAAAGCGCAGTTTGATACACGCGACCGCCGAGCTTGGACCAGCGGTCCGTCGAATCCCAACTGCCGGCAGTCTTTCCGGATTGATGCTGGTGACGCAGCAGTTGTTTGGTGAGCGCCCTGTTCCAGTCCCGCCATTCTTCGCCCTGGTGCTGGAACAGTGCCAATGTGCCATAGTACCACAGATAGGTGTTGGGATCGTCCTCCCAGTCAGGCAACTGCCGGGCCACGAATCTGGCCGAAGTCCGCATGCGCAGTTCGTCCGAAGTGCGGCCGAGGAGTTGCTGGACGAACATCCCCTCCGCCGTCATCGAGCGAGAATACTTTCGACCGGGTTGATACGCGTACAGTCCTTCGGATGTCCCTTGGGTGACGCGATCGAACCACCTGCGGGCGACATCGAATGCACCTTCCGGCACGTCTGCTCCGGCGGCGCGAGCGCTCTTCAAAGCCATGACTTGCCAACCAAGCACGGATGTGTCGCCGGCCTGCCCAGGATCATATCGCCAGCCGCCCTCGTTCCGGTTATGCGCGCGATAAATGAAATCCACGGCGGCCTGCACTCGTGGAGCCAGCACAGGATCCGCAGTCATGCCGTAGGCTTCCGAGAGCGCGATCGTGGCGATCCCGTGGCTGTACATCGTCTCCCCGCCCCTGAGGTCGCCGCTCGATTCCTGCTGCGCGACCAGCCAATCCAGACCTCGCCGAACGGTATCCTGATATTCTCCTTCTCGCACGTGTGTGTGATCGACTGCCAGGAAACAGAGCAAAGACAACCCGGTGAGAGCAATATCTGCCTTGATCTTCGTCTTGCCGCGGCAAGCACCGCAGTTGTCGTCGAACCTGCGCGCATTCCAACGACCATCCGTGCTCTGATGAGCCGCAAGCCACTTCAGCGCCAACGCAACCGCACGCTCCGTCTCCTTGCTACCACCCAGCCGCTCGACCAGTTCCTTTCGCTCTTCCTCATTTCGCTGTGCGTAGGGATTCGGCGGCGTCGTGGTTTCGGTCGGCAACGCCAGGAGCGGTTCCGGTAATGCAGGGATCGAGACACTACGCACGCTAAGACTAGCGTCACTGGCCGGCGCTTGCGGATTCGCAGGCTCCGCGATCGTGCTATTCACCACCGCGAGGCTTGTCCCACGCGAACCCAAATTAACGTCCCGCCTCGGCATCAGCGCCACGACAGTTAGCTCACCGGTAATCGGCGCTGTGGTGACATTCTGATGCCGCTCTGCAACGTGTTCTTCTTCAACCA